>OICL01001456.1_pt1 | contig 10170 bp, 9 predicted proteins | sample 1581231 | NCBI WGS metagenome assembly OICL01 (sample SAMEA3882542, study PRJEB24775) | human gut metagenome | biome: human-associated habitat; feature: intestine environment; material: feces | place: Netherlands | collected 2009/2010 | reverse complement strand
CCATGGAGGAGCTGAGCGCCATCGGCGTCACTTTCCCCGTCAAGGCTACCTACTTCATCATCGCCAGCAGCACCTCTGCACTGGACAACGCCACCATCCTGAAGCAGTGCTTCTCCGACAGCTTCGGCGATGACTTCATCAAGCTGGACGTCCAGACCTACGTTTCCAGCCTGACCCAGGAGGTCCGCACTCCTCAGCTCCAGAGCTTTGTCATCAACGGCTGGAGCGCCGACTTCGGCGACCCCGTCAACTTCCTCGGTCAGGAGACCCTCCACGACGACAATGCTTTCTACTCACACTACTACTCCAACATCGCCCGGGTGGCTGAGGCTCCTGCCGACTACCAGAAGGACCTGATGGATGCTTTCGAGCAGTACACCGATCTGGTCAATACCGCCAACGCCATCGTCAACGACACCGACGCCCGCTACGAGGCCTTCGCCAAGGCTGAGGCCTATCTGCTGGAGAACGTGCTGGTCAGCCCCGCCTACTACGACATCGCATGGTCTCTGACCCACGCCAACGAGTACAGCAAGATCAACGCCATGTACGGCGGCTGCAACTACAAGGCTGTCAACTGGGAGACTTCCGAGGAAGCCTACACCACCGTCCAGTACGAGCAGTTCGCCAAGGCTTTCGACGCTGCTATTCAGGGCTAAGCAGACGTAAAAGTCATTCTATTTCAGTCAGCACATGAAATCTTTTCATTTTTATGTGTTTGCTGAATCAATAAGATTCAATCCGTACCAGAGTGTTTTTTCTTGACTTCCCGCCTGTGGGATGATAGAATATTTGCAATCGATACGGGTTCTGCAATGGCGCAGAAACAGATCAATAAAATCTGTCTCTGCGCCCTTTTTGTACCCTTTTTAGGTAAAGTAGTATGGACAGGATAGGGATTTGGGAAACGCAGAGCCGTACCAATCATTACAGGAGGGAAAGAATATGTACCACGATTTTGAGTCTCACACCATCACCCGCCGCAGCTTCCTCAAGGCCGCTATGGCTGCTTCCGCCGTTTCTGCACTGGCATTCACCGGCTGCGGCGGCTCCGCTTCCAGCACCGTGGCTGCATCTTCCACTGCTTCTTCCGCTGCCGCTTCCGCAGCAGCCGAGGGCGGCCAGACCTTCAAGGTGGGCATCGTCAACTATGTGGATCATGCTTCCCTCAACCAGATCGTGGAATCTGTGGAGAGCCGTCTGGACGCCATCGGCAAGGAGAAGGGCGTCACCTTTGACTACGCCGATTATTACGCCAACGCACAGGCCGACCAGTCCAACCTGAACCAGATCGGCGCAGACCTTGTGGCTGACGGCGTGGACGTGATCGTAGCCGTGGCCACCCCTACCGCCGCTACTATGCTGGCCGCTGTGGAGGACACCGACATCCCGGTGGTCTATTCCGCTGTGACCGACCCTGCCGCCGCAGGCTTTGACGGCGAGGAGAACATCACCGGCACCTCCGATGCCCTGAACACCGACGCCATCATGAACCTCATTCTGGCCGTCAACCCCGACATCGACACCATCGGCCTGCTGTATGACCTGAGCCAGGATTCCTCCACGCAGGCCATCGCCGTCACGGAGCGCTCGGCAGCGGAGATGCCCGTGGAGGTGGAGATATGGTCAATGGACACCGTGAAGGCCGTTTCGTGGTTGTCGGTGTTGTTCTGCACCATCTGGGGGAATTGCAGTTTGCGGACAAAGGCCTCCGACATGGGCATGCAGATCAGGCCCTTGCCGTGGGTGGCCATGAAGTTGATGTTCTCGGGCGTGGCAAACTCGCCCGCACAGATGAAGTCGCCTTCGTTTTCCCGGTCTTCGTCATCGACGACGATGACGATTTTTCCCTGACGGAAATCCTCGATGGCTTCTTCTATTGTATTCAGTACTTTTTCGTTTTTCATGGTCTGTTTTATTTTTTGTTTTTATGTGCGAAACGTGCGAATATCCCGGAGATCTTCTCCTTGATTTTCTTGAATTTTACGACGTACCAATCCACGTCGAGCAGCCCCGAGTCGTTCGTGGCCTTGTATGTGAGGTAGATGGCGACGGGCGCCAGTACGAAGGCCGAGAGCCACGTGCCGTAGAATGCCTCCCACGTGCCCTCTTTGGCCATCTTTTCGCCCGAACTGCTGATAATGTAGTAGATGACGAAGAAGATGACCGAGATTACGATCGGCATACCCAGACCGCCTCTGCGGACGATAGCGCCCAGCGGTGCTCCGATCAGGAAGAAGATGATGATCGTCACCGGAAGCGCCAATTTCTTGTGCCATTCGACCTTGCTGCGGTAGAGCTGGTTGAGCGCATTTTTGGCCTGCGATTCGTCGAACGAGAACATAGACCGGGAGTTGCGTGCGGCTGAAACGGCCTGGCTCCAGATTCGGTCCTTGGAGCGCAGGTCGAGAGTCGCCAGGGAGTCGAGGGCATCCATCGGCCTGAAATCCCGTTTTTCTACGACCACCGAATCGTTTCGGTCGGTTATGACGGTCGTATCCCGCACGAAGATACGCTCCTTGAGCAACGGGTCATAGGATCGGGTCGTCGCCGAATTGACCTGCTGTGTCAGCGTGTCGATTTCGTATTGCAGCTCGGAGATGTTTTTGGTCTGGGCGTTGTTGAACAGATCGGCATCCGTGCGCTGCATTTCGAATCCCGAAATGGAAATATTGGCTTTCTGAAGCTCGAATTTATTGCGTTGCAGGGAACTTTTGTTGTACCACTGACTCGAATTTCGGGTCTGTTCGTAGCGTTCGCCGTTGAAGAGCGTGATCTCCAGAAAGCGCTTGTCGTCCGAGAGCCGGATATAGCCCGAATCGGCGACGGTCGTGGTCATATTGCCCGATGCGTTGCGGTTGTCGTAAATCAACACGTCGGTCAGCAGCCCTGTTTCCTGATTCTGGTGTCCGACGCGGATGCTCATGCCGTCGATGCCGTTGAAGAAGAGCCCGTCCTGAAACTCGAGGGTCTGGTTCATCTGGCGAATGTCGTATATCGTACGGAAAAATTTTTTGTTGGCGTATGGCACTAAGTTGTTGGCGATGAAGAAACTGCCGACAGCCAATATACTTACGACCACGAGCAGCGGCCTCATGATCTTAGGCAGCGACATCCCCGCCGACTTCATAGCGAGCAGCTCGTAGTTTTCGCCCAGATTACCCATGGTCATAATGGCCGCCAGCAGCGTGGCGAGCGGCAGAGCCATCGGGATCATGTTGATCGTGGCGTAGCAGAGCAGTTCGATGATCGTACCGGGATCGAGTCCTTTGCCGACCAGCTCGTCGATGTAGCGCCACAGTACATTCATCATCAGCACGAACATGATGATGAAGAACGTCAGCACCATGGGTCCCAGATAGGACTTGAGAACGAGTTTATAGATGGTTTTCATCGGCGCGGCGGCGTTTTTTGACGAGCAAAGTTAGCAGTTTTACTAAAATAAGCGTAACGGTCAGGGTAAATATTATGGCCGCACCGGGCGAAACTTCGAAATTGTAGCTCAGGGCGAGTCCCGCGAGGTTCCCCGCGACGGCGACGGCTGCGGCGGCCGGTGCGAGCGTGCGGAAGGATTTGGTGAACGTATTGACGATCGTTACGGGAATAGTCAGCAGCGAGATCAGCAGCACGATGCCCATGATGCGGATCGAGAGTACGATCGTGACGGCGATGAGTGCCGACATGGTATAGGAGATTAGCCGGGTCGGGATTCCCTGGCTGCGGGCGAAGTCGCGGTCGAAGGCGACGTACATGACCGGACGCAGCCAAAGGAGCGTGCCGACAATTACCACGAGCGTCAGAACGGCGAGCGCCTGGACATCGGTGCGGGTGACCGTTACGATGCTGCCGAACAGGAAATTCGAGAGGTCGCCCGATGTGTAGCCCGGGCGCAGGCTCATGAACAGTACGCCGATGGCCATACCTACCGACCAGATGATGCCGATGGCCGAATCCTCCCGGATACGGCCCCGGTCGTTGGCCCATTCGATCCCCAGTGCCGAGAGGACGGCGAAGACCATCGCACCCAGAATCGGATTGATTCCAAGGTAGAAAGCGATGCCCAGTCCGCCGAACGAGGAGTGCGTGATGCCGCCGCTGAGGAAGACCAGCCGCCGGCAGACGACGTAAGTGCCGATGATTCCGCACGTAATGCCCGACAGGATGCACGCCCAAAAAGCGTGATTGAGGTAGCTGTATCGGACAAGGTCGTTGAAAAACTCCATGGTGCGGTAATCATTAGTTTGCAAATTTACGGATTTTTTACAAAAAATAGAACCGGGAGCCGTTTTATATCGCAGCAACCGTATTTTGTTCCGTCCGATTTGCGGGGCCCGTGCCTTGGTTGCCGCAGAGAGCGGTATCGGTCGGAAGACAGGCTGTGCATACACCGGAATTCGTATGCTTTTTGGTGAAAGACATTAAAAAATCGAATATTCGGTGCGTCATATCATTTTTTTTCGTATATTTGAATACGAATGCTTGTTCATAGGTTCTTCGGCATTCGCAAAACCAATCTTTAATCTCTTAAATTTTTACATTTATGCGTACATCTTTATTTCTCGGTTTGACCGGATTGGCATTGCTGGCAGCGTGCGGACTGTCGGGGTGCAGTGATGACGGTGTCGAAAACAAAGACCCACAACTCCCCCCCCCACAGTTGATGTCAGCGTAGATGAAGTAAATCGTACAACGGCTTCATTTACAATCAATACGAACAATGCCTCCGACTATGTCTATGCCGTATTGCCGGCCACAGAAACGATCGCCGATGCGGAGGCGCTCTTCGAAAGAGGACCTGTCCGTTATTTCGAAGGAGAGAAAACAGTAAAGGTCGATCTGAACGATCTTGCCGGCGACACGGAATACAATCTTTATGTTGCGGTACGCAACATCAATCCTTTAGTTTACAGCGATCTCGCTTCCGAGGTGATCGACACGCATGTTCCCTATACCGAGATGATTACGCTCGAAAGTGTCGGACTTACCTCTTTCTCCTACCATATCATGAAGCCCGAAGGGGTGACCAAGTACAAGCACGTCTGTCTTTCGAAGTCCGACTACGATTACATCGTAAGTTTAATCGTAGGAAGCCTGCATTCGTATGTAAGTGCTTTCGGTGCGGAAGCGACCGAGGATCAAACCTATAATTTCGATACCACTTTCTTCGATATCGTCGATTTTCGTCAGGATATCTATTCCGACATGGAGTTTATCATCATTGCCGGTGAAGTGGACGAGAATGGCCAGGTCGCAGAGTCGGCTGTGAAGTCGCTCCTCTTCAAAACCAAGAAGGCCGGTGTCGCGCCTTACGACTTCGAGGTTTCCGTGGGTAACATCGGTTCGATGACGGCCGATATTGCCATCGAGCCGGAGGAGGGAATCGAGCGTTTCCGCTATTTGGTTGCTTCTCGGGCAGATTTCGATTATACCGCTTTCGAGGGAGAGGCTTCCGTGCGTCGCATGATCATCGGCCACTGGGACGATCTTACGAACGAGAGTACGAAGGCTATCACCGTCAATGCGACGGGACTCAAACCCAATACCGAATATCAGGTGGGTATCGTGGGCTTCGACAAGGAGTTGCGCGAAAAGGTTCTGCTTTACGACTTCACGACGGGAGAGCCTACAGGCCCCAAACCGACTTTGGCCGTCGAAACACAGACTGTCGAAACTCCGTGGAACAAGGCCGCTTTCAAGGTCAATGCGACTTATGCGGTAGCGATGACGGCCGGTGTTTTCCCGAAGGGCTCCATCGACGAAGTGCTCGGCCGCCCCGGTAATGAGAATCTTACGGCCGGCGATGTCATTTACAACAACGGTACGCAGCTTACCGAACAGGAGGTGGCTGCGGCTATGAGCGAAGAGGGACTTGTCATCGAGAGTGGAGAGCTGCTGCCCAATACCGAGTACGAGTTCGGCGTTTATGCGGCCAACGCAGAAGGTGTGGGCGTTTCCGAAATAGTGGAGTTCACCACCCTTTTACCGCCGCAGCAAGGCGGGGAGCTGCGTGCGAAGCTGCCCGGCAAATACACTGCGACGACCAAAGACAGCAACGGTGATCCGGTCACTTTCTCCGTTACCATCGCTACGGGTGTGAACGAAGCTACCGAGAAAGCCTATTCCGATCTGAACCGTCTGGTCGTTCTGGGCTTCGCGCCGTGCGGAGTGGATTATGCCAGCCCCGAAGAGCTGCTCGCCAACGGCTGGGCAGCGACCGAAGAGGAGGCCAATGCGAATTACGGGCCGAAGTGGTTCATCGAGTTCACCAGCGACGAAACGATTTCGACGAGTCTGCCTGTGAACAACGAACTGGATTACACGATGTTGAATTTCGATGGTAAGCAATACTATTTCCACGCTTTCGCCAAACGTCCGACTAGCGACCGCTATACGGATGCGGTACGCAGCTTCCCTGTCGAGGTGTCGGATGATCTGACAGTGACGATCAAGAAGTTGGTCGAAGAAACCGATTACGGTACCTTTACCTACTATCCCGGTGTGTTGTCGGGTACGAGTCAGTGGTGGGGCGACATGGTGTTCGCAGCGTCGGAAGAGATCGTGCTGAAGCGCGATGCCGATCAGGGGCCCGAGCCTGCTGCCGTGAAGAGCGTGCGACATCTCTCCATGCCCGAGCGCGTGACCGTAAACCTCGGAGCGTCACCTGCAGTGGACAACCGTCGAGCTGTGGCTGAACGATTGATGCGTTAATCCTAAAAAACTTGTGTTATGAAGAATTTATTCGGATGGATGCTGGTCGTACTGCTGGTGCTGACGGCCGGCGTGTCGTGCAGCGACGATGAAGAGCTTCTTGAGCTGGTTGAGATGGAGATCCGTGATCTTCTTTCCGAGTATGACTTCCCAGGAGATGACATTCCGGTTATCCAGGGTTCTGCTCTTAAAGCTCTTGAGGATCCGGCTGGCCCATGGGGAGACAAGATCATGGAGCTTATGGATGCTGTTGATGAGTACATTCCGGACCCACAGCGTGACACAGATAAACCGTTCGTAATGCCTGTAGAGGACGTATTCTCCATCACAGGACGTGGTACAGTTGCAACTGGTAGAGTTGAGGCTGGTGTTCTTCACGTATCTGAGGAAGTTGAGATCGTTGGTATCAAAGAGGAGACTCGTAAAGTTGTTGTAACTGGTATCGAGATGTTCCGTAAACTTCTTGATGAGGCTCAGGCTGGTGATAACATCGGAGCACTTCTTCGTGGTGTTCAGAGAAACGAGATCGAGCGTGGACAGGTTCTTGCTAAACCAGGAACACTTACATGCCATACAAAATTCACAGCTCAGGTTTACGTTCTGACTAAAGACGAGGGTGGCCGTCATACACCATTCTTCAACAACTATCGTCCGCAGTTCTATTTCAGAACAACAGACGTAACAGGTGTTTGCAACCTTCCAGAGGGAACAGAGATGTGCATGCCTGGAGATAACATCGAGATGACAATCGAGCTGATTCATCCGATCGCTATGAGCCAGGGTCTTACATTCGCTATCCGCGAGGGTGGACGTACTGTAGGATCAGGACGTGTTGCTACAATCATCGAGTAATTTTCGATTAGTAATGAGCAGTGTTTACTTCAAGTTTGCACTGCGGCGTAAATAATATATATATTGAGTACCGTCAGGTACGTTGTGTCCAAGCGTAAGATGCCCGTAGAACTTCGGTTCTACGGGTTTTTCTGTTGCCTGGAAATATGTAAAAAGAGCAGTAAAGAATAACGAACAGTATAGAAAAACGGTTGCCGGGAGAGTGTCCTGACAATCGTTTGTGATAGCAGAATGATAACAAAATCCTGAAAGCGGATTGACAAATTTGAAATCAATGCTATACTACCACTATAACAAAATTAGCAATAGGCTCTGGTTCGATTCCAGATATCGCCACCATATTAGGAATTCTTTTGAGTTCTATGATTTCGGGAATAGTATATGACATCGAAAAGTGCATTTACAAGAAAGGAATTGATATTATGAAAAAAGAAATCTTATTAGTAGGTCTGGGTATTTGCGGCGATATGGTGTAATGGTAGCATGGAATGATAAGCAATTCCCCCAGACCACCAAAAAGGGGAGTGTCGCAAAATCACCGGAATAGGTGATTGAGCGGCACTTTCTGCTTTTTAGAAAAGAAAATTGGCAGAAAATCTTTGTACGTTGATTTTCTGCCAATTTTTTTTGCACCTAAATAAAGCCTTCATTTTTTGTTGGAATTTTAGGCTGACTTTACTTTAAACAGGTGGAAACCTATTCGTTCATTTTGAATTTTGGCATGTAGTTTATTCAGGTTATAACCCATGCAAAGCAAAAGAATCTCCAGTTTCACTTTGGTTTTTCCACGAAGCAGAAATTTTTGAAATTCATAGTCATTTTTCAAAACTCCGAAAGCACCTTCTACCTGAATGGAGCGGTTCATGCGATACTGGATTCCTGTTTCGGTCAGGATGTTTTCATAAGACTCCTGTCGTTTTTCCAGAAAGCTTTTGGAAACGTATAATCGCTTGTTTCCTTTCGCACGTGTACATTTTTCTTTGTGAGGACAGTCTTTGCAATCTTCACATTCATAGACGGTAACTTCTGATTCATAGCCACTCTTGCTTTTCTGCTTTTTCACGAAGACCGGTGACAACTTCTTTTGTGCATAACAAGTGTAAACATCCGTTTCTGCATCATAGGCCATATTTTCACGTTTACTGATATCCTGTTTGAAGCTTCGCCTTTTCCACTTTTCGTAGGTTTGTGGTTTTATATAAGGCGTCTGTCTGGTTTCCCGAAGATAGGTATAACCTTCTTCACTTTCATATCCCGAATCGGCTGTGACACTGGGATATCGGAACCTAAGTTTTTCGTCCATTGTTTTTAAAAATGGAATCAGTGTCCAGACATCGTTTCGGTCTGAAAAGACATCTGTTGCCACGATATATTCACTGTCTACACCGATCTGAATGTTATATCCGGGTTTTAACTGTGCATTCCGCATATGATCATCTTTCATGTGCATAAATGTAGCATCCGGGTCAGTCTTACAATAATTATTTCGTCCCTGAAAGCTGGCTGTATGCCAGTCGTAAGTTACCTGACGTTCCTGAAATTTTCGGAAAAGCTCAAAGTATTTCTGGTTTTTACTTTTTCTTTTCCCTCGGCCATACACAAAAACTGTTCCATTCTGTTGGCACTTATTTTCAAGATATCTTGTTATTGTTTGAAGATCTTGAATCCTCGAGTCTATTTTTACAGAAAACGATTGCATGTATTCATGGTTTAGGAGCATTACTGCTTCCTGGATTTTCTGAAACATCTTTTCTTCCCATTTGCCAACAGATTTTTTCCAGACAAATGTATACTTGTTGGCACATGCTTCCAATTTCGTACCATCAATAAATACCGTTTCTACTGACAATTCAGCAGCATCTTTCAATCTACGAACCATCTGATAAAACAGATCTTCACATGCCTCCAAAAGAAAACCTGTCCGGAACCTGGCAATCGTGCTGTGATCTGGTGCCTTTTGACCGGCAAGCAGCCACATAAAGTTAATATCTCTTAAACAAGCTTTTTCTATTTTTCTGGAAGAATAAATGTTTTGAGAATAAGCGTAGGTCAGGATCTTGAACATGGTCTTCGGATCAACCGCAGGATTTCTTCCTTTGGAAGAGTAAGCCTTATACAATAACGTATAATCGAGTTCCTCAAGCTCATGGCTCAGCAGTCGAACAGAATCGTCATCAGGGACAAGACCTTCTAAACTTAATGGCAAAACCAGTTGATAAGTTTCGTTGAATTCGGTATAATTTTTTTGGTATTTTATTTTACTAGTCATAATTTATTATACCATGAATGGCAGGTTCTTCGGAGCCTGCTTTTTCATTTGAACACAAAAAAGGAGCCATTGCTCCATAGATGATTACTCATCTATTTTGCAACAGCCCCTTTATATTTTGAATAAATTACTTGACAAAAATACTGGAAATGGTAAAATAATATAAAAATAGCGAATTAATAAGGAGAAAAATGTATGGAAAGATATAAAGAAAAAATACCACTAGATACCTGTGTTGTCAAGTCGATTGTTAAGTCAATTGAAAATGCAGACTATTTATATCAAAATTATTTGCAGGAAGAAAAGTTCCCAACAGATAACGGGAGTGAGGGGGCAAATAA
>OICL01001440.1_pt1 | contig 10246 bp, 10 predicted proteins | sample 1581231 | NCBI WGS metagenome assembly OICL01 (sample SAMEA3882542, study PRJEB24775) | human gut metagenome | biome: human-associated habitat; feature: intestine environment; material: feces | place: Netherlands | collected 2009/2010 | reverse complement strand
CGTCAGGAAGAAAATTGGTGGTTGTCGAACTACTGCGGCGGGTGTCGCGATCGTTAAGATAGGCAGCGTTTATGCCGAACTCTCCCGACTTACCTACACGATATACGTTGTTGAACGTGGCATTATGGGAGCGGTTGAAATAATAGAACTGTTTGTCAATGCCGGGAGCTGAAGGCATTGAGATCGACGAGATATTGCTTGTGCGCGAATAATCGTTGTCGAAGGAATAAAGTTCCTGTGACAAGTCCTCGCCGGTGTTGTTGCCCTTGTAGGTGGCAAGGTACTGGCTGTTGCGCCGGAAATATGTTGCGATGGCCGAGTTGTTCCACAAACCCTCATCGCCGTATCCGCCTCCAAGCGTGGCTATGAGGTTAAATACGCCCTTGACACCCTCTTTGAGCCGCAGATTGATGGATGCTTGTTCCTCAGGACGCAGCCCTTTGAGCGCCTTGATGTCCTGGTGGTTTTCGAGCACCTGCACGGTTGCGATGTTGTTGGGGTCGATGTTGTTGGTGGCTATGCCGTAATGTCCTTTCATAAGGTCAAGGCCCTCGATAAAAAAGTTCTTTATTGGCTTGCCTTGATATGAAATTTGCCCGGCGTCCGATACGGTTATTCCCGGCATCTTTCTAAGTACATCGGCCACAGATTGGTCGGACGATGATAGAAAGGATGCTACATTATAATTGATTGTGTCGCCTTGCGAATAGATTTTCTTGGACTTTACGACAACTTCTTTTAGCTCGACAGCACGAGGTTCCACAATAATGTCATAGTTGCCGGAACGATTCGGAATCACAATCCGGGTCGGAGTAATCTCCAGACTTGTTGCATTAAGTATCAGACTGTCGCAATTGCTGTTCACTGTCATTTCAAAACGTCCGGCCTCATCAGTAAAAGCCGAGGCCAGTATAGTCTTAGGCGCATTTGCAGGAGAAACATATACATTAGCAAAATCAAATGACACACCTTGCTTATTTCATACCGTGCCAGTCAGTATCGTTTCAGCGAACAGGCTATTACATACTGAAATTGCTATCAGAATTGTTGTAAATATTTCTCTCAAAACCATAGTAGTCATTTTTCTAAAGGCAAAATTAGCCTAAGGCGTCCGTGCGGACAAAAATCTTCCCTTATTTAGTCTTAACTATCCCAAATTTATGGCTGAAAATTGCTAATTTTGCGATATGAAACGCTTCCTGATAACAACATCAATAATCATCACGACAATTCTGATGGTGTTTGCTCTCAACGTAATATATCTTGTAACGCTCTATCGTTCCATTGAAAAAGATGTGCGGCGCGATGTTCATTCGGCAATGATAGATATGGATGTCGATGAGCTTTGGTTAAGGACATTGAATAGTATCAGAAACAGGGATGCTTACACACTATATATGGTTGATGTTGCCAGATTTAACCGTGATTCGTTAGAGCGACTTAACAACCGCGTTACAGGCAATCTTATAGACAAAAAAAATGCGAACGGCAACCAAGTGTTAAGGGAAATGAGCCGACAGATGCATTCAGATGTAGACATCAGGTCAAGCGTTAATTTAGCTATCAATGACAGCCTTTTAAGCGAACATTTAGCTGTCAGGAACATCCATCCGGCATTTGTAGGAGTTGAAATATGTGATACGCTTGGGAATGTATTAGTCCATAATCCCGGCATCAAAGCTGACTTGAACAGTTATGATATATTTGAATTGCCGGTAAACGGTTTTGTTTACCGGGCATATATATCCCCGCTTACAAGCCAAATTTTCAATAAGATGCAAGGAGTGATTATCACATCGTTCATTTTGATTGTTTTATTTGCAATAGGATTCTGGTATCTGCTGAACACAATCCGAAAGATGAGAACAATAGAAGATATGAAAGATGATTTTGTCAACAATATGACCCATGAACTGAAAACACCTATTGCCGTGGCATACGCGGCTAATGATTCTCTCCTTAACTTCAATACGGCAAACGATGCCGAGAAGCGAAAGGCATATCTCGGAATAGCTCAGAAGCAATTGCGTAAACTTCAGGAACTTGTTGAGAGTATTCTGTCAATAAGTATGGAACGGCGAAAGTCCATAAAACTGAATATTGAGAATATTGACCTGCTCCCTCTCGTTCATGAAATAGTCGAGACCCAGCAACTCCGCAAAGAGAAACTTGTCAGAATATCGGTCAGCGGACCGACAAACATTCCTGTAACTGTCAAGGTTGACAGGACACATTTTGCCAATGTTCTGAACACAATTATCGACAACGCAATCAAATATTCTGGCGACAGTGTCGATATAGAGATTGAATGTCTGAAGGACAGGATTAAGATAAGTGACAACGGCATTGGCATACCGTCAAAATCGTTGCCATATATCTTCGACCGTTTCTATCGTGTTCCTCATGGTAACATTCAGGACGTACATGGATATGGTATTGGATTGTATTATGCCCGACAGATGCTCGATAAGATGGGATGCAGTATAAAAGCGGAAAGCAAAGTCGGGCATGGGACGATATTCACAATTATATTCGGCGAAGATGAAAAATAAAATTTTGTTAGTCGAGGATGAACTCGATATGTCTCTGATTGTAGCCGATACGCTCTGCGCAGAAGGCTATGATGTCGCTACGGCTGCCGACGGAGCTTCGGGTCTGAATAAGTTTATAACCGAGGGTGCGGATCTTGTTATTGCGGATGTGATGATGCCAAAGATGGATGGTTTTGAGATGGCACGGCTCATCCGTCGTAAGTCAGTCGATATACCGATAATTTTTCTGACGGCTAAAAGCGGCATCGATGATGTGGAAAAAGGGTTTGACCTTGGTGCAAACGATTATCTCCGTAAGCCATTTGAATTGCGCGAACTTATCGCACGTGTGAAAGCATTGCTGCGTTCGACTACACAATTTTCAGTTCCGGTATATCAGATAGGCCGCTATACTTTTGATACAACTACTCAGAAACTCATAATCGATAATCACGAAATTGAATTATCCAATATCGAAGCCCGGCTGCTGGAACTACTTGCCGCCAATATCGGACGAACTGTTGACGCTTCCGCGATGATGACCGCAATATGGCAAAGAGATGAACCATCCAATCGCAATTCAATGCATGGATATATCCACAAACTTCGTCAGGCATTGCGCCTCGATTCCAACATTGCAATTGTCAATCAGAGAGCATACGGCTATATGCTCACAGTAGCAATATAGTACGTTACGATACTCCCGACACGGAGAGGGCGAAAGAGTCGTGGAAGGGGAACTTTTCGCAGCCGATATATAGGGTATCGAAAGCGTCGGTGCCGTCGGTGCGGTGTTCGAGCAGGTCTTCCTCGGATTCGGCGAGCTTTTCGCCGGACTTGTCCTTACGGAAGCCGTTGCGGCCACGGCTGACACCGGCGGACTGGACGGCGAGGATAAGGTCTTCATTGTTCGAGCGGTTGAAGAACGGCATCAGGCGTTGCTTACCTGCGAAGCCTTGGTTGATGAGCAGGTATTTTTCATCGTGGTGCATCGGGTTTCCGAGGTACACGGCTTCGCAACGCCAGCCCTGCCGCTCGAACTCGTGGACTACCACCCAACGGAAATCCTGTTCGTTGACTGCATAGTTTGAGCCGAGTGCCGTTGCATCGTAATAGAACACAACGGTTTTGTTGCGGTGCGAGGCATAATATCGGCAGAAGTCCTCGACGAGTGCCGGTATCTTACGCTCAAACTTGACGTAGAACGATTTAATCACATTGATCCGACGGTCGCGAGGCTGTCCGGCTACAATCCAGTTAATATTTGCATTGTAATCCATGCCAATGCAAATCGGCGCGTCGGGGTCAACGTCCTTGTCGGCGCGAGAGTCGAGAGCCGAGAAGTCGTAATCAAAACCGAGGGTGTCGAGGTATTGATTATCGTTGGCATCGTACTTGTGCCCTTCACGCATCGAGGAATAGAAACCGTCCTTTGCAATTCCGATCCTCTGACACAGGATAGAGGTTTGGAAGGTCAAAGGTGTAAGGTCGCGCTTCATCTGCTTGATGTAGTTCTCGCCGAGAAGCTGCAAGTTCTCGATACTGCTGTATTCGCGGTAGTAGACCGCGACGGAGCGCATCTTATTGAGGTCGCGGTCGAGGCGGCGCAGGTAGCCTTTGAGATACGGAGGCACCGGCTTCCCCGAAGCGTTAAGGGCGCGTATGCGCTCCTTCGTCCTCCAAATCTCATAGACCGTGGCCTCGATGGTGCGTATCAATTCCGCATCCATTTTGTCGCGGTAATGGAGGAACCAACTGCCCTTCTGGGTCTGCGGCATATCGCTCAATATCATAATTGAGTGATTGAAGGAGTGCTTTCCGAAGTGCGACTTTATGCCGCCGTTGGCCGGTAGCGTTTCGTCTTTAAGTTTGGCGTAGTCGATAAACTTGGCTTCATCGACCAGCAGCCACGAGAGCGTGAGCGAGTTTGAGCTGCCGGGGCGGTCCTGTGATATAATCACTGCGACCGACCCGTTGTAGAAAGATATGACGTGTTCATAATCTTTCGGGTCGATGATTGGTTGCCGGAAGGACTTCGGCGGTTTCCTCCCCACCACATAGTGTATGCCCTCGATGAAGCCCCAGCGTTTCCATGCGGCGAGCAGCCCCGGAATGGTATTTGTCAATCCGTGCTTGAAGGTCGGCACCACGATGCCGCCTGTGGAGCCGGGCATACGCTGCATATTGCGCAGAACAAACGGAGCAGCGATGCTGTCCGTTTTGCAGGTGCGTCGCCCTGCGACGATAACGGTAGTGTTCGCGCCGATAAGCTGCGTGAGGCGTTGGGGCTTGTTAAAGTAAACTTTCTTAGCAGAAGATTCCATAAAAATGTGTAAATTTGCGGTGAGGGCGTGTACTTGGAAAGAAGTCCCATTGGCGATAGCTCTGTGCTTCATACAGCACAAAACGCCGTTAAGTCCTCTGCCGATACGCGTTAAGGCAGAGGACTTTCTTCTTCTTGACTGTTGGGGTCAGGGAAAAGCGAGTCAAGTTCAAGGTCCACTTCCTCGAACTCGACATCTTCAATGTCGATGGTTTCGGCCCGGTACTTCTCAATCATAGCCGCGATTTTGTCGGCTATGTTGGGAATAGGCTCGATGCCGAGTACACGCGGATCATTGGTGGCCGTGAAGGGCTGAACGAGGATTTGGTCGAGAGGTATAGCCTGTTCATCTTCGAGGTCAACGCGGTTCAGTTTGCCGTAGGCGGTTGCGGCGCGTTCCATCGTCTTGCTGTCCTTACGCTTCTCGGCCATCTTGTAAGTGGCGATAAGCATTTCATTGGTGCGCCAACGGTGGAAGTCGCGCGAGGCGGAGCCGAGCATGGGAAGCAGCGACTTCACCACGGCGAGGTCGGAATACGCCGTTGTGCGGTGTATGTTGTGGCGTTGGCACACCTCGGCGACAAATTCGCGGTCTGTGCCGTCGGGATTGGCGATAAACCAGTTATACATCTCGCGCACACGCAAGACTTTCTCGACCATCTGGCCGGGATAACGCTCGCGCAACTCTACCTCTTTTGTAAAGAGTTCGGCGCGACAAACTTCTATGGCGTTGGGATATGACATAGTAAACTCATTATTGCCGAAGGTCGGCTTGATAGCTTGCACCGCAGACCGCAGAGCTTCGCCCTGCTCCCTGCGACTTGCAAGCGCCGACTTCGGCGATAGCTTCGCTATTCGTCGTCCTCCATGTCGAGCAGATTGCGGTGAGCGTTCTCGATAGCGAGCGGCGAGCCGACCTGTGCAAGCATCATTTCCTGAGAATGGAGCTTGACCTTAGAGGCGGCTTTGCCACGACGGTAAGCCTTGCTGACGTCGGTGCCTCGGTCGGCGATGTCTTCGCGAAGCACATCAGCCGGAATATCGAGGATTACGGCGATGTCGGAAATCTTCAAGTAGATTGAAGCGTATTTTTCAATCTGCTGTAATTCGGTCTCGGAATAAGTCATGGAGCGGTACTGAATGATTTGTGATAAGGTCGTTGACTTGTGCGTGGAGATTTGCAAAAATCTCCGGCGAAGTGGAGATAAACGCAGACTCGTGGCGGTTGCCACGGGTCAAGTTCTGTGAGGTTATGACCGAAACAGTATCTCCGGCTTCGGATTTCACCAACAAAATCTTGCTGTGGTTGTCAGCAAGATAGGTGCGCTCTATAACCTGGGTGATGAACGCCCAGAGTTTTAGCGTCTTGTTGGTAGCCTTGTGGTCGAGCACAAGGTTTATGCGTGACACTTTTTTATCCTTAGTAATAAAGAATAAGCGGCGAAGAAATTCCTCCGATATGGAGAAAGAAGTCTGCCAGACCTCGGCGACGCCGACTTGCCTCAAAATCCATTCGAGAATGTCGGCCACTTGGACGGCATTACTCAGATACGCTTGAAAAGGTGTATCTTTCAACGGTCGAAGGATTTGGTCGATGTTGGCGGTGCGTTTCATTTTGCAGACTTCTTGTTACCGGCGGCGGAGCGTTTGCCTTTCGGCGATCGCGAGGGAGCGGCATCGGGGCCGGGGCCGGGAGCTACATAGTGGTCGTAAGCCTCCCAGTTGGCATGAAGTTTCTTGTCGAGCGATATAAGTTCTTTGAGGAACGGATAACGCTCGGAGTCCGGGCAGGTGGAGTTTTCAAGCGAGAGCGAGCGTAGGCGCAGATGCAGCTCGCGCATACGTTGGAGAAGCGAAAGGTTCTCAACGTACTTCGCCTTGATTTCGTCGGGCAGTGTGTCATGGTCGGGGCGCTTGCCTTTGGCCGGAGCTTCGTCGGCATTGGCGGCGAGCGGGATATGTTCGGCCACGATAGTTTCCACCTGCGCGGCCATTTCCTCGACCTGCGCATGGGTCAGGGCTTGAACGCGGAAGTTGTAATACTTTTGAAGCTGATAGTCCACCACATCGTGGCGGCGGTCAATCTGCGAGATTATGTTTCGGTACATAATCTGATTGCCCGACAGTTTCAAAAGGTAAAGAGCGCCTACAGAATAGTCGCGCTCGTCTTCGGGCGTTTCAAGCCACTGGCGTATCTGTTCAGTAAATTTGTGGTCCATTGGAGGGGTCAATTATATTTTGGCCGGAGGGGTCAAAGTTTATTATTTATGCCTGTGAAGAACACGAGGTTTTTGCCGAGAGGTTCGAGCAGGTTTTTCATCGAGATCATCGTGGCGCCGGTGGTAACAAAATCGTCAAAGACGATGATGTTACTCTCCTTTGGAGGCTCAGCCCCAAAGGTAAATACCGCGCCGACACGATGTTTCGAGTGGCACTCGGCAATATCTTCGTAGAACGGTATGCCGAGAAGGTCGGCGAGCCGGGCAGAAATGAGCGACGCAAAATTCCTGACCTTGTGGCGACGTTTGGGCGAGGTTACGATGCACCAGTCGCCGGTGGCGAGCGAATGACCGAGAATTTGCCGGATAAGAGTATTCATACCCTCGGCAAACTTCTCAATCATATACGGGTCGCTCTTAATGTCGGTCAGAGTCCGGCCATAGAGCGACTTTTTCCAGAGCGAGATAATCCCGAAAGCAGGATTGCGGTAGGAAATTCGCACCTTGTTAGGTGCGAAGTCGCAACGGGCCTCCGCCTGTTGCACGTCTTTCCATGCCGCACGTTTCTTCTCGGCGAACAGGTCTTTGGCCGGAGCCGGAGAAGCAAAAGAAGCGTCGAGGTCGGGAACGTCAAGCGAAGGCACTTCGATGTCGTTCAACATCTCGTCCAACTCTATCGCCCCATTCCTGACTCTTCTGTTCGGTTCCATGCTCACGCGGCCTTACCTGAGCAGTCGATGTCGCCGTCCTCGGTTTCGAGCGTACCGACATAGAAGGGTGCCGGCACTTCGTCGGTAGCCTCGACATTGATGGTGGTCGAGGTAGTGCCGGTGGCACCTTGGCCGAGGTCTTGGGCGACCGTCGCCTTTGTGGTCCACTTGTCGTTACCGAGGACGCGGTGATTGCCTTTCATATCTTCCACGACAAACACATTGTCGGTGTTGTTGATGTAGGCGGCGGCAGCGGAAGCCTCGGCGCCAACACCGGGATGAACGGCAACGAGCTTGTTAAGCTGCGTCTGCGAAGGGAGTTCTCCCTGCGCCTCGGAAGTCAGCTGCGACTTGTCGGGGAGAATGTCGATATACTTCCACTTGGCATCAGCCGCGAGAGTGAACTCGCCGGTGAGAATCGCCGAAGTGGCGCGGCCCAGTTCATCACGCGGCAACTGCGGGTAGCCGAGGATGAACGACTTTGCGAGGAAGTATATGCGACGCTTCACACCCGGAAGCTCGGGGGTGCCTTGGCACCACCCGAGCGATTTTTGGATTGAGGTACAAACTTTTGCCATAGCGATAGCGGATTAGACGGTTATTTCAATGGTTTTGAAACGGCGCTTGTCGAGCGTTTCAAATTGCACGCCGAAGAACATCGTGGCGATGTACGACAGGATGAAGGGAGCATACTCCTTCACCATGACGTTCTCGACGTCGCCCATCTGGTCGTAGCCCACGAGCATATTGCCTTTGGTGGTGACGTGCATGAACTTCGACCCGGCCTTGTTGTAGAGGGGGCAGAACTTCAGCTTGCCGTTCGACCCCTCGACGGCACCCTGTCCGTACTGGGTGTTGTAAGGTATGCCCCCGTGTGTGAGCAGGTAGCCTTCGTTGTACTTGTCGACGAAGTCCTGCGAGCAATACAGGTAGAGATCCTGTGAGCGCAGACGCGGGTCGAGGGAGAACAGAATCTCCTTGGCGATGTCAACGGCATTAGCCGGAGTAATCGCATCGGTGAACTTCATGTAGTTGCCCTCGGCTTCGGCGATAGCACCGGCAGCGATTTCCTTTTCGGTAATCGTGTCGAAGCCGTCGAACAGGTCGGCTGTGGTGTCACCGGCAGCGTTGCGCTTGCCGTTCCACACTGCATCGTTCAGATGCTCAGAGAGGTTCTTGGCGATACGTGCGAGGACGTGACGGGCGGTGGGCGTAGTCATCTGACCGTCGCCCTTAGTGGCACCTGTGCCTAAGAGGGTCGAGATGGCCGAGTTCGGCTCGAAGTTGGCCACCACAGAGCCGAAGTAGGTTTCGAGGTCGCGGAACTCAATGCCGAGGTTGTAGTCCACGGCACGTTGGGGATTGTAGGGAGCGAACTGTGCATCACCTGTGAGGTTGCCGACGCGCTCCTTGTATCGGATTCCGGGGCGACCTGTCATAAACTGGAGCGTGTCGCCGATGCCGATAATCGGGAGCATAAGGAGGTCGGGGCGATATTTGACCGCGGCTTCCTGATACTCTTGGAGAGTGAATGAAAATTTACCTGCCATTGTGGTATGGGATTTTATGGTTTATACTTCGTTGAAAAGAGCGCGGGCGGAGTTGTAGGTATCTACAAACTGCTCGACATCGTTCTTGGGGTCAGCCTTGCCGGACTGCTTGGCATCGTCTACGACTGCCGAGGTGTCCTCAGCCGGTTTCTTGTCGAGCTTGGCTTGGAGGTCAGCGATGGTTGTGTCCTTAGAAGCGATAACATCGTCTTTCTCTTTGAGGGCGTTGTCAATCTTGACAAGGTCTTCATCGGTGAGTGAGGCTTTATTGTCCGTCAGGGCAATAGCCGAGATGCCGAGAACGGCACACAGGAAAGTGTAGGTCTTATTCATTGCGGTAGTGATTGGATTGGTTGACGGTTTGAAAAAAGAAGTAAGTGCGGAGATGAACTTCCCGAAGATAGAATCGCGGTCAGCCTCTGACAGCGGTATATTCGGAATAGGCATACCCTCCGAGGCCATAGCGGAAGCGAGAGCATCGGTGAGTTTGGGAGCCGGTTCGTCGGCAAGGTCGGTGATTTCATCAACAAAGCCCCATTCGAGGGCTTCCTTTGCCGAGAGCCAGCCTCCGACTTTCATCAGGACGAGCAGGTCTTCGGGCTTGCGCTTGCACCGGGCGGCATAGAGTTGGGCTACATTGAGGTCGAGCTTGTCGAGGTCGGCCTTAATTTTCTCACAGTCGGCAATGAGCGTAGCGAACTGGTCGCTGTTGAGACTGCCCCACTCGAAGAAAGCCATCGAGCATTTATGCACGAGGTACATAGCCCCGGCATCCATCGAGATATGCGCTGCACCGAGCGAAGCGATGGTTGCAGCCGAGGCATTCAGCCCCACGAAGTGGACGGCAACATTGCCGTGATTGCGGAAAGCCGATGAGATAGACAAGCCGGTGGCGAGAGAACCGCCAAGGCTG
>OICL01001433.1_pt1 | contig 10259 bp, 7 predicted proteins | sample 1581231 | NCBI WGS metagenome assembly OICL01 (sample SAMEA3882542, study PRJEB24775) | human gut metagenome | biome: human-associated habitat; feature: intestine environment; material: feces | place: Netherlands | collected 2009/2010 | reverse complement strand
GGACAGCTTGATCGAGCATAAAAAAACAGAGCGGCCTGAAAATGAGAAAGAAGCGGCGCAGTGGGACGAACAGCTGAAAAACCTGCTTCAGGAAGCCAATACAGCCAAGGATGATTATCAAAATCAAATCGACAAGGAACGGGATGGAATATCCAGCCTGGCTAAAAAATTCGATACGGCAGCAAGTAAGGAACGCAGTGCGTATGATACTCTTGTGGATGGAGTGACAACTGCCGTATCGACCAAGCAGGCAAGCGAAAAGGATGTTCTGAATAAAAACATTCAGGATAATAAAGGTGTGATAAAGGAAATCGACCGCCAGCTCGCTGCATTGGGTGACGATCCACAAGGAGAAAATCGGGAAGAAAAAAGACAGTTGAAAGCTTTGAGGGACCAGGTACAGGAGCGAATAAATGAGGACACGGACAGCATAAATAAGATTGCAAATGAAACGACCAGCATGAAGGAAATTACAGATGAGCTGAAAACGGGTGATAACGCAAAGGATGTTCTGGAGGACTATAATTCAGAGGCATGCGTGGATTCGTTGAAGGGCCTGAACGAAGAAATGGAATTTCTGAAGGGGATGGACCTGGAAACCATGAATGCGGACAGTCTGGAAAATCTGGCCGGAAAGCTTCATCAGGTGGACTTGAGCAAGTTTTCAGACACGAGCAGCTACAAGGAACTCTGGAATAATGTGCGCCAGTCTGTGGGACAGGAGAGCATACAGGGCGTTCCGATGGATTTTATCGATGGCATTTTTGCTCTATTAAGTATTGACACACTCTACGACGAAGATCTGAACAGCAAAATAGATTTGAACTATTATGGAAAGCTTCCGAGTCAGAGGATTCGCTCTGCGCAAGAATACTCACTGGATTCGCCATTTGAAAAAGAAGACCAGAAAACAGCACAGGATAATCTGAATAAAATCGGACTGCCGATTTCGGAGGCGGACTCTGTAGAGCTGGATGGCGGCATCAACGTTGGCGGGCAGGCTGATGATGATGGAGAAGCAACGGGAAATCTGTTCAAAAAAATGATTCAAATGGTCAACCGGCTGAAAAAGAAAATGGAGGGATACAAAGCTGTTGTAGACAGCATGAGCAACCTTGCAAAAGGAAACAGCTGGGATAAGGTCCTTCTGATGGGATATCTGACTTATAGCGTTTCAAATCGTACAAACTACGATTCGGGAGTGTCGTTGTCTGGTGCATCGTTTAGCGGAAGCGGAGGCTTGGCTCCCAAATATGAGGCGCAAAATGTCCGGGGTGAATTTCTGGTAAAAGAAGAAAACAAATACTCATTCTGCGGGGCAGAGATGGAATATCTGATGACCGGAAAGATGAGTGAATATGAAAATCAGGCAAGTGTTTTTGGTAAATTGGTCGCTCTTCAGAGTGTGATGAGCATCTGGGCAGTTGCAAATGATCCGTTTGTTGACGGCATGAAGATAGGCTGGTCAACGGCTGCCGCTGCAGTGCCTTATGCCGGACCCGCACTGAGTTTTGCGATGAAAATACTGACACCGGTCCTGTTCGCAATGGCAAATGGTACAGTGGATACACTTCTCCTGGTGAATGGAAACAAAGTCCAACTTTTTAAGACCGCAAAAGGAGTACATGTTAATCCCACTGGATTTGCCAGTGCTCTGGAGACGCTGATGAATTCCAAAATGTTTGACTCGAAAGATCAGGCAACATTTAAAAGTGTTAATGAAAAGATGCAGGCACGCAGGGATACATACAGCACATTCAAGGACGCAAAAGTTGATGAGAACGGCTTGATTATTCCGTCTGATACGGGCACATCGTCAGGTGCTGACACATCGACCAGCATGGCGAATAAAAATACGGACGTATCTAAAAAATCGGAAAAGAAGAAGCCATTTGATGCAAGCAACTACGGAAAAAGCCTGAATGAATTCAACTATACAGAGTTCATGTTTATTATGCTGATGGTATTTTATACCGGAAGTACAGATCAGCTTTTGAACCGCTTTGTGGACATTATCCAGATGGAGGAAACAAATCGAGCACTTACGACGAATAATACCCAGTATTCCCTGAAGGAGCAGCTGACGGGTACTAGAAAAAAGTTCGACGTGGATAAAGCGTATACTGCGGTTCGTGCGGAAGTGAATGGAAAATTTGTAAATGTATTTCCGGTTCCGACTTTATCAAAGGAGTCTGTATGGACTGCACATCGGATAATCTATCGAGGGTATTAAAATGAAAAAGATATTTTCTGGATTTAAGGATGAGCAGGATGGTGCGATTGCAATCGAAGCATGTATCTCACTTACATTATTTCTCATTGTAATGATTGCGCTGTACAGTGTGATACAGGTGTTTACGGTTCAAAGCATGATCAGCCATGCTATGCAGGAAGCCTGTCAGAGCATGGCGCTGGAAAATTATAATCAGTCAATGTTCAAAACTGGAACGCTGCAGCAAATTCCCAGCAAAGTGTTTGATTGGATTTCAGGTGGACATCGAGAAAACTTCAGTACATCGGCAGATTTTTCATGGAAAGAACTGCTGCTTCCATCGTCCTCGACTTCAGGAGAAGCACAGACAGCTTTGTATGACAGTAATGCAAAACAGAGGTTCGCAGCTTATCTGGGGGGAGGAGTAGAAAAAGCGGATGAGCTTCTGAAAAATTATGGCGTGGTGGGAGGTCTGGATGGAATTTCCTTTGCTGGCACAGAAAAATCTGGCACCGACATGACCATACAGGTTTCCTACAAGGTTCGTTTGCTCTTTTACATCGAGATGTTCCACTTCGGAGAATTTGAAAGTACACAAACAGTTTGCTGCAGACTCTGGAAATAAAACAGCGGAAAGGATGTCGCACTATGGAGGAATATACTGTTATCACACAGGGCAATGCAATCTATCTTGAGGGAAAGCTTGGAGATGAAGAGCAGCTGGATGAGGTAGACCGTGGGATGCTGGTCTCGAACCAGATCGCCGGTTTTCTGCCGCTCAGTGTGCAATGGGTCAATGGAAACTGCCGTCTGCTGTACAACATTACGGGTCTGACACCTCTGGAGCAGGCTGCAAGGATCCTGGAAAACGAGACCCGGCTGACCAACTTTTTCCTGTCGCTGTGCAAGGTGGAAAAAGAATGCGATGAATATCTGCTGAATCCGCGCAAGATCGATCTGGAACCGGGAGTTGTCTATCTGGGTGCGGACGGAAAGGCATTTGTGCTGTACCGTCCGGTCGAGGCAGCAGGACAGAAGTATGACCCGATGGAGCTGACGCATTTCGTGTTTCGCCTCATTGGTCAGCAGATGCCTCGGGACAGCAGGATACTCAATGTTCTTTCCCGTCAGCTGCTGTATGGCGGAAGCTTTTCCTTTGCGGAACTTGAGCCGAAACTGAAAGAAAAACCGGTCATGGAAAAGATCCCGGAGCCGGTGCAGGAGGAGACCCCGCGATACGAGGAAAGACATCCGATCCAGGCGAAGCCGTATGTCCCGCCGAAGCCCGTGATGGAACCGCCGAAACCGGAGATCCCCAAGCAGGAACCGGTAGTCCCGGAACCGGCACAGGACAATCCTTTTGCACAGAGCGGCAATCCTTTCGCAGAAGTCCAGCCCAAAAATGAAAAGCCGCAGAAGGAAAATAAAAAAGCAGAGAAGAAACCGGAGAAAAAGAGCGGCGGCCTGTTTGGCCTTTTTGGAGGAAAGAAGGACAAGAAGAAAGCAGGCAGTGAAGAACAGGAAAACCCCTTCCAGCAGAAAGAAGAACCCCCGCAGGCAGCACAAAAGGCCGAGATGCCTCGCGCGCAGCGCCCGGCCCCGGAAGTAGAAGCAGGCCGGACGGTGCTGCTGTCTGGCAGCGAGAACGGCGGGACCACCAAAACGATGGTCATGGGGAGCGGCACGACAGGCGCCGGAGAGCTGTACCTTGTCCAGAAGGATACGAATCAGTACATCCATGTGACCCATACGAATTTCCATATCGGACGTGCGGAAAATATCGTGGATTATACAGTGCAGACAAGAAACCACTATCTGGGAAATGACCATGCCTATATTTTGCTGGATGGCGGAAATTATTATATCGTTGATAATAATACGCAGAATCACACATATCTGAATGAGCGGCGGCTGGAGCCTTCCAAGCCGACACTGTTCCATGCAGGCGACACAATCCGGATGGCAGATGTGGTGTTCAACGTGATAATGGGTTCCTGACATGGCATTGCAGTTGGTACATATAACGGATAAAGGGGAAGTCCGCTCATCGAATCAGGACAGCTTCTGTGCGAGGATATCGAGCTTTGGACAGGAGACGGTCGCGCTTCTGGTGGTATGCGATGGAGTGGGTGGTCTGCAATCCGGAGAACTTGCCAGCACAGGTGCGGTGCGCTGCTTTGAAGACTGGTTTGAACAGCAGCTCCCTCAGATCATGGGATCGGAACTGACGGAGACGACGGTGTTTCTCTCGTGGCATCAGATGCTGGAAAATCTGCATAACACACTTTGTGAATATGCTGAAAGATCAGCGATGCAGTTCGGAACAACGGTGTCTGCCCTGCTCATCTCTTCGGACAGGCTCTACTGGGTGCAGGTCGGCGACAGCAGAATTTATCTGGATGACGGAACCGGAACGGAGCAGCTGACGAAAGACCAGACGCTTGCGATGAGAGAGGTGGAGGCCGGGAGGCTTTCGCCAGAGGCAATGCAGACAGACCAGCGGAAGAATATTCTGCTACAGTGCCTTGGATATGGAAAAATGGAACCTGTGTTCCAGAGCAGACCACGCCCACAGAGGGGCGCTGTAGTGTTGTGCAGTGATGGATTCTGTCACTATTTGGAGGAGAAACAGATACGTCGTCTTCTTACAGAAACAGAAACGAGAGAACAGTTGTGGCAGCAGATGCAGAAAACTGTGGAGTACTGCCGTGCTCATGGTGAAACGGACAATATCACGGCGCTGGTGCTGAAGTGGGACGGTCAGGAACAGAAACGCTCCGATTCTGCAGAATGGATTGAGGTGTGGGCGAGGCTTTCGGGAGAAGCGGCACCGGAGGAATATGACCGGGAACTAGGAGGAATCTTGTGAGCGAAACAATTACGCTTGGGTTTACGAACCCAGATTATGAAAATATTCATGTGCTGAATCGGCTGGGTGGCACAGGAGATGTGTTTGCCGCTCATAAAAAGGGCATGGATATTGATGTGGTAATCAAGCGTACACAAGTGCAGTATCATGACCGAATCAAGCAGGAAAATGAGTCTATAATTCTAAAAAGTCTAAAGCATCAGTATTTGCCAAGAATCTATGATGTGCTTTATGGGCAGGACGGTTGTATCTATACTGTAATGGATTACATCAAGGGTGAAAATCTGGAGCAGTATGTACTGAAAAATGGTCCGGTGACCCCAAAAGAGTGCTATCGCTGGGCGTGTCAACTCTGCGAGGCAGTCCAGTATCTACATCAGGAAAATAGCGAAAAACCGGCTATCATTCATTGTGATATTAAGCCGGGAAATGTAATGATTACCCGCAGCGGAGATATCTGCCTGATCGATTTCAATACATCACTGATTTTTCGGCGGGATAAGAAGGCGGTCGCAGTGACAGATGGCTATGCTGCGCCAGAACAGTACAGCCCTGTGCAAAGCACCCCCAACGCAGCGATGCCGCCGCAGAGAGAAGGCATCAAAGATGCGACTGTACCAATGGATGCAACGATGCCGATGGAGACCGCGCTTCAAAATGAGGCAACAGTACTGATGGACGAGCAGTGGAATCCGTTGCAGCCCACAGAAAAAATGCCCGGCGGACAGGAAAGTAGCTTGCGAGGGGCGGATGCAGAGGGCGAATACGGTGCCATTTCGATGGCGACTGATATTTATGCCATCGGCGCAACGTTATATTTTGCTGTGACAGGGCGTGCTCCGGAAAAATCACTGGATAAAGTAACGCCGCTGGAACAGTATAAGCCTAAGATAAGCCGCTCGATGCAGATCATTATCACCCGGGCGATGCAGAAACAGCAGGAAAAGCGGTTTCAACAGGCTGCGGAGATGCTGCGTGCGCTGAAGAACATTGACAAAATGGACCGGAACTACAAGGACTATCAGGTGCGTAAGCGGGTCATTGCGCTGGCACTTGCAGTCTGTTTTTCAGCAAGCGCATACAGCTGTTATTATGGCGTGACGCAAATGAGAAGTGAGCGGGAAAATCTCTATCTGCTGGACCTCGCACAGGCGGAACAGGCTGAGAAAACAGCGGACTATGGGACAGCGCAGACCCTTCTGCAGGGTGCTATCCAACGGCAGCCGGGACGGGCAGATGCCTATCTACAGATGGCTGTGTTGATGTACCGCACCGGAGATTATCAGGGCGCTGTCAATCAGCTGGAAAGCGCAGTTTCTTCCGGAAATCTGAAGGAAAATGACATGGATGCTGTCACACGGGAAAAGCTCCACTTCATCAAGGGAAACTGCTATATCGAATTGCAGGATTATGATAAGGCCGTACGAGAGTTACAGCTCGCTGTTCAGCAACAAGGCGCAGAGCCAGAAAGCTATCGTAGTCTTGCAATCGCACTGGCTAATGCAGGAAAGCTGGAGGATGCCAAAAAGACTCTGGAAATCCTGCGGGAAAACGGCGCATCTTCGGGAGACTGCGATTTAGTCGCAGCGGAGATTATGTCACTGCAAAAGCAGTATTCTGAAGCACTTGACCTTTACCAGAAGGTGTTTGATGAGGTCGATGACGTACAACTTCTGAGCCATGCATATCTGTCAGCGGCCAATGCGGCATTGAATATCGATGATTTCGTATATGCGGAGGAAATTCTGGAGCAAAGCTGTAAAGCATTGCCAGAAGGTCAGTCTGTGCTCGAAAGGGAGATGTTGGCAGATATTTCCCTACAGCAGGCTGTTACGGACAAGGAGCACTCAGAAAAGTATTATAAACAGGCAGAACAAAGGCTGAATGAGCTAGTGGAAAGTGGATACGCAACCATCTCGACAAAGCTAAATCTTGCAACAACGCTACAGGCACTGGATAAATACAGCGAGGCAAACAAGATTTTGCAGGAACTTTCAGAGCAGTATCCGGAAGACTACCGTTTCGATATGCAGAGAGCATACCTTCTTATTGACTGGCAGAATGCAAAGAGCGCTGAAAAGAGAAACTATTACGAGGCCGGAGCTTGCTATGATTCTGCTGTAGAAAAATACCGTCAAGCACAGGCCAATGGAACAGAAGATATGCAGATGGCTATATTGAATAATCTTATAGATCAGCTTCGTACAGGTGGATGGCTTAAGTAAAGGAAAGGGATAAAATGTCTACAGGACAGATTTTTTTCGTGGTCGGCATTGTAGGAATGCTTGCAACAGCTGTTGCGAGTGTTATCTCTGCCCGCATCCTGAGCAAACAGGAGAAAAAAATGAAGAAAGAAATTTGGAACGAGTATAAATAAAATATAAGGAAAAAAACAATGACGAAAAAGGAAAAAAAGCTGATAGCAGTAATTGGGTTAGTAGTAATATTACTGACTGCCTGTGCTTCAAAAGCGGCGAACGCAACAGAAAAAATCGAGCTTGGCCAGAAATATCTGACGGAGGCAAACTATACTGAAGCTATTGCCGCATTTACCGAAGTGATAAAGATTGACCCATCTAACATCGAAGCCTACATGGGTCGTGCAGAAGCGTATAAGGGTTTGAAACAGTACGATGATGCAAAGGCAGACTATACAGAAGTCATAGGGAAAACCGATGAAATGCCGTATACACAGGCACAGGCATATATGGGCCGTGCAGAAGTGTACGAACTGACTGATGAGACGACCTCTGCCGAGAGCGATTACAGCGTGGCAATCGACCTGCTGGATGAAGATGATATTGGAATGAAGGAAAATATTGCGGATACCTTTATTCGGGAGCTGAAAATCAAGGTACTGCAGTTGCACGCAGAAATTTGCATAAGACTTGGATTGTATGATAAAGCACTGGATGACTACGCAATGTTAGCAGAGCTTGGTGTGGATATGACGGCGGAAAATCAGAAAGACTCTTCTGCACAGGACGAAAGTTCAGTTGGTGGAACATATGTATGGAACTATGCTGATGAAAACGGGGATGTTACAAAAATGCAACTAACTGTGCAAGCTGGAAGCCGTCAAATGAACGCCATCGTCAACTATCCTTCTAATCTTGATGCGGAGGCTATAGCGGGCATAATTGCTGGCTATACATTAAAAAAAGAGTATCCAGAAATAGAAGAAGCGTATTTGGAATTTCAGAAAGCAGCAGAGGCTAATAGTAGATTGGCGGAGAGAATTGATGTAAATCATGTGACAGAGGCACAAATGCAAGAAGCAGAGGCATTGGCAGCACAATGGGAAGCACTCGAGTCGAAATACGGTAGCTATTTTCAGATATATGAGAACGAGATTCAGAAATGGGCGGGAGTTGATTGGAGACCCCAAATTATTGAAACCGTTTTTCTGAGTAATCCCGTTAGTCGTGTTGAAAAAACATCTGATACGCTTTATATTTATGTTCCAACTGGAACAAGATATACAAAAGCCATAATGGACTTTATATCTTATAGTGGAAAGTCAGAGTCGATCGATGCGACAGATATGGTAATGAAAGGAAAAAAAAATAATTTGTCTCAGCCAATTTATGAGTGGGACATGAGCAGCAATATGATTGGTTCGTTCAAAATTGAGTATCGAGAGGATAAATAAGAAAGGACTTCGGTTATGAAAAAGTGTAAAGAGATATTGATTGGTGTACTCCTCTTATCAATGGTCTTTTTTACGGCCTGTACCTCGAAAGCTGCAAAGGCAATGGAGAAGGTAGAACTTGGTCAGAAGTATTTGACCGAGCTGAACTATACGGAAGCTGTAGCATCCTTTACAGAAGCTATTGGTCTTGATCCGGAGAATATCTCAGCATATATGGGCCGTGCAGAAGCTTATGTGGGTTTGAAACAGTATGATGATGCAAAGACAGACTATACCACAGCTATCGAAAAGGCAGTGGAACAGCCCTACACACGTGCAGAAGCCTATGTGGGTCGTGCAGAAGTCAACGAGGTGACCAACGCAAATGAAGCTGCATTGTCAGATTATGAGTCAGCTCAAAATATTTTGGACTCTATTGACTGGAGTAAATTTAAAGAAATCACAGAGCAGATGCTTAAGGCATTACAAGAAAAAATAGAGAAAGCCTGCGAAGAACTGAGAGCCTTGCTGGGCCTTAATGAAAATGATGAGCCGCTGGACACAACTGCAATATTCCAGAATGCAATAGATGGGGTGGCGGCGGACGCTGAATATGCAGAAAACGAGCGTTATGTCATCGTGAACGATTATGATGGGGATGGAAAACAGGAAGCCTTTGGATTTTTGGGAATCCGGAATGACGAATACCAGACATGGGAGTCGGTGAAGCTTTACTACCTAAAATCGGATGGTTCGGTCGAAAAAATTGCTCTGAATGGAGATGTAACGGGCGGACCGGCAAAGGTATCTGGGACCGAACAGATGGATTTTTCAGAGAGCTTTATTACGCTGGGCAATAAAACTTTTTTGGACTTTGAAATCGGATATTCGGCGAGCGAACCAACGACTGTATTGTTTGGTGTAAATGATGGAAATTATACATCGACTTCAGTGTACGGCTATTTTCCGGAAAAGGTCGATGAAAACCACATTGCGACCTCGGATTTGGATTATCGGGTTGTCTACAAAGAAGAAAACGGTATTTTTACTGAGACAATGAGAATGCCGGGAGAGGATTACGAATATCGGTTTGCTTCAAAGGAAGAATACCTGAATAGTATGCTGACGGAAGAACAGCTGAAGGATATGGCAAGAGGTCTGGGAGTACCAGAAGACCTTGATGTGAGGTACATTCAAGGTGAAAGAAGCTACTGGGAGGCTGGAGAATGCTGGGAAATCTATGTGTTGGTCTGTACTGGTAACAAATGCATAGCCTCCTGTAGCATTAATCCGGACAATGGGGAATGGACGCGAAATACTGCTATGTATGATCCAGATCATGCATGGGAGGTAAACTGCTGAGAAGATTGCGATTTCAAATGTTATGCTTAAGTATGAATTGGTTGTCTCTCATATATGCTATATGCTTTGAGCACATACATCTGTACTGTTCATTGAAGCGGCAAGCAGTGCGCCGTGGTACCACGGCACGATTTTTGAATCCGATTTCTAAAAATCAAATTCAAAATGCTTGTTGGGCTGTGCCC
>OICL01001432.1_pt1 | contig 10259 bp, 7 predicted proteins | sample 1581231 | NCBI WGS metagenome assembly OICL01 (sample SAMEA3882542, study PRJEB24775) | human gut metagenome | biome: human-associated habitat; feature: intestine environment; material: feces | place: Netherlands | collected 2009/2010 | reverse complement strand
ACTGGAACTCGCTACTTGGTTTTCTTCGTCGAGAGCCATGCGAGTGCAGTAGCCTTCAGCCATTTCCAAGTAGCGAGTTCCAGTTTTTGTAGTACCGAACATTGTACCAACCTGGCTGCGCAGACCCTTGCCGAGGTCTTCCAAAGAAGCGCCAACAGCCAAACCGCCTTCAGAGAAAGCCGACTGAGTGCGGCCGTAAACGATTTGCAGGAACAATTCGCGCATAGCAGTGTTGATAGCGTCGCAAACGAGGTCGGTGTTGAGCGCCTCGAGAAGAGTCTTGCCAGGGAGGATCTCAGAAGCCATAGCGGCAGAGTGGGTCATACCTGAGCAGCCGATAGTCTCGACCAAAGCCTCTTGGATTATGCCTTCCTTAACGTTCAAAGTAAGTTTGCAGGCACCTTGTTGAGGAGCGCACCAGCCGATACCGTGAGTAAGTCCGCTGATGTCCTTGATTTCTTTAGAACGCACCCACTTGCCCTCTTCAGGGATTGGAGCGCAAGGGTGGTTGGCACCCTTCTTAACGCAGCACATTTGCTGTACTTCATGAGTGTAAATCATAACGCGTCTTAATTTAGTTCAAATAAAAAGATTCTATATATATTCTTCTGTCAATTCACCGATATGGAATTTACGATTGTCATATACGCGCAAATCCGTTACAAAGATAGTGCAAATTGAGCGAATAAGGTTAAGAATATCTTTAAATTTAGTATTTTTGTGGAATGAAAAGGATTGCAATCAAGATAGGCAGCAATGTGCTTGCCCGGCGCGACGGCACGCTCGACATCACCCGGATGTCGGCATTGGTTGACCAGGTGGTCAGTCTGCGCCGCGCAGGAATGGAAGTGGTTATGATATCGTCGGGCGCCGTAGCCGCCGGGCGAAGTGAGATGCGTGGCGTCGACCGCCTTGACACGGTCAGTGCCCGCCAGTTGTTTTCGGCGGTTGGACAGGTGAAGCTCATCAATCACTATTATGAGTTTTTCCGCGACCACGGCATGGCGTGCGGTCAGGTGCTGACGCTGAAGGAAAGCTTCTCGACGCGTCGTCATTATCTCAATCAGAAACATTGCATGGAAGTGATGCTTGAAAATGGAGTCATCCCCATTGTCAACGAAAACGACACAGTGTCGCTCACCGAGCTGATGTTTACCGACAACGATGAACTATCGGGTATGATTGCTTCGATGATGGACATGCAGGCATTGATTATCCTTAGTAACATTGACGGCATTTACAACGGTTCACCTTCGCAGCCGGGTACTTCTGTGATACGTACGGTGGAGCGTGGAAAGGATTTGTCGGATTACATTCAGACGGAAAAGTCCGGATTCGGACGGGGAGGGATGCTTACCAAAAGCACCATTGCCCGTAAGGTGGCCGATGAAGGTATTGCCGTGATTATCGCCAATGGCAAGAAAGAGAACATCCTGTCGGATTTGTTGTGTCATCCGGATACGACAGTCTGTACCCGTTTCCTTCCAGCTATGGAGGGAGTGTCGAGTATGAAGAAGTGGATTGCGCACAGTGAAGGCTTTGCCAAAGGGGAACTTCATCTGAACCGTCAGGCAGTAGAGGCCGTCAAAGGAGTGAAGGCTACCAGCATCCTTCCGGTGGGAGTGACGCGGGTTGTGGGAGATTTTGAGAAAGATGACCTCGTGCGCGTGATGGACGAGCAAGGACGGCAGATTGGAGTAGGCCGTGTATCAGCCGACTCGGCAGAAGCACTTTCCATGGTGGGACAGCACGGGCAGAAACCGCTGGTACATTACGATTATCTGTATTTGGAATAAACCGGGATGGCTTACTCCATCGGTACGGTGCGTTGTTCTGCCACGGATTGTATGGACAGAGGGGTAACCGAAGTCCAAAGAGCCAGGTCGTGTATATCGGCCGGGTAAGGTATCTCCTGTTTCATTTCGGCTTCTAATGCTTTGAGCATGATGTAGTCCATTCCCTCATGGTGCGTGTCGATGCGCAGTGCTTCTTCTCCCCATTGTTGCCAATAGAGGTGTTCGTATTTTTGCAGGTAAGCGGTATCTGTCTCCCATGTTTCGTGCGGACTTTTTCCTTCCAGGTAAATGCGTCGCTGTTCTCCCTGCCAGATTCCTTTGGTGCCTTGTATTTCGAAGTCCAGGCTTCTGGGGCGGGGAAGAGTGGTGTCGTGAGTCAAAGAAACCAAGGTTCCGGAAGCTGTCTCCAGTTGGGTGACGGTTACGTCTCCCTGCGTGACAGGCACGTGAGGATTTCCTCCTAATTCACGGATACGCTGGTATAGGCCTGCGGGTTTGGAAGAAAAGGTGGTCAGGCGTACAAAACGGTCTTTGCGGGGAATGCCGGCGATGAGGCAGAGAGGAGCCAGTCCGTGAGTAGGATAAAGATCGCCATTTTCCTGCTGGTAGAATTTGCTTCGCCAGATGCTTTCCGTCTTTTTCCGGTTGCCCAGATTACCCTGGTCGTCCAATAGAAGATTGCGCAAGTCGTGACGGTAACCTCCTCGCATGTATACCACTTCACCTAATTCACCGGCACTGACCAGGTTGTGCATGGCCAGAATTTCCTGCCGAAAAAGTGTGTTCTCCAGCGGAAAGATTTTTTTCTTTCCGGCTTCTGCCGCTTCAATCAGCGGCTGGTATTCATGCAGGTAAAGCCCTCCTTTGATTTCCAGTGCCACATGGCAACCGTGTTGTATGCAGTACAAGGCGTGGGTTACGTGCAACTGCCATGGAGAAGCAATGAAAACCAGTTGCGGGGCATGAAGGGTAATCATTCTTTGATAATCATCTCCTCCCTGGTTGTAGCAAGGCACGTCGTAGTCGGCTTCCCGGGCTTCCGGGTCGGCAATGGCAGTCACCTGGAAGTAAGGAATGTGTCGGGTCAGGGCAAGCAGTTGCTTTCCCCGGTATCCCATACCGATATAGGCTATTTTCAGTGTATTCATGGTTAGCAGGTTCGTTTTATTCCGTCGATGAACATCAGTTCCTTGATTCCAAAAACTGAATCAGCAGGTTGCGGGGTAGGGAATAGGTATTTCCATGTTCCTGCACGTATTTCAGCAGGTAGAGCCCTTCCTGGCGAAGTCGGGCTTTAGGCACGAGGTTTGCGGTGTCTTCCGCCATTTTTAGCAGCATCATGGCGGCTAATTCGGTCTTCTCCATCCCATCTTTTTCCTGACTGTATTTTTCCAGTATGGTTTGGCCGTCCATTTCTTCCAGCTGTTGGGGAGTGACCTCCAGCACTTGCCGTGCCGTACTTTCATATTCCTCCCAGTCCGACTTGCTGATATGCTTCCGGCGGAGAATCAGGTTAGCTATTGCGGCAAATATTTCCTGAATCATGCGTATGATGTAATCCTGTCTGATCATGGTTTTTAATTTTTCGGTTACAAAGTTCGAAATATTTTTCTTGGTTTTTCATAATCTTTCGTAATTTTGAGCGAATAACTAAAAAATTGCACTATGGACGAACAAATAAGACAAATAGGAGAACGTATCCGCGGATTGCGCGATGCGCTGGATTTGAGTGTAGAGGACATGGCCGGACAATGTGGGTTGCCGGTGGAACAATATAAGCAGATTGAGTCGGGCGAGTGTGACATTGCGGTCAGTACGTTGCAGCAAATCGGACGGAAGTGCAACGTGCCGCTTGACGTGCTGATGTTCAGGGAAGAACCTAAGATGAATGCTTATTTCCTGACACGCTGGGGAACCGGTATTTCGGTGGAGCGTACGAAGGCATATAAATACCAGTCGCTGGCTTCAGGGTTCCGCAACCGCAAGGCCGATCCTTTCCTGGTAACGGTAGAGCCCAAGCCGGAGGATACACCTATTTATTATAATACGCACTACGGACAGGAATTCAACTTGGTGATTGAGGGCCGGATGCTGTTGAGCATAAACGGAAAAGATCTGATTCTGGAGCAGGGAGACAGTTTGTATTTCGATTCTTCACTGCCTCACGGAATGAAGGCGCTCGACGGAAAAGCGGTGAAGTTCCTCGCCATCGTTATGTAGTAATTAATTTTGAAAAGAAATATGTTAGAAAGATTTGTTGAACAAACTCACTTTACCTCACAAGAGGATTTCATTGCGAATTTTAAAGTGAAGGTGCCGGAAAATTTTAATTTCGGTTATGATGTGCTAGATGCCTGGGCGGCTGAACAGCCCGATAAAAATGCGTTGCTGTGGACAAACGACAAAGGAGCACATATACAGTTTACGTATGCGGACTTGAAGAAATATACCGATATGACTGCCTCCTATTTCCAGAGCCAGGGAATCGGTCATGGAGATAAGGTCATGCTGATTTTGAAACGCCGGTATGAATTTTGGTTCTCTATCATTGCTCTTCACAAGTTGGGAGCAGTGGTCATTCCGGCTACACACTTGCTGACAAAGAAGGATATTGTGTATCGTTGTCAGGCTGCCGGTATCAAGATGATTGTGGCTGCCGGTGAACCGGTTATCACAGAACATATTTTGGCGGCTATGCCTGATTCTCCTACGGTAGAACGTCTGGTGAGTGTCGGTCCGGAATATCCGGAAGGTTTTGAAAATTTCCATAAGGGTATGGAAGCTGCCGCTCCTTTTGTACGTCCGGAACATGTGAATACCAACGAGGATATTTCACTGATGTACTTTACTTCGGGAACTACCGGAGAACCGAAGATGGTGGCACACGACTTTACTTATCCGCTCGGACATATTGCTACCGGATGCTTCTGGCACAATCTGCATGAAAATAGTTTGCACTTGACCATTGCAGATACCGGATGGGGAAAGGCTGTATGGGGAAAGCTGTACGGACAGATGATTGCTGGTGCCAATATCTTTGTATACGACCATGAGAAGTTTACTCCGGCAGATATTCTGCAAAAGATTCATGATTATCACATTACTTCACTATGTGCACCTCCTACGATTTATCGTTTCCTGATTCGGGAAGACTTGTCGAAATATGATTTGTCTTCACTGGAATATTGCACGACGGCGGGCGAGGCGTTGAACTATTCTGTATATGAGACTTTCAAACGTATTACGGGCATTCGTCTGATGGAAGGATTCGGACAGACGGAAACGGCATTGACACTGGCTACTTTCCCGTGGATGGAGCCGAAACCGGGAAGTATGGGTGTGCCTAATCCGCAGTATGACATAGACTTGCTGAAGCCAGACGGTCGTTCGGCGGAAGATGGCGAACAGGGACAGATTGTGGTACGTACGGATAAAGGTAAACCGCTTGGCTTGTTCAAGGAATATTATCGTGATGCTGAACTTACCCGTGAGGCCTGGCACGATGGTATCTATTACACAGGCGATGTGGCTTGGCGTGACGAAGACGGTTATTACTGGTTCGTAGGACGTGCCGACGATGTCATCAAGAGCTCCGGTTACCGTATCGGCCCGTTTGAAGTAGAAAGTGCCTTGATGACGCATCCGGCAGTAGTGGAATGTGCCATTACCGGTGTGCCCGATGAAATCCGCGGTCAGGTGGTAAAGGCCACTATCGTATTGGCAAAGGACTACAAGCAGAAGGCCGGACCGGAACTGATAAAGGAATTGCAGGACCATGTGAAACGGGTGACAGCTCCTTACAAGTATCCGCGTGTCATTGAGTTTGTGGATGAACTGCCGAAAACCATCAGTGGAAAAATCCGCCGTGTGGAAATCCGTCAAAAAGACAACAATTAAATGATAAAAAATACTATCTTTGCATCGATACTTAAATTTTATATAGAACGGTGCAAATGAAAGGAAAATTTTTTATTAATCTAGCATCTGTATTAAGTTTCTTTGCGATCTCTGGTGAGTTGACAGCACAGGTCGTAAAGCATGAGCGGTTGCTCTCTTTTGAAGAAGCTGTACCGCAGGAACTCTCCGGCGCAGGGTCGACTTTATCTCTTAGTGATGAACACTATAAAGATGGAAGCCGTTCCCTGCGTTGGACGTATAAACCGGGGGCTGTCCTTTCCCTGAAAAAGGATTTGAAGTTTGAAGCCAAAGATCCGACGGGAAAAGATACGTATCTGTCGGCTTTTATTGTATGGGTGTATAACGAGAAGGCAGTAGATAAGAAAATAACCTTTCAATTCTTGAAGGATGGAAAGGTATGTACATCTTTCCCCTTCGGCATTAACTTCACCGGATGGCGTGCGGCATGGGTTTGCTATGAACGCGATATGGAAGGTACGCCGGAAGAAGGCATGAATGAGTTGAGGATACTGGCACCGGATGTAGAAGGGGAACTTTTTATCGATCATCTGATTCCGGCCAGCAAGGTAGATGCGCGTCAGCAGGCTGCCGATGTACAGGTGCCTTTTGTACACAAAGGGACGACCAATCACTGGCTGGTGATTTATCCGCATTCATTGTGGAAATCGGATTTACCTTTGAAACCGGTTTCAGAAAAAGAGCTTCAGGATATGCACCTGATGGAAAAGCGCTACCGGGATTTGATTTATACACCGGGTAAATTGTCTCAAAAACAGATAGATAAAATTCGCCGGAAGTATGATGCCTATAAGATTGTATATAAAAATGGTAAGGTGAGCGGATTGCCTATTTTTATGGTACGTCAGTCGGAAGCATACGAGCGTATGATTCCCCATTGGAACAAGGATATGTTTACGAAACTGGGCATGGAAATGAAGGCCTATTTCGACCTGATGAAAACCATTGCCGTGGCATATCATAACGCGCAGGACGCACAGGTGAAACAGGAAATGCGCCAGAAATTCATGGCTATGTATGACCATATCACCGACCAGGGAGTAGCTTATGGCAGCTGCTGGGGAAACATACATCATTATGGATACAGTGTACGCAGTTTGTATCTTTCTTATTTCCTGATGAAGGATGTGCTGCGTGAAGAAAATCGTCTGGCGGAAGCGGAAGCTACTATGCGCTGGTATGCCATTACGAATGAAGTATATCCAAAGCCGACCGGAAACGGTATTGACATGGATTCCTTTAACACGCAGACTTCCGGACGTATTGCCAGCATTCTGATGATGGAGGATACGCCGGAAAAACTTCGTTACTTGCGTGCCTTCTCACGCTGGATTGACTACGGATGCCGTCCGGCTCCGGGATTGGCAGGTGCCTTCAAGAGTGACGGGGCTGCTTTCCATCACCGTAACAACTATCCTGCGTATGCGGTTGGAGGTCTGGATGGGGCAACTAACATGATTTATCTGATGAGCGGAACGACCTTTGCGGTATCTGAACTGGCTCATCAGACTGTAAAAGATGTGTTGCTGACCATGCGTTTCTATTGTAACCAGCAACAGTTCCCGCTGTCAATGTCGGGACGTCACCCCAATGGAAAAGGAAAGCTGATTCCGGTACAGTATGCCATGATGGCTATCTCTGGAACTCCTGACGGAAAAGAAAAGTATGATGCCGATATGGCTGCTGCTTACCTGCGTCTGGTAAGAGAACCGGCAAAACCGGGTGCCAATGAACCGGATTATTTACCGCAGGCACCGGCCGGACTGGAACGCAAGCTGGAGAAGAAACTGCTGAAGGCAGGCTTTACTCCTGAAAAAGACCCGCAGGGAAATTTAGCGTTGGGATATGGCTGTGTGTCTGTACAGCGACGGAACAACTGGGCGGCAGTGGTACGTGGTCATTCACGTTACTTATGGGATGCAGAGCATTACCTGGATGCCAATTTTTATGGACGATACTTGGGTTATGGCAGCATGCAGGTGCTGACTGCTCAGCCGGGAGAAAGAGTAACCTTTACAACGAGTGGCTGGCAGGAAAACGGATTCGACTGGAACCGAATTCCGGGTGCTACTTCCATTCATCTGCCTTTTGACCAGTTGCGTGCGAAAGTGCTGAATGTGGATGCTTTTTCCGGAATGGAAGAAATGCTGTATTCTGATGAGTCGTTTGCCGGAGGGCTTTCTCAAGAACGTGAGAATGGAAACTTTGGTATGAAGTTGCACGAACATGATAAGTACAACGGTTCGCACCGTGCGCGGATTTCGTATCATTTCTTTGGAAATACCATCGTAGCTCTTGGCTCTGACATTGAGAACGTTAATCATGATTATCCAACAGAAACTACTGTATTCCAGCTGGCTGCCATTACGCCGGAAGAAAAAGCATATTGGGACAACTGGAAGGATAACGGACATACGTATCTGGCTCCTAATGGAGTGGGGTATTATGTACCGGGAAATGTACAGTTTGAAAAGAACTTCCCTCAGGTAACAGTTGGTGAACGTAGTGTAAAACCGACTTCCGGCGATTGGGTATCTTTGGTGTTCAATCACGGAAAAGCACCTCAGGGGGCTTCGTATGAATATGCGGTGTTGCCGCAGACTGATGAGCAGGGTTTGACACAGTTTGCCAAACAGCCGACTTATCAGGTGTTGCAGAAAGACCGGAATGCGCATATCGTGACTTCCGGTGCAGAACACTTGACTTCATACGTGCTTTTTGAAACTCCACAGAAGGCTTTGCCAGGTGATTTCATTGAGAAGGCGGATACTTCTTGTCTGGCTATGGTAAAGCAGGTGGACAAGAAAAAACTGGTGCTGACCGTAGCACAGCCGGATATGGCTTTCTATCGTGGTCCGAGTGATGAGGCCTTTGATGAAAATGGCAAACGCATTGAACGCAGTATTTATTCTCGCCCGTGGATTGATGACGAAAGTAAGGAGATTCCGGTAACCATCACCTTGAAAGGGAAATGGAATGTGGCATCTCATCCTGCTGTGAAAGTGCTGGAATCGGACAAGAAACATACCGTATTGCAGTTTACTTGCCGTGAAGGAAAGAGTTATGATGTGCAGCTTTCCAAATAGGATACTGTAAGGTATACATACACAAAAAGCCGGAGTGACAAGTTGAACGCTCCGGCTTTTTGTGTATTTGTATGATGGATAGTTAGTTGCGCGAATCGGCTCCCCACATCATTTTCTCGCGTAAGGTATTGAAGAAAGAGTGGTGGCAGCGCTTGACGATACGGATGAAGTATTCTCCCCTCCGGATAGTGAGTCGGGTACCTTCACGGAAAGTTTCACTCCGGCCATCGATGGCAATCAGGAAATTATGGCTGCGACTTTCTACTTCCAGTGTGACTTCCCATTCATCGCGAATGACAATGGGGCGTACGTTTAAACTGTGTGGAGCTACGGGAGTCAGGCTGATGGTACCGCTCTGAGGTACTAAAATCGGACCGCCTACACTGAGGGAGTAGCCTGTAGAACCGGTAGGGGTAGCCACAATCAGGCCGTCTGCCTGATACACATTTAACAGTTCCCCGTTGATATAGGCACGGATGGTAATCATGGAAGAACTGTCTCGCTTCAGAATGGCGATTTCATTCAGCCCGTAAGGATAGCCTTTCAGCACCTGACCGTTGCAGGTGAGTTTCAGCACCCTTCGTGGTTCTGCCAGATACATTCCCTGATAAATCTCATCGAAGGTTTCTTCCATCTGGTCGGGTGAAATATCGGCCAAGAAGCCCAATCGCCCGGTATTGATGCCTAATATGGGGATTTCCTTGTTGCCAACCAGGCTGGCTGTTTTTAGAAACGTACCGTCTCCTCCTACACTGAGTGCCATGTCGGCGGTAAAGTCATGACCGTTGAAAATCTCTAAATTGGTTAAATCTGCGTTTGTGTGCAGGCGAAGGAACTCATAAAACTCACGATGGATACAGATGTGCGCCTCCTTGCGCCGGAGGATTTCCAGCAGATGGGTTACATGAGCCGATTTATGCTCCTGATACGTATTTCCAAAGAGGGCGAATTTCATCTTCCGCTGCATAGAATGTGTCTTTTTTATCAATCTTTTTAAGAATAAACATGTCAAGTTTCTCGTAAAACCTGCTAACTTTGCACGTTGTTGATGCAAAGATAACGAAATTCATGAAATATGACTAAATTAAGTGTGAATATAAATAAGGTGGCTACGCTTCGTAATGCACGAGGTGGAAACAACCCTGATGTAGAGAAAGTAGCGCTGGACTGCGAGCTGTTCGGGGCGGAAGGTATCACGGTTCACCCACGTCCGGATGAACGTCATATCCGGTATGCGGATGTATATGCCTTGCGCCCGGTGTTGAAAACTGAATTCAATATCGAAGGATATCCTTCGAAAGAGTTTATCGACCTGGTACTGAGAGTAAAACCTACACAGGTGACTTTGGTGCCGGATGCTCCTGACCAGATTACTTCGAATTGTGGATGGGACACCAAAACGCATCAGGCTTTCCTGACAGAATTGATGGATACGTTCGGT
>OICL01001430.1_pt1 | contig 10284 bp, 12 predicted proteins | sample 1581231 | NCBI WGS metagenome assembly OICL01 (sample SAMEA3882542, study PRJEB24775) | human gut metagenome | biome: human-associated habitat; feature: intestine environment; material: feces | place: Netherlands | collected 2009/2010 | reverse complement strand
TCGTCACCTTCTTCCTCTGCATGGCGGGCCTGCGCATCGGCAAAAAGTTTGGCACCAAGCTCTCCGGCAAGGCATCCATTCTGGGCGGCATCATCCTCATTGGCATAGGTCTGGAAATTTTTATTTCCGGGGTGTTCTGAAATTCAGACAGCATAAAACAAAAGGGCACGGCGCTGCAATGCGCTGTGCCCTTTCGTTTTATAAAATGTTCCACATAGAACAATTACTTTTCCGGCTCAAAATAATCGGCATATTCCTTGGTCAGCTTGGAGCCAAGCCGCCGGATGCCGCCGTACAGGTGCCGTTCCACCAGTGGCTCAAAGGCGGCAAGGTCGCACCGCTCGATGGCGTTCATCAGGTTGCGGTGGTCTGCAATCACCTCGGCAAGACCGCCGGTGGTCATGGTGTCCAGCATCCGGAAGCGGCTGTAGTCGGCGTGGGCGTTCTGCAGGGTGCTCCACAGGTACATTTTATCCATGGCCGCAAACCATGTCCCGTGCAGGGCACGGTCGGCTTCGTACAGCTTGTTGTAATCCGGGCTCTCCATGACCGCAAGGGCCTCGTAGGCTTCCACCCGCCTGCGGATCAACGCCCGCTGCTCCGGGGTGCACCGGGGCGAAAAATCCCGCAAAACGCGGGCTTCCACGGCGGTGCGCTCGTAGATCAGCTCGTCCACGATGCGGCGGTTCAGCCGGGTAACGGTGGTGCCCTTGTAAGGCACGATCTTTACCAGCCCGTTTTCCTGCAGCTTCTGCAGCACCACCCGGATCAGGGTGCGCGGTGCGCCAAAGCGGGCACAGAGCGGATTTTCGCTCAGTGAAGAGCCGGGGCGGATGGTCAGGTCAATGATCTCCCGCTCCAGCACAGCATAGATCTCAGCATCAGTTTTGTATTGTTCCATACCTCTCACCTAATGGAAATGCATTATTCTTCAAACGGTTTCCAGAACGCGCCTTCCGGCAGTGGCAGCGTAAATGCCATGGGCTTTCCGGTCTCCGGGTGCAAAAACTGCAGGCCGCAGCTCTGCAGGGCAATGCTGCCTTTTACGCGGCTTCCGTATTTGCCGTCTCCGGCCAGCGGATGCTTCCGGGATGCAAACTGCACCCGGATCTGATGGGTGCGGCCGGTGTGCAGCGTGATCTCAGCAAGGCTCATCTCTCCTGCCGTTTTCACGATGCGGTATTCCAGCACGGCTTCCCGCACGCCCTTGCGCGGGCGGCTGACCGGGAACACCCGGCCCCGGCGGCTGTCCTTGAACAGCCAGTCCCGCAGGGTGCCTTCGGCGGGCAGTGCTTCGTCCGGCCCGCCTGCAATGACGGCCCGATATCGCTTGATGAACTGCGGCACTTCCGGCTTCCCTTCGGCCCTGCCATCCTGCACAGCGTAGGCGTTCTGGCTCTGGGTGATCTGACGGCTGAGTGCGGCCGCAGCCCCGGGCGTTCTGGCAAACACCATCAGGCCGGAAACGCCGGTGTCCAACCGGTGCACCACGCCTACAAAGGCATCCGGCTGGCCCCACAGCTGCCGCAGGGCTGCGGGCACGCCCTCTTCGCTGGAAAGTCCGGCGGGCTTGTCCAGCACCACAAGGGCGGCATCTTCGTACAGGATATTCACAGCCTGCCCTCGGCGATCAGGGCCTTGAGCTTCAGGATACCGGCAATGGTCTTGCCGTCCCGGATCTCGCCGCTCATGACCATCTCATAAGCTTTATCCAGCGGCACACGGTCAGGGGTCAGGAATTCATCGGCATCCAGATGCATCTGGGTCTTGTGCAGGCCGGTGGCGACCCATGTATAGATCACTTCGGTGTCATAGCCCACGGTGGGGAAAAACTGGCCCAGAGAGATATAATTGTCCGCGGTCAGGCCGCACTCCTCGCCCAGCTCCCTCTTGGCGGCTTCAAAGGGGTCCTCACCCTTTTCCAGCTTGCCGGCAGGCAGCTCCCACAGCTCCTGCTGCATGGCGTAGCGGAACTGGCGCACCATGCAGATGGTGCCGTCCTCAAAATAGGGCAGGATGCACGCACCGCCGTGGTGATGCACCACTTCGCGTTCGGCGGTCTTGCCGTTTTCCAGCAGAGCAGTGTCTTTTGTCAGGGTGATCACCCGGCCCTCGAAGAGCACCTCACTGGTGAGTGTTTTTTCGTAATGCACGGTCTTCTCCATTTTATTACCCTCTTTGCCCGGCACAGCGCCGGTTTTCTATGGCTTCAGTTTACGGCAAAATGAGGTTTGTTGTCAATAAAGAGATGATAAATATAAGAGGATGGGACGATTTGAAATGCGCGCCGCGTTTGCTTTGCGCATAATCAGCGGAAAAAATATTTATAATTTCGCAATTCTGGAAAATCTGCGGAGCTTGTCGGGGCAAAGCCCCTCCATCTGCTAACGCAGACCGCTCTGCCGCTTAAAAGCCCCACTGGGGCTTTCATTGCTGCGCTGCGCTCCGCAAACGCGGTCGCTCCAAACGCGAAAATATAAATATTATTTCCGCTGAACATGGCTAGAGCAAAGCGGAAGCCATTCCAAATTGTTTGTTTGAGCCCAGAATCGTGCAGCCTTTTCCACTTTCCCACCTCAAAAAGTTAAAAATCCAGCTGAAAAACGCTCCAGATGGTTCAAAAAACAATTTGGATGTGTTATACTAGAAACCAAGGTGCCTGCCGGACGGGGAAACCGGCGGGCACGACTGCGTGTTCCATGTGGAACAAATCTTTCCCCGGGAGGAAGAAAAGCGCGTGGCAAAAATTGTAGCGATCGCAAACCAGAAGGGCGGAGTGGGCAAAACCACCACCGCCGTCAACCTTTCGTCCTGCGTAGCGGCGCTGGGCAAAAAGGTGCTTATCGTAGATCTCGACCCGCAGGGCAACACCACCACCGGCTATGGCATCCCAAAGCGCAGCGTGGAGGCGGGCACCTATGAGGTGCTCATCGGTCGTGCAACGGCGGCACAGGCCATCCGGCACACCGAGTACCGCACCGATGTCATCGGCTCCAACACCCGTCTGGCCGGTGCCAGTCTGGAAATGATCGACCTGCCCGCTCGTGAGAGCCGCCTGCGCAAGGCGCTGGCCGAGGTGCAGAAGGACTATGACTTCATCTTTATCGATTGTCCGCCCAGTCTGGACCTGCTCACCCTGAACGGCCTGAGTGCCTGCGACAGCGTTCTCATTCCGGTGCAGTGCGAGTATTACGCGCTCGAAGGTCTGAGTCAGTTGATGACGACCGTGCGCATGGTAAAGAAGGCGCTCAACCGCAAGCTGGTGATGGAAGGCGTGCTGCTGACCATGTTTGACGGACGCACCAATCTGTCGATTCAGGTGGTTGAGGAAGTGAAAAAGCACTTCCCGGGCGAGGTGTTTTCGGCTGTTGTGCCGCGCAACGTGCGTCTGAGTGAAGCGCCGAGCCACGGCAAGCCCATCAACGCCTATGACCGCACCTCCCGCGGTGCGGAGGCCTATCAGGCACTCGCAGTTGAGTTCCTGAAAAAACAGTAGAAAGGAGCGTTTCTATGGCATCAAAAAAGCCCTCTGGTCTCGGCAGAGGACTCGGCGCCCTTTTAGGCGACGACGTGATGAAAACCGAGTCCAGCGGCAGTCTGTCACTTCCCATTTCACAGGTGGAGACCTGCTCATCACAGCCCCGGAAGCGCTTTGATGATGAATCTCTCCAGGAACTGGCGGATTCCATTTCACAGCACGGCATCATTCAGCCGTTAACCGTGCGAAAGCTGTCATCCGGCTACTATCAGATCATTGCCGGAGAACGTCGCTGGCGGGCAGCCCGGCTGGCTGGCTTACAGGAGGTTCCGGTCATCGTGATCGAGGCCGATGACCGCAAGGCGGCCGAGCTGGCCATGATCGAAAACCTCCAGCGAGAGGATCTGAACCCCATTGAGGAGGCCGAGGGCTACCGGGTGCTGACGGAGCAGTACGGCATGACCCAGGACGAGTGTGCCCAGCGGGTGGGCAAGTCCCGCCCCACGGTGGCCAACGCCCTGCGCCTGCTGGGGCTGACCGAGCCGGTGCGGACCATGGTGGAGGACGGACGGCTTTCCGCCGGACACGCCCGCGCCCTGTTGACGCTGGGCAGCAAGCAGCAGCAGGCCGCGGCAGAGACGGTGGTCAAGGACGCCCTCTCCGTCCGCCAGACGGAACTGCTGGTGAAAAAACTCACCGCCGAGAAAAAAGAAAAGCCCCAAAAGGACGCGCTTTCCGTCAATTATGTTGAGGAGGCCGCCCGTGAGCTGGGCGAAAAGCTGGGCCGCCCCTGCCGCATCGTCAACGGCAAAAAGAAGGGGCGCATCGAGCTGGAATACTACGGCACCGAGGACCTGAACGCCCTGCTGGAGGCCCTGGAGAAGCTGGGAAAGCGATAAGCGTTTCACGTGAAACATCATCGAATAGAGGTATAGAATATGCTTGACATCAAGTTTATCCGGGAGAACCCGGACCTGGTAAAGGAGAATATCCGCAAGAAGTTCCAGAACGCCAAGCTGCCCCTGGTGGACGAGGTCATCGCCCTGGACAGCGAGCGCCGCGAGGCTATCAACGAGGGCGAGGCCCTGAAGGCCGAGCGCAACAAGATCTCCAAGGCCAACGGTCCCCTGTTCGGCAGGCTGAAAAAGTGCGCCGACGAGGCGGAGAAGGCCGCCCTTCAGGCGGAGATCGACGCCAACAACGCCGCCGTAAAGGCCAACGCCGAGCGCATGACCCGGCTGGAGGAGAAGAAGGCCAACGCCGAGGCCGCCATGAACAAGCTGCTGCTGGTCATCCCCCAGATGATCGACGAGTCCGTGCCCATCGGCCCGGACGACAGCTGCAACGTAGAGGTGGAGCGCTTCGGCGAGCCCAAGACCCCCGACTTCCCCATCCCCTACCACACAGAGATCATGGAGCGCTTCGACGGCGTGGATATGGACGCTGCCGCCCGTGTATCCGGCAACGGCTTCTATTACCTGATGGGCGACATCGCGCGGCTGCACTCCGCCGTCACCGCCTATGGCCGTGACTTTATGATCGACAAGGGCTTCACCTACTGCATCCCGCCGTTTATGATCCACGGCAACGTGGTGGAGGGCGTGATGAGCCAGACGGACATGGACGCCATGATGTACAAGATCGAGGGCGAGGACCTGTACCTGATCGGCACCAGCGAGCACTCCATGATCGGCAAGTTCATCGACCAGATCCTGCCGGAGGACAAGCTGCCCCAGACGCTGACCTCCTACTCCCCCTGCTTCCGCAAAGAGAAGGGCGCCCACGGCATCGAGGAGCGCGGCGTGTACCGCATCCACCAGTTCGAAAAGCAGGAGATGATCGTGGTCTGCAAGCCCGAGGACTCCAAGGCCTGGTACGAGAAGATGTGGCGCTACTCCGTGGAGCTGTTCCGCAGCCTGGATATCCCTGTGCGGCAGCTGGAGTGCTGCTCCGGCGACCTGGCGGACCTGAAGTGCAAGTCCTGCGACATCGAGGCCTGGTCCCCCCGGCAGCAAAAGTACTTCGAGGTGTGCTCCTGCTCCAACCTGGGCGACGCCCAGGCCCGCCGCCTGAAGATCCGCGTCCGCGGCGAGGACGGCAAACTGTACCTGCCCCACACCCTGAACAACACCGTGGTGGCCCCGCCCCGTATGCTGATCGCCCTGTTGGAGAACAACCTGCAGGCGGACGGCTCCGTGCTGGTACCCAAGGCGCTGCGGCCCTACATGGGCGGCAAGGAGCGTCTGGTACCGCTGCACTGATAGCGCATCGTAATAGTTATCCGTAATTATACTTTTAGTATAGGAGCTTTTACACATGAAGAAGTTTTTTGCGGAATTCAAGGCCTTCGCCATGCGCGGCAACGTTATGGATATGGCCATCGGCGTGATCATCGGTACCGCGTTCGGTAAGATCACCACCTCTCTGGTGAACGATGTGTTCATGCCCCTGATCGGCCTGCTCATCGGCGGCGTGGATCTGGGACAGCTGAATATCGTGCTGAAGCCGGAGGTGCTGGACGAGGCAGGCCAGGTGGTCACCGAGGCTGTTACCCTGGGCATCGGCACGTTTCTGAGCACGGTCATTGACTTTGTTCTGGTGGCCTTCGTCATCTTCCTGATGGTCAAGACCATCAACCAGCTGCACAAGCTGGGCAAAAAGGACGAGGAGCCGCAGGAGGAGGAAGAACCGGCTCCCACCAGCGAGGAGCTGCTGACCGAGATCCGCGACCTGCTGAAAGAGCAGCAGAAATGAGGGATATCCTGACCGCCGGCCTGACGGCCCTGGACCTGGACCCCGCCGCCGCGCCGCAGCTGGAGCGCTATGCCGCGCTGCTGCTGGAGAAGAACAAGGTCATGAACCTCACGGCCATCACCGCGCCCCGGGATGTTGCCACCCTGCACCTGCTGGACTGCGCGGCGCTGGCGGCGCAGCTTGACCTGTCCGGCAAGCGCGTCATCGACGTAGGCACCGGCGCAGGCTTTCCCGGCATGGTGCTGGCGATTTTGACGCCGGACGCCCGCTTCACGCTGCTGGACAGTCTGGGCAAGCGGGTGGACTTCCTGAAGGAGGTCCAGACGGACCTGGAGTTGAAAAATGTGACCTGCGTTCACGCCCGGGCGGAGGAATTCGCCGCGCAGCACCGGGAGCAGTTCGATCTGGCGGCCTCCCGTGCCGTGGCCCAGCTGAACGTGCTGTGTGAGCTGACGCTGCCGCTGGTAAAGGTAGGCGGACAGTTCGCCGCCATGAAGTCCGTCTCCACCGACGAGGAGATACGGCAGGCCCACAGCGCCATCGCCCAGCTGGGCGGACAGCTCTCCGGCGTCACGGACTACACCGTGCCGGAGACGGACGTGGTGCACCGCATCGTATCCATCGAAAAAACACAGCACACACCGAAGCAATTTCCCCGGGCCTTTGCCCGGATCAAAAAAGCGCCGCTGGTATAAGCGGCCCACGAAAGGAGGAAGTCCATGGGCAAGATCATCGCCGTGGCGTCCGGCAAGGGCGGCACCGGCAAGACCACCTTCACCGCCAACGTGGCACTGGCGCTGGCCCACATGGGGCAGCGGGTGCTGTGCCTGGACTGTGACATCACCCTGCGGAACCTGGATCTGGCGCTGGGGCTCAGCGACCGGGCGCTGATGGACTTCTCCGACGTGCTGGAGGGCCGCTGCACCCTGCGCGAGGCAGCGGTGCCCCATGAGCGATACCCCTCCCTCTCCCTGCTGACCGCACCTATGGCCGACCGCCCGCTGTCCCTGTCGGTGCCGAAGCTGCAGGCGCTGGCGCGTGAGATACGGGAAAGCTACGACTGGTGCCTGATCGACGCGCCCGCCGGACTGGGTCAGGGCTTCCAGATGGCAGCGTGCATGGCCGACCAGGTGATCGTCATCACCACCACGGACGTGTCCGCCATGCGGGACGCCCAGCGCACCGCCGCAGAGCTGTCCGCCTTCCCCAGCGGGACGGTGCATCTGGTGGTGGGGCGCGTGTCCAAAAAGGTGCTGCGTCAGCTGCACACCACCATCGACGACGCCATCGACGCGGCGGGCCTGCCGCTGCTGGGCGTGATACCGGAGGACCCGGACGTCCCCTACTGCCTGAACCGCGGACTGGTGCTGCGGGAGCAGAACTACTACGCCGCCCGGGCCTATGAAAACATTGCGAAACGCATCATGGGGCAGAAAACCCCGCTGATGAAGATATAAGGAAAGGAGCCCTCCATGAATATTGCATTGATGGCACACGACAACCGGAAAGAGCTGATGGTCCAGTTCTGCACCGCCTACTGCGGCATCCTGGCCAAGCACACCCTCTGCGCCACCGCCCGCACCGGCCAGCAGATCGCCGACGCTACCGGGCTGACCATACACCGCTTCCTGTCCTTCGCCCACGGCGGCGGACAGCAGATCGCCGCCCGCATCGCCTATAATGAGATCGATATGGTGCTGTGCTTCGGTGACCCCAACCAGAAAACGCCGGACGCAGACATCACGTATATTTCCCGCCTGTGCGACCAGAACAACGTGCCCTTTGCCAGCAACCTGGCCACCGCCGAGATGCTGGTGCTGGGTCTGGACCGGGGCGACCTGGACTGGCGTGACATCGTCAACCCCAAGAACAAGCCCTTTACGGCTTGACAACCATCGGCAAATCGCATACAATAAGGGATAACCGTGCAGACCTCGCAGGAGTAGCCTGTACACCGCCGCTGCAAGAGAGGTGCGCCATCGGCTGAAAGCGCACCGCGGCAAGGCACAGGTGAAGACAGCGAGTTAGCGGGGATGGAAACATCCACGGCGCGCTCCCCGTAACAGGAGCAAAAAGGGCCGCAAGGCCGAATTTGGGTGGCACCACGAAGTGTTTTACGCTCTCGTCCCAATGCAGGGACGGGAGCGTTTTTTCGTCCGCGCCGCCGACACAAACACAAAGGAGAACGCTATGCAGGCTGTTTTGGACTTCATCAACAACCACGTGCGGGACATCTTCATCCCGCTGACGGCGCTGGCGCTGCTGCGGGTCGGTATGTGCCTGGCGCAGCTGAAGCGCATGACGCACCTCCGGGAGAAAAAAGGTGCCTACCACGCCGTCCGGGGCCACTGCGAGGAGCTGGGTGTCTGGTTCGGCGCGCTGGCGGGCCTGCTGCTGCCCGTCATTGTGCCGGGGCTGTGGTACGTAGGTCTGGCGCTGGCCATAGTCGGCGGCGTCATCGGCCAGCGCATCGGCGTGAAGAAGGGCCGGGCCCTGGATGACATCTACCGCGAGGTCGCCTGGGAGCTGAAGCACGAGGCGGAGGCCGAGGCCGCCCGCGAGGCCGCTGCCCACACGCTGACGTCCGGCGCGGAGGAGCTGCCGGAGACAGACGAGCAAAACGAAACCACCGAAGATAAAGGAGAGACGGAAAATGGCTGAGATGACCCCCCGGACCCTGTCCGGCTTTATGGAGCTGCTGCCCAAGCCGCAGCAGCAGATGGAGCGCATGATGGACATCCTGCGCCGCACCTATTCTCTGTACGGCTTCACCCCGCTGGACACCCCGGTGATCGAGGCGGCGGAGGTGCTGCTGGCCAAGGGCGGCGGCGAAACGGAGAAGCAGATCTACCGCTTCAACAAGGGCGACGCCGACCTGGCCCTGCGGTTTGACCTGACGGTGCCGCTGGCCAAGTATGTGGCCCTGCACTACAACGACCTGTCCTTCCCCTTCCGCCGCTACCAGATCGGCAAGGTCTACCGGGGCGAGCGCGCCCAGCGCGGCCGCTTCCGTGAGTTCTATCAGGCGGATATCGACGTGATCGGCGACGGCAAGCTGGACATCACCAACGAGGCCGAGATGCCCGCCATCATCTACCGTGCGTTCAGCGAGCTGGGGCTCAGGCGCTTCTGCATCCGGGTGAACAACCGCAAGATACTCAACGGCTTTTACGCCATGCTGGGCCTGACGGAGAAGTCCGGCGAGATCATGCGTACCGTGGACAAGCTGGACAAGATCGGCGCGGAGAAGGTGCGTACCCTGCTGACCGACGAGGTAGGCGTGTCCGCCGAAAGCGCCGATGAGATCCTGAAATTCATCGCCATCACCGGCAGCAACGATCAGGTACTCTCCGCCCTGGAGGGCTACGCCGGCCGGAACGAGACGTTTGACGAGGGCCTGGACCAGCTGAAAACCGTGGTGAAATACCTGTCCGCCTTCGGCGTGCCGGAGGAGAACTTTGCCGTGGACCTGACCATTGCCCGGGGCCTGGATTACTACACCGGCACCGTGTATGAGACGGCGCTGCTGGACCACCCGGAGATCGGCTCCGTCTGCTCCGGCGGCCGGTATGACAACCTGGCGGAATACTACACCGACAAGCAGCTGCCCGGCGTGGGCATCTCCATCGGCCTGACCCGGCTGTTCTACGTGCTGGGCGAGCAGGGAATGCTCAACGGCGATCTGCCCACCGCTCCGGCGGATGTGCTGATCCTGCCCATGACCGAGGACCTGTCCGCCGCCGTCACACTGGCCACAAAGCTGCGGGACGCCGGCGTGCGGACCCAGCTGTACACCGAGCAAAAAAAGTTCAAGGCCAAGATGAATTACGCCGACAAGACCGGCGTGCCCTATGTGGTGTTCCTGGGCGAGGACGAGGTGAAAAACAACGTCATCGCCTGCAAGGATATGACCAGCGGCGAGCAAACCACCCTGGACTTTGCCGCCACCCTGGCGCGGGTGCGCGACGGTCTGGCCGAGAGGAACAAGGGCAGGGTCATCGTGGAGAAGTAAGCGCCTTACCCTACGGCGCAAAGCATTTCCGGCAGACGGG
>OICL01001428.1_pt1 | contig 10295 bp, 10 predicted proteins | sample 1581231 | NCBI WGS metagenome assembly OICL01 (sample SAMEA3882542, study PRJEB24775) | human gut metagenome | biome: human-associated habitat; feature: intestine environment; material: feces | place: Netherlands | collected 2009/2010 | reverse complement strand
CCACCGCCATGTAGGCCGCGCAGTGCACCACCCAGTCCGGGCGATAGTCGCCGATGGCAGACTCCACCTGCGCCGGGTGGGTAATATCCAGTTCCGTATGATCGGGGGCCCATACCTGCCAACCCTTGGCCGCGGCTGCCTGTGCCACATCCGTACCCAGCTGGCCGCTGCTCCCTGTTACTAAAATTCGCATTTATTCGCCTAACCGCTCTCTGTACATGGCCTGAAAATAATTTTGATATTCGCCGCTGAGAATGTGGCTCCACCAATCCCGGTGGGCTAGATACCACTCTACCGTGCGGCGCAGCCCGGTGTCAAAATCCGTCTCCGGCTGCCAGCCCAGCTCTCGGTGAATTTTCGTAGGATCAATGGCATAACGCCGATCGTGACCCGGCCGGTCGGTGACGAAAGTGATCAGACTTTCCGGCTTGCCCAAAGCGGCCAGCACCGCCTGCACCACCTGCAAGTTGGTGCGCTCATTATGCTCGCCGGTGCCGAACACCGGCAGGCTTTGATCTGCCAGCGCTCGGGTGATCATTAAGGGAATCAACTTCTCCGGGAAGTGGTAGGGGCCGTAGTTGTTGGAGCACCGGCTTACCGTGACCGGCAACCCGTAGGTGCGAGCGTAGGCCAGCACCAGCAGATCCGCCCCCGCCTTGGAGGCAGAATAGGGGCTGGAGGTGTGTATGGGTGTTTCTTCCGTAAAGAACAGATCCGGCCGATCCAGGGGCAGATCGCCGTACACCTCGTCGGTGGACACCTGATGATACCGGGTAACCCCGTGACGGCGGCAGGCGTCCAGCAATACCCCGGTGCCCAGCACATTGGTCTTTAAGAACAGATCCGGCTGGGTAATGGAGCGGTCCACATGGCTCTCCGCCGCAAAGTTGACTACATAATCCGGTTTCTCCCGCAAAAACAGGCGCTCCACCGCCTGCGCATCGGCAATATCCCCCTGCACAAAGCGGAAGTTGGGGTTCTCCATCACATCCGCCAGGGTCTCCAAATTGCCCGCATAGGTCAGCTTGTCCAGGCAGACCACCCGATCCTCCGGGTGGTGGGTCAGTTGGTAAAATATAAAGTTGGCACCGATAAACCCGGCACCGCCGGTCACAAGTACAGTCATCCTCGCACCTCAGTATTGTATTTCGCCCCGCACCACCGCCTGCAAGTAGGCGCCGTATGCGGATTTGCCGTAGGTCTTGGCCGCCGCCGCCAAATCATCGGCGGTGATCCAGCCGTTAATATAGGCCACTTCCTCCGGGGAGGAGATCTCCACCCCCTGCTGGTGCTGAATCGTACGCACAAAGTTGCCGGCCTCTAACAGGCTGTCCGTGGTGCCGGTATCCAGCCAAGCGTAGCCCCGCCCCAGCAGTTTTACATCCAGATCCCCCGCCTGTAAGTACAGCCGGTTCAGATCGGTGATTTCCAGCTCACCCCGGGCGGAGGGGGTCAGTCCTTCGGCGTAGTCCACGCACCGATTGTCGTAGAAATACAGCCCGGTGACCGCATAATTGCTCTTGGGCACCGCCGGCTTTTCCTCCAGCGACACCACCCGGTTCTCCCGGTCAAACTCCACAATGCCAAAGCGTCCCGGGTCCTCTACATGATAGCCAAACACGGTGGCGCGATGATTTTGCTCTGCGTTCTCCACCGCGCTTTGTAGCAGCCGCCGCAGCCCGGCGCCGTAAAAGATATTGTCCCCCAGCACCATACAGCAGCAGTCATCGCCAATAAAGTCCGCACCCAGGATAAAGGCCTGGGCCAGCCCGTCCGGGGAGGGCTGCTCCTTGTAGCTGAGCCGCAGACCGAACCGGGCGCCGTCCCCCAAGAGAGACTGGAATCGGGGCAGATCCCGGGGCGTGCTGATTATGAGAATATCCCGCACCCCTGCCAACATCAGCGTGGTCAGCGGATAGTAGATCATCGGCTTATCATACACTGGCAGCAGCTGCTTGGAGGTGATCTGGGTCAGCGGATACAACCGGGTGCCGCTGCCCCCTGCCAAAATTATACCTTTCATACCATTCCCCTTCCCGGCCCGCGCCGTCTGTCTATTTTCTATACCTATTATAACTCTACCATACCCCGGCTGAAAATGCAATAAAAAGCGGCTACTGCACAAAAAGGAAAAGCCCCCTTGCACGGCTGTGCAAAGGGGCTCGGAACAGCAAAATCAATAATTCGTTGTATTGATGTAAGTAACGATAATATGATCGGGTGTGTTATTGTAAAATGCTACCGCAAGCATAACCAAATCATTTGTGTCCTCATTTATAAACGAGTAATAATACAAGCTATCTTCATCCCGCTTATCGTCTTCTCTATAGAATTCATATCCATAATCCTGCAATATATCGTAGTAATCATTCAACCAATCGGCGCTTTGACTGACCACCGCATCATAAGAATAAACACAGAATACTGTATCGCCATCTCCTTTATTGTCGTAGTCAACCAGCGGCACATTAAAGTACGCACCAAAGTCCGGTACATTGTAATTCTCCGGGTAATACTCCGGCACTGTTACTTTGCAGCTGATCCGGTCGTCTGCGGTTTTGGCCGTAATGGTGCACTGACCGGAGCCGTTGGCGCTGATCTCGCCGGAGCGGTTCACCACCGCCACGGTAGGATCGCTGGTCTGCCAGGTGATCTTTTTATCCGTGCCGGTGCACTTTAATTTGTAACCCTCACCGTTAAAGAGGGTGATTTTGTAGGCGTTCAGGCTCAGCCCGGTTTTGGTGGTGACGGAGGAAGCCTTTGACCAGCTGCTGTAATAGTTGGTCTTGCCCACTTTTTTATAGGTGCGCACCCGCACATAGTATTTTTTAATGGGTTTGCCGTTTACTTTCAGCGAGGTGGTGGAATTCTTGCTTACGGTCTTGCTGCCGGCGGATTTGAAGCTTCTGTTCTCTGCATACTGCACCTGATAGCCGGTGGTTTGGGTGGCCTGCTTCTTCCACTTAACGGTAAAGGACTTTTTACCGGCGGACACAGAGGAGACGGCAGTCCCCTTGGGCACGATCTTAAAGCTGGCGCTCTTAGTGCCCTTGTACTTACCCTTGAATTTGACCTTAACCGTATAAGTGCCCACATTTTTTCTGCCGGAGGGGTACTTGACCGTGTAATACTTGGCGGCGATCTTTTTGCCCTTCTTGTCCTTGGCGGTCACCTTAGGCTTCTTCACCTTGCCGTCGTAGGTGTAAGTGGTGGTAGACAGCGACACGCTCTTGGCCGTAGTGGCGGCATAGGCGGTGATCTGCACGGCGCCTACCATACAGACGGCCATCATCAGCGCCAAAAGAATACTGATTTTTCTTTTCATTTGCATTTCCTTCTTTCTGTTGTTCTTTCTGGTTCCGCATAATTGCACCTATACAGGTGCAATCTTAGAATAGCACAAAGATACAATAAAGTCAACGCAAATTGTTCTTAAATAGGTGCAAGAGGTTGACCATGAATATTGAATTTGAAAAGCAGATGGGGCGGAATATCCGCCATATTCGGGAAGAAAAGAGCATGACCCAGGAGCTGCTCTCCGCCAAATTGCAGCTGGCCGGGTGCGACATCACCCGCAGCGCCGTGGCCAAGATCGAGGTGGGGCAGCGGCATATTTATCCGGACGAGATCAGCCACATTCGGCAGATTTTGAGCACCACCTATGAAGAATTATTTGAACGGCAGTATAACTGACGCTGCCGGCAGGCGACGGTGCGCGTTTGTTGACTTTTGGCGGCGTCTATTATACAATAATCCGGCAAAAGCAAAGGATGATCTGCGGCTGTGTGCCGAGAACGGAGAACAAAATGGGCCGAGCCTCTGTGTTTGAAAATCGAAAATGGGTGCCCCTGTTTGCCGGCAGCGCGGCGCTAAGCTGGGCCTGCGCCTTTCCCCTGATCAAGCTGGGTTTGGCGGACTTTGGCATCGCCGGCACAGACACCGGCGGCAAGGCACTGTTCGCCGGAGCGCGGTTCTTGCTGGCCGGTCTGGTGGTGCTGGCGGTAGCCAAGCTGTGCGGCCGCTCCTTTGCGGTGCCCCGGGGCAAGACACGGTGGCAGCTGGTGCTCTTTGGTCTGGTCAACACGGCGCTGCATTACTTTTTCTTTTATCTGGGCGTATCCAATTCCCCCGGTGGCCGGGCGTCTATCCTGGACAGCCTGGGCACTTTTCTGCTGATCCTGGCAGCCGCGGTGGTGTTCCGGGAAAAGCTCACCCTACGGTCGATTTTTTGCTGCCTGTTGGGGTTCTCCGGCATTGTGCTCATCAACCTGGGCAGCACCGCCGGGCAGTTCACCCTCTCCGGCGACGGTATGCTGCTGTGCAGCAGTGTGTGCGCCATGGTAGGTGGACTGCTGACCCGGGTGGTCACCCGCAAAATGGACCCGCTGGTGGCTACCGGCCATTCCCTGGCACTGGGCGGTGCGCTGCTGATCCCTGCCGGGCTGCTGATGGGCGCCCACCCGGTGGGTGTACACCTCAAGGGACTGCTGATCCTGGCGGCGCTGGTGGCAGTGTCTGCCGTGGGTTTTTCGTTTTACAATCAACTGCTGCGCTACCACCCGGTGGGGCAGATTGCCATTTATAACGCCTTCATTCCGGTACTGGGGGTGGTGCTCTCCTGCCTGCTGCTGGGGGAGCCTTTCTCCTGGCGCTATCTGCTGTCCGGCGCACTGGTTACCATTGGGATCTGCGCCGTAAATTTGCCCGGCAAAGGCAAGAATTGACAGCTAATGCCAGGTATGGTATGCTATGGGTGCAGCGTTCTGCACATTTTTTAAGAAATGAGGAAGTACCAAATGGACCAGTACAATCAGCAAAACCCGAACCCTCAGGGCAATTATCAACAACCCTATCAGCCGCCCTATCAACCGGCGCCCCCGGCCTATGATCCCACCACCCAGGTGATGAGCATTGGCCAGTATGTGGGTATGTTCATTCTCTCCGCCCTGCCGGTGGTGAATTTGATCTGCTGGATCGTGTGGCTGTGCAGCCCCAACACCAATAAGAACAAAAAGAACTTTATTTGGGCCAACATTATTGTGTGGGTCATCTCCGTAGTGGCAATGTCGCTGTTTTATGCCGTCGTCGGCACCGCCGCTTTCAGCGCCCTGTCCTCTCTGTGACCCGGAAAGGACCGTTCCATCATGTTTACACCCGCCTTTGACCAAAGCAGACTGTATCAGCCGATGCGCTATGCGTATGGGCTTCTTCTGCTGCGTTCATTTTCGGTGTAGACGATCTGTTAAACTGCAAAACCCGTTGATGAACTATCATCAACGGGTTCTTTTTTTGGAGGAAATGTATGAAGTTGGTACTTTTATTCGGCGACTGCGCCGTGGGCAAAATGACCGTGGGACAAGAACTGGCCAAGATCACGGACCTGCGCCTGTTTCACAACCACATGACCATTGAGCCGGTGCTGGAGATCTTTGGCACATACGAACCGGCGGTGATCGAAAAACTGCGGCAAACGGTGTTTGAGTCATTTGTAAAAACAGACCACTATGGCCTGATCTTCACCTTTATGTGGGCCTTTGACTGCCGAGAGGACTGGGCACAAACGGCGCAGATCGCCGATTTGTTTCAGCGGCATGGGGCAGAGGTGTATTATGTGGAGTTGGTGGCGCCCCAGAAAGTGCGCTTGCAGCGCAACACCACGGAGAACCGGCTGCGGCACAAACCGTCTAAGCGAAATATCGCCCTCTCCAACCAGCTGCTGCGCCGGGACAACCGCAACCATTGAATGGTCAGCCGCCCCGGCGAGCTGCCTTTTGCCAATTAGATGAAGATCGACAACACCCACCTGTCTGCCGCCGCTACCGCCGCGCAGATCAAGGCGCATTTTGATTTGTAAAATCCGGATACCAAAACCTTGTGGGGCATACTGTGGGTATCGTGCTCTACAATTTCAACCGATTTGCCTCCCTTGTAAAGGGAGGTGGCGATGCCGCCAGGCATTGACGGAGGGATTGATACATACTCTCAAAACAAAAAGCCACCGATCATCGGTGGCTTTCTGCTTTGCTATTCGTCGTAATCTTCGATTTCCTGTTCTTCCTCTTGTCTCTGTTTTTCCCGGGCTTCTTCCCGCTTGGCTTTGCGGGATTTGATGATCCCTGCAACCAATGCAATCACAGCTGCTGTGGCTAAGGCAATGGCAAGATAAATTAAAATATTCGCTACGGTGGAACGGTGCGTAGGCGCCACCGCTGCGGTGTATGTACCGTCGGTGAGCACGGCTGTGCCGCCGGTTTGTACTGGCAGTTCTTCCTCCGTATCACCGGTGCTTGTCCCGCCGGTGTACGCAAACTTACTCACCGTTTGGGCGCTGCTTTTCCGTGCGCTTTTGGCCGTATGGGGCACTGTGCCGGTGTAGGTAAATTTGGTGGTGGTCTCTTTTTTCTTTTTCGTTGTGGTTTGCCGGGTTGATTGCTTTGTCCTGGCGCGCGCATTGCGACTTGCAGTCGTCTTTTCCGGCAAAGTGTAGTCGAAAGCAGCGTGCTTCAAAAGGCAAATGCCCCGCTCGCCGCAGTTGTAATCCAGCCGCACCGTCAACGGTCCGCACAGGCTTTTATCCAGCGCAATGGCAAAGTAGGCATTGCCGTCTGCGATGCCGTAACCGCCGCTGTTTTCCAGTATTTCCACCTGCATATTGCAACTGCTGGCAATGCCGTCGTAGCTTTGCAGCGCCTTGTTTGCGCCGGTTGTAAATGTAAATTTCCTAGTGGAGAATTTTGCAGAGGACACCTGCAAATTCAGCGCAACGGCGGCGGTATTCGCCCCCGGTTCCACCTGCTGATCTTGCATACTCACCGCAAAATACAGACAATGATTGTCCGTGTCGGCATAGATTTGGTAATAGCCCATCGCACCATCCGCCCGGAATTCCGTAACCGGCACATTCTGCCAAGGCTCCCGGGTCAGGTAGGCGCTGTCCACCGCCGGCGAAGCTGCGTAGGCCGGCACCGCTGCCCACAAAAGCGCCAAAAGCGCCGCCAACACAGCCAAAATCCGCCGACCCATAACCATACCTCTTCTCTCTCTAAAAAACTTTCTAATCGGTTTTATTCTACCCATTTTCCCCTTTTTCGTCAAGGGATTTGGAGAATTTTTTCTGTTTTTCGCCACTTTTTCGCCACAAAAAAACAACCACCGGCAATAAATCCACACAAAAAAGGCTCCCGCAAAAGCGGAAGCCTTAAATGCATTATCGTTTTTACCTGCAAGTCATCGGGCACCATTTATTCCCGATTAAAGAATAAGGCGCAGGCAAGTGGAAGAAGTGATCAACTTTCCCTACAACTCTTTTGTCAAAAAGAATTTTTGCGCAGACTTTTATAGATGAAATTAATAATTATATCATCCGGTATAACACCAAAGTATGAAACAATCTCTGGGATTTAAGAGCCCGGTAAAGTACAGACATCGTCTTGGATTCGCTGTTTAAACAGTCCAAGAATATGTCTGCACCCCCGAACCGAGATATTTAAAATCTTTATTTTTTACTGTTTTCAATTGCTTGATCAATAAGTTTATTAAGTTGCTTTGCTTGTGATGATGAAGTTATTGCACCAACAATTGGCTGACCTACAATATTTCCGTTTTTATCAACTACATACGTTGTTGGATATGAATAAAGACCTGAAGCAAATTTTCCGGCCTCACTGTTTGAATCAAACCAAATATTTTTGTAGGTAATACCTTTTTTGGTCAAAACATCCTTAGCCTCAGATATAGCAGTCTTGTCACCGCCAAGAGTAAATGAGTTAATACCTATAACGGTACCACCTTTTTGTGCAAGTTCTTTATTAAGCTTTTCCAAATCGCCAAGTTCGCCTACACAAGGATTACAAGTAGTAAACCAAAAATTAATAACAGTTACTTTGTTAGATGAGAAGATGTCATCACTGTTAACATCATTTCCGTCAAGGTCCTTACCCTTAAAGCTTGGGAACTTAGTAAGTTTGCTATTGTTGCTTACCATACCTGAACTTTCAGCGTCAACACTTTCGCCCTCGCTCGGCTTACTGCCACAGCCCGGATATTTTTGTTCTAAAATTGTGAGTTTACCCTCAATTTCTTTAATTTGATTTGCACCGTCTTTAAGAATTTTCAACTCATCTGCGGTAAAGTTATCTTTACCGTTTTCAATAGTATTGAGCAAAAAGTCGCCATAATTTGTTCCGTCTTCAATCTTAGAAGAGTCCTTATTTGCTGACATAAACACTTTTTCCCAAAGCTGTGAATTACTTGATAAAATTTCATTTTCTTTTTGCATAAGCTTTTGATAAAGTGCAGTTGCGTCCTCTAAATCGCTTGGTTCACTTTTCATTAAAGATGAAATATCAGCCGTATTATTTGACTTAGATTTGTCGTTATTTTTAGTTGTTGAACAAGCAAAAAGGCTAACCATAAGCACTAAAACCATAAGTATAGTTAATATTTTTGATTTTTTCATAATTATTATTCCTCCGTTGTTATATCTTTTTTGTTATTTGTTTTCATATCTGTTTTGTTATTTTCTTTTACAGTGTTGCAAAGATTTTTTTCAGGCATACCAAATCCGTAGTGAAAGCTTAGTGCATCCGTAGGACAAGCAGTTATACACTTACCACAACGAATACACTCAGTGCTGTTTGGTGTTTTTATTACATCAACATCCATTTTACACGCTCTTGCGCATTTGCCACAAGACACGCATTTATGCTCATCAACCTTTATGCCAAGCAACGACACCTTGTTCATCAATGCATAAAAAGCACCGAGTGGACAAATCCACTTGCAAAACGGACGATAGAAAACCACACTCAGTACAACTACAATAATCAAAATAATAAGCTTTTGAATAAATTTATTTCCTAAAGCCGAGCGTATACCCTCATCAATAGCAGACAATGGAATTGCACCCTCAAGCACACCCTGTGGGCATATATATTTGCAAAAGAACGGGTCGCCCATTCCAACATCATTAACCACAAGTACAGGCAGCAATACAACCGTCAACAGCAAGATGACATATTTTAAATATGTTAAAGGCTTTAGTTTTTTTGTTGAAAGATTTTTACACGGTATTTTATGAAGCAAATCTTGAATCCAACCAAACGGACACAAAAAGCCACAAATAAATCGACCAAGCAACACGCCAAGCAAAATTAAAAATCCTGTTACATAGTAGGAAAACTTAAATTTTGATGAGCCTACAACAGCCTGAAACGAACCGATTGGACACGCACCCGACGCAGCAGGACAAGAGTAGCAATTTAGCCCCGGTACGCACACAGCCTTGCCATTGCCCTGATATATTCCGCCTTTAAAAAAATTAGGTAAATGAATATTTGTCAAAAGCGTTGCACCTGCCTGAATACAAGTACGAAAACGGCTTACAAGCTTTGAAACATTCTTTTTTCTTTTATCCAATTCCAATACACTCCAAGCATAATCTTATTGCTTTACTAAGCACAGTGTCTGCCTCACCACGCATTGCTCCATAGCACAGCATAACCACTCCGGCAGCAAGGAAACCGATTTGAGATATTGCTTTTTTTACTTTGAACAATTTAACCACTCCCTTCATTTTTTGCCTTATTATATCACGAGCGATATAAAATCCTTGTTAAGAAAGAAATTTAACATAGATTTTATTTTTTTATGTTATAATCTATAATAAAGATATTTTTCCAAGTGACAGGAGATATTTATGCATATTTTAGTTGTTGAAGACGAGGTTGCTCTTTGTGACACAATCGTAAGAAGTCTTAAGCGTCTTGCTTACAGTGTTGATTATTGCTATGACGGTCAAAAGGCATTAGATATGCTTAGTGTTGAAAGTTTCGACCTTGTTGTGCTCGATTTAAACCTACCTAATGTTGACGGAATGACCGTATTGAAAACTCTGAGGCAAACAGACATTGACACAAAGGTTTTAATTTTATCGGCCCGTTGTGAGGTTGCAGACAAGGTTTTAGGATTAGATGAAGGTGCAAATGATTATTTAACAAAACCATTTCACTTAGATGAGCTTTCGGCAAGAATACGAAACCTTACCCTTAGAAAGTTCACTCAAAACGATATTGTTTTAAAATGTTCAAATCTTTCATTTAACACAAAAACACGCAAAGCAGATGTAAATGATGAAGAATTATCTTTAACTCGCAAGGAAACAGGAATACTTGAATATCTAATGTTGAATCAAGGCAGACCTGTCAGTCAAGAGGAGTTGATTGAACACGTATGGGACAGCAGTGTTGACAATTTCAGCAACTCAATAAGAGTGCACATTTCATCATTAAGAAAAA
>OICL01001426.1_pt1 | contig 10295 bp, 11 predicted proteins | sample 1581231 | NCBI WGS metagenome assembly OICL01 (sample SAMEA3882542, study PRJEB24775) | human gut metagenome | biome: human-associated habitat; feature: intestine environment; material: feces | place: Netherlands | collected 2009/2010 | reverse complement strand
AAGCCTCTCCCCGTTTTCCCCTTTTGCAAAACGCGAAAAAAACAAAAATTAGGGGTAAACGGGGAGAGGCTTACGCCTCTCCCCTGCTTACTCAGACCTTCAGCTGCTTGCCCTTGTTGACCTCGTTGAGGCTGGCCATGACCATGCCGGTGAGGGCGAAGAGAGCAATAACGTTGGGCAGGACGATGAAGTTGTTGAACATATCGGTGACTTCCTAGACGAAGTCACTGCCGGAGACGGTGCCCAGGAAGATGAATACCAAGGCGATAACGGTGTAGATCACGTTGCAGAGCTTGCTGTTCTTGCGGCCGAAAAGGTAGTTGGCGTTGATCTTACCGAACAGGTTCCAGCTGAGGATGGTGGAGAAGGCGAAGAACAGCAGGCAGATGGCCACGAACTTGGCGCCCAGGCTGGCGCCGAATACGGAGCCGAAGGCCGTCTGGGCCAGGTTGGTCTTGCCCAGGGTGGCGGTGATATCGCCGAAGTAGCCGTTGGCCAGAGGGCCGTCAGCGGTGTACAGGGTGCAGATAATGACCAGGGCATTCAGGGTCAGGACGATGAAGGTGTCGATGAACACACCGATCATGGCCACGACACCCTGATCGTGGGCGTGGGCCACATTGGCCTGTGCGTGGGCGTGGGGCGTAGAGCCCATACCGGCCTCATTGGAGAACAGGCCGCGCTTGGCACCCTGGGAGATCGCGGTCTTGAGGGCGTAGCCGATACCGCCGCCGATGATGGCCTGGGGCTGGAAGGCATACTTGAAGATCATGCCGAAGGTGGAAGGGACGTACTTGATGCGGGCGCAGAGGATCACCAGACCGCCCAGCAGGAAGATACCGGCCATAATGGGGACCAGCTTCTCGGTGACGGCGGCAAGACGCTGCACACCGCCCAGGAAGATGATGGCGCAGATGATGACCAGGACGATACCCACGATCCAGGAGGGGATGCCGAAAGCCGTCTGCATGGTGGAGCCGATGGAGTTGGACTGGACCATGCAGCCCATGAAGCCAAGGGCCAGGATGATAGAGACGGCGAAGAAGCCCGCCAGGAATTTGCCGAATCCGCCCTTGAACGCGGTGGTGATGTAATAGACCGGGCCGCCCTTGATATTGCCGTCAGGCGCAACGATACGGGTCTTCTGGGCCAGGGTAGCCTCGGCATAGATGGTGGCCATGCCGAAGAAGGCGATGATCCACATCCAGAAGATGGCGCCGGGGCCGCCGGTCAGGATGGCGCCGGACGCGCCGACGATGTTGCCGGTACCGACCTGCGCGGCGATGGCGGTGGCCAGCGCCTGGAAGGAGGTCATGCCGCTTTTCTGGGCGCCGCCGCGGAGGTTCATCTCACCGAAAAACTTTTTCATGCCCTCGCCGAAGCAACGGACCTGGACAAAGCGGGTCTTGATAGAGTACCACAGGCCCACACCAACCAGCAGGAAGATGAGGATATAGTTGCTGAGGTACTCGTTGATCTTGGATACGATGGGGAACAATACACTTTCTAACATACAATTTCTCTCCTTGCATAAAAAATAGAGCTGCCGGAAAACGGCAACTCTGGAGAAGTCTGGTCAAGCGAAAAACTCGTCTGCTCCGTCCTTTTGCCTGAGAGATTCGGCGCTCGCGCACCTTGCACCTTCGGCACCCAACTGAATGGGATTCTCCAGAGTTCCCTCCCCGTCCGGTCTTTCCATTCCGGGCGGTTCATCGGGCTGTATCTAATTGATGGACGTATGTTACCACATAACGGACAGCTTTGCAACCCCCTTTTCGAAATTTTTATGAATAGACGCGCACCTTCCTGCTTTACGGTGAAAAAAGCACCCCGTGACGGGGTGCTTTTGCTTACTTTTGCAGGGTAAACGTCATCTGTACCGGGTTGTGATCGGAGTAGGCAAAGCCTGTATCCAAAACAGCGGCACTGTCCACGGCAACATTGGGGGTGACCAGGAAGCCATCCACGGTGAGGACATACTGGCCGTCGTGATATGGACCGTCGGCGTTGCGGCAGGATGGCACGGGGTCGTTCTCATCCAGCGGGGCGATCAGCTGCACGTCATAGCTGTCGAACACGCCCTCCGGTATGGGCTGCGCCCAGGAATATTCCTGCTCCGCCGCGCCGAAATAGGCGGAGGAGTCCCCCAGCAGGTCCTTGTTGAAGTCGCCGCCGGCCACGCACCAGCTGCCCTTTTCGTACTCCGCCTGCATATCCGCCAGCAACAGCGCCAGCTGCTCCGTGGCGATGGTACCGTCACTGGTGTAGGCAGAGAGGTGCAGGTCGTAGAGCACCAGCTCACCGCCGCCGGAGACGGGGACACGGCTGACAGAGTAGCAGCGGTCCAGGTCCAGAAGCTTCATAAAGCCGGACTCCACCGGCAGCTCCACGCGGTCGGCTGCGGTGATATTCGCCGGAGAAAAGGTCAGCAGGCCGGACCGGGAGGCTCCGTGGGGAGCGGTCAGGGGATACAGAAGATAGGGCGAGTCATAATTCTGGCAGAAAACGCTGCTCTTGTTGAAGAGGGCGGCATACAGCGGCTCGCGCTCGTCCACATGGTAGGTACGGGTGGAGCCGATATCCACCTCCTGCAGCAGGCAGAAGTCGGCGTTCTGCTGCTTCAGGTACCCGGCGATGGCGTCCATGTTGGCCGTCAGGCGCTCTTTTGACCAGGCGCGGGACTCCGTGCCGCCGTCCATGAAAAAGCCGTAGTCGTCCTCGTAAGCGCCGAAACCGATGTTCCAGGAAACGACCGTATAGGCCGTATTCGTATCGACGGACTGGGCGGCATCGGTGGACTGCACCGGCGTCAGAATCTGGTCGCCGATACGGTGATAGTCGATAAACACATAGGCCACATAGCCGCCCGCCAGCAGCAACAGCGCCAGCAGGACGCAGAGAACGATCTTTACCCATTTTTTCACGGCACAGGCCCTCCTTGGTTTACTTTTTTCTAAATGTATAGTATACTCTTTTCAAACGCATTTGAAAAGAGGTATCCCGCTTGAAAAAGATCGTTATTCGCTTCAACGCGCCGGTGATATTGTCCTTCGCCCTGCTGAGCCTGATCGCCCTGCTGCTGGGCAACTGGACCAACGGTGCCGCCACGACGCAGTATTTCTCCGTGTACCGGTCCTCTCTGGCCGACCCTCTGACATACGTACGCTTTTTCGGCCATGTGCTGGGGCACTCCGGCTATGACCACTACATGGGCAATATGCTGCTCCTGCTGCTGGTGGGCCCCGGTCTGGAGGAGAAATACGGCAGCGGCACCATGGTGTGGATGATCGCGCTGACGGCGCTGGTCACCGGCCTGGTGAATTTTATCTTCTTTCCCCACACGGCGCTGCTGGGCGCCAGCGGCGTAGTGTTCATGATGATCGTGCTGTCCTCCTTTACGGCGGCGCGGAAGGGCGAGATCCCCGTGACGCTGATTCTGGTGGTCATCTTCTACCTGGGCGGCGAGATCATGGACGGACTGTTCAAGCAGGACAACGTCTCCCAGATCGCCCACATCGTAGGCGGCCTGTGCGGCCTGGTGTTCGGCTTTACCGTGCGGCGGGGACGGAGGTAACGGATGTACATAGCCATCGGCATTGCGGCGGCGCTGTTTGCCGCCGACCGGATATTGAAATATCTGTCCCGGACGGGGAAGCTGAAATGGGAGCGTCGGTATGTGCGCCTGACCCATCTGGAGAACCGGGGGTTCTTTCTGGGGCTGGGACAGAAGCACGAGAAGCTGCTGCGCTGGCTGCCGCTGGGCGTATGGCTGGCGGCGGCAGCGTGTCTGCTGCCGGAGCTGGGCAAGCGGGCCTTCGCGGCACAGCTGGGCATTCTGTCGGTGCTGCTGGGCGGCATCAGCAACCAATGGGATCGGCTGCGGCGGGGCAGCGTGACGGACTATCTGCAATTCCCCCACCGAAAGGCCAAAAAACGGGCGCTGGTGTGGAACCTGGCGGACTTCATGCTTATCGGCGGCGTGGTGCTGACCGTGGCCGGACTGGTGAAGGAGCTTATCAAGAAATAAAAAACCGGGCCATCGGCCCGGTTTTTTATTTCTCCTTGTAGTACAAACGGCAGTGGCAGTAGCCCTCGAAGTTCGGGTCGGCGATCTGGTCCTTGAACTCCTTGCACATACACCTGTTCTCCTCGGTGCGGGCCAGACGGCAGGGACAGTAGCCGCCGGTGCGTTTCAGGCCCTCGCGGATGGTTTTCACGATCTCGGGATCGTCATTGAGACGGACTTTCACAGAACAGCCTCCTTCCTCTCTGCGGTAAAAGGCCCGCGGCGCGGGCCTTTTATGTATTAACCGTGGGAATTGAACCAGTCCTCGCAGAACTTGGCGATGGACGGAACGATATCCTTGACAAAGCGCTTGGTGGTGTTGATACACAGGTCGTAGGAGCCCTTGTCGCCCCACTTGCTGTCGCTGTACATCTGGTGGTGCTGGGCACGGTTGCGGTCGATCTGCTTCATATGGGACTCGATCTCCCGGGGCGTCAGATGCTCACCCTGCGGGGCACGGCGCTGGCAGCGCTCGATTTTGGAGTCCTTATCCGCATAGACAAAGATGTTCAGCGGGTCGTAGTCCTTGAGGATAACATCGGCGGCCCGGCCCACGATGACGCAGTCGCCTTGCTTGGCGAAGTTCTCGATGATCTGGCGCTGGGCCACTGCCACGCGGATGGGCTGCTCCATGATCTGGAAGGGCTGCATACCAAAGCGGTGCCCGATGGTCAGCGGATAGGCAGCTTCGATGCTCTTTTCGCCCACGTTGGCCACATAGTCCTCGTTGAAGCCGTTTTCCTTGGCGATCATCTCGATGATCTCGTGGTCGTAGCACGGAATGCCCAGGGCCTTGGCCAGACGCTTGCCCAGCTCACGGCCGCCGGAACCAAACTCACGGCTGATGGTAATGATCCTGCTCATAATGGAATACCTCCTCTTAATACTGATAGCAGCTGCCGCCCACGAACTCGCGGACGATGGAATTCAGCGGCACATAAGGCGTGTGCAGCGGCGGTACGCTCTCCACCACCTCTACCAGGTCGGTGAGGTCGTGCTCCTGCATATACTCCGGCGTCAGCTCCTGCCGGAAGTTGGGGATGTTGGCCAGGCACTTGGCCAGGATACAGGGCTCATAGTCGTGGAAGGAGTCAATGTGAATGGCGGCGTTGCTCTTAAAGGGCCGGATATAGTTGACCTCGCCGGCATTGACGCTCTCGGCACGCTCGACCGTCTCCCGCAGGGAGTGGCCCCGGGTGTTGTAGTCCCGGATGAGCCGGCGGGCCACGCGCAGCTGCTCGGGACGAACCACGCGGTCCTTATTGGTGAGGATACGGGTGCGGGGCGCCACATAGATACCGGTAGCGGCGCCGCGGATCTTGTCGAAGATCAGCGGGTTCAGCATGTGAATGCCCTCGGCAATGACGATGCAGTCCTTGTCGCCCTGCATGGGCTTATAGCCGCCGGTAGTGCCAGTCTTGAAATCGTACCAGGGAATATCCACCTGCTCGCCGTCCAGCAGGCGGCCGATGCAGCTGACCAGCAGGTCCACGTTGACGCAGTAAGGGGACTCCCAGTCGGTAGCCTCCGGCGGGCGCTGGTCCAGGGGCAGGAAAAAGTTGTCCATGCTCAGCAGGCAGACCTTGACGCCCAGATTTTCCAGGTAGTCGCGCAGGCGCATGGCGGTGGTGGTCTTGCCGCTGCCGGAGGGGCCGGTCAGCGCCACGATGCGGCGCTCACGCCCAGCGGACAGGACAGCCGCCGCAGCGGAGGACACCTTGTCGTGGAATACTTCCTCGCAGCGCAGGACGAACTGCGTCTCGTTGTTCATGGCCTGGTTAATGGTCTCCAGATCGATGATACGCATAAAGCCTCTCCTTTCAAGAGGGGGTAATACTTTATCCCGTATTATAGCACGGTATGGCCGCCGCGTCAAAGGGGCAAAGGCGTAAAAACGCCGCAAAATATACACGCCCCTTTCCCCCGGCCAGTGGCGCAATACTGCCAAAAAATGCAGCAAAATGCCGAAACTTTCATTGCAATTTGCCAGTATTTATGGTAATATGATGTTAGGAATTTAACAATACTGCACAAACCCGCGTACTTCTGTGGCATAGCCGCCATTTCGGTCAGAAATGACGGCGGCGGGTAACACGAAAGGACGTGAGACTTGTTGGAGCACTCCCCCAAGATCATCGCCGTCGCCGGTAAGGGCGGCGTGGGCAAGACCTCCATCTCCGCCGCCTTTGTGCGGCTGCTGACTGAAGCGTACCCCGACAAGCGTATTCTGGCCATCGACGCCGACCCGGAGAAGGTACAGAAAACTGTGGATCTTGTGACCCGCGCTGGGCGTTGAGGTGAAAGAGACGCTGGATGACATCCGCAAGAGCATCGTGGCCTCGGTGGAGGACGGTGCGCCCCGGGAGGCCATCGAGCTGCTGAGCGAGGCACGATACCGCATTTTCGACACCATGGTGGAGCAGCAGCGGTTCTCGTTTCTCGCCATCGGCCGGCCGGAAACGGCGGGCTGCTACTGTAAGGTGAACGCCTATCTGAAGGAGGTCATCAACCTGCTGGCCAACGACTTTGACTACGTGGTCATCGACGGTGAGGCCGGCATCGAGCAGATCAACCGCCGGGTGATGGAGAAGGTGACGCATCTGGTGCTCATCACCGATCCCAGCCGCAAGGGTACACAGGTCATCGACACCATCAAGCGGGTGGCCGACGAGCTGGTGATGTACGACCGCTGCGGCGCTATCGTCAATCGGGTCACGGACCCGGCGCTGATTCCCTACATCCATATCAACGGCACGGAGATACTGGCCACCATCGGCAGCGACCCACAGCACGCCGCCAATGATATCCAGGGTCTTAGTGTTTTTGATCTGCCGGAGGATGCCCCTGTCATCCGCGGCGCACGCGAAGCCCTGACCAAGCTGGAGATCTTATAATTGAAATACATTAGGAGAGAGGTGTAATTCTTGAGAGACCTGAAGCATCTGATCTACTTCGAGAGCCTGCTGGAGAATGCCGACAATGATCTGGTAAAACAGGCACAGGCGGAGGGGAAGCTGGCCATCGGCTATACCTGCTACCATATGCCTGAGCCGCTGCTGAACCTGCCCGGCTGCTTCTCCGTCCGGCTCCGCGCCCCCCGCACCGGTTCACTGGACATCGCTACCTACTATATGTCCAACTACACCTGTGAATATGCGCGCGCCCTGGTGGAGCGCGGCATGGAGGGCGGCTACCAGTTCCTGGACGCGCTGGCCGGCGTGGACGCCTGTTCCATGATGAACCGCGCCATGGAGCACTTTGAAATTCTGCAGATGAATGACAAGCCCAACTTCTTTGTCACCCACTGCGACATCCCCTACAAGGTCACCGACTACACGCTGGACTCTTACGTCAAGCAGATGCGCCGCCGGATGCTGGATCCCCTGACGGAAAAGTACGGCGTGGATACCTCAGATGCCGCTATCCGTCAGGCGGTGAAGGAGCACAACGAGGTCTGTTCCATCATCAGCGAGATCGGCGAGCTGCGCAAGGAGGAAAACCCGGTCATCACCGGCTATGAGTTCCACGTGCTGAACCTGGTGAGCTTTACCTGTCCCAAGTACCTGATCCTGCCTTACCTGCGAGAGACGCTGACGGAGCTGAAAAAGCGCAAGCCGGATCCCAAGCCCGCCTTCCGTGCCCGCGTGGCCATCGTGGGCAGCGAGATCGACGACCCTCAACTGACGAAGCTCATCGAGGGCTGCGGCGCACTGGTAGTGTCCGACCGGTACTGCTTCGGCTCCACCCCCGGTCGGGAGATCATTGAGCTGAAGGACGATGAGGACGCCCTGCCCCAGATCTGCATGCACATTATGAAGCACTCCGAGTGCGCCCGCTACATCGCCGATGAGAAGGTGCAGCAGCGCCGCGAGACGGCAGACCGCCTGGCACGGGAGTATCACGCTGACGGCATCATCTATGAGCAGATGAAATACTGCGACTACTGGGGCTTTGAGCGCGCGCTGGTGAGCCACATCATGCATGAGGAGTATGACTGGCCGGTGCTGAGCATCGACCGTCTGTACAACAACGGCAACTCCGGCCAGCTGCGAACCCGCGTGCAGGCCTTTGTGGAGTCGCTGGAGATCAAGAAGCTCCACAAGCAGAACGGAGGTGCCAACTGATGGCTGACAAGAAGAAATTTCCCAATCCCGAATTCTTCCGCGCCAAGACTGAGATGGACTGGAAGGCGCAGGCCGCCAACCTGAAGGAGTTTGGCTCCATCGCTCTCGATCTCATCAAGGAGACGGACTGGAAAGCCTTTGGCCGGAAACAGAAGGAGCATTTCCTTGACAATATGAACCGTGTAGCACGGGAGGCCAAGACCGTTGCCGCCATGACCTGCGCGGAGCGCAAGGACCTGCTGCTCAACGGCGAAAAGCATCTGGGTGCCCTGTACCGTAAGGGTGACATGGCCACTGTCCGCCGGGAGTGGCGCGGCGTGGAGAGCACCCTCGTCGACTTCTCCGGCTGGCTGAAAACATGGGGCATGCTGCTGGCCACCTTCTCCAAGGATCTGATACCCGCCCTGAACACCACGTTCTGGTATCGCTGGATGATCTCCTATATGTGCTGCGTGAGCTTCATGGATAAGAACACCATGGGTCAACGGGGCAACGCCCTGAAAATGAGCCACCTGATGACCTACGACATTTTCCGCTATGTGGCGGAAAATCTGGTGTTCCTGGCCAAGTGCGATAAGAAGAACGGCAACAGCTCCGAGCTGAACAAGAAGGTCGTTCTGTTCGATGAGATGACCATGGGCCAGATCATGGCCGGCTTCCCCGACCTGCTGGGTATCCCCTATCAGCTGATGCCGGTGTTCCTGGTGTCCGAGATCGACCAGCTCACCTGCGTGCCCTACATCGACGCCGTGGAGTCCTTCGGCCTGCCGGCGGACTGCTGCCCGGTGCCGTCCTCCGAGTGCGGCGCGCTGGTCATCGATGCCCTGCCCCACATGGGCAAGTGCTTTATCTCCTCCTCCATGCCCTGCGACGGCTCCACTATGGCCTCCAGCTATATGTCCCGCCGCTTCCCCGACCTACCCGTGTTCCACCTGTGCTTCCCGGTTCGGTATGAGGACGAGGAGACGGTGCAGATGGGCGCCGAGGATATCCGGGCGTGCATCAAGTTCATTGAGGAGCAGACCGGCGCCAAGTGGAGCTGGGACGCCTATTTCTCCGCCATGAAGCGCTTTAACGAGGAGACGCGCTACGAGCTGGAAAAGTGGGAGGTCAACAAGACCGCCTATCCCCAGATCATCGGCCCCAGCTACGAGCTGTTCCGCAAGTGGAACTACGAAATGGACGGCGGTATCGACCCGCGCGTCATGAAGACCTGCCGCAAGGTCAACGACCTGCTGATGCAGTCCTACCAGCGCCGCGACGAGGCGTGGGTGGGCAAGATGCGCTACCGCGGCATCGTGTGGAGCTGCCCCGCCCACTACTACGCCAACTTCTCCAACTGGCTGGCCAACTGCTGGGGCATCAACATCCTGGTGGAGATGGAATCCCTGAACTTCACCAAGCCCCTGGAGACAGAGGACAAGGAGGAGGCACTGCGCGATCTGGCGCGTCTGTACGAGCGTATGGTCATGCGCCGTCACACCAACGGCGGCTACCAAAACGTGGTGGACGAGCTGTGGCGCCAGTGCGAGGCGTGGAACACCAACATCATCATCATGTACCAGAACGTGGCCTGCAAGAACATGGCCACCGTACAGGGCATCCTGGACGAGCAGGGCCGCGAGCGCGGCTATCACATGATCTGGATCGAGCATGACCTGATGGATCCCCGCACCGTCTCCCGCAAGACCATGCGCGACAAGGTCAACGAGTACATGCGCACGGTCATGCGCGCCGAGCCGATCGATCCCTCCCTCTGCGATTTCGACGACGAAAACTGCATGTAATATTCTCAACTACTACATATATAAAGGAGTTTACGACTATGAAATACTACGGCGGCTGTGATGTGGGTTCCACTTATACCAAGGCGGTCATTCTGGATGAGAACGGCAAGATCTGCGCCGACACCACCATCCGCAGCAAGATCAATTCCGAAGTCTCCGCCAAGCTGGCGATGGAGGAAGTGCTGAACAAGGTGGGCTTGAACTCCTCCGAGGAGCTGGGCTATCTGATCGGCACCGGCTACGGGCGCAACAAGGTCCCCTTCGCCGACGAGAATATCTCCGAGATCTCCTGTCACGCCATGGGCGTGCACGTCACCG
>OICL01001414.1_pt1 | contig 10349 bp, 7 predicted proteins | sample 1581231 | NCBI WGS metagenome assembly OICL01 (sample SAMEA3882542, study PRJEB24775) | human gut metagenome | biome: human-associated habitat; feature: intestine environment; material: feces | place: Netherlands | collected 2009/2010 | reverse complement strand
TGAACTGTCCATTTTCTCCAAATACACCTTCGACTTCGTCACCTTCGTCTTTTCTTAATAATCCGTGGTCAACAAATACACATGTTAATTGTTTTCCGATGGCTCTTGATAATAACCCGGCTGCTACGGATGAGTCTACTCCTCCTGATAAGGCAAGTAATACTTTTCCATCTCCAACTTTCTCACGGATCTCTTTGATCGTGCTTTCTACGAAAGCATCCATCTTCCAGTCACCTGCACATCCGCAGACTCCTAATACGAAGTTAGAAAGCATTGTCTTTCCTTCGACTGTGTGAAGTACTTCTGGATGGAACTGGATTGCATATAAGGATTTGTCTGCATTCTCAGCTGTTGCAACTGGGCAGTCTGCTGTGTGGGCAGAAATCTCAAATCCTGGAGCAACCTGTGAAATATAATCTGTATGGCTCATCCAGCAGATTGTTTTTTCTGATACATTTTCAAATAATTTGGAATCTTTCTTGTCGATCAGGACTTCTGTTTTACCATATTCGCTTACTTCAGCTTTCTCTACTTTTCCTCCAAGGACGTGCTGCATCAGCTGCGCTCCGTAGCATAATCCTAACACTGGAATTCCAAGTTCAAATAATTCCTTGCTGTACGTTGGAGAATCTGGTTCGTAACAGCTGTTTGGTCCACCTGTTAAGATGATTCCCTTTGGATTCATTTCTTTGATTTTGTCGATACCGATCTTGTAAGAATAAATCTCGCAGTATACATTGCACTCACGTACGCGGCGTGCAACTAACTGATTATACTGACCACCAAAATCGATGACGATCACTAATTCATTTTTCACTCGTTTTCCTCCTGAGTTGCCTAAATGATGTGCTTCGTTTTATTCACCTTTTAACAGATCAACTTTGTCTAATCTCTCCCATGGAAGATCAAGGTCATTTCTTCCGAAATGTCCGTAAGCTGCTGTCTGTTTGTAGATTGGTCTTCTTAAATCTAACATCTTGATGATTCCAGCTGGACGAAGATCGAAATGTTTACGGATCAGGTCTACTAATTCCTGATTAGATTTCTTTCCTGTTCCAAATGTATCAACCATAATGGATGTTGGCTCTGCTACACCGATCGCATAAGATAACTGAATCTCACAACGCTCTGCAAGACCTGCTGCTACTAAGTTCTTAGCAACGTAACGTGCTGCATATGCTGCTGAACGGTCAACCTTGGTGCAATCCTTACCGGAAAATGCTCCACCACCGTGACGGGCGTATCCACCGTATGTATCTACGATAATTTTACGTCCGGTAAGACCTGCATCACCGTGTGGTCCACCGATCACGAAACGGCCGGTTGGGTTGATGAAGAATTTTGTCTCTGCATCTACTAATTCGGTTGGAAGAATTGGATCAAATACATATTTTTTGATATCCTCATGGATCTGCTCCTGTGTTACATCCTCGTCATGCTGAGTGGATAATACAACTGCCTCTAATCTCTTTGGCTTGCCATTCTCATCATACTCTACGGAAACCTGTGTTTTTCCGTCTGGTCTTAAGTATTTTAAAGTACCATCTTTACGAACTTTGGTTAACTGTAATGCCAGTTTGTGAGCTAAAGAAATCGGATATGGCATATATTCATCCGTTTCGTTGGTCGCATAACCAAACATCATCCCCTGATCGCCGGCACCGATTGCCTCCAGCTCCTCGTCGGTCATCTTGTTCTCTTTTGCCTCCAGCGCTTTATCAACTCCCATCGCGATATCCGGGGACTGCTCATCCAGTGCCACGATCACGCCGCAGGTATCACAGTCAAAACCGTATTTCGCACGGTCATAACCGATCTCACGGACGGTATTGCGGACTACCTTCTGGATATCCACATAGCCTTTCGTTGTGATCTCGCCCATAACCATAACCAGACCGGTTGTCGTCGCCGTCTCACAAGCCACACGGCTCATCGGATCCTGCTCTAAGAGCGCGTCCAGAATCGCATCGGAAATCTGATCACACATTTTATCCGGATGTCCTTCAGTTACTGATTCTGACGTAAATAATCTTCTTTCCACGTTCTTTTCTCTCCTTCTTTTCTAAAAAACAGTTCCTGCATTCTTTCTCTTGGGATTGTCTGTATCTCCAGAACCTGCCACCGGCAGCTTCTTCCGAACGCATGGCGTTTTAAAAACCGTCCACTTATATAAGTGGACGGTTTGATATCTTCATAAACCAATCCTCTTATTGTTCGATCACTCGCTCAGGCTGGCACCTTCCTACAATGGGGTTGCCGCAGTTTCACAGATCCTTTGTATCTCCACTGCTCTGAATAAGAGAAAGTTTGCTTTTATTAAGTTATTTTTGATACGACTAAGACTTTACTCTATTTTCCCTGTACTGTCAATAGACATATATAAGAAAATGTATCATCTAGCCTACTTTTAATTTGAACTTCTGAATCGCTTTTTCAGAATCTACTCTTTCGATGATTCCACCAATGCTGCGAAGTTTCTCTTCGAATCTTTCATATCCTCTCTGGATATATACGATGTCATCTACAATTGTGATTCCATCCGCTGCAAGACCCGCGATGCAAAGTGCGGCTCCTGCACGAAGATCCGGTGCACTTACTCTTGCTCCGGAGAATTCTGCCACGCCTTCGATCGTTGCGGAATTGCCTTCTACCTTTACATTGGCTCCCATTCTTGCAAGCTCATCCAGATATTTGAAACGGTTTTCAAAAATACTCTCTGTAATGATACTTGTCCCCTTACATAAGGCCAGTGTCACGCCGATCTGCGGCTGCATATCTGTCGGGAATCCAGGATACGGAAGGGTCTTCACATGTGTGCTTGTAAGATCTCCCTTTGATACGACACGTACAGCATCGTCGAATTCTTCCACTTCACAGCCGATTTCTACCAGTTTTGCGATCGTAGCTTCCAAATGCTTCGGAATAACATTTAGTACCGTTACATCTCCCCTGGTAGCTGCTGCTGCGAACATGAATGTTCCTGCTTCAATCTGATCCGGGATCACAGAATATTCTGTGCTGTGGAGACGCTGTACACCACGGATCTTGATCACGTCTGTACCTGCTCCTCTGATGTTGGCTCCCATACTGTTCAGGAAGTTTGCAACGTCTACAACGTGCGGCTCTTTCGCAACATTTTCCAGAATGGTAAGTCCTTCTGCCATAGCTGCTGCCATCATAACATTGATGGTTGCTCCAACACTTACAACGTCAAAATAAATATGTTTTCCAACAAGGCGGTCTGCTTCTGCAACAATCTTGCCATGTTCGATATCTACATCTGCACCAAGTGCACGGAATCCTTTGAGATGCTGGTCAATTGGTCTGCTTCCGATATTGCATCCTCCCGGAAGTGCAACTTCGGCACGTCTGTACTTTCCAAGTAATGCTCCGAGAAGATAGTACGAAGCACGGATTTTCTTAATGTAATCATACTCGATATCTACATTCTTAATGCTGGCTCCGTTAATCTTCACTGTATGACGGTCAACACGATGTACCTGTGCTCCAATCCCCTCGATTGCGTCAATCAGTACGTTAATGTCATTTACATCCGGTAAGTTATCGATCAATACAGTTTCATCTGTCATGATTGCTGCCGCAAGAATTGCAAGTGCTGCATTCTTCGCACCACCGATTTCCACTTCTCCCACAAGCGGATGACCGCCCTTAATAATATACTGTTCCATCAATTACACCTCATTAATATTTATATAAATCTCTATCTACAATAAATCCATTCTTAATCTGCTATTCTATCTTTCTGCAAATCTGTTTCAATTATCTAATTCTAAATATCTCTAAATCTAATTTTTCTAAAATTCGTGCATAAATTTCTGCATCACAATATAACCCCTAAAAAGGGTTCGCGCCTATTATAGCACAAATTTTCCAATTGTAAAATATTTTTTACAGTTATGTAATTTTATTGTAACATATTCCAATTGTTCTATCTATACTTGTGCACTTTTACTCCCCTAATGCATCTAATACCGATTCAATCGTATCTTCCAGCTTCTGATTATCTTCACACACTGTAATATCTGCATACTTTTCAAAAAGCTTTACTCTTTCATCATACAGATCTTTGAGCGTCTGTCCGTCACGCAATACCACTCCACGGCCTTTGGCATTTTTAAGTCTGCTGTTTATTGTCTCAAAGGATGCCTGTAAATATACGACTTTGCCGATTTCTTTATAATGTTTCATCGCATTTTCACAATATACTACGCTGCCTCCCGGCGAGATAACGGTACGTTCCGCTTTCACCTGTGCATTGACCCGGTCTTCTACTTTCAGGAAGCCATCCGGTCCAACGTCAGCAATAATATCTTTCAGAAGTTTCCCTTCTGATTCCTGAATCAGAATATCTGTGTCTACAAATCTGTATCCCAGTCTCTTTGCAATTACCACACCAACTGTACTTTTCCCGACTGCCGGCATTCCGATAAAAATAATGTTATTATCTGCCATGATGTGCCCTCCTGTATGTTATGTTCTGATTTTTTCTTTCATTTGAAAACTATAATTATCACCGCACAGTATAACATACAAGAGGGCGAAGTGGAAGTTTTTTCCAGATGCCCTCTTGTAGATCAATATATTTTTTTACGTATCTCTCTATGTTCCACACGTCTCCTGCAAAGTTCCTGATATGTCATAACCTCGATCAGATCCATAAGCCAGGCACCCGGGTTCTCTTCTTCCTTCTCCGCCTTATCATAGATCCTGCGGCACATCAGACGAAGCTGCAGGCGGTCCGGATATTCATCATACATCATACTTCCGTCATATTCCATTCTGTCACATTCCTCTTCCATATAAGGAAGTACTCTCTTCGCCGTATCCGGGTAAATGCTTTTCATATAGTCATAGTCTCTTCTCGCATTCCGGTCATCATTATACAGCAGCGGAACTGGATAAGCCATATAGAACGGTAATTTGTTCTCCATAATCCTGATTGCTCCTTGGCGGTTCTATCTGTATTAAGATATGCACGGGGACATCAATCGGTGAATGAGAAACTATCTCTTCTAATTGAATGTTATCTCATATTTTTCAATATTAACGGTTGCCGCTTCATCACTAGTAAATATAATTTCATTTGCTTCCAATGGCGTAGGAATGACCACACTTGCCGTCTGCTCTCCATCATTAATAAATAATTCTACAGAATATCTGTCCATGATAAAATGTAGTTTCGGCGCATGATGTTTTTCCGCAATTTCTATCTTTCTCACACAGACAACATCCGCATTTACACCACTGTAGGTCCGGTCAATTTCAATCTGATGTTTTTCCGGATAATATGTAAATGTTGTTGTATATTCTTCATTATGTGCCACATCTACCTTGAACTCCCGGCCTTCTACATTCGTAAGTTCTACCGTCATGTCAATCACCCGGCCATTGATACCATCCAAAGACATCTGTCCGCTAATTTTCTGTTCTGTATAGATGATTGGATTTTTCTTATACTTTTCCAGTTCTCTCACCGGACTTTGCCAGATTTTCCCATCTTTGATTTTTAATTCTCTTGGGAGTGTCATCATTCCCTGCCATTTCTGTCCTTTTGTCATGACACGTGCATCCCACGACTTCATCCATGCGACCATGATCCGCCTGCCATCCGGAAGCTCTGTTGTCTGTGGTGCATAAAAGTCCAGTCCATAATCTAGGCTTCTCTTTTTCTCCCATGCAAAATCCGATATTTCTTTTTCTGCATCTCCAATAATATAAATGGAATTATGACCGTTATGAAATTCGTACTTTTGAGCATGCATATTCTGCGGAGAACAAATGATTACAGGATACCCGTCTACTTCCAGATAATCCGGACACTCTAACATATCTCCATTCTTTCCGTCATTTCTCAAAAGGACTTTTTCATACCGCCAGTTTTTATAGTCCGCACTGCTAAATAAGACTATTTGCCCACAATTTTCCTCATAGCGATTGCCTACAACGCAATAATATCTGCCATCCTTTTTCCATATCTTCGGATCACGGAAGTCTTTTCTGTCAAATTTCTCCGGCATGATATCTCCTTTTATAACTGGATTATCCTGCCATTTTTCATAAGTCTTCCCATCTCCAATGGCAATGCACTGATTCTGGATTTCTTTTCCGTCTTTCTGGCTTACTCCTGTATAAAGCAGCACATGCTTTCCATCAGCTTCTACTGCACTTCCCGAGAAACATCCTATGTGATCATAATCCTGATCAGGTGCCATAGCTACCGGATATGCTTCCCATTTTAGCAGATCTTCGGTCACCTGATGCCCCCAGTGCATCGGTCCCCATTCTGTTTTATATGGATAGAACTGATAGAACAAATGTACTTTTCCCTGGTATACAGAGAAACCATTCGGGTCATTCATCCATCCTGTTTCCGGTGTCACATGGAATAATGGTTTTTCTTTTTCATCTATGTAATTCTGTCTGATATATTCATTGGCTTTTTCAAGCATACGTTCTTCCTCTTCTATTCTAAATCATTCTGCTCCGATTACCTGCTCTGTTTCCTTATCAAAGAAATGCATCTTATGTGGCATAAAGGTAAATTCCACCTCATCTCCCACCTGGCTTACTTCATATTTTGATACTCTTGCAATCGTTACGCTTCCTCCGAAGTCAAAATACAGATTATTCTCATTTCCCATAATCTCCGTATTGTCAATAACTGCTTTCTGATGACTTCCATAAACATCCAGATTAGTTATATCGAACTTGATATCTTCTCCTCTGATTCCCATGATAACTTCTGAATATCCTGCAATACGTTTTGCAATTGCTTCCGGAAGTTCCACTGTATTGCCATCTGCAAATATCAATTTCTTTCCGTCTACTTTCACATCATAAAAATTCATCTGCGGAGATCCTATAAATCCCGCAACAAATTTATTCACCGGATGCTCATACAGATCCATTGGTTTACCAACCTGCTGGATCACTCCATCTTTCATGATTACTATGCGGTCTGCCATTGTCATGGCTTCTACCTGGTCATGCGTGACATAGATGGTTGTACTTCCAAGATTTCTGTGTAACTTACTGATCTCATTTCTCATGCTGACACGCAGTTTTGCATCCAGGTTAGAAAGTGGCTCATCCATCAGAAAGACTTTCTGGTCTTTTACAATCGCTCTTCCAAGTGCCACTCTCTGTCTTTGTCCACCTGATAAATTCTTAGGCTTACGGTAACGATATTCTTCGAGTCCCAGGATATCAATTGCCCAGTCTACTTTTTTCTTGATCTCATCTGCCGGAACCTTCATGTTCTTCAATCCATAAGAAATATTTTTTTCTACCGTCATATGTGGATACAGTGCATAGTTCTGGAACACCATAGAGATTCCTCGATCCGCCGGTGCAACCTCATTCACACGTTTTCCATCAATAAAAAGGTCTCCACTTGTAATCTCTTCAAATCCTGCGATCATTCGGAGTGTTGTGGATTTACCGCATCCGGATGGTCCTACAAATGCGATAAATTCTTTTTCTTCTATATCTAAGTTAAAGTCTGTCACGGAATTCTTATTGTTTCCTGCATATTTTTTACATATATTTTTAAATTCGATAAAGCTCATCTTTTAGCCCTCCTTGGAACCTGTTGATATTACACCCTCTACGATCTGTTTTGAGAAGAGTGAATAGATAATAATGACCGGAATTGTTACCATTGTGATAACTGCAAGGGTCTGTCCTGTTGTTGTGTTATCATTTGATGTAATCGCATTCAGACCAATCTGTGCTGTCAGAAGATCACTGGATGTAAATACAAGTGACGGCCACAGATAATCATTCCATACATTCAGGAATGTAAATACACTAACCGTTGCCACTACACTCTTTGACATTGGAAGAACCATAGTAAAAAAGTATTTTACCGGTCCACAGTGATCTAACTGTGCTGCCTCATATACATCATCCGGAAGTCCCAGGAATACCTGACGGAACAGGAAAATGTTAAACGGATTCACGATCATTGGAAGTACATATCCAAGCACCGTATTCAGAAGTCCAAGTTTTGCAATGATCAGGAAATGTATCGTAATGATCGTCTCCATCGGTACGATCATCAGAAGCATAATGATCAGAAGCCAGCGTTCTCTGAATGGAAAATTAATCTTAGCCAATGCATATCCTGCCAGTCCATTTACAATTACACCAAGTACGATCAATATTGCTGCATAGAACAAGGTATTACACATATATCGTACAAATCCTGTATTTGTTAATACAGATACATAATTTTCAAAGAAATTGCCGTTCAATGCCGGTGGAATGAATGCCGCCATACTGTTCATATCAGCAGTGATTGCCGCGTCTGGTTTGAATGAGTTTGCCAGCATCCAGATAACCGGGAACAGGAACAACAATGATACGATCAGAAGTACGACCGTCAGTATCCAATTATTTCTTTTTTGCTTTTTTGTTAACATTCTGATCCTCCTTATCTCTTGTTGCGATTGTCTGGATCACGGTCAGTATCATTACAAAGAATGCGAATACAATAGCCATTGTAGATGCCAGTCCAATTTCCCAGTTAACAGTACCTGTTTCATATATATCATACACAACCGTATACGTTGAATTCGATGGTCCTCCTCCGGTCATAACCATTGGCTGTACCAACATACGGAATGCTCCGATCGTAATCGTAATTAAAACGAACACACACAATGGTTTCAATTCCGGCAGGGTAATGTCCTTGAATTTCTGCCACGGTGTTGCATGGTCCATCTCGGCCGCTTCATAAAGTGCCGGATTGATTGCCTGGATTCCTCCCAGGAAGATGATCATCTGATATCCCATTCCCTGCCATGCACTCATGATCGCGATGGATGGAAGTGCCTGACTGGCACTGTTGATGAATGGCTGTGCATCAATTCCAAAGAAAGAAAGGATTGCATTCATAATTCCTTCCGGGCTGTAGATCTGGATCCACAGTGTTGACACAACAGCAAGTGACATGACCACCGGAACAAAGAATGCTACTTTGAAATACTTCTTACAATGCGTCACTTTATTAATCAGAAGTGCCAGCACAAGCGCTCCAATTCCCTGCAGCGGAACAATAATGATCACAAACTTTACGGTATTAAAAAATGCCTGTGAAAACACATCATCTTTAAAAATCTGAATATAGTTGTCCAGTCCGACAAAATGCGTCAATCCCGGATTTAAAGCAAAGAAATCAGTAAAACTGAAAATCAATGTCAGGATCATCGGCAGGAATAAAAATATCGTAAGTAACACAAGTGCCGGTCCAAAAAACGCCATTCCCATAATGGATTCTGTTCTTTTCTTCATTATTTCATCACATAACGCTTTAATTTTGCGTTAATCCTTTCTACAGATTTATCCAGTTCTGTCTTCGCATCATTATCGGTAAGTACCGAATTTTCCAATACTTCCTGTACCGATGCACTAACCTGTGGATATACAGGTGTTTTTGATCTTGGATGTCCATATTTACTCAGCTGATGATATAAAGCTTTATAATTCTCATCTTCTTCAAAAATCGGACTGCTCTCAAACGCTTCATATGTAGATGGGAAACTCTTACTTTCATCCCACAGACGCTTTCCACTTTCTACACCACTCATCCACTGTACCAGCTTTGTCGCACCTTTTAGTTTCTTCGTCTTTGATGATGCCGCAAATGCCCAGGAACCGGTTGGTGTATATCTTCCGCCATCCCAGTTATCGGATACTACATATGGTGCAACTCCAAGGTTTACATCCGGATAGTTATTATAGATTGTATTTACTTCCCATGCCCCGTCGAACTTAAATGCTGCTCTTCCGCTTTCGAACAGGTCTGTGATCTGTACTTTAGACATATATCCATTATCCAAAAACGATTTAAAATAATTCACTGTTTCCAGATTCTCTTTTGAATTGAATACACCGTTCACCTTCAGTCCATCTTTACTTACAAAGTCACCGCCATTTGACCAGAAAAACGGTGCATAATAATAAATCGTAGCTTCTCCTGTCGGGAAAGTCATATCCAGCGCATAACCTTTTTTCTTCTCTACTACCGGCTGTACTTTCTTTAACACCTCTGTGAATTCACTCCATGTCCATGGGTGATCTGCATCTGGAACTTCTACACCTGCTTCTGCGAGAATATCTTTGTTATAATAAAGTCCCACACTGGATTCCATTGCTCCAAGCGCATAGAGTTTGTTATTATACGTTCCCTGCTGAATAATGGAATCCAGATACACGCTCTTTTCTTCGTCTGTTAATTTTGCAAGCGGCTGGATAATTCCGTTCTCTGCATATGCCGCTATATTAGGGCCATCAACAGTAAGCACATCCGGCAGATCTCCTGACAT
>OICL01001411.1_pt1 | contig 10362 bp, 10 predicted proteins | sample 1581231 | NCBI WGS metagenome assembly OICL01 (sample SAMEA3882542, study PRJEB24775) | human gut metagenome | biome: human-associated habitat; feature: intestine environment; material: feces | place: Netherlands | collected 2009/2010 | reverse complement strand
ATTTGAGAAATAGATAAAATCGGAAACAGCAGCTATATACAAGGCTGCTGTTTTTGATTATAATGATAAAAAAGGTAATACAATTGATGGAGAATAATTCAAATGATAGTTAACAAGTGTTCGGAAAATTTACTTACAAAATCAAAAAAATTATATGAGAATTACAGGGATAACTGTACAGTGGTCCAGAGAATGCTGGAGAAGTATAAAAAGATATATCCCAATATTTCTGATTATTCTATTATGCATTTTATAGATATTGCAGAATTTTGCGATTTAATAATGGACAGAAAGAAACTGGAAGGCTTGAATGAAGATGAGTGTTACTGTCTTTTGCTGGCAGCCCTGTTTGCGCATACCGGATTTGGTTTAAATCAGGAAATCATGAACAGATATATAAACAGACTGGGAATTCAAAAGCAGACTCAATCGCTTACATTCCTGCAGATCATGAGCAAATATCATGTTTTGTTCAGTGCGTGTCTGATAGAAGAATATGGAGATATATTTGAATTTCCGTCAGAGAAACATAAACATGCCATAACCAGTATGCTGTATTTTATTGGCGGAAACAGCGATGATATAAATCAGCTGGAAGAAATTTTGGTATTAGACAATAAAAATACTGTCAGATTGAAGGATCTGGCAGCAGTTCTTGTGGTTGGAAATCAGCTTGCAGAATTGAAAAATATAAATCCTGATCTGGATTATGAGGATTTTGATAAATATAATTCTGAAGAGATTGTTGGATTTGTTGAAAGAAATGTCGTAAGAAGCATTTCCGTTAAAGGTGGTAAACTTGTGATAGAAGCAGGTGGATCAGATTCAGCATATGCACTGATTGAAAGAAAAGTCAATATAATTATCAATAATTTTAATAAGATTCTCAGAAGTCTCACTCATGAGTCGGGTGACAATACCAGTCTTTTTTGCATTGATTCGATAGAGCTCAAGTGTGTTCTGTCTGCTGAAAATTCAGAGAAAATCTATCTTAATAAAGAAATTGAAGAATCATGGACAGAAGAGGATATTGAACTTTTTCATAAACTTTCTTTTGAAGAAAGAGTGTTTTATGCTGATTATCTGTCTACAGAGTTTGAAATAACCAAATTTCTTGTGGATTTTGCAAAAACAAATAAAGCAGTACTTGCGGGATTAGAGTATAGAGTAAAATCACCGAAGTCCTTATATAATAAGCTTTATCAGAGAGTAGAGAAGTCTTTTTTTGATTCAATAGCAGATGTTATTCGTTATACAGTGATACTGGAACCGAAAGAATATGTTGAACAGATACGATCTGTGACAGATGCCCTGTATGAGAAAAACTGGAAGATATATTCATTGAAAAATTATTGGGTCAATGACAGTTTTCCATATAATGGCGTAAATGCCAAGTTTAAAAACTCACGCAACTATCGTATTGAAATCCAGTTCCATACTCAGGAAAGCTTTGATGTGAAGATGAGTGAAGAAGATCACAAATTGTATGAACAAAGAAGAGTTTTGGAGCCTGGCTGCGAGGAGTATAACAGAATATTACAGTTACAGCTGAAATTGTATTCAGATATGGAATATCCTGAAAACATTGCGGATTTAGAAAAAATTTAACCAAATCAAGTAAGTCCTCTGCTTCAATTGCAAATATCCGCCTGACCCTACAGCATCAAATGTTACAGCAGGAGGTACCGGATAATTCCGGGTCATTTGATGCATGACGATTAAAACCTGACAACAGCAGATTGTTGTTCTCCATATTAGTATATGTTCTGCATAGAAGCCTGTGAATGGTTGTAAGAGAGAAGATTTATGAAAATAGTGAAAAAGAAACAATCCAACAGCTATACTCTTGAAGATAATGTGAGATTATGTTGTGTTATGTGGATTTTTGTGAGATTTCAGTAGAAAATAGCTTGTGATTATAATGAAAACAAGGTATACTAGTATAAAAGACAGCAGTCGGGAGAACCATTTTCCCGTCTCGTAAGGAGGATAAAATGGCAAAAAACTATGATGGCATGGCAGTTGGGGCATTTGAACTGGATAACCTGGTAGCTTGCTTTGTCGCTCTCGATGCAGCATCCAAGGCTGCAAACGTAACGATTCAAAGCGTCGAACGAAACCGACTGAAAAGCGGAGCATGTGTAAAAATACGCGGCAGTGTTTCTGATGTGAATGCAGCAATGGAAGTGGCCTTAGAGATAGCCAAACCCCTTGGCAAGATTGTTTCTCACACAGTGATCGCATCACCTTCCGCAGATACTGAAGTGGCACTTAAGATGACCATTAACAAATAGAACATGTCAGGAGGAAATGAGAAGATGTCATATGGAGCATTAGGATTAGTAGAGGTTGTGGGAAGCTGTAATGCAGTAGTTGTCCTTGACCAGATGCTGAAAACATCAGATGTGGAATTCCGTACCTGGCATACCAAGTGCGGAGGTCACGCAACTATATTCTTAAGTGGCGATATAGCAGCAGTAAAGGCAGCAGTAGATGCTGTAAAGGGAAACCCGCCCTGTGAAATTATAGCAGTAGCTGTAATCTCAGCACCGTCTGAAGAAACATCAAGACTGGTGAAAGAAGAGGAAGAAAAACACCATAAATAATAGCTAAGAGGACTTTCTGTAAATCAGCAAATGAAATGCAGAAAGTCTTTTTGGAATATGTATAAAGATTCTGCAGTAAAGAAGTGTCAGGGTATTGAAAATGATGTGAAGGTAGTATTAAATCAAGAAGGCAGGTATTTCGGAAGATGGATTATAAGAGTGTAAAAATATCAGAAGATGCAAAAATTGCAAGGCAGTCAGTGGTTATTGGAGATGTAACTATCGGGCGTGACAGTTGTGTTCTTCATTATGCTGTGATACGTGGCGATGATGCTCCGATCGTGATCGGTGAGGAATCTAATGTTCAGGAAAACTGTACGATTCATGTAAGCCGTAATATGCCGGTACATATTGGGAATAATGTGACAGTTGGACATAATGCAGTGCTTCATGGATGTATGATCGGTGACCGTACATTGATCGGAATGGGAGCGGTTGTTCTTGATGGTGCCAGAATAGGTAAGGATTGTATCATAGGAGCAGGAAGTCTTGTGACAAAGAATACAGTGATACCGGACGGTTCTCTGGTGATGGGAAGTCCTGCAAAGATTAAACGAAACCTTACATGGGAAGAAAAGCTGGGAAATCTTGAAAACAGTAAAGAGTATGTTTCTGTGTCTGCCGAAATGCAGAAGCAGGGTGTATTGTAAAAATCAGACAATAAAAATATCCCCGGAACTTTATGTAAAAACAGTGGAGTTCCGGGGATATTTATGTATATCAGACAGTAATCTTAAACCAGTCTTTTTCTTCAAAATCTACTACTGTGCAGTCATTTGCATAAGTGCATTCCGGAAGAATGATCATGGCATGGAGTACTTCATTGTTTAAAGGAAGAGGACATAAATGCCAGATAGCAGCATTGATCTTCACCATAGTTCCTTTTGGAACTATGAATGCTCTGGTAAGTTCCGGAACAGGTGCGCCTGCAGAAGCCGGTGCTACATGTATGATCATGTCATCATCCAGTGCAACAATTCCTTCCCAGGTAGTTGTATGATATTCAGCAGCTTTAACGATGCGTTCATCTTTATGTACTGCAATAGGTGAAAAACCAATGGATCCCATACAGGTACCGGAAATACGGTCTGGATAAAATTTATGTATTTCACCCTGTAATGGATAGCCTTCTGGCTCTGTCATGCTGAAAAATGTACCAAATGGTGCAAAATCTGCAGCATTGATTTTTGTTGCTTTTAGTTCTCTCATGATATAATACCCCCTTATATAGTATTTTATGAAAAGTTTTGATTATTTTTTGTGTGTGACTGGTGGAAGATCACAGTGATAAGCGATACCCAGTGGGGTTACCAGCAGAGGATGTACCGGACGATAAACAGGTAGCCCAAGCTTTTTTTCAAATACGCCTGTGAAATCTTCAAAACTTGCGGAACCGCCTACAACATATACAGCGGGTACCTGGTAGCCTGTGAGAAATTTCTGAGTGATCGTGGCCATTTTTTCTACAGTTGCTTTGATTACAGGGAAAATTTCAGCTTCTTTTGAACGATCTGTTTTTAAAATTTCAGCTTCTTCGTATGGGATGTTATAGTGCCCTGCTACAGTCATGGTCATGTGACTGCCGCCGGTAGCTTCATCGTCTGTGTAGATTACTTTGCCGTCTTTGAGAATACTGATTCCTGTAGTGCCTCCACCTACATCCACTACAGCGCCGTCTGAAATCTTAAGTACAGCAGCTGCAGCGGTGGGTTCGTCTACGATATTGGAAACCTCAAAACCTGCACCCTCCAGCACATATTGAATACTTTTTGAACTTCCTTCGGAAACTCCGGGTGGGATTGCAGCTGCAGCGTAAGGAAGCTCAGTTTTCAGTTTTTCTTCAAGTTCAGCCTTCAGCCGTGTAACAAGCTGAACAGATTCATAATAATTGACGATCACGCCGTCTCTGATAGCCTGGGAGGGAGCGGATATGCCAGCAATCGGACGGTTGGTAGTGTCTACAACTGCCAGAACTGTATTAGCTGTACCCAAATCCACACCTACCTTCAGGCGGCCTTTGAATTTTTTGCATTCACCGGTTTCCACAAGTTCTGCGAAATTGGACAAAGTTCTGTTTTTTAATTCCATTCAAAATACTCCATTTCTTTCGGACAAGGACAAAAAAGATTTTGTCCCTGATATGAATTTTAATAATTACGACCGGTAAAGATGGCAACGGATCTGGGCCGCATGCAGAAATCGTGCTCAATACGTGGCTCCTGGCTTTCTTCATAGAAATAACGGCCATCTCCGTCCCCAAATGTGTTGACACAGAGATACCATGCACCAGGGCGTGCAAGTTCCGGAAGCGTAACCGTTACATCTTCCCAGTATGCGTTGATAACGATGTAGATCAGGTCATCGGCGCCTTTGCTCTTATCATAACCTGCAAAGCTTACGGCGAAGGTGTGGGCATCTCTTGGAATGGTCACATCCCTTGCGTCAATGTTATGAGTGTGGATATTTTCCATACCGCATACTGCGTTGGGAAGCTTCCGGGAGATAACAGGGTGGTCTTTACGGAACCGGATCATAAATTTGAAAAATTCAAAAAGATCGTGATTTTTCTCCAGAAGCTTCCAGTTGATCCATGAGGTTTCGTTATCCTGACAGTAGGTATTGTTATTTCCGTGTTTTGTGTTTCCGAATTCATCACCTGCAAGGAACATCGGGGTTCCGCGGCTGGACATCAGTACAGCACAGGCATTTCGTATCATGCGGAAGCGGAGGGAGAGCACTTCGGGGTTGGTGGAATCGCCCTCTTCTCCACAGTTCCAGCTGCGGTTATCGTTGGAACCGTCGGTGTTATTCCAGCCGTTTGCTTCGTTGTGTTTTTCATTGTAGGAATAAAGATCATACATGGTGAAGCCATCGTGGCAGGTAAGGAAATTGACACAGGAATTGTATCCTGCATAATTGTCATTATGATCAGAATAAAAGCCTCCGTACAGATCACCGGAACCGGAAATGCTCCATGCAGCGTCCCAGGCGTTCCAGAAATCTCCCTTCAGGAAAGAACGGAGGCAGTCACGGTAACGGCCGTTCCACTCAGCCCATCTGCGGCTGGCAGGGAAAGAACCAACCTGATACAGTCCGCCGGCATCCCAGGCCTCTGCGATCAGCTTGACATTTCGAAGAACCGGATCGTAAGCAAGAAGTTCCAGAAGTGGCGGATTGTTAAGTGGAGAACCGTCCTCATGGCGTCCGAGAATGCTGGCAAGATCGAAGAGGAAGCCGTCCACACGGTAGTTGATGGTCCAGTAACGTAAACACTCCAGGATCATCTGACGCACGATCGGATGATTACAGTTCAGAGTGTTTCCACATCCGCTGAAATTGTAGTAATTTCCTTCCGGAGTCAGCATATAATAAACTTCATTGTCAAATCCTTTAAAGCAGAAAGTTTTTCCAAGTTCATTTCCTTCGGCAGTGTGGTTGAATACGACATCAAGAATTACTTCGATTCCATTTTCGTGGAGCTCACGGATCAGTTCTTTCAGTTCGGTTCCCTCACAGTTATGTTCTGCCTTGGAAGCATAGCTGGTGTTTGGGGAAAAGAAGTTAACGGAATTGTATCCCCAGTATTCCAGAAGACGCTTGCCGTTTACGGTACGGGCATTCATGTTCTCGTCGAACTCGAAGATAGGCATCAGCTCCACCGCATTGATTCCCAGTTCTTTGAGGTAAGGAATCTTTTCACGAAGACCGGCAAAGGTTCCCGGGTGCATAACACCGGAAGAAGAATCCTGTGTAAAGCCGCGGACGTGAAGCTCATAGATGATCAGGTCACTGATCTTACGGGTGGACTGAGGCATGTCTTCCCAGTCGAAAGAATCGCGTACCACACGGGCGTGATAGCTTCCAATCTTCTGCTGTCCCCATTCGCGCTGACCGGCAACGGCTTTGGCATAAGGATCAAGAAGAACTTTTGTCTTATCGAAGATATGGCCTTTTTCCGGTTCATAAGGACCGTCGATGCGGTAGCCGTATTCCAGGTCTTCGATGTCCAGTCCCATGACGATCATGGAATAGACATCACCGATACGACAGGCATTGGGAAAAGGAAGAATTGCGAAAGGCTCCTCTTCTCCGGAGTGGAAAAGAAGAAGCTCGCAGGATGTACCGTGACGGGTATGTGTGGTAAAGTTGACTCCGTTGGAAAGAGGAGTAGCGCCATTTAATTCAAAAAAACCGGGACGTACAGGAAATCCCGCAATAATATCTGTGGGCCGGGATGTCAGTGTATTCTCAGAAAGCATAGTCTGATTCTGTGTTTTCATTTCCGGTATCCTCCTTGGTGAAAATTTTTTTACAAACAAAAATATTATAACTGATTTTCAGAAAAAAGTACAGGCTGGTAACCTATGAAGTTCACGGGAGTTGACAGAGATTGCAGAAATGTGATAAAAACCTGTACAGAGATGAGGTGAAAAAGTGGAAGAAAAAAGAAGAGAAGAATGGGTGGCCATTTTAAGACAAAGCCGGCTCTGCAGAAACCTGGAAGAAAAAGAACTCCTAAACCTCATGGAGCAGGAAGGAACGGTGCGGACTTATTCCAGAGGGGAGCGGATCTTTCAGGAAACAGACCGGCCGGATTCGGTTTACATGCTTCTTAACGGAAGTGTGATCATCGCAAAAGAGACATTTTCCGGAAAAAGGATCCTTCTGGCGCAGCTGGAAAATCCAGGGGCTCTGTTCGGGGAGGTTTATGCCTTTATGGAGAAAGCTTCCTATGATATGTATGTGGAAGCGCTGACGCAGGTTTCCGTTCTGATCATGAGCAGCCGGATCTTTACAGACAGGGAAGAAAATAGTTTAAGCCGGAAACTTCGGGAAAATCTTCTTGAGGTTTTTGCCGGGAAGGCTTACAATATGAACCGGAAGCTTCGGATCCTTGGAAGCGGCAGTCTCCGGGAGCGGATCGTTCGTTTCCTTGTGGAATGCCAGGACAGTGAAGGACAGATCCACATGAATCTTTCCAGAGAAGAGATGGCGGATTATTTAAACATTACCAGGCCGTCTCTTTCCAGAGAACTGGGAAAGATGCAGGAAGAAGGAATCCTGGAACTTGACAGGCGTCAGATCCTTGTGAAAGATCAGGAAAAAATGGAGTTATATCTGTAAGGTAACATATGTTACCGAAGAATCTCCGGGATTTTTGTATGATGTCAGTGAAAACAAAAACATTTGCAGAAATATAAAAATCAGGGAGAGATGATATCATGATAAGAAAGATCGTACACATTGACGAAGAGAAATGCAACGGCTGTGGTGCCTGCACAGTTGCCTGCCACGAAGGAGCTATTGTCATGGCTAGTGGCAAGGCGAAACTGATCCGGGATGATTACTGTGACGGACTGGGAGACTGTCTTCCGGCCTGCCCTGCCGATGCGATCCGCATTATAGAGCGGGAAGCCGCAGATTATGACGCGGAGGCAGTGGAAAAAAGAATGAAGCTTAAGAAAACAGAGGCCTCGATGCCAGCAGGGAAGCCACACGTGTGCCCCGGAAGTATGGCAAGAAGCCTTAATAAAAAGCAGGAACCGCCGGTGCAGGCAGAGCAGAAAGAAGTTCCCCAAAATGCAGGGGAACAGACAAGCCGTCTTGCCCAGTGGCCCGTACAGATCAAACTGGTTCCTGTCAATGCACCATATTTTGAAAATGCACAGCTTCTGATCGCGGCAGACTGTACTGCCTACGCTTATGCAGGTTTTCATGAGAAATTCATGAAAGATCATGTGACGCTGATCGGATGCCCCAAACTGGATGAGGGAGATTATGCAGATAAGCTTGCAGAGATCATAGGAAATAATTCCATCCGGAGTATCCGTATCGTCCGCATGGAAGTTCCCTGCTGCGGAGGCATCGAGAATGCAGTGATCCGTGCCATGGAGCGAAGCGGAAAGATGATCCCATGGCAGGTAGTGACCATTGCCTGTGACGGCACGATCAGGGAGGAGCTGTAAGGAAAGGAATAAAAACAGCATGAGTGAAGAAACACTGGAGATTTCTTTTGATGAAATAGAGAAGGAACGGGAAAAATATCTTCTGGTAGATACCCGTGATAAAGTAACTGTGGAATATGGAATGATCCCGGGAGCGATTTCTGTTCCGGAACAGGAACTGGAAGAACGGGCAGAAGAACTGAAAGGGGATAAAATCCCGGTTCTTTACTGTACCAGAGGACTTTTCAGCCAGGAAGGGGCAGGGATGCTCCGGGAAAAGGGAATTCCCGCACGGAGTCTGAAAGGCGGATATACAGGATGGCTTTTTCAGCAGATGCAGAAAGAGTCCAAGAAAGGGGACAGTGAAGAAACGGAAAATGAGGCAATGGAACAGCGCCGGAAAGATATCGAGCTGAGCATCCGCAAGAAATTCCACAAGCAGCTGTTTTCCAGATTCGCCAGAGGGATCAATGACTATGAACTGGTGAAACCGGGAGATAAGATCGCGGTCTGTATTTCCGGCGGTAAGGATTCCATGTTGATGGCAAAACTGTTCCAGGAACTGAAACGTCATAACAAGTTTCCTTTTGAACTGGTATTTCTTGTGATGGACCCGGGATATAATGAGGCCAACCGTGCGGTGATCGAACACAACGCCAAACTTCTCGGAATTCCTATCACAGTGTTTGAGACTGAGATCTTTGATGCAGTTTACAATGTGGAAAAATCTCCGTGTTATCTCTGCGCCCGTATGCGAAGAGGATATCTTTACAGTAAGGCAAAGGAACTTGGATGCAACAAGATCGCTCTTGGCCATCACTATGATGATGTGATCGAGACGATCCTGATGGGAATGCTTTATGGAGCACAGGTACAGACTATGATGCCGAAACTCCACAGCACAAACTTCGAGGGGATGCAGCTGATCCGCCCCATGTATCTGATCCGTGAGGCAGATATCAAGCACTGGAGAGACTACAATGACCTGCATTTTATCCAGTGTGCCTGCAAGTTCACTGATACCTGTACTACCTGCCGTACAGACGGCACCAGTGTTTCCAAGCGAATGGAGATCAAAAATCTCATTGCGGAGCTTAAGAAGGCAAATCCCCATATTGAAAGTAATATTTTCCGAAGTGTGGAAAACGTGAATCTTCATACAGTCATTGCCTATAAAAAAGACGGCGTGAAACATTCCTTCCTGGAAGGATATGACGACTGAAAGATATAAATAATAAAAGCTGCTACCGGAGTTATGGGCCTGTTTGAGGCTTATGGTTCCGGAAGGCAGCTTTTGCTTTTTGAGTATATGGAATTATGGGGTAAATGCGTATTGAGAACATTTACGTAATCTATATGTTCTGCTTTGCAGAATGCTGGGCGCGGGCTTTTTCCCGCTGCCTGGTAAGATCATAATATTCATTAGAGACGATCCCACGGCTGGAAAGCGCTTCGTAAGTTTTCTGCTGTGCAGGGGTCATTTTCATTCCGATGGTGGAATTGACATCTGTCAGCACGCAGCCTGTTTTTTCTACCAGCCAGAAAAGAGCGGAATCATCATCCGGGATCATTTTCCAGATTTCATTTTCCGTATATGGTAAAAGGGCCATAAGGGTCTTCAAATGTCCGTCCTGGATTAGGCGGTAATCCCCATCCGGCATGATGATGCCGTCACCGTAGAGTTCTTTTTTCTTTTCCATTTCTTTCAGAAGTTCTTCTGTAAGTTTCATGATCGGCTCCTTGAGATTTGCTGCTTGGGGCAGCTTTTTTGTGCTGTTTTAACCGAATCAAGGAAGTCCCCTGCGGGGTTG
>OICL01001407.1_pt1 | contig 10377 bp, 5 predicted proteins | sample 1581231 | NCBI WGS metagenome assembly OICL01 (sample SAMEA3882542, study PRJEB24775) | human gut metagenome | biome: human-associated habitat; feature: intestine environment; material: feces | place: Netherlands | collected 2009/2010 | reverse complement strand
CAGCTACTAATGCTTCTTTTATTTTTTAGTTATACAAATTCTGCAAAGTTAAGGTTGCACAATTATCATATCAAAATATACGTGCATATACAATACGTATTATAGCGAAACGTATAAACAAAAAGAAGGAGGTTAATCCTTCTTTGAAATATATAGCGTACATGTAAAGTCTAGGTTTTTAGATTGGTCAATTAAGTATTGTGGTTGTACTTTTGCACCCCAGCTATTGATTCCGCCTACGCCCATTTGTTGTTTTGTGATTCTTAAGTGGGTTGTATTGGTTTGTGGAAGTTCAAATGTGTGGTTAGCGTTATATAAGTGCATAAAGGAATACTTGCTTGCCATGCATTCCATTTTTTCAGACTTGATGTTTACTTGAATGGTGTCGTTGGATAGGCTGCACCATTTGCAGTCTGTGTGGTTGCCGTGTTCTTGTGGCTTTAAGTATGGAATGTAGTTTGTGTCTACGTTTTCAAAGTAGAAATCGGTTAAGGCATGGTCTCGATCTATATATGTGTCTTTTTCGCCTTTTCCAAAGTAGGCGAAGTTTTTGAACTCTTCTTTTAGAGCAAACTCGATTCCAAAGAGTGGCAGTGTTTGTCTTTGTGAGTTTTTGTCTAGGTGCAACTGGATTTGAATACTTTGATTGTTGTAGACTGTATAGACAAGTTTACATTCTTCTTCAATAGATTCAAGTTGAATTGTATAGATCATTTGTGCACATTTGGAGTTTCGTATTATTTTAAAGTCAATTACATTTTGAAATAGGCTGGCATTTAGCCAGTTGGCATAGGCTTGTTTGGCACCGCGATCATTGTCTGTTAAAGCTCTATAAAAGACGGGTCTTGGTGCTTGTTGAAGTATTTCTTCATCATTTACTTGAATGGATACTAAACCTTTTCGTTTGTCGAATAAGTATTCGGTATCGATAAATTGAATGCCGATTGTTTCTTTGCCTTCTACTACAAGCATGGCTTGTTCTTTGGGTTGGTCTTGTTTGACTTCAAAGACTTGTTGGTCAAAGGATTGAATGCCTAATGGTGTTTTGTAGTAGATGGTTTTTGTGTAATAGCCTGGTGTATTGATTTGTTTAAATTGTACGGGCATTGTTTTTGTAGTGCCTGGTTCTACGCTTGTTTTAAAGATGCCGGATTGTATAACGAGTCCGTTTTGTTTCAATTCAAAGATAAAGGTATCTTTACTTAGGTCGTAGAATAGGTTTTTATTTTTAATGGTTACCGAATCGAAATGGATTTCCATATCGACATAGCGGTAGAGTTGTTTTAGTTCTTGGCTTTTGCCAGTTTCTTCTCGATTGGCTAAAAGAATGCCGTCTCCACAAAAGTTGGAGTCATTTGGATAGTCGTCGAAGTCTTGTCCATAATAGTATTGTCCGTCTTTTAAAATGGCTTGGTCTACATAGTCCCATACAAAGCCGCCTTGGTATTGTTCGTATTCGTCTTCTAAATTTGTATATTCTTCCATGCCTCCTAGACTATTTCCCATGGCGTGCATATATTCACATAGCATAAATGGTTTCATTGGATGGCTATCTAGATAGGCTTTAACATTTTCTGGAGATGTATACATTCTAGATTCAATATCGGATGCGTTTTCGAATGTTCGATCTTGTGTGATGCCTTCACAGTGGACAAGTCTTGATGGGTCTTGTTCTTTGAAGTAGTCGTGTAGGATCATAAAGTTGGATCCGCTTCCTGATTCATTTCCAAGTGACCACATTAAGATGCAGGCATGGTTTTTATCTCTTTCATACATGCTTCTTGCACGGTCTAATAAACAATCTGTCCATTCGGTTTTGTTTTGTGGAAGGATGTCATTTACTCCATGGGTTTCTAGATTCATTTCGTCAATGACGTAGATTCCGTATTGGTCGCATAGTTTATACCAATAGCTGTTGTTTGGATAGTGGGATGTTCTTATGGCGTTGATGTTTAGTGATTTTAAGATATGGATGTCTTCTTCCATTTGTTCTTGAGATAAACATCTTCCTGTTTTTGAATCCCATTCATGGCGGTTGATGCCGTGGAATACAATTCGTTTTCCGTTGAGTTTCATAATGCCATATTCGAGCGTGAATTTTCTAAATCCAATTTGTTCTTGAATGGTTTCAATGATTTCGTTGTTTGTATCGTATAAAACGAGTTCTAATTGATAAAGATTTGGGAATTCACTGCTCCATAGGCATGTGTTTTCTACAGGGATTTCAAATGAATCTTGCATATTGCCATTCCATACGATGTTTCCTTGTGGATCGTATAGTTTGGCTTGTAGTGTATGGGATTCATTACTACTCATTTTACAAACACAACTCAGAACACTTTTGTGTGTGTCTAGATCAATGTCTGTATCTATTTTTAAGTCTTGTATGTGAAGACTTGGTTGTTTATAGATCATGACATCTCTAAATATGCCTGTAAAGCGCCACATGTCTTGGTCTTCTAGCCATGTGCCTGTGCATTTTTGAAAGATGCGTACGCATAGTACGTTATCTTTTTCTTGTGTGTATTTTGTGATGTCAAAACGACTTGGGGTAAAGGAATCTTCAGAATATCCGATAAATTTACCATTTAGCCATACGTAGATGTTGGATTCTACGCCTTCAAAGGATAGGATGAGTTTATTTCCGATAAAGTCTTGTGGACAATCAAATGTTTTACGGTATTGATAGACTTTGTTTTTGTCCATATCAATTTGTCCTGGTTTTACCACGTCATGACCATCCCAAGGGTAGGTTACGTCTGTATAGTGTGGGTTATCGAATCCTTGTAGCTGGATGTGTCCGGGTACTTGGATGTCATTCCAGTTGGAGTCATTAAATTCTGTATTATAGAAGAATTTAAAGCAGGAATCATAATTTTTTGAAAGGTTGAATTTCCATGTTCCATTTAGTGAGAATGAGCTTGGTTTTTTGTCCTTTCCAATTGTATATATGTGGTCGCTATAAGCGTGTAGTCTATTTACTTGAAAGACGCGTGGGTCTTTGATCCAGTTTAAGTCTGGTGTTCGCATTGTATCACTCCTTGTTTTATTGGTAACTTAGATTATATCAAAGGCAAGTATTGAAAGGAAGGTAAAAATCAATTAAAATAGTTGTTAAATTGGAGGTTGAAAGATGTCAGACATTCTTGGTTTTGTGGTTTCAATAGCCTTAATTTATTTTGAAATCAAAGTCGCATTTAAGTTCATTAAGTGGATTGGGATTTTGTTGGTTGTAGTATTTGTGTTTAAGATGGTAGCACTTCTTATATAAGGGAACATGAAGTTCTCTTTTTTTTATTTATTGAGTTATCTATAAAAATCTAGTCATCTATCATATATCCTTTTTTTAAGGCTTTGATAAAAGTGTTAGTTATTTTTTGTGATTGAATCAAATAATGTTAGAGAAAAAAGGAACATTGGTTAATGAAATTCAAATGAAGTAGGAGTATTATTCTCGCGAGGTAGTGAATCTTTTTGTCATTACAAAGGGGGTTAATTAAAGATGAAGAATGTCAAAGACAAAATCATTATGAGTGCTGCCGTTGGATTTACGGCGGCTAGTGGAATTACTCCTGTATTTGCACAAGAAACTACAAATGCGGAAGTTATTAAGGAAGATGTAGAAGCAAAGAAGACAAAGAAAGAGAAACTAGAAGATTCTGTAAAGAATGCACAGGAAAACTTGGATTCAGCCAAGGCAACGGCTAAGGAAAGTAAAGCGGGTGTTGATGAAGCTAAGGATACTTTAGATGAAGTTACAGTTGCTCAAGAAAATCAGCAAGAAGTTGTGGATAGTGCATACAATACGGCTAATGATGCGATCAATGCAGATTTGCAGCCGATTCTTGATGAAATCAGTTCTTTAGAAAGTCAAATCAATGATTCTAAGAAGGAATTGGAAGAACAAACAGCTAAAAATGAACAGGCATCGAAGGATTTAGAAGAAGCACAGAAAAGCTTAGAAACCAAGAAAACGGAGTTAAAGACTTTACAAGATAAGCTTGCTGGTATGAAGTCTGCTGAAGATTTAAATGCAGATTATACAAAGTCAAATGAGGATGCTTCAAAAGCACAGGAAGCAGTTAATAAAGCACAGGCAGATGCAGATACAGCTAAGGCGAATTTATTAGCTGCTCAAAGTGATTTAACAGCGAAAGAAAATTCTTTAAATCAAGCTCGTACAGATTATGAGAATGCAACAAATGATGTTACTACAAAACAAGCTGATGTAAATGCGGCTCAAGCTACACTTGATGCATTATCAGATTCGAATGGTTTGGATAAAGCAAAGGCAGATTTAGCAACTGCTCAAACAGAGCTACAAACAGCTCAACAAAATCAGACGAATGCAGAGAGTGCATTGACAACTGCAAATACGGCTTATGAAACGGCTAAGCAAGCTAAGGCTACAGCTGAATCAAATTTGACAAAGGCTCAAAATGATTTAACAACAGCTCAAACAAAATTAGATGAAGCAAAAACATATGAACAAACCGCTAAAGATTCATTGAATACTGCTAAGGCAGATCAACAAAAGAATGAGGATGAAATTAATGTATTAAAAACTAAAATCAATACAGCTCAAGGTGAGGTTGATAAAGCTCAAAAGGATTATGATAATGCATTAAAAGTATATAATTCAACATTAACACCTTTAGAACAAGCCCAGAAAAACTTATCTGATTATGAAACTGCACATGCGACTGAGTTGGCTCGTTTAAGCCAAGGTAGTAAAGGATATTTTGATTCTATTGGGGTTTCAAAAATAGTTGATCCAGTCTTTGATAAAAATAATCCAAATACGGCAGAAGCGGAGTTAGCAACGCATACACAAATGGGATAAAAAAATGATGCGACAAGTTTGGAAAATATGCAGGCATCTATTGCGTATATGAAAGAATGTAATGATCTTCGTAAAAAACACAACTTGTCAGATTTAAAAGTTAGTATGTGGTTGATGGCAGTTGCACAGGTAAACGCAAATAATGCCAGAGATAATCATGATCATGCCGGAGTATATGTCACAGCTGAAAACTTAGCTTGGGGATGGTCTGATGCCTATACAGACTATAGTCCATATAGAGGATGGTATGACCAAGAAAAGAAAGAGTATGATAGTGGAAATCACAAATTCTCAGAAACTGGTCACTATCAAAATATTGTTGAAAAAAGATTTACCGTGACTGGATTTGGGGTAGAAACTGCTGGCGGTTTATCTACGGCTCATTGTCAGGAATTCTTAGATGAGACAATTACGGATGATACTGTAATGACTGTATCCGAGTTTGAAACATCATTCAATAACTACTATTACAACTTAAAAGATGTAGATGCTCAACATAAAGCTTTACAGAATGCTGTTAACAACGCAGGTACTGGAACAAAGGATGATACTGCATTGAAGAATGCAGAAGCTTTGTTGAAAGCTAAGAAGGCTACATTAAGTTCTTTACAGACTCAGAAAGCAGATAGAGAAAATGCACGTGAAGGTTTGGAAACACTTGTAAATCAAGCAACAGTTTCTTATAACCAAGCTGTACAAAATACGAAAGCAGCTAACCAAAAGGTTGAAGATGCAAAAACTGCTAAAACAAACGCAGAAAATGCTTTGAGCAACACAAAAGCAGAATTGACTACTAAAGAAACTGCTCTTCAACAAGCATCTTCAAATGTAGATAGTGCAAAAGCTAAGACTAAAGAGGCTCAAAACAAAGTGAATAATTTGAATGACAGAATTAACAATTGGACTGAGAATACAGAAAAAGCTAAAGAGAATTTGCAGAATGCTAAGGATGCTTTAGGTTTAGCTCAAACTAATCAAACTGATGCGAAAGCTAATTATGATAGAGCTACTAAAGCACAGTCAGAGGCTTTAAGTAAGCGTGATGCTTTAAAGACAGTTGCTGATAGTGCAAATAATAAGTTGGCTAATGCTAAGAATGAGTTAGATACAAAACTTGCATTAAGAGATGCTGCAAAAGATGCTTTGGATGCATATAATTCAACGGTTGATAGTGTTCATGCATTAAATGAAGCTATTGTAGGATTGGAAAATACAATTAAGTCAAAAGAAACTGAAAAGTCAGAATCAAGTGAGAGAATTGCGGCTTTAAAAGTGGATATTGAAAAGGCTACAAAGGATAAGGCTAAACTTGATGGTGAGGCTGTTCCTTTTAAAGAAGCGCAAAAAGTATTGAACAATGTATTGAGTGAAGGATCAAAGGCAGATACTTCTAGTATTACAGATGAAGAGTTATTAGGATACTTAGATGTTCTTGGAAAAGAAGTAGATAAGCTTCATGCGATTGATGTTGAGCTTAATGATGCCAAGGAAGGATATGCATATAAATTATCTTTATACAACCAAGCATTGGTTAACCAGACTAAGGCTCAAGCCACTTATGATGATGCTATGAATGCTCTTGATAAATATATTGAGGATACTGCAAAACATGTTGTTAAACAGAATTCTGAAACAGTCAAGAAGGCGAATGCTACAACTGTGAGTGGAACAAATACCGGTGTAGAAACTGGTCTAGGATTAGATGTAGCCATGATGGGTGTAGCTGCTTTGGGTATTGTTGAGGCTAAGCGTAGAAGTAAAAATCAATAGTTTGTTTTGAAGGTGGGATTTGAAATCTTGCCTTCTTTTATTATGTGAAATATAACTATAAATAGTTATGAATTGTTAATTGGGTTTGTGTTCATATGATGATTTATGGTTAGTTTTTGTGAAAACGCTTTAATTTTAGTTGATGAAAATTTTTTGTGGTTATAAAATCAAGATATATTAGGAGGGTAAGAGAGATGAATAAACTAACGAAACAGTTACTTTCATTAGGGTTGAGCGCAGTAACTGTAGCTGGTATGGTTACACCAGTGTTGGCAGATGATGAAGTTCCAACAACAACAGAACCAGAGGCAACTGAGGTTACAGATCAACCTGTAGATGTTGTAGAACAACCTGCTGAAGAGGTTACTGATCAACCAACAGATGTTGCAGAAGAATCAAAAGGCAATGTTGTAGAACAGCCAAGTGAGGTTGGTAAAAATGATGTACAGGTTGCTGATACTACAACGGATGCGCCTAAGGAAAAATGTATTTCAGTACGTATTTTTAAAGATCAGGAAGAAACATTTGGGGAGTTTTTTATTGCATCAGATGCAACAGAAGAACAAATAAAAGATTCCATTAAAAAGCAATATGTTCCTGTAGGATATGCGGTTTCTACTGGCAAAGGTGCTGCTGGGGGCGAAGGTATTGTCCAAAATTCTGAAAATGAATGGTCTTTATATTTAGTAAAAAGAGTAGAACAGCCAGGAGTTCCTACAAGAACAGTTACTTTAAATATTATTTATTTGTATGAAAATAAAGAAGCAGAACATAAGTCAGTTAAAGTAGTGGATGAAGAGTCATTTAGTGTTTATAACTATCTTAGCGAAAATTATACACCAGATGGATATGCAATTAGAAGTTTCTATCAGACAGATGAGGATAGAAAAAATGATTCTTGGTCTATGTATGTCTATAAAGAAAGAATTGTTCATACTATTACTTATAAAGACGGAAAAAAAGAGCCTTATAATGGTTCATTTAGCCTACCGGAATCGTTTACTGATGATCAGGTAGTAGATTACATAAGCCGTTATGGAGAGATGAATTATGATGTTTCAAAAGTAGAAAAAAATGGTGACGATTATTGGACTGTTTATTTAACTACACCAAAGAAAGATAATGAAACATTTAAATTAATAATCAATAAAGATGGTAAGGATACTGTTTCTACAATCCATTATTCAAAAAAGGATCAAACTGCATATGGAAGTATTGAAAATTATTTAAAAGTTAATTATTTGCCTGATGGATATCATATCGATTATGGGGATGTAGCTGAGTCAAAAGGAATTTATTCAATTGGAACAAATACATATAAAATGTATATTGTTAAAGACAATGAAAATCCTGTTTTAAAAACATATACACTTAGACTTACTAAATTAGATAATTTTTCTACTAAAACGGGTTATTTAGAAAATGCGTCTTGTGAATATCATACTTTTGAATTTGATAGTACAAATTCAGATGCGATTATTGATTACATAATTAAAAAGTTTGTACCTAAAGGATATCAGTTACAAGCTGGATTCTATAGTGGTCAGTTTGCTGAAAACACTATGATTCGTTTAGAGATATATAAAATTGATTCAATACAGAAAGCACAAGAAACTAATCAGTATCATGTTACATTTATTGATCAGTCGAATAATCAAGAAGTAAAAACGGTTATGGGTACACAAATGGATGTAGCTGGGGCAAAGAAAGATAAATTGAAAGTATCAGATTTATACTGGATTCCTGTTGGATATACGCCTGTTAGTGATTCATTTGATGTTGTAGAAAAAGATGGTATATTGAATGTTACAGTATATTTGAAAAAAGGTACATTTAGTGCTCCAGTAACTATGAGTTTTTATGAAGAAGTGAATGGCAAATTAGTTACTCTTAATAGAGTCGTTAAAACAACAACCGAAATTGATAAGAATGATAACAAGATCTTAGATGAAGAGGAAATTCGCAGTTATATGCCAAAGGGATATAATTTTGAAGCACCTTTTAACTTTATGGAAAATTATTTATTCAGTGATGTTGCATTTACTGGAATGAATTTAGAATATATTGTTGTTAAGACAACTTCTGTGATTCAGTCTGAAGAATCTAAAGATATTGCTTCTATTCAGAATAAGGATGTTACTACAATCTTAACGGATAGTTTAACAAAAGACCAAAAGAAAAAGGTTGAAACGGCTCTTAATGATGGCAAGAATGTTGATTTCAAACCAATTCTAAAGAATAGTGTAAATAAATCGGATGAAAAAGTATTATTGGCATATGTAGATGACAATAAATACAATGTAGTGAATGCATTCGATATTGAAATTCAATTGTGTATTGATGACAAAAGCGAAGGCTTGATTACTGAAACTAGTAAGGGATTGACATTTAAGGTTGCGATTCCTGAAAGTTTGAAGAAAGAGGGACGTAAGTTCTACGTATTGCGTTTGCATGATGGAAAGATTGATAAGCTTGAAGTAAGTACTGAAGGAACATTTACTACTGATAAGTTCTCTTCATACATGTTAGTATATGAAGATGTTGCTACACCAACAACTTCTGAAACTAAACCTGAAGTAAAACCAGCCACTAAACCAAGTACTGGATCTACTACAACTACAACAGATACAAAGAAAAACAACACAGTTAAGACAGATGTTAAGAAGAATAAGAATGTAAATACAAGTACAAAGACTTCTAGTACATTGTTTACTGGATTATTGGGTGTTTCTATTGTAGGATTAGGTGCAGTTGAAGTATTGCGTAGAAGAAATAAATAGTTTAATTAGAGGGTAGGATTTCAAATCTTACCTTCTTTTTATATGGGCATATCTATGATGTTTTATTTAGGCAGGTTCGTAATTTGTTTGATTTGGAAGTATTAATGATGAAACGATATATAAATTATTCAATAGTATATGCAGTATTAGCTTTAGTGGGTGGAGTCTTTTATCGTGAGTTTACGAAGATAAATGATTATGCGGCTTGGACTACATTGTCTGTTGTTCATACGCATTATTTTATCTTGGGTATGATGTTCTTTTTGGTTTTGAGTGTTGTTTCTACTTGTGCTCATCTTAAATCAAATAGTGCAGTGTTGTTTTATAATGTTGGACTTAATTTAACGACTATTATGTTAGTGGTTCGTGGCATTGTTCAAGTTTTAGACTTGAATGTTGTATCGGCTGCTATTTCAGGTGTTGCGGGTATTGGTCATATCATTCTGGGTGTTTCATTGATTTTGATATTATTGGATATCAAAAAGGCTTGTATTAAATAAGTGTTTAGGTTGATTTTCAATCCATCTTTTTTTTGACATTATCACATAATTTTAATATACCCCTTATATAAAGATGATATTGCAAATATATGATTTGACTTTTTCAACTTTTTTTGTTTCAAGCTTTTTATTATGGTATACTTTTCTACGTAGAGAAATTCTCTACAAAAATAGGAGAGTGTTTTTATGTATTCGAAATATGGAAAGCGAACGATAGATTTTCTTTTGAGTTTGGCTGGAATCATAATCTTATCTCCACTATTGATTGTATTAATGGTTTTAATTAAGGTGACTTCTCCGGGGCCTGTGTTTTTTAAGCAGAAGCGTGTGGGAATTCATAAGTCTTATTTTAATATTTTAAAGTTTAGAACAATGCGTATTGATACACCGAAAGACATGCCTACGCATTTATTGGAAAATCCAGATCAATATATTACGAGTATTGGTAAATTTTTGAGAAAGACGTCTTTGGATGAGCTTCCAC
>OICL01001405.1_pt1 | contig 10383 bp, 10 predicted proteins | sample 1581231 | NCBI WGS metagenome assembly OICL01 (sample SAMEA3882542, study PRJEB24775) | human gut metagenome | biome: human-associated habitat; feature: intestine environment; material: feces | place: Netherlands | collected 2009/2010 | reverse complement strand
TGGACGAGGAACAGCGCTTCGGCGTGGCGCACAAGGAGAAGTTCAAGGAGATGTTCGCCGGCGTGGATATGCTGACGCTGTCGGCAACGCCTATTCCCCGCACGCTGAACATGGCGATGAGCGGCATTCGGGATATGTCCGTCATTGCCCAGCCGCCGCAGGACCGCTATCCGGTGCAAACCTATGTCATGGAGTACAACGATGCCGTGGTATTTCAGGCGATCCGGCGGGAGCTGAAGCGGGGCGGACAGGTGTATTACATTTACAATCGGGTGAACAGTATCGAACTGGTGGCTGCCAAGCTGCAAAGCGCTATTCCGGAGGCACGGATTCTGGTGGCGCACGGCAGAATGGGCGAGGCGGAAATGTCCGAGATCTGGCGGAAACTGGTGGAAAATGAGGCGGATATTCTGGTCTGCACCACCATCATTGAAACCGGTGTGGATGTGCCCAATGTCAACACCCTCATCATCGAGAATGCAGACTATTTCGGGCTGAGCCAGCTGTACCAGCTGCGGGGACGTGTGGGGCGCTCCAACCGCCGTGCCTACGCTTATTTCACGTTCAAGCGTGACAAGGTGCTGCGGGAGGAATCCGCCCGCCGTCTGGCGGCCATGCGGGAGTTCACCCAGTTCGGCAGCGGGTTCCAGATCGCCCTGCGGGATCTGGAGATCCGTGGCGCCGGCAGCATGCTGGGCGGACAGCAACATGGTCACATGGAGGCCGTGGGATATGAAATGTATCTGCGCCTGCTGGAGGAGGCAGTGGCAGAGGCAAAGGGCGAGCCGATTCCGGAGAAACCGGAGTGCGTTGTGGATATCCACATCGACGCCTATATCCCCAGCGCCTACATCGAGAGCCTGAACCAGCGTCTGGACATGTACCGGAAAATCGCCGTGGTTTCCAGCGAATCGGAGGAATCTGACCTGCTGGACGAACTCATCGACCGTTACGGCGAACCACCGCGGCAGGTGCTGGGACTGGTGACCGTGGCACGTCTGCGCAATATGGCTGCGAACCTCGGCATCACAGAAATCGTCCAGCGTGGCGGAAAGGTGACGTTCTGCACGGAGCAGATTACACCGGACATTATTGCTGCATTTTCCGCACAGTATCGGGGCAATGTGTCGTGGAATCTGTCGGGCAAAACCGGCATCTGCGTGACGATGGAACGTGGAACTGCACTGGATTTGATACGGGATGTTTTAGAAACTATGACGAAAGTGAGAAGAATCGGGAAGTGACGTAAAACCCGTCCGAAATCTTTGTGCGATTTTTGGCAGTTTCACCGGAATTTCAATCAAGATTTAGGTAAAATGTGCATAGACAAAAGTTGAAAATCATGCTATAATAACGATATTGTTATAGAGTGGCATGGTATGTGTGCCGTGCTCTATTTCGAGGAGGAGAAATACGATGAAGTTTATGAGGAAACTGGTGGCAAGCGTTGCTGCGGTTACGGTTGCAGCAACATCGGTTGCAACATTTGCGTTTTCTGCATCTGCCCTGAAATATGATGGTGATATGATTGTTTCCACAGATAAGGGACCGTACACCGCATACCTGTGCATTCAGGCCGGTGCTGACAAGCGCTCTGTAACAGACGATTATCCCAATGCGGTTGAGAAAGAGAAGAACAGCAAGGGTATCAGCTGCGCAGATGCAACCTTCACAGGTAACGGCACGTATACCGTAAGCGTTACCGTTGCAAACGGTTCCGATACCATTGAGCAGCTGATGCTGGAAACCGACATCAACTCCTATGCATTTGCACCGAAGGAAGCAGAAACCGTAAAGGGCACACTGCCGACTGGCTGCACTGTTTCCATCGTCATCAATTCTATCACAGTAAAGCAGACCTCGGGCAGCGGCTACTCCATCCCGTACAACGGCGCATCCAAGGGCGCACTGTGTCAGGGTGATAACGACTCTTCCATCCGTGTGAACATTCTGAACGCCCAGACAACACCGAAGGTTTCCGATATTTCGAACGACCTCAGAGGACTGGGCGGTCTGGCTGGCGGCGACACCGTTGAAGTTTCCTTCACTGTAAGCGGTCTGGACGCAGGCGACAACGGCGGAGAGGAAACTACCACTACCACTACGACTGACGAAAATGTCGGTGGCGGTGAAACCACTACAACCGCAGCAGGCAGCACAACTACCACCACTGCAAACAGCGAAAGTGGCAGCAGCGGAAACAGCGGAAGCTCCGGTTCCAGCGGCAATTCCAGCAGCGGTTCTTCGTCTGGCAACAGGTCCGGCAACAAGTCCGGCAACAACAGCACCGCTTCTCAGACCGGTGACTTCGGCATCGCAGCAGTTGTCATTGGCAGCGTTGCAGCAGCAGCTCTGGGCGCTGGCGCTTATACCGTAACCAGAAGAAAGAAGTAAACGGCTTCCCGTCTGGTTCGAACTTTTCGACAATCTCATTTTTTCATTTTTACCCCTATATAGCGAAAAGCCCTGCCTTTCCCGGCGGGGCTTTTCGTGTGTATGCAGTGTGCTGTTTTATTGGGCGTAGATGTCCCGCTGCATGACTGCCAGCTGGTCGCAGCGCTCGTTCTCCGGATGGCCGGCGTGTCCTTTGACCCAGTGGAAAGTGACTTTGTGGCGCTCCAGCAGCGGCAGCAGCTGCTCCCAGAGATCGACGTTCAGGGCGGGCTTCTTATCGGACTTCACCCAGCCCCGCTTTTTCCAGCCGTACACCCAGCCCTTTGTGATGCTGTCCACCACATATTTGCTGTCCGTGGTGAGCAGCACCTGACACGGCTCTTTCAGAGCGGCGAGGGCGGAGATGACGCCGGTCAGCTCCATGCGGTTGTTGGTGGTTTCGGCAGCGCCGCCGGAAAGCTCCTTTTCCGCCGTGCCGTAGCGGAGAATCGCCCCCCACCCTCCGGGGCCGGGGTTTCCGCTGCATGCGCCGTCGGTGAAGATCTGTACTGTTTTCATGAAAAACCTCCTTTTCTCTCCTGCGATGCCCGGCGGCCGGAAAGCAAGATCGTGCTGCTTTTGGACAAATCTGCCGGAGCATCGCATGCGGACTCTGCTTTCTATTATACAGGAAAACGGAACGGGAATCAACTCCAAAAAAACCGGCAGCAATTTGTGCGAATTGCATATAACAGAATCCTTGACCAACTGTGATTTTTATGGTACAATACAAAGGAGAGAGCGCTTGCGCTGCATTTGGCGGCAGCAGACTTTAAAATCGGAAAAATCAATAGAAAATGAGAAAAGGAGTCTTTTCCCATGAAGAAATTAACACGTGTTTTGGCGGCACTCATGGCGCTGACCATGATGGGCACACTGGCAGCATGTGGCAGCAGCGACGATTCCAAGGCGGAGTCCTTGGCGGCAGAATCTCACTACAAAGAAAATGACGAAGTTGCGGTAGACGCTTCTCTGGTGGACGATATGGTCAAGAACGATCCGGACATCAAGGGACAGACCATCTACTGGCTGGCGGATTACGACATCAATCCGGTGAACAATCAGGACAGAAGCGTTGCCCTGACGCTGTTCGAGGATAAGTACGGCGCAAAGGTGGAATATGTTTCCTGTACCTCCGACACCAAGTTCGACACGCTGGCAAGCCGTATCCTGGGCGGCGATCCGGTGGACATGTTCCCCTATGAGTGGGACGCTGTGCCCAACGGCGTCACCAAGGATCAGTACCAGCCGCTGGACGACTACCTCGACCTGAGCGACGACATCTGGAGCGATATGTCCGATGTCATCAACATGTTTGAATATCAGGGCAAGCACTACGTTGTACCGTACTGCCTGTCTGACCCGCTGCTGATCACCTACAGCCGTTCTCTCTGCGAGGAAAACGGTCTGGATGATCCGTATGAGCTTTATAAGAAGGACAAGTGGGATTGGGACACCTTCATGGATATGATGAAGACGTTCGTTTCTAACGCCAGCAACGGCGAAACACGCTATGGCATCAACGGCTGGTTCGGTCAGGCAATGGTGCAGTCCACCGGACAGGCATTCGTTACGTATGACGGCACCAAGTTCTCCAATAATATCAATAACTCTGCCATCGAAGAGGCAGAGAACACTATGGAAGAGATCATGAAGCTGGGTATGTATGACCCGACCTGGTACGGCTACCTGCCGGATGACGGCTCGACGCTGTTCTTTGGCATGGCAGACTGGGCACTGGGTACTTCCAACGTCAAGAACGATCCCAATCCGGAGGTTAATGACGACGGCTTTGTGGAAGAGGGCGATCTGATGATCGTGCCGTTCCCGAAGCAGCCCGGCTCGGACGAGTACTATCTGAACTGCAACTTCGGCGCAAAGATGCTGGTCAAGGGTTCGGATAAGGGCGATGCAGTTGCTGCGTACATCAAGTGCGAGCGCCTGGCAGCTATGATCGACGACTATCAGGACGCTGCCAAGGAAAAGGCAATCATCCCCCAGAAGACCGCAGCCGGCAAGCTCAAGAGCTATGTGACCGAGGAGCAGTATGATGCGCTGCAGGATTATAAGGATCCCGGCAAGATTACACCGGTATTCGATTTCGGCTACGGCATGGGCAGCAGAATGTACGGCGACGGCGAGTATACCTACGAGACCAGAGGCGTTATGAACAACCTGACCAGTGCGCTGCTGAACGGCGAGAAGGATTCCTGGGCCGTGCTGCGTGATGAGTGGGCTTCTGTGATCGATGAGGTCATCGACGGCTATAACAGTAAGTAATTGAAAACGAGTTCAAGAAGGAGGAGCGTTTTCCGCAGCAAAAGCGGGGGAAGCTCCTTTTTTATGGGCAAACGGAGCGATGGCGGTGTCTTTTCCGTGCAGTGTGCTGAAATTTTCGGAGAATGGGACTTTTTTTCCCGGAACCTCTTGATTTTTTCCGCCTGCGGTGTTATAATAAAGACAATCATGCAGCCAAAGACCGGAACCCCACCGGTCTTTCGTTTATGTAAGAGCCTGTGATGTGTGAAACGACGCAGTCAGGCAGCCGAAAATGGTTGGCATTTGCCGCCGTTCTGCCGGTGCGGAGCGGGAGCGCAAACGCTTAGAAAAAAGGAGCAGATCAGCATGAAAATGAAAAAATTCGGCGGAACCGAACGTGTGGTTTATGACTTGGTCAAGCCCATTGCGGACGAGTTCGGCTACACCATCTGGGATGTGTGTTTTGAAAAGGAAGGCGCTTACTGGTACCTTCGGGTATTCATCGACCACCCCGACGGGATCACCATCGAAGACTGCGAAAAAATGACACGTCCGGTAAATGCGGCAGTAGATGCGGCAGACCCCATCTCTCAGGCGTATGTGCTGGAGGTCGGCTCCGCCGGACTGGAGCGGGAGCTGAACCAGCCCTGGCATTTCGAGGAAAGTCTGGGCATGGAAGTGCGTGCCCGTGCGGTTCGCCCCATTGACGGAGAACGTGAATGGATCGGCGTGCTGAAGGCGTTCGACGCAGAGCATGTGACCATTGCGCTGGAAGAGGAACAGGAAGTGACATTGGCGCTGAACGATCTGTCGTATGTGCGGCGCTATGTGGCTGTGGAATTTTAAATCAAACGGAGGAATAGAAAGAGAATGGCTAACGGTTTTTTTGAGGAGCTTTCCGCACTGGGAAGCGAGACCAATGTGGACACCGATCTGCTGGTGGAGAAGGTAAAGTCCGCCATGCTGAAAGCGGCGAGAAAGGTATACCCCAACAGCGAGGAAAATCTGCGGGTGACGATCGACCCGTTGACCAAGACATTTGAAATGTACCTGATTCAGAACGTCGTAGAGGGCGAGCCGGCAGATGAGAATGAGATCAATCTGGCAGAGGCACGCACCATTGATCCGGCTGCCTATGTGGGCGGTACGGTGTCCCGCCGTCTGGATATCGCAAAGTTCGGCCGTGCAGCAGCACAGTCTGCCAAGCAGTCCATCAAGGGCGACCTGCGGGAGATCAATCGGGAGCGGATTCTGGGGGAATTCCAGCATCTGGAGAACGACTGCATCACCTGTGAAGTCAAGCAGGTGGAGGCGGGAGGCACTGTAACACTGCTCTACCATAACACCGAGCTGTATCTGTTCCGCAACGAGCAGATCCCCAACGAGAACCTGCGTGAGGGACAGCTGGTCAAGGTATACATCACTACCATTGCCAACAAGCAGAAGAAGCCCATCATCAAAATTTCCCGTGCCCGCAAGGAGCTGGTAAAGCGTCTGTTCGAGCTGGAAATTCCGGAAATTTATGATGGCACCGTGGAGATCAAGGCGATCTCCCGGGAAGCCGGCTCCCGTACCAAGGTTGCCGTCTGGTCCCGTGATCCCAATGTTGACGCAGTGGGTGCCTGCATCGGTAAGAACAACGCACGTATCCGTGCCATTGTGGGCGAGTTCGGCGATCTGGAGAAAATCGACATCATCCCGTACAGTGAGGTTCCGGAGGAATTCATCGCCAGCGCATTGGCTCCGGCAAAGGTTCTGAGTGTGACCATTCTGGACAGCGAGGAAAAGACCTGCACCGTCGTGGTTCCCAACGACCAGCTCTCTCTTGCCATCGGCAACCGTGGTCAGAACGTCAAGCTGGCAGTCAAGCTGACGGGCTATAAGAAGATCGACATCAAGCCGGAGTTCAGCATCGAGCCGGAGAAGACAGAGGAGGCTCCGGCTGCACCGGCAGAGCCGCTGGATGCAGAAACTGAGGCATCTCTCATGGAGGAGTCAGATCTGGGCATGACAGAGGAGCCGGCTGCGGAAACACCGGCAACGGAGGCGAACGGGATTGAAGAGTAAAAAAACACCGATGCGCCTTTGTATCGGATGCGGAGAAATGCGCCCGAAACGGGAGCTGGTTCGTGTGCTGAAAGCACCGGACGACACCATTTCTCTGGATATCACCGGAAAAAAATCCGGCCGGGGGGCATATTTATGTAAGAACCCGGCGTGCCTTGCCGCCGCCAGAAAGGGACACCGCCTGGAGCGTTCCTTCGGCTGCCGGGTGTCGGATGCCGTATATGAGGAGATGGAGCATGCACTGCAAACAGAAGTTATGGAATCTGCTGACCATCTGTCGTAAGGCGGGAAAGATGCAGATGGGGTTGGAACCGGCAAAGGATGCGCTGCTGCATCAGACCGCAGCGGGACTACTGCTGGCAGCCGATGCGTCAGAGAACACCAAAAAGGAAGCTGCTTTTTTCAGTGCAAAAGCAGGGGTACCGCTGCTGGAACTGCCGTTCACGAAGTTTGAAATGGGGCAGGCAGTGGGCAGAGCATCGGCAGTGTTTGCCGTCTGCGATGCCGGCTTCTTCCGGCGGATGCAGGCGCTCACCCGGGAGAACAGCGGAGAAAATGCATAGCGTGCCGCACGATCTGTGCGGATAGAGGAAATAAGGACAGCACGCCGCCGGAGCGTCCGGAGCGGGCTGCCGTGAGAACCAAGATGAGGAGGATTTTCGCCTATGGCAGCAAAGAAAGTAAAATTGAGTGACGTTGCAAGAGATCTGCACATCCCGACGCAGGAACTGATCACATTTTTTATGGAACGGGATGCAAATGGTGTCAAGAAAAAGGGTGTCACTGGTCTGACAACCGAGGAGATCAACCTGGCGCTGGAATACTATTCCCAGAAGTCGCAGGTTGAAAACTTTGACAGATATTTTGCCACCAAGAGTGCGCCGAAGCAGGATAAGAAGCCGCAGTCCGGCGAAAAGAAGCAGCCGGAGAAGAAGAACGGCGACCGCAAGCCGGCAGAGCGCCGCAATGGCGGTGCGCCTCAGGGCGGAAAGAAGCCTGCTGCACCGGCAGCACAGCCGGAGAAGAAGCCGGCAGAGGAAAAGAAGCCCGCAGCACGGAAGCCGAAGCAGCCGCATCAGGCACCCAAGGCACAGAACCGTGGCGAGCGTCTGCACGTGGAAGTGGAGATGGCATCCGCAGACAGCGTGACTACCGAGAAGCGCCGCACCGTTGATACCCGTGGCTCTTATGTGGATCTGGATAAGTACAATCAGCACTATGAGCAGATCGCACCGGCCGGCAAGTACAGCAAGGATACCTATTCCACCAAGAAGCAGAAGATCACCCAGAAGTCCGCACAGCGCAGCCGTCAGAAGTACTCTACCAAGCGGGAGACCGAGCAGGATAAGCTGCGCCGTCTGGAACTGGAACGTGCCCGGAAGCGCCAGCTGCATGTGCGCATTCCGGATTCTATCACCGTTGGCGAACTGGCATCCCGCCTGAAAGTTACCGCAACCGAGGTCATCAAGAAGCTGATGATGCTGGGCGTTATGGCGACCATCAACGAGGAGATCGACTTCGACACCGCATCGTTGGTGGCAGAAGAGCTGGGCGCAAAGGTAGAACACGAGGTCATCGTCACCATCGAGGAACGTCTGATCGACGAGGACGACGACAGCGAGGATACACAGGAACGCTGCCCGATCGTTGTGGTTATGGGTCACGTTGACCACGGTAAGACCTCCATTCTGGACCGCATCCGTCATGCTCACGTCACCGCAGGAGAAGCCGGCGGTATCACCCAGCACATCGGTGCATATCAGGTGCAGTACGAGGGCAAGGACATCACATTCCTGGATACTCCGGGACACGAGGCATTTACCGCAATGCGTGCCCGTGGCGCAAATATCACGGATATTGCCATTCTGGTCGTTGCCGCAGACGACGGCATCATGCCCCAGACCGTTGAGTCTATCAACCACGCCAAGGCAGCCGGCATCTCCGTTATTGTTGCCATCAACAAGATGGATAAGGAGGGCGCAAACCCCGACCGTGTCAAGGAAGAGCTGACCAAGTACGGCATGGTATGCGAAGAGTGGGGCGGCGACGTCATCTGTGTGCCGGTTTCCGCAAAGACCGGCGAGGGCATTGACGACCTGCTGGAGAACATCCTTCTGGTGGCAGAGACCAGCGAACTCAAGGCAAATCCGGATCGCCGTGCCAAGGGTACGGTTGTGGAAGCACGTCTGGACAAGGGACGTGGCCCGATTGCAACCCTGCTGGTACAGAACGGTACCCTCCACACCGGCGATGTCATCATCGCAGGCACTGCCGTTGGCCGTGTTCGTGTGATGACTAACGACAAGGGCACTGTGGTTGAGAGCGCAGGCCCGTCTGTGCCGGTAGAGATCACCGGTCTGGCGGAAGTGCCGGAGGCAGGCGATATCTTCAACGCTGTTGAGGATGAGCGTCTGGCAAGAGAACTGGTAGAACAGCGGAAGCACGAGGCAAAGCAGGCGAAGTTCAACGAGTACCAGAAGGTAACGCTGGATAACCTGTTTAGCCAGATCGAGCAGGGCGAGATGAAGGAACTGTCCCTTATTGTCAAGGCAGACGTACAGGGCTCTGTGGAAGCCGTTACCCAGTCGCTGGAGAAGCTGTCCAACGAGGAAGTTCGGGTTCGTGTCATCCACGGCGGTGTCGGCGGAATCAAGGAGAGCGATGTCATGCTGGCAAGCGCATCCAACGCCATCATCATCGGATTCAACGTTCGTCCCGACCAGACTGCCGAGGAGATCGCAGCACGGGATAAGGTGGACATCCGCACCTATCGTGTCATCTACGATGCCATCGAGGAGGTCGAGACGGCAATGAAGGGCATGCTGGCACCGAAGTTCCGGGAAGTTGTCATGGGCCGTATCGAGGTTCGTCAGGTCTACAAGATTACCAACGTTGGTCAGGTTGCCGGCGCATACGTCCTCAGTGGCAAGGTCACCAGACAGTGCCAGATCCGTGTGGTACGTGATGGCATCGTCATTGCGGAGGATAAGATGTCCAGCCTGAAGCGGTTCAAGGATGACGTGAAGGAAGTCGGCGAGAGCTACGAATGCGGTATCACGCTGGAGAAGTTCCGTGACTTCAAGGAAGGCGACATCTTCGAGGCGTTCATCATGGAGGAATATCAGGACTAAAAATCCGTGCAGAATGTGTGCGGGAGAATAGCAACCGATTTTGAAAGAAATCAGAAGACGAGCTGGAAGATGAGGTGGAATCAACCAATATGGCAAGCTATAAAACCAATCGAACAGAAGAGGACATCTTGCGGGAGATGACAGCAATTCTGCGGGAACTGAAAGACCCCCGCATTGACCCTATGCTGACTGTGGTGCGGGCAGAGCTGTCCCGGGATCTCTCGGACTGTAAGATTTTTGTGTCCAGTCTTTCCGGACAGGAGACAGCCGCCATCGTATCGGCAATCAGCGCCGTGACCCGTGGACAGGGGAAAGTTATCAAAATTGAGAAAGTATAAATAATACATATTAATATCATGAAAAGAGAAATCAAATTCAGTTTGGTCTTCAGAGACATGTGGCAATCTGCCGGAAAGTATGTCCCGACCGTAGACCAACTAACCAGAGTCGCTCCGGCAATTATCGAGATGGGCTGTTTCGCCCGGGTGGAAAC
>OICL01001404.1_pt1 | contig 10385 bp, 11 predicted proteins | sample 1581231 | NCBI WGS metagenome assembly OICL01 (sample SAMEA3882542, study PRJEB24775) | human gut metagenome | biome: human-associated habitat; feature: intestine environment; material: feces | place: Netherlands | collected 2009/2010 | reverse complement strand
AGACTTCAGCCGATTCAACAATTTCCTCGCGACGCTGCTCCTCAATGCCGGCGATATGTTCGGCAAGCGGACCGATCGCCTCGGCAAGCATAAAAATGTCGAGCTGCGGACGCAGTATGAGGTCGTAAAGTTTCACAGACTGCCTCAGCGGCGACAGCCCCTTCCCCTCCAGGAAAGGATTTATGCGCGCAGCCTTTACAGAGAAATTGCGTGTGAAATCGATAAGCGCGTCGCGCTGGCATTTCTTCCCGAGCATCAAATCATAGCGTTCGCGCGAAGCCAGTCCGATTTCAAAGCCACGCGGCGTAAGGCGCATATCGGCATCATCCTGACGAAGGAGGATGCGGTATTCGGCGCGCGACGTAAACATACGGTACGGCTCGTCGACCCCCTTTGTCACCAAGTCATCGATAAGCACACCGATATACGACTCGTCGCGGCCAAGCACAAACGGGTCTTTTCCCTCAGCCTTCTGATGCGCGTTGATTCCAGCCACCAGCCCCTGTCCGGCAGCCTCCTCATAGCCCGTCGTGCCGTTCACCTGACCGGCGAAAAACAGTCCGGACACAAGCTTCGTCTCAAGCGTGTGGCGCAACTGCGTAGGGTCGAAATAATCGTATTCTATCGCATATCCAGGGCGATAAATCTGCGCGTCGGCAAGAGCCGGAATCTTCTGCATAGCATTCACCTGCACCATCAGCGGCAACGACGAAGAGTAGCCGTTGAGATAATATTCCTGGGTAGTCTCGCCCTCCGGCTCAAGGAAAAGCTGATGCTGGTCCTTGTCGGCAAACGTGACAATCTTCGTTTCGATGCTCGGGCAATAGCGCGGCCCCACACTTTGGATCTGACCATTAAAAAGCGGCGAGTCGGGCAATCCCTCACGCAGCACGTCGTGCACCTCCGTATTGGTGTAGACAATCCAGCACGGACGCTGCTTCAACCGGCGTTTCACATCAGGCAGATATGAGAACTTATGGAAATCGGAGTCGCCGTCCTGGCGCACAGCCTTGTCGAAATGCACCGTGCGGCCGTCAATGCGCACAGGCGTTCCCGTCTTCATTCTGCCCACCTCGAAACCAAGCCGGCGCAGTTGCTCAGAGATGCCGTGCGACGCAGGCTCAGAGATGCGTCCGCCACCGATTTTCACGCGGCCTATATGCATCAGACCATCGAGAAACGTACCAGCGGTCAGCACCACCGACTTCGCCTTGAACGTGACCCCCATAGCCGTGCGCACACCTCCTACCCTGCCGTCCTCAATGACAAGTTCCACAACAGAGTCCTGCCACATGTAAAGGCGGTCGGTGTTCTCAATGCGGCTTCTCCAAGCCTCGATAAACTTCACGCGATCAGCCTGCGCACGCGGACTCCACATCGCCGGGCCCTTCGACCGGTTCAGCATCCTGAATTGTATCGAAGCCTCGTCGGTGACAATGCCCATTTGTCCGCCAAGAGCATCTATCTCTCTGACTATCTGTCCTTTAGCAATACCACCGACAGCAGGATTGCAACTCATTTGGGCAATCTTGTTCATATCCATCGTGACGAGCAGCGTCTCCGAGCCCAAATTGGCTGAAGCACACGCCGCCTCACAGCCGGCATGACCGGCACCGACCACTATGACATCATATTCAAATTTCATTTTTTGCGAGCAATCATATTAGTCAGGATATCAAGCGATTCGTCCTCGTGGCGCTCCATAATCTCGCGCTCGCCCGGACCCTTGTCGTTGACCCCGCACAAGTGGAGAATGCCATGGATAAACACCCGATAGAACTCCCTCTCGTATGTGGCGCCAACCATTTCGGCATTTGAAGCCACCGTGTCGAGCGAGATGAAAATGTCGCCCGAAATTCTGTGCGGACGGCTATAATCAAACGTTATGACATCCGTAAAATAATCGTGATTTAGAAATTGGCGATTGACCTCCAGGATTTTAGCATCGTTGCAAAAGATATACGAAATGTCGCCCAGAGATTTTCCAAAACCACGGGCCACCGCCTCAATCCATTCATGCATCAACGATTTGTCGACGCGAGGCATCTCAACGCCGTCTGTAAGTATAGTTAATTCTGCCATTTTCTGTTCAGAAGCACCGACAAAGATAGTGCAAAGTGCCTAAAACTCAAAATCCAACACCGTTTTTATCCTATCCGAAGAAGAAATAAGCCACGGCGACACCCGTAATCGAGCCCACCACATCAGCCATCAGCGCGAACGGGACTGCATAGCGCGTCTTTTTCACGCCCACGCTGCCGAAGTACACGGCAAGAATATAGAACGTAGTGTCGGTGCTGCCCTGGATACATCCGGCGATACGCGCCACGAGCGAGTCGACGCCGAAATGATTTATCACATCGACCATCAAGCCACGGCTTCCCGTGCCGCTCAACGGCTTCATCAGCGCTGTGGGCAGAGCCTCCACCCAAGTGGAATCGAATCCCATCGTCTTCACCAGCTCGGACACCGCGCCCGTCATCACGCCCATGGCGCCCGAGGCACGGAACATCCCGATTGCCACAAGTATCGCCACAAGATAAGGAATAATCATCACAGCCGTTTTAAAGCCATCCTTTGCCCCTTCTATGAAGTTTTCGTAGACATTGATGCGTTTTCTCACCCCGGCGCCTATAAACATCAGTATCACGCCGAAAAGGATAATGTTTGCGACAAACGAGCTGTAGCGCTGCATCTGCTCTGGCGTCAGAGTGGAGAAATACCACACCACGCCGACCACCACGGCAAGCAGACCTAAAAGCCACGTGAGAATCACGCGGTCGAAGATCTTGATGCGCTGTTTGAGGCACAGCGACACGATGCCGAAAAGCGTCGACACGAAGGTGGCTATCAGTATGGGCACAAACACGTCGGTGGGGTTTGCCGCGCCGCAACTTGCACGATACGTCATGATGCCGATAGGAATCAGCACGAGTCCGGAAGCGTTGAGCACCAGAAACATCAGCATCGCATCGGTGGCGGTGTCTTTCTTCGGGTTCAGCTCCTGCATGTGCTGCATAGCCTTCAGGCCGAGCGGCGTTGCGGCATTGTCGAGACCGAGCATGTTGGCCGAGATGTTCATGAAAATAGACCCCATCGCGGGATGGTTTTTCGGAATGCCCGGAAACAGGCGTGTGAACAACGGACTCACCAGACGTCCGAAGAAAGGAATAACTCCCCCCTTCTCCCCTATCTTCATTATGCCCATCCATAACGACAGTACGCCCGTCAAACCCAGCGACAGCTCAAAAGCCGTCTTCGCCGAGTCGAACGACGAACTCATGACGCGCGACCAAATGTCGATATCTCCGTTGACAATCGATTCAAAAAGAGCAAAAACAAAAGTCAGGGCGAAAAATCCTATCCAAATATAGTTTAGAGCCATAAATTTCTTTTTCCTGAATAAAAATATGTGCAAATTTAGAAATAATTCCCATAGAATCAGCTTTTTTGCAAGCATTTTGACACCCGCGATTTTTCCGCGACTTTTTCAAAACACGCAAAAATCAACGCATTGCATTGTAAATCAGCAAACTAAACCAAAAACAAGTTTCTGAGAATTTGAAATCCACAAACTACCCCACAGATTGTCAGCAATTTCAGAATTTTAAAAAGGCACGCCAAGTGGACTTTTATCAACACTTTCCGCACAAACCACACATTTTTATAAATTCTTGACATTTTAGTAGATAAACCCATAAAAGTTTAACTACAGAGTTGGAAACAAAATCAACATTGTAATTGTTATAACATTAAATTAAATTCTAAGAATATGGACAAATACATTTGCACAGTATGCGATTGGGTTTACGACCCAGAGATTGGCGATCCGGAACACGGCATCGCTCCAGGTACAAAATTTGAAGACATTCCCGACGATTGGGTATGCCCCCTCTGCGGAGTGGGAAAAGAAGACTTTGAAAAAATCGACTGATAAGACCCATGCTTGGAGGCGGAACAATTTTTCTGTTCCGCCTTTTTTATTTTTCCGCTATATTTGCACATAAGAAACGTGCGACAATATGGAAAACAAAATAACGACCGCCGCAGAATGGCAGGCAGCGCTAAGCGCCGCAACGACACCAGGCAAAGCCGACACACTGAGCCGCTTTTTCAAGACCGGCAAAGGCGAATATGGCGAAGGCGACAAATTTATCGGAGTGATGGTGCCCGCCAACAGGCAAATAGCCAAACAAACCCTCGACGCCCCGCTGCAAACCGTAGCCGAGATGCTCGCCAGCGAAATCCACGAGCACCGGCTGTCGGCACTTCTGTCGCTCGTGGAGCGCTACCGGAAAGCGCGCAAAGACCCCGCAGAGAAACACCGGATAGCCCTGTTCTACCTCACCCACACCAACGGCATCAACAACTGGGATCTTGTAGACCTCAGCGCACCATATATTATAGGCGATCAGATAATGGAAGGCAACGACCCCACGCCACGCCTTCTCGACAGCGCCAACCTGTGGGAACAACGCATAGCCGTCGTGTCGACAATGCTGCCCATCCGCAACCGCCAGTTCGACACCGCCCTCCGAAACGTCGGCCATCTGCTCCAACACCCCCACGACCTGATGCGGAAAGCCAACGGCTGGATGCTCCGCGAAACGGGCAAACGCGACATTTCCACGCTGTTGCGTTTTCTCGACCTCCACGCAGCCACAATGCCCCGCACAACGCTACGCTATGCCGTCGAACGGCTTGCCCCAGAGCAGAAGAAACACTATATGGAGATGAAAAAGCACGCATCCAACAGTTTATAAAGATTAAATTACAGAAAAAATTCCGTGATTTTGTCGCTATTAGCGAAAAAATATATACTTTTGCACAGAATTTTAAAAAGGCAGAAAGAAGATTGTATAAATGACAGGTTTGTCAGTGCCTCTTGAATTGGCACTCTTTTTGCAATAAGAAATTTAGAGACAATTTTTTAACCCAAAATATTAACAAAAATGATTAAAGTAGGTATTAACGGATTTGGCCGTATCGGACGTTTCGTTTTCCGTGCAGCTCAAAACAGAAATGACATTCAAATCGTAGGTATCAACGACCTTTGCCCGGTTGACTACTTGGCATACATGCTCAAGTATGACACAATGCACGGTGCTTTCAACGGTACTATCGATGTAGACGTTGAGAACAGCAAGCTCATTGTCAACGGCAAGGAAATCCGCGTTACAGCAGAGCGCAACCCCGCTGACCTGAAGTGGAACGAAGTAGAGGCTGAATATGTAGTTGAATCTACAGGTCTGTTCCTTACAAAGGAGAAGGCTCAGGCTCACATCGAGGCTGGTGCTAAATATGTTGTTATGTCTGCTCCTTCAAAGGACGATACTCCAATGTTCGTTTGCGGTGTTAACTTCGACAAGTATGTAAAGGGCACACAGTTCGTATCAAACGCATCTTGCACAACAAACTGTCTTGCACCGATCTGTAAGGTATTGGAGGATAATTATGGAATAGAGTATGGTCTGATGTCTACTATCCATTCAGCTACAGCAAAACAGAAGGTAGTTGACTGCCGTTCGCTGAAAGACTGGCGTACAGGTCGTGCTGTATTCGGAAATCTGATCCCATCTTCAACAGGAGCTGCAAAAGCAATCGCTCTTGTTATTCCGGCGTTAAAGGACCGTATTAATGGAATTTCTTATCGTGTACCGACTTCAGATGTATCCATTGTGGATCTGAATGTCGCGTTGAAGACAGAAACTACTTATGAAGATATCTGCAAGAAAATGAAGGAAGCTTCCGAAACAACTCTTAAGGAGATTCTGGATTATGTGGATGATGAAGTTGTTTCTTCCGATTTTATCGGAGATAATCACGCATCCTCTTTTGATGCAAGGGAAGGAATCCAGGTAAACGGTCATTTTTTCAAACTGATCAGTTTTTATGATAATGAATGGGGATATACCAGTCAGATCTTCCGCCTGATTTCGCATATGTACCAGGTGGACCATGGTGTAAAATAAAACAGATTGTAAATGAAAAAGTAAAACGTATATCAGCAGTAACAGTCAGAAGCCATGAAAGAAAGAGTATCACGTGAACGAGAAAAAACGTGATACTCTTTTTGTTACATAGGAACATTCATTCTTATTTGGTATTCAAAATTTTTCAAAATGTTTTTTCAAAGGCAGAAAATATCGTCTTTTTTATAACGATGCTTGCGTATTTTGAAAAATATGGTATGATAAAGGACAAAAGTAGCACTTTACAGTGTGAAAATGTAACGTAGGAGGAAGAGATAATGGCATACGAGATTACAGGACATACAGTCCTTACCGGATTACTGGGGAGTCCGGTAGCACACAGCATTTCCCCAATGATGCATAACGAGGCATTTCGCCAGCTGGAGCTGGATTACGCATATTTGGCATTTGATGTTGGAACAGATAACTTAAAGACAGCAGTAGATGGTCTGAAAGTCATGGGAGTCAGAGGATTCAACCTGACTATGCCTGACAAGAATCTGATGTGCTCACTGGTTGATAAACTTTCACCGGCATCTGAGATTGGTGGGGCGGTCAATACTGTTGTAAATGATAACGGTGTCCTGACAGGTTATACGACAGACGGAATCGGATTCATGCGTGCAGTCAGTGAGACAGGCGTTGATATCATTGGCAAGAAGATGACACTTCTTGGAGCGGGTGGAGCCGCAGCAGCGATTCTGATCCAGGCAGCACTTGACAAAGTAGCAGAGATTTCGGTATTCAACATCCGTGATGAATTCTTCACACGTGCGGAGAAGACAATCGAGAAACTTCATGAGAAGACAGACTGCAAGATCAACCTCTATGACTTCTCTGACCCGGAAGTCCTCAAAAAGGAGATCGCAGAAAGTGCAATTCTGGTAAACGGAACTTCTATCGGTATGGCACCGAAGACAGACAGATGTATCATCACAGATGACAGTGTGTTCAGAAAAGATCTGTTTGTATTTGATGTAATCTACAATCCGGAAGAGACGTTATTCCTGAAGAAAGCAAAAGCAGCAGGATGCCAGACACTGAACGGTCTGAACATGCTGTTATATCAGGGTGCTGCATCATTTGAACTTTGGACAGGAAAAGAAATGCCGGTTGATATTATCAAAGAAAAATATTTCTCGCGTTAATTTGCTGTAAATGATTGACAAAGCCTATTGATTCGTGTAACATAAGCTATAGATTTTAAAAATTACATATTCTACTATCAAAATACAATGAAAAGAAGTAGTAAATATAATAAGACGTCACAGAGAGTCCTTTATCGGTGGAAGAAGGATACCGAAGATTATATTGAATTCCTCTTGGAGTAGGATACTGAATGCATTCTTTTGAAGAATTGTTAATAGGTATTTCCGGTAGCAGCCGTTATCTGCAAGGGTATAACCGTTATGAACGACGTACCTGACGAGGCAGTTGTCGTGAGACAATTGTAAAATGAGGTGGAACCACGAAGTATATAATACTCTCGTCCTCTGTTTTTACAGAAGACGGGGGTTTTTTGTTTCATAGGAAATTCCGAAGGAACTTCTAAAAGACATATTCGATGATTAGTAGAGAGAAGAGAAAGGGAAAAAGATTATGATTATCGTATTAAAACCAAGAACAAGTGATGAAAACGTAAAACGAGTTGAGAATATGGTCCGTGCAAAGGGACTGGAAGTACATACTGTAAAAGGTGAGGATCTTACAATTATCGGCTGTATCGGCGATACGGTCCGTGTGGATCCAAAGCTTTTCGAAGTAGACTCTTCTGTTGAGAAAGTTATGCATGTACAGGAACCTTATAAACTTGTAAACCGTGCATTCCATCCGGACGATACCATCGTAGATGTATCTGGTGTCAAAGTTGGTGGCGGACATCTGGCACTGATCGCCGGACCTTGTTCTGTGGAGTCAGAAGAGCAGGTGATCGAGATCGCAAAGGCTGTTAAGGCATCCGGTGCAAATATGCTCCGTGGTGGTGCATTCAAGCCGAGAACAAGCCCATATTCATTCCAGGGACTGGGTCTTGAAGGTCTGGAAATCTTATGTGCAGCAAGAGAAGAGACAGGGCTTCCGATCGTAACAGAGCTGATGTCACCGGAATATCTGGAAATCTTCGATGAAAAGGTAGACCTGATCCAGATCGGTGCACGTAACATGCAGAACTATGACCTGTTAAAACAGCTCGGACAGACAAAGAGACCGATCCTTTTGAAGAGAGGACTTAATGCAACTTACGAAGAATGGATCATGTCAGCAGAATACATTATGGCATCCGGAAATCCAAATGTTATCCTCTGCGAAAGAGGAATCCGTACCTTCGAGACTTATACCAGAAATACACTGGATCTTCAGTCTATTCCGGTAGTAAGAAAACTCAGCCATCTTCCGGTAGTTGTAGACCCGAGCCACGCAGGAGGAAAATGGTGGCTGGTTGATCCGATGGCAAAAGCATCAGTTGCGGCAGGAGCGGACGGGCTGATCATCGAAGTACATAACAGTCCGGAAACGGCACTTTGTGACGGAGCACAGTCGCTGAAACCGGAAAAATATGATACACTGTTAAAAGAGATTACCGGAATCGCAAAAGCAGTCGGTAAAGAAATGTAAAAAACAGCAGCCTGGGAGGAACAAAACGATGAAAATGACGGTAGATTTAAAGGAACACAGCTATCCGATCTATATTGAAAGAGGAATTCTGAAAGAAGCAGCAGAAAGAATAGCGGAAGTATATCAGGGATCAAAGATCATGATCATTTCCGATGACAGAGTTTATTCTTATTACGGAGAAGCGCTTAAGAAAAATCTTTCTGAAAAATATGAGTGTGCGGAAACCGTGATTCCACATGGAGAACCGTCAAAAGCATTCGAAACCCTTCCGGGGGTATACAGTTCTCTTCTGGAAGCAAAGATTTCCAGAACAGACCTGATCGTTGCACTTGGCGGTGGAGTGGTAGGAGACCTTGCCGGATTTGTGGCAGCGACCTTTCTTAGAGGAATCAAGTTCGTACAGATTCCAACTTCCATTCTTGCACAGGTAGATTCTTCTGTTGGTGGAAAAGTTGCAGTCGATCTTCCGCAGGGTAAGAACCTGGTAGGTGCTTTTTATCAGCCGAAGATGGTACTGATCGATCCGGATGTGCTGGAAACCTTGCCGGAGCGTTACGTGACGGATGGCATGGGGGAGATTATCAAATACGGATGCATCAAAGACCGCAAGCTTTTTGATCTTCTGGAAAAATGCGGATGCTATGAGAATCTGAAAGAGCATTTAACTGATGTGATCGCAACCTGTGTCGATATCAAACGCCGTGTTGTGGAAGAAGACGAGTTTGATACCGGAGAGAGGATTCTCCTGAACTTCGGACATACCCTTGCCCACACCATTGAGCAGCACTTCCACTATGAAAGAGAAAGCCACGGTGAAGCCGTAGCCATCGGAATGTACCAGATCACAAAGATTGCTGAAGAGAAAGGACTCACCAAAAAAGGCGAAGCCGAGCACATCCGGAAAGTCCTGGAAGCTTATAAACTTCCGGTAAAAGCCGATGTCCCACTCCCACAGCTTACCGAAGCAATCAAGCTGGATAAAAAAACACTGAATAATAAATTAAAAGTCGTCCTTCTCCATGAAATCGGAGATTCCTATACATACCCGACCGGACAGGAATTCTTTGATGGGGACAGGACAGTATAAGTAAATACGATAAATAAGAATGCCGTAAAACCATGAAAGATATTGGTTTTACGGCATTTTAGTTAATTTCTGCGAATATGCCATAATAGCTTGACACCATATATGACACCATTCATAATAAAAGGAGAGATAAATAATGTCAAAATGGGATAAACTGATAATGCAGATATGTAATTTATCAAAAGACATCCGGTTTGATGAACTGCGGAAAGTGTTGGAAAGCTATGGTGATGAAATGAATTCGCCCAAGGGAGGAAGCAGTCATTATACATTCAGAAAGTGTGGCTGTATGCCAGTTACAATACCAAAGCATGAACCGATCAAAAAAGTATATGTAGAAATGGTAAGACAGATAGTAGAAAGTGAGACGAGGAAAGATGAAAACGCTGAATGAATATATGAAAATGCCTTATCGAATGGAAATTGTAGAGGATGAAGAGGAAGGTGGATTTGTAGTTTCATATCCAGATTTGCCAGGGTGTATTACCTGTGGCGAGACAATAGAAAGTGCAGTGCAAAATGCATTAGATGCAAAAAGAATTTGGATTGAAGCAGCATTAGAAGAAAGAATTGAGATATATGAACCAGACAGCTTGGAAAATTATTCTGGACAGTTCAAATTAAGGATTCCAAGAAGTCTCCATAGATCTCTAGCAGAACACTCTCAAAAAGAAGGAATTAGTATGAATCAATACTGTATATATCTTCTTACA
>OICL01001398.1_pt1 | contig 10426 bp, 9 predicted proteins | sample 1581231 | NCBI WGS metagenome assembly OICL01 (sample SAMEA3882542, study PRJEB24775) | human gut metagenome | biome: human-associated habitat; feature: intestine environment; material: feces | place: Netherlands | collected 2009/2010 | reverse complement strand
CTGCATCGCAGAAGCTGCCGGCAATCCCCATCGTCACAGCGCCAATATTGACGTAGGCCTTGTTCTTCATCCAGCCTACTGCAGCGGCAGCGTGGGCAAAGCGCAAGATCTTCTCTGCCACATCGGCAGGGCCAAGAGGGAACAGGGTGAGAATCCCAGGCAGTCGTGCTACTGTATTTGTTTAGATCTTTCTGTAACCATTGTACGGATCTGTATGAGAAGGGGAGGGATCGTGATTACATAAGCCAGGATACCTGCTTAAAGCTGCTACCAGTTATTACACGCAATGATAAATGGAGGGGGAGATTGTTTGGTTTTGTGTACCTATTTTTCGGGACACAGAAAGAAACATTTCCTGAATTCAGAGATATTGCGGTAGCAGATGGTATTGTTGAAAACATGATCATTATATACGGATGCGATATCTTTCAGGGTATTGCATCCGTTTTTTTGTTGAGAGGTTAAAAAATGCAGAAAACACTGGTGTGGCGTTCGCAGAAAGAAAGAGAAAAAACATTTGTAAGAGGATGTGCAGAGAAACACGGAGAGAGAATTCTTGTTATCGGACAGCCTTACAGCCGAATCGGGGACGAGGCACTGAAGAATAATATCCGGATCAGAGAAGTGAGCCTGGAAAACTGCGTCAGAGAGATTGGCAGAGAAAGTTTCGCCGGATGTACAAGGCTTCGAACAGTAAGATCAGAGAAAATAAAAGTTATAAAAAACAGAGCTTTTTCCGGTTGTGTAAACCTGAGAAGTTTTGAAATCCCGGCTACAACAGAATATATTGGAAAAGGGGTTTTGTACGGGTGTAAAAGACTGCAGAAGACAGTTTTTGAAGAGAATAAGAAAATCATCCGAATTCCGGCAGAAGCTTTTATGGAGTGCCAGGAACTTTCCGGAGTAGTGCTTCCGGAAATGATCACTGAGATTGGGCGAAGGGCATTTTATAAATGTGGGAATCTGACAGAGATAAAAATTCCTCAGTCTGTGGAGCGGATTGAAAGAGAGGCGTTTTATCAGACCGGACTGCAGAAGCTGGAACTTCCTCAAAAGCTGAAATTTATTGGAGAGAGCGCTTTTCTGAAGTGCAGAAATCTGGAATATGTCCGGGTTCCGGAATATGTGGAAACTGTGGAAAAATGGGCGTTTCACGGGTGCAGTATGTTGAAAACAGTGGAATTTTCCGGGGATCCAGAAGTGCTGGGAGAATGGATCATAAATAAAGGGACAAAGATCCTGTGCAGAAAAAATACCAGAGTCGATGACTATTGTAGGAAGTATGGATTTGCGGTAGAATATCTGTAAAAGCGACCATTTTTTGGTGGAAAGAGGAGAAGGATGAGGGAAAGAAAACCTGTGATCGGCGTTACCTGTAATTTTGACTACAGGGATGCTGTTGGAATGGTTTCGGGCATGGGGATCACCGGGCAGGACTGGGACTTTGTCAGCGGTGATTATGTGTATATCCTGGAGAAAGCCGGTGCGATTCCTGTGCTGATCCCGCAGTATGGAGATCTGGAGGCGGCGAAACCGTTCCTGGAACAGCTGGACGGAGTGCTGATCTCCGGCGGACATGATGTAGGGCCGGAGCGGTACGGGGCGTTTCCAAAAGGGTACTGCGGAACGATCATGCCCATGCGGGATGAGCAGGATATTGCGATTTCCAGATATTTTATGATGGAAAAGAAAAAGCCGATCCTCGGGATCTGCCGTGGCATTCAGATCATGAATGTGGCCTGCGGCGGAACCCTGTATCAGGATCTGGAAAAAGAAGGGGGTTTTGAACATCATTTCGGGGATAAGTACCCGAGAAATGTGGCGTGGCATAAAGTGAGCATTGCCAAAGACAGTATATTGGAAAAGACTTATGGGAACCGGGAGATCCGGGTGAATTCTTTTCATCATCAGGCGATAAAAGATGCCGGGGAGAATGTGAGGATCACAGCCTGGTCCGAGGACCGGGTGCCGGAAGCTATGGAACTTGAGGATCATCCATTTGCGGTGGCTGTGCAGTGGCATCCGGAGATGATGTATGATTCTTCGGAGCAGATGAAACTTTTACAGGCATTTGTGAAGGCAGCAGAGAAGGGGACAGAAGCATGAATATTTGTATATATGGAGCATCCAGTGCAGAACTGAAAAAGATTTATTATGAGAAAACAGAGGAATTGGGACGGCTGATAGGAAAACGTGGCCATGGCCTTGTTTTTGGCGGTGGAAAAGAAGGACTGATGGGTGCGGCGGCCCGTGGCGTTGACAGAGAGAAAGGTTATATCCTGGGGATCGCACCGCGATTTTTTGACAAGCCGGGAGTCCTGTATGAGCATTGTACAGAGTTTATTTTTACGGAAAATATGCGTGAGAGGAAGCACCTTTTGGAAAGCCGTTCCGATGCGACCATCGTGGTACCTGGTGGAATTGGTACGTATGAGGAGTTTTTTGAGATCCTGACACTGAAAAGTCTGGGACGGATCGACAGGCCGATCGTTCTTTATAATATCAACGGATATTATGACAGCATGAGGGCCCTTCTGGAGTATACGGCAGGGGAGAAATTCATGGCAAGAGATGTTGTGGATATGTGCCGGTTCATGAAAGATCCGGAGGAGATCCTGGATTATATTGAGAATTACCGGAATTATGGGGGAAAGTTATAAAAAGGGTTGTAAGGATAATAAAAATAAAGTCCGGATTATAGGACAGATTGCAAAAATACAACAGTCCCAAATATAGGACTGTAAAAACGAATGTGTTACAGAATAATATAAGAAAGTCTGTAGTAATTCCGGGAAGTTATATTCTGAACAGTCAGGTTTGATATAGTAATTGATGGAAATGCCATAGTCTGCAAGGGGATTTTTACAGGAGAAGGTATATTTTATGAGGAAGATTATGTTAAATGGCCGGTGGGAGCTGGCGGAAGCGGGGAAAGATACATTATGTGCAGTGCAGGTTCCGGGATCTGTACTTTCCGGACTTTACGGGGCCGGAAAGATTGAAGATCCTTTTTACCGCACCAATGAAGATGCCACGAGGGAACTGTTCTGGAAGGATTATGAATTTTGCAGAACGTTTGCGGTTACGGAGGATGTCCTTAATGAGAAGAAAGTGATCCTGGTATGCGAGGGACTGGACACACTTGCGGATATTTATATCAATGGAAAAAAAGCCGGATCTACAGATAATATGCACCGTACCTGGAAACTGGATGTGAAAGGATTTCTTCATTCAGGTGAGAACCAGATCCGGATCGTATTTCGGTCGGTGTTTAAGTATATCGAAGATTATGAGTATGAAGAGAATAAAGAGATCCATTATGTTCCCTGCGGCGGAATGAAAGGAAACCAGCTGATCCGTAAGGCACACTGCATGTTTGGATGGGACTGGGGCCCCCAGACGATTGATGCCGGAATCTTCCGTGATATTTATCTGGAAGCGTACAGTCATCCGAGGATTGAGGATGTGAAGATCACACAAAGGCATGGGGATAATGCTGTGGATGTGTGTACAACTGTAGCTGTGAGCGGCGATGCTGTGGATAAGTGTCAGGTGAGAGTGAGTATCCGGAAGGATATGACGAGTGTCTGTGGAAATGGACATGCGGTTCAGGAGACTGGAGACTTAGAGATATATGCAGATGGAGCTGTACTGTTGAACAGTAATTCTGTAACTCTGACGGGAAGAATCCACAACCCGAAACTCTGGTGGCCAAACGGCTACGGCGATCAGCCGTTATATAAAGTTAAGGTGGAACTTCTGGATGAGGATGGCGAAGTTCTGGAAACTATAACGAAGCGCATTGGTCTCCGTACTCTTACCATCAGCCAGGAAAAAGATCTCTGGGGAAAAGAGTTCGCGTTCTGTGTCAATGGCGTGAAGATTTTTGCCATGGGCGGAAATTATATTCCGGAGGACTGTATTTATTCCAGGATCACGCCGGAGCTTCAGGAGTACCTTCTGGAATCCTGTAAACGTGCCAATTTTAACTGCGTCCGTGTGTGGGGTGGCGGTTATTATCCTTCGGATCATTTCTATGATCTCTGTGACGAGATGGGGTTGATCGTATGGCAGGATCTGATGTTTGCTTGTAATGTTTATGATCTTACAGAAGAATTTGAAGAGAATATCACGAAGGAAATTACAGAAAATGTAAAACGTCTCCGTCATCATGCATCTCTGGGACTGTGGTGCGGAAATAACGAGATGGAATCTGCCTGGGATCACTGGCCGGAGGTGCAGAGTGAGTCGAAATATCTTCGTGCGGACTACATAAAAATGTTTGAGCATGTGGTGCCAAAAGCAGTGAAAGCGGCAGACAGCGAGACCTTTTTCTGGCAGTCTTCTCCGAGTTCCGGGGGTTGTTTTGATGAGCCGGATGATGAGAACCGGGGGGACTGTCACTACTGGGATGTATGGCATGGCCAGAAGCCTTTTACGGATTATCAGAAGCATTATTTCCGGTTCTGTTCGGAATTTGGTTTCCAGTCCTTCCCGTGTCTGAAAACAGTAGAGAGCTTTACGGAAGAAAAAGACCGGAATATTTTTTCCAGGGTGATGGAGAAACACCAGAAGAATCCGGCAGCCAACGGAAAGATCCTGTATTACCTTTCGGAGAATTTCCGTTATCCGGAGAATTTCCGCAAGCTTCTCTATGTGAGCCAGATCCTTCAGGGAATGGCCATGAAGTATGGCGTAGATCACTGGAGACGTCACAGAGGCCGCTGTATGGGAACTCTTTACTGGCAGATCAATGATAACTGGCCGGTGGCGTCCTGGGCAAGTATCGACTATTTTGGTCGCTGGAAGGCACTTCATTATATGGCAAAAAAATTCTATGGGCCACAGGCGGTGAGTATGTGTCTGGAAGAGGATACCATGCAGGTTTATCTGGAAAATGAAAGTTTGGATGAAATACCGCATCAGGTGGATTTTTATGTGAAAGATATGGAGTGTAACATTCTGGATAAGATCACGGCAAAAGGATCTGTGGGACAGCAGGAATCCGGGCAGATCCTGGCAGTGGATATTTCCCGGTGGGAGGAACGGAAGTATGAGATCTTTCTTGAGGCGGAGGTTACCCTGAAGGATGGAAGGATACTTCAGGATGTGGAGACGCTGGTTCCCTATAAGTATCTGGAACTGGATCAGCCGGAAATTACAGCAGAGGTGGAAGAGCAGGAAGATGCCTTTGTGATCCATCTGAAGAGCAGCTGCTTCAGCCCATTTACAGCTATTGGATTTACAGACGCGGATATGATCCTGGAGGATAATTTTTTCCATATGACAGGTGAGAAGGGAAAAGATATCCGGGTGGAGAAAAGGGATATCCGAAATGGGGAAATCAGGAATGCGGAAGAGATGACCAGACAGATGGAGATCCTGACACTGGCGTGATTCTGGTATAGAAAAAGCAGAAAAATAAAAGACGCGAAGTCTTACATGAAAAATGTAAGATCTCGCGTCTTTTTTATATATGACATTATGGGTTTACTCGTAGTTTTTATGTCTTTTGAAGAAATCTTTTGTTTCTTTTACAACCACACCGCTCAGGGCAAGAAGAGCGATCAGGTTCGGGAATGCCATCAGGGCATTGAAGATATCTGCGATGTTCCATACAGCTGCTACAGTCATATATGGTCCGATGAATACGCAGATGATGTACAGCCAGCGGTATGTTGTAACTGCGGCTTTGTTTCTGTTGAACAGGTATTCCAGACATCTTTCACCGTAGTAATCCCATCCAAGGATTGTTGTGAATGCAAAGAATACAAGACACAGCATCAGGGAGAATGTCGCTACGAACGATGGGAATGGAAGTCCTTTCTGAAAAGCATAGGTCGTAACGCCGACACCCTCAAGTCCTTTTACCTGCCATGCACCGGTTAATACAATGGATAAGCCGGTAAGTGTACAAATAACAATGGTATCAATAAAGGTTCCTGTCATGCTTACAAGCCCCTGACGGACAGGTTCTTTTGTCTGTGCGGCAGCTGCGGCAATTGGTGCACTACCAAGACCGGCTTCATTTGAGAAGATACCACGTGCAACACCTTTTTGCATAGCGACAAACATACTTCCGACGACACCACCGGTAATTGCTCTTGGCGAGAAAGCCGCTTCTACAATTACAGCAATGGCACTTGGCACAGCAGTGATATTGGTAACAATTAAAATGCCTGCAAACAGGAAATAAATAATTGCCATAAATGGCACGATAACCTGGCTAACACTAGCAATTCGCTTGATTCCACCAATCAAAACGGAAGCAACGCAAAACGCCAAAACCAAGGATGAAATCACAACGGACCATGAATACTCGCCTAAGATATTTGCTTTCTTTGGCGTATGTGTGCATTGGCTGAATCAAAAAAGCCGTGAACGGCACTGGAAATACCATTAACCTGACTGAAAGTTCCAATTCCGAAAAGTCCCACACATACGCCAAAGAAAGCAAATATTTTAGCAAGCCATTTCCATTTTTTCCCCATACCTTGTTCTATGTAATAAAATGGACCGCCAAGGCTGTGACCGTCTTTTGCGACAACACGGTATTTTACAGCGAGGAGACCTTCGGCAAATTTGGTTGCCATGCCGAAAAAGGCAGCGACAATCATCCAAAAAAGAGCACCCGGGCCACCTGCGCCAACAGCAGTTGCAACACCGACGATATTACCGGTTCCAATCGTCGCGCTTAGAGCCGTACAAAGGGCAGAAAAGCTTGAAATTTCTCCCTCGCCGCCTTCTTCGTTTTTTACCATCCATTTTAGGGCAAGTGGCAGTTTTCGAAACTGCATTACGCCAAGACGCACAGTTAATAAAATACCGCCGGCAAGAATTAGTACCATAAGGGGAATACCCCAGACAAAATTGTCAATATTAACTAGAATATCATTGATTGTTTTCCACATTCGTTTTATCCTTCCTCTTTTTGTTAAAATAGCATTACTTTTATACTATATCGTATCTTTTAGGTTCTAGTCAAGCATCATACCGGATTCGTTTTGGTGTTTTCGCAAAAGTTATGGTAAAATGGAGGGCAGAGGAGAGGAGGTGCACACATGACAAACAGTTATCGTTTTTTTCAAAATAAGGAGTGTGAATATTTTCCCTGCCATAAGGTGGAAAACGAAAGGGAGTTTAATTGTTTATTCTGCTACTGCCCGTTGTATCGTGAAAAAAAGTGCATTGGAAATCCGATTTATTTTTTGAATGCGAAGGGACAGAAAATGAAAGACTGCAGTCAGTGTGAGGTGATACATCGTCCGGAAGCTTATGACAAGGTAATGCAGCAATTACAGAGACAGGATGAAATGATTTCTCTTAATATTGGAAATCTAAGAGAAGAAATCTGGGAGCGTATGGCACAGATTGCTTCGTGGGAGCAGATGGATAAGAGAACACACAGACAGCATAAAGGGATGGCAGTTAGCAGCATTGGAGAAATTCTGGAAAGGAATAAATATTTGTACCGTGTTTCTATTCTTTTGCAGCCGTTTTCGGGGCAATGTGTAGAAGATGGCTGGTTTTCTTTTGGAAATGATAAGATGCAGTGCCAGGTGCTGTCACGCATTGACAGGAGACAGGTTGAAACCGGTTATTTGTATGCATTTCATGCACCGGAATATGAAGTAGAAGAAAGTAAGGCACTTTTAACACAGTATTACTGGGAGATTTTTCAAATCGCTTGTTTGGATGTGGTAAGAGAGTGGCTGCGGGAGTATTTGCAGCGGAAGCACAGCGTGTATGAAAAACGGTTTTGCAGCCCTGCTTTTGGCGCAGGTTTTTATGGAATGGAGTTATCTGCATCAGAGAAAATGCTGCAATTAATGGATGCTGAAAAAATTGGAGTTTCATGGGATGGTGGAAAAATGAAACCACAAATGAGTGTGGCAGGTGTGTACCTGATTAGCAGAAAAGATATTTTGTCAGACTGCAGGGATTGTGCAAACTGTATCGGGCAGCAGACAGGCTGTGTATTTTGCTGTAACAATCCGAAAAAATGAGTTGATACATGTGGCGAAAAATGATAAAATAAAAAATAGTTTTTATGTGGTTAAAAAGGGTGGAAAATTGCATAACAGAGAAGAAGGACGATTGATTTGAATATTTTATCACTGGAACATTTGACACATTCATATACGGAAAGAAAACTTTTTGATGACGCCGATTTTTATCTTCATGAAGGGGATAAGGTAGGTGTAATCGGAATCAATGGAACCGGCAAGTCGACTTTGCTGAAAATTATGGCAGGGCTGGAGACTCCGGATGAAGGACAGGTTATACAGGCATCGAATCTGATGATTCATTATCTGCCTCAGAATCCGGAATTTTCGGAAGAGGACACGGTTTTACAGAGTGTTCAGAACATGGTGCATCACCATGCCAATGAAAATGAATTGATAGCGGCTAAGGCAATGCTTACAAGGCTTGGTATTACAGACTTTGAACAGAAGACAAGAGAGCTTTCCGGTGGACAGAGAAAGCGTCTTGCACTTGTTTCCGTGTTGATTACTCCATGTGATGTGCTCATATTGGATGAGCCGACAAACCATTTGGACAGTGAGATGGCGGATTGGCTGGAAAATAAGCTGCAAGCGTTCCGTGGGGCCTTGGTTATGGTGACGCATGACAGGTATTTTCTGGATTCCGTGACAAATAAAATCATAGAGCTTGACAAAGGGAAAATATACAGTTACGACGAAAAATATTCGGGGTTTCTGCAGCGAAAGGCAGAGCGGGAAGAAAGTGTGCGTGCCAGTGAGAGAAAACGTCAGAGTATTTTGCGCAAGGAGATTGAGTGGATTTCGCGTGGTGCCAGAGCTCGTTCGACGAAACAGAAGGCACACATCCAGCGATACGAAGCACTGAAAAATCAAAAGGCACCGGAAGTTGATGAAAAACTCCAGTTAAGCAGCATTTCATCCCGTATGGGAAAAACGACAATCGAAATTGAAAATGTATCAAAAGCTTATGGTGAGAATACACTCATACGTGATTTTTCTTATATATTTCTCAAACATGACCGGATTGGTTTTGTTGGGAAAAACGGCTGCGGCAAGACGACATTAATGAAAATGATTGCCGGCCGGATTGAGCCGGATACCGGCAGTATTAAAGTTGGACAGACGATTCGGATTGGTTATTATACACAGGAAATCGAAAAGGAAGAATCCGCGGGAATTGCTTATATGGATGCGGATGAAAAGGTGATTGATTATATTAAAAACACGGCAGAATTTGTGCGCACCAGTGATGGGCTGGTCTCGGCATCTGCCATGCTAGAGCGCTTTTTGTTTCCGCCTTCGCAACAGTATAGTGCCATTGGTAAATTATCCGGTGGTGAAAAACGAAGGTTAAATCTTCTCCGCGTGCTGATGGAGGCGCCAAACGTACTTATTCTTGACGAGCCGACAAATGATTTGGATATCGAAACGATGACAATTTTAGAGGATTATTTGGATGACTTTGACGGAATTGTTATCACAGTTTCACATGACCGGTATTTTTTGGACCGTATTGTAACCCGCATTTTTGCTTTTGAAGAGAATGGTGCAATTCGCCAGTACGAAGGCGGTTACACAGATTATGTGAAAAAGCGTCCGGCGAGTACGGAAAATTCTTTCGACGTAAAAACTAAGAGCCATACCGGTAACAAAGAGGCACGGATGGCATATAAAAACCGTGAAAAGAAACTTAAATTTTCTTATCAGGAACAGCGTGAATATGAAACAATCGAAGGGGATATTTCTGCATTAGAGACGACCATTGAAACACTTGATCAAGAAATGGCGGAGAATGGGACAGACTATGTCAAACTTCGTGAGTTATCTGAGAAAAAAGATGAAGCAGAGGAGCAGTTGATGGAGAAAATGGAACGCTGGGAGTATTTGGAGGAACTGGCGGAAAAGATAGCAAATCAGTAGAAGGTAACATTTGTTTAAAACGCATTTGAAATGAAAGGAAGAACGAAAAATGCACATATTTGTCGATGCAGATGCTTGTCCGGTAGTGGCTATTGTGGAAAACATTGCCCCAAAATACAAGGTTCCGGTCACCTTGCTTTGCGACACTAATCATGTACTGCAGTCCGATTACAGTGAGGTGATTGTGGTTGGTGCCGGTGCGGATGCCGTGGATTATAAATTGATTAGTTTGTGTCATAAGGGGGACATTGTTGTTTCTCAGGATTATGGTGTGGCGGCGATGGCGCTTGGTAAGAAGGCTTATGCAATTCATCAATCCGGCAAGTGGTATACGGATGCCAACATTGACCAGATGTTGATGGAGCGGCACCTGAACAAAAAAGCAAGAAGAGGTTCCCGTAAGAATCATGTAAAGGGGCCGAGAAAACGCACGGCTGAGGATGATGAGAGATTTGCCCGGTCATTTGAGAAAATGGTGAAAAAGGGGTTGGAATCAGAAA
>OICL01001396.1_pt1 | contig 10427 bp, 8 predicted proteins | sample 1581231 | NCBI WGS metagenome assembly OICL01 (sample SAMEA3882542, study PRJEB24775) | human gut metagenome | biome: human-associated habitat; feature: intestine environment; material: feces | place: Netherlands | collected 2009/2010 | reverse complement strand
GGGATGGCACCGCGGCGGCTGGTGGTGATGCTGGCCGCTTTGTTGGCAAAAGCCAGAATGCTTTCCAGCTTGTCCACCGTCAGGGTGTCCAGCTCCTCCTTGCAGAGCTTGGACAGAGCAGCCCCAAAGAAGGTATCGCCTGCGCCGTTGGTGTCGCCCACCTTGCAGGGAACGCCAGCCACATGGCCGGTCTTGTCCCCAAAGCGGTAGAATACGCCGTTTGCACCCAAGGTGACAAAAATCAGCCGGATTCCGTTCTGTGCCAGTTGTGCCGTGCCGCTTTCGCAGTCGGTAGTGCCGGTGAGCAGGGGCAGCTCCTCATCAGAAACTTTCAGAATATCCACCAGCGGAAGGGGTGCTTTCATCTGAGCAATGGCATCCTCTTTGTTCTTCCAGAGGTTGGCACGGTAATTGGGGTCGTAGGTGATGGTAGCACCCAGCTTTTTGGCGCGGGCAGCAGCGTCCAGCGTAGCGGTGCGGGAAGGGTCAGCGGTCAGGCTGACAGAGCCAAAGTGGACGATTTTGGCAGCTTTCAGAGCGCCCTCCGAAATGTCCTCTTTGCTCAGCATCACGTCAGCGTTGGCGCTGCGGTAGAAGCTGAAATCCCGCTCGCCGGTAGCATCCACCGAGACCACCGCCATGGTGGTGGGGTGGTCTGCATCCACCGCCATGCCGGAAACGTCTACCTTGTTTTCTGCCAGAACCTCTTTCAGGTAGCGGCCAAAGGCATCCGCACCCACCTTGCCGATAAAGGCGGTCTGTGCGCCCAGCCGGGCGGCTGCCACCGCCAGATTGGCCGGGGCACCACCGGGGTTTGCGGCAAACTGCGGAATGCCGCGGGCATCCTTGCCGGTCTGGGTCAGGTCGATCAAAACTTCACCAATCGTTAAAATGTCCATACGTTTTCTCCTTATTTTTATCCTATAAGCTAAAACCCAACGATCACCGCTGGAACAGATAATGAATGTAAGCGGCTGCACGCTCCGGGTGCGGTGCATTCTGCACTACCCCAAGATAGACCTTGCCAGAAAAACCTGCCTGCCTGACAAACGGCGTGTCCGAAATATCCAGCACGGTCCCACCGGCGTTCAGACCCGACAGTGCATGGAAAGACGCATCCAGTGTCCGCAGATCGAGAAAATAATCATCTGCCAACAGTCGATCCCGTGCATATTCGTCCATCAGAACAACATCTAACCGCTGGGCACTGACTGCACCCAGCAGCTTCATCTCCGAAGCATATACATACTGCTCCTCTGCGCGGTCGCTTTCGCTGAGCAGCAAGCCGGACAGCAGATCGACCTGTTGCTTTTTGGTCAGACCCTGCGCCTCGGCAAAGCCGGTGGTAAGCTGTTCCGTCAGATCAGACCCGGCAGTGATATTTACCAGACCAAGGTAAAGCACATCCTCTTTTTTCGTCACATGACGGTAGGCTGCATACCCGAGGATATAGACGACGATGAGCACGATCGCAATGGGCAGCTTGTAATATGCCCAGATGTGCTCCCACTTTTTGCGCCCATGGAGGGAGCGGAGCGTATCCCGGTCAGTTTTTGTCATGGTCGTATTCCTCGTGTACTGCATCAGGGTCTCCACCGATCAGATAGAGGATCCGAAGCATCAGAAAGGAGCAGAGCATGGCGCAGAAGCCCATGCCCAGCAGGAATGCAGGCGTGAACACAAACACTATGACGTACCCCATGATGCCATAGATCGCCGCCATCAGCAGGGTGCAAAACAGATACCGGACACCCACGAGAAACGCTGTTTTCAGGATGCCGAAGGTGGTGTTTTCAAACCGTGCCAGCAGAGGAAAGGCATACAGCAGAACGATGCCGTACAGAACTGCCGCACCAATAAGCACTGCAGTGAGCAGCGTCCAGAAAATGTTTTCGCTCCACATTCGGCGCAGCACAAAGCCATCCGCAGCCAGGAAACTGCCGACTGCCAGCAGGATAAGCCAGAGTTTTGTGGCAGGCTTAAAATTTTCCCGGAACGCCTTAAAAAACATCCGGGTCAGACCATCGTCCCGATCTTCCGCCATTTTGAGCGTGACGTAGAACAATGCGGTCGTAGAAGCTCCTATGGTAACGATGGGCAGGCTGCACACGAGCCATAAGATGTTCAGGTAAGCACTGTAAGTCAATTTCGTCAGCACAGCAAACAGCGGCTTGTCCGTATTGCACAGGTCACGCATGGGGGTTCTCCTTTCGCTCAATCTCCTGTGGATTCGCGCAGGATCAGGTTGGTTTCCGTATAGACGGTGCGATAGTTCAGCGATGGCTCTTCGATGCGGGTCATAAGCAGATTGGCAGCGGTGTAGCCCATGATCTGTCCATGGATATGGATCGAAGTCAGACGGGGGACAAAGTAGGAAGCCTCCTGACTGTCATCGAAGCCGCAGACCCAGATATCATCGGGAACCGAATACCCCAGCTCATTCAATGCCTTGACCAGATCCATGGCAACAAAGTCATTGGCGCAGACAAAGGCATCCGGCATCGTTTTGAACCGACGTATGGTTTCGTACAGGGATACCGGATAGTTCTGCTGTCCAGATGGCATCGCACAGGTGCTCAGGCCTTCTGTCAGACCAAAGTACTCCACTGCATCCTTATAAGCCATATAACGCTCAAAGAAGGACTGACAGTGGTTTTTATCCCCCGCAAAGCTGATGCGTTTTTTGCCGCGCTGGACCATGTGGGCCACCGCATTCTGGATCTCAATGCGGTTTTCCATATAAAGGCGGTCGGCTTTAAGAGGAGGACGCATATCCATCACAGGGGTGTCTACAAACAGCAGCGGAACATCCAGATCGCACAGCATCTGTGCGTAGTCATAGTCGAATACTTCAAAGCAGATGATGCCGGCTGTGCGCTGGATGTTGAGAGAAGATGGAAGTTTTTTCTCTTTCAGCTCTATGGGAGAAATGCGATGAATGGTCATGCCGCTGTGCAGATGGTCGATTTCCGACTGGAAACGATCCAGCATCATGGAGGAAAAGTGAGAGTTGTTCAGAAACCGGGTCGTCAGCATGGCGATCTCCCGTTTGTCACTCGGCAGAATGGAAGGCGCTGCTGTTTTTGCAGCGTCTTCCTGAAACAGCGGCAGATAGGCAAACTGCTTATAGCCCATTTCGGCGGCTTTGCGCAGGATCTTCTCCCGTGTGGCATCTGCCAGCACACCGGTGTTGTTGATGGCCTTTGAAACTGTGTTGCGGGAAAGCTGCAGTTCGTTTGCAATATCCTGAATGGTGACCTTGGTTGTCATAAGTCATCCTCTTTCTTTACAGTATAGAGGCGGATGTTCCCTCTTTTATAGATAAAGTCTGTGACGGATCTTGTTCTTTATGACTCCAGTATAGTGCAAATGCACAAATTAGTCAAACGTAAAAATGCAAATCATCATTTTGCATATTTGCGCACTTTCGAATTTGTGCATCTGTACAAATCCACAATAATTTTTGATGTATACCATGAATTATCGTTGACATTCGCTTGCGTGAGTGGTATAAATGAATTACAGAGTTTTACATTTGCACAATCGAAATGAAAAACGTAAAATTCAAAGGTGCAAATGTAAAGTGCGAATCAAACGGCAAGCAAATCAAAAAGGAGGAGAATGATTCATGAAAGCAAAGACGGCCTCGCCGGAAACGGCTGTGCTGACAGCAGAACGCAAGCTGCACAACACATGGGTCTACATCAAACGGCATTGGCAGCTTTACCTGTTGTTCCTGCTGCCTGCCGTGGCGCTGACGCTGGTGTTCAAGTACGCTCCCATGGGCGGTGTGCTGATCGCGTTCCAGAAGTACAATCCCTTCAAGGGCATCTGGGGCAGCGAGTGGGTAGGCTTCAAAAACTTTACCCGCTTCATGTCCTCGCCGGACTTCCAGCGCTATCTGATCAACACCCTGAAGCTGAGCGTCTACGGTCTGCTGTGGGGCTTCCCGATCCCCATCCTGCTGGCATTCCTGCTCAACCGTATCGAGAGCAAGAAGATCAAGCAGAAGGTGCAGCTGGTGCTGTATATGCCCAACTTCATCTCGGTCATCGTGCTGTGCGGTATCGTCCGAGTGCTGCTGAGTGTCACCGGTCCGGTGAACGGCCTGCTTCACACCAGCATCAACTTCATGACGCTGCCGGAAGCGTTCCGCCCCATCTACATCATCAGCGGCATCTGGCAGGGTGCCGGCTGGGCATCCATCATGTACACCGCATCCCTTTCTAACGCCAGCAAAGATCTGAAGGAAGCTGCGATGATCGACGGCGCAAACCTGATCCAGCAGATCATGACGGTGGAGTGGCCCGCCATTAAGGATATGGTCGTTATTCAGTTTATCCTGCAGGCAGGCAACATCATGAGCATCGGTTTTGAAAAAGCCTATGCCCTGCAAACTGACCTGAACCTGAACACTGCCGAGATCATTGCAACGTACGTTTATAAAAAGGGCCTGTTGGACGGCGATTACAGCTTTTCCACGGCAGTCGGTCTGTTCAACACCGTTGTCAACGTCATCCTGCTGATCGCAGTGAACAAGATCGTTGCCAAAATGAACGATGGCAAGGGCTTGTAAGGAGGGGTTTACCATGGCAAAACAGAAAAAATCAAAAATGGCCCTCTACACCAGACAAGATAAGATCATCCTGTACTGCGGCTACGCACTTCTGGGCTTGTTCCTGCTGGCGATCATCGTTCCGATGATCTACATCGTCATCGCGTCCTTTATGGACCCGGTCACTCTGCAAAACAAGGGCATCTCCTTTGATTTCAGCAAGTGGAGTCTGGATGCTTACCAGCGTGTCGTTTCGGACAAGCAGATCTGGGTCGGCTTCAGGAACGCAGTACTTTACTCGATCATCTTCACCATCATCTCGGTAGCTGTGACGATGCTTGCCGCTTATCCCATGTCGCTGCCGGACTTCAAAGGCAAAAAGCTCTTCAACACCTTGTTTGTGATCACGATGTTTTTCAGCGGCGGTCTGATCCCCACCTACCTGCTCATCAACAATCTGGGTCTGCTGGATTCCATGTGGGCGGTCATTCTGCCGGGAGCATTCAGCGTGTGGAACATGATCATTGCCCGTACCTATTATCAAGGCATCCCGCGTGAGCTGCGCGAAGCTGCGGATGTGGATGGAGCCAGCGAGATGCTTTACTTCTTCAAGATCCTGCTGCCCGTCTGTATGCCGGTGGTGGCAGTTCTGGCCCTGTGGCAGTTCGTGGCAATGTGGAACAGCTACTTTGACGCCATGATCTACCTGAACAGCGCATCGAAGCAGCCGCTGCAGCTGGTGCTGCGTTCCATCCTGATCCAGAGCCAGCCGGAATCCGGCATGATCGCAGATATCCAGAGCACTGCCGAACGTGCGAAGATGGCAGAGCTGCTCAAATATGCAACCATTATTATTTCCAGTCTGCCGCTGCTGGTGATGTATCCCTTCTTCCAGAAGTATTTTGATGCCGGCATCATGGCTGGTTCCATTAAAGGCTGAGGATATTCCGGAATTTTATGAGCCGGTACGCTCATCTGCTACACGAAGAAAGAAACCACAAAAAAGGAGAAAATACCATGAAAAAGCTGATCTCTCGCCGCAACTTCCTCAAGGTCTGCGCTCTGGCGGGCTCTGCCGCTGCTCTGTCTGCCTGTGGCGGCGGCAAATCCACAGGCAGCGGTAATTCTGCTGCCGCAGCTGTGGACACGACCGGTGCCGTTACATTTCCGCTGTCCGAAAAGGTCACCTTTACCGGTATGACCAGCTTCCCTGTGGGCAGCGAACCCGAGCCGAACAACCGCACCATCTTCAAGCGTCTGGAAGAGCAGACCAATGTGCACATCGACTGGACCGCCATCCAGTCCGACCAGTGGAGCGATAAGATCACCCTGAATATGTCCAACCCCAACACCCTGACGGATTTTGTTTTTACTGCTGATTTTACCGACAGCAATCTGCTGCGCTACGCAGATCAGGGTGTCATCCTCAATCTGGAAGACTACATTGACAACAATATGCCTTATCTCCAGAAGGTCTTTGAGCAGTACCCGGAGTACCGCACCATGTGCACCGACAGCGATGGCCACATCTGGGCACTGCCCTGGATCGAGCAGCTCGGCGCAGAAAAGACCGCCATCCAGACCATTGGCAACATGAGCTTCATCAATACCAAGTGGCTGAACTTCCTCGGTCTGTCGATGCCCACCACAGTGGACGAGTTTGAGCAGGTGCTGATGGCATTCCGTGATAACGCCGCTTCTATCAAGGCAGAGTATGGCATTGACGGCGACATCATCCCCATGTCCTGCATCGTCAACAACGGCGATCAGGACCCCAGCATCCTCATCAATGGCTTTGGCGAAGGCTACGGCGATGCAGACAAAGACCGCCATATCGCCGTTACCAACGACCGGAAAGTCATCTGTGCCGCCACCCAGCAGGGCTACCGTGATGGTCTGGACTGGCTGCACAAGCTGTATGCCGAGAAGCTCATCGACCCGGAGTGCTTCACGCAGGAGTGGTCCACCTATGTTTCCAAGGGCAAGGCTGGCCGCTATGGTGTCTGCTTCAGCTGGGATGTTGCCAACATTGACAACCTGACCGACTGGGAGCCGCTGCCTGCCCTGACCGCCGATACCCGGAATATCACTCCGCAGAACGGCTCTTTCACCAGCGGCTTTGCCCGCGGCAGATGCGTTGTCACCGCAAAGGCGACGAATCCTGCACTGGTTTGCGCATGGCTGGATCAGATGTACGCGCCCCTCCAGTCTCCGCAGAACAACTGGGGTACTTACGGCGATGCGGAAGGCTTTAACATTTTTGAACTGTCCACCAACGATAAGGGCGAGCCCATGCTGAAGCACGCTCCTCTGGGCGATGCTTCTCCCGTGGAAGTCCGTGAGGCGCAGTGTGTCAGTGGACCTCTGGCGGTTCTGGATGATTACTATGGTGTATACGTTACCTGCCCGGACGATGCACAGTATCGTCTGGACTGGATCAAGGAGATCTACACCCCGGATATGAACAACGATTATGTCTATCCCAATGTCTTTATGAGCAGCGAGGACACCGAGCAGGTCTCTAACCTGCAGGCAGATCTGCAGACCTACATGAATACGCAGAAGGCCAACTGGATCATGAACGGCACTACGGATGCAGAGTGGAACGAATATCTGAGCAAGCTGGAAGCCTACGGCCTGTCCGACTATCTGGGCATTATGCAGAAATATCTGGATGCTTACTACGCATAAGAATTCTTTCCTTTGGAGGATTCCATGAACGATTTGACTTTACAAAAAGCCCGTGCCTACGAGGCCGAGCACGGCGCTGCCATTTCCCCGGCGGAACGCCCTGCTTACCACATGACTCCCTATGTGGGCTGGCTGAACGACCCCAACGGCTTCTCTTATTATAAAGGGAAGTATCACCAGTTCTATCAGTATAACCCCTACGATGTGCGGTGGGCGCCCATGCACTGGGGTCACGCCGTCAGCACCGACCTGCTGCACTGGGAGTATCTGCCCTGTGCGCTTGCCCCGGATTCCCCGGTGGACAACGGCCCCGGCTGCTTCTCCGGCTCTGCCACCGAGATGGATGACGGCAAGCAGCTGCTGATGTACACCAGCGTGGTGGCAGAAAAGCAGCCCAATGGGGAGATGCGGGACATCCAGACCCAGAGCATTGCCATCGGTGACGGTCTCAACTACGAAAAGCCTGCCTGCAACCCGGTGCTGACCCAGAAAGACCTGCCGGAAGGCTTCAGCAAGTTTGACTTCCGGGACCCCAAGATCTGGCGTGAGGCCGACGGCACCTACTCCGCCGTCACCGTCTGCCTGGCCGAGGACGGCAGCGGCGCAGCGGCACTGTTCCAGAGCAAGGACGGCTTCGACTGGCACTTTGTCACGGTGCTGGAACGCTGCAACAATCAGTACGGCAAAATGTGGGAGTGCCCGGACTTCTTCCCGCTGGACGGCAAGCAGGTCTTGATGCTCGGCCCCATGGAGATGCTGCCCAAGGGCGAGTTCCACAACGGTCACAACGTGATTGCCTTCATCGGCAGCTACGACGAAGCCACCCACACCTTCACCAAGGAAAACGTGCAGCTGATGGACGGCGGCATCGACTTCTACGCCACCCAGACCACCCTTGCCCCGGATGGCCGCCGGATCATGACCGCATGGCTGCAAACCTGGTCGGACACCGAAGATAAGCCCCAGGGCTGCAAGTGGTTCGGGCAGACCATCTGCCCGCGCGAACTGCACATCAAGGATGGGCGCATTCTTCAGACCCCCGTGCGGGAGCTGGATGCCGTCCACGGTAAGCGCACTTTCCACGAAAATGTGACGGTGCAAAGCGAAACTTCTCTGGAAGGCATCAAGGGCCGTGTGGCCGACCTGACCGTCACGGTGCAGCCCGGCGAATACCGCTCCTTCACCCTGAAGCTGGCTGCTGACGCAGACCATCACACCAGCCTGACCTACGACCCCTACACCTCCGAGCTGACGCTGGATCGCAGCTATGCCGGTTCCCGTGCCGACATTGTTCACCGCCGCAGCTGCAAGGTGCGCAGCCAGAACGGTGCGCTCAAGCTCCGCATCCTGCTGGATAAAAACAGCATCGAAGTTTTCGCCAACGATGGTGAGCAGACCATGACCGCATGGATCTACACCCCCCAGTCTGCCGACGGCATCACCTTTGCTGCCGATGGCAAAGCAACTGTTACGGTGGAACAGTTTGAGCTGAATCTGTAACCTGTTATTCCTTTCATTTCTCCTTCATTGAATACAGCCCCGCTTTGGCTTCTCCTTCGCCAAAGCGGGGCTGTGTTTTTGTATGGGTTCTATGCGTTCTGCCCCCATTCCGGGGGCTTTTTTGTGTCCGGGAGGCAGCGTTTTCTGAAAACGCAGCCAAACTGCAAAAAAAGTTACAATTTTCTCATCAAAAAAGGCGGTTTCCCATTGACAGCCTTGTTATAATAGGAGTGTAAGATTTTTGAGCCAGCACTCTGCGGCTCTGATTGCTGAACGGCCCTTGCGGGCTTTTGGAAAAAGAAAGAGGCATACAGCATTATGACGAATATCGATATTTTCTCCGGCTTCCTTGGTGCCGGCAAGACGACCCTGATCAAGAAGCTCATCAAGGAATCCTTTGCGGGCCAGAAGGTGGTCCTGATCGAGAACGAGTTTGGTGAGATCGGCATCGACGGCGGCTTCCTGAAGGAGTCCGGCATCCAGATCAACGAGCTGAACGCAGGCTGCATCTGCTGCTCTCTGGTGGGCGATTTCCGTGCCGCTCTGCAGCAGGTGGTGGAGCAGTACCACCCCGACCGCATCGTCATCGAGCCCTCCGGCGTGGGCAAGCTGTCCGATGTGACCCGCGCTGTGGAAGGCGTGGCTGAGCATCTGGATGTGCAGCTGAACAGCTTTGTCACCGTGGCCGATGTGAACAAGGTCAAGATGTATATGAAGAACTTCGGCGAGTTCTACGACGACCAGATCAGCCACGCAAGCTGCATCCTGCTCAGCCGCACCCAGACCGCCAGCGAGGAGAAGATCGCCGCCGCCGTGGCCATGCTGCGCGAGAAGAACCCCACCGCCACCATCGTGACCACCGCATGGGACGAGCTGACCGGTGAGCAGATCCTGAAGGCCATGTCCACCAAGGACGACTTCAAGGCAGAGCTGATCGCCATGGCTGCAAAGGCCAATGAGGAGCACTCCCACGAGGACGAGGAAGAAGAGCATCACCACCATCATCACCACGATGACGAGAACGGTGTGTGCAGCTGCGGCCATCATCACGACCACGATGATGACGACGAGGATGAGCACGAGCATCACCACGATCATGATGAGGATGATGACCACGATGACCACGATGAGCACGATGAGCACGAGCACCATCATCACGATCATGACAACCATGACCATTGCTGCTGCGGCCACCATCACGACCACGATGATGACGATGATGACGACGAGCACGAGCATCATCACGACCATGACGGCCACTGCTGCTGCGGCCATCACCACCATCATCATGACCACGATGCCGACGAGGTATTCACCAGCTGGGGCGTTGAGACGGCCCGCAAGTTCACCAAGGCAGAAGTGGAGCACGCCCTCACCGAGCTGGATACCGGCAATTACGGCATGATCCTGCGCAGCAAGGGCATCGTGGACGGCGGCGCAGACGGCTGGCTGGAGTTCGACTATGTGCCCGGCGAGTGGGAAGTGCGCAGCCGCAGCGCAGACGTGGGCGGCAAGCTGGTGGTCATCGGCTCCAAGCTGAACGAGACCGCCATCGCCCAGCTGTTCGGCTGCTGAGAACCCCATTATTGAGAGAAGGAGCAACCATTTATTATGGCAAAAGAGATCCCGGTCTACCTGTTTGTGGGCTTTCTGGAAAGCGGCAAGACCAAATTCATTCAGG
>OICL01001393.1_pt1 | contig 10432 bp, 6 predicted proteins | sample 1581231 | NCBI WGS metagenome assembly OICL01 (sample SAMEA3882542, study PRJEB24775) | human gut metagenome | biome: human-associated habitat; feature: intestine environment; material: feces | place: Netherlands | collected 2009/2010 | reverse complement strand
CCTAAGTTTAAGGTAAGTGGTTTTGCTAATCCGAAACTTTTTCCAAAATTCAGCCACGACAGGCCGGCAACTCCGCTTGTCAGCTGGCTGATAAAGCTGCCAAGAACAACACCTGCTAAAATCAGTAAAAAGAGTGCCCAACCGTTTTTTCCTGCTCCTCTTGCCATGATGCACCTCCTTATGTAATCGAAATCTATCTTTTAGCATACACTATTTTTTAGAAATCTGCAAAAACTTTTTAAGAAAAAAAGGAAATAAAATCCTTATGTTGTAATTTTCCTAATGTAGTTGTTTTTTGCTTAATCCCGAAAGGCAGGAAAGAGTGGATATGACAATACGTGAAAATTTAGAAAAAAGAGAACATGACATACTAAGTCCATATGCGGCATTTAGTGATGAGTCTAAGCAATGTGACCTGCGTCCGGTTTATCAAAGAGACCGTGACCGGATTCTTCATTCCAAATCGTTTCGGCGGTTAAAGGGGAAAACGCAGGTATTTCTTGCACCGGAAGGAGACCATTACCGCACACGAATGACGCATACTTTAGAAGTGTCGCAGAATGCGAGAACGGTTGCAAAAGCACTTCGTCTGAATGAAGATTTGACGGAGGCAATCGCACTTGGACATGATTTGGGACACACACCGTTTGGACATGCCGGTGAGCGGATTCTGAATGAAATATATTCCGAGGGATTTCATCATCAGGAGCAGAGTGTCCGCGTGGTGGAGTGCCTTGAAAAGGATGGCGAGGGATTAAATCTTACGGTTGAAGTAAGGGATGGCATCCGGAATCATTCGACTTCCGGAAATCCATCGACACTGGAAGGAAAAATTGTGAGACTCTGTGATAAGATTGCGTATGTCAATTCAGATATTGACGATGCAATCCGGGGAAAGGTCATTAAAGAAGAGGATATTCCCCGTGAATATACCGAGATTTTGGGAAATACTCTTAGAGAGCGTCTCAATACGCTGATACACGATTTGATTCGTAACAGTATGGATAAAAATGATATTATTCAATCGGACACAATGCGGGAAGCGCTGACCGGTCTCCGTGCTTTTATGTTTGAAAATGTGTATGTCAATTCCGTTGCAAAAGCGGAAGAGGGAAAAGCCGAGTATATGATTGGCCAGTTATATAAATATTATATTGACCATGTGGAAAAACTCCCGGAAGAATATGGCAAGATGTTAAAATCCGGAGAGGCATCCGTTGAGCGTGTGGTCTGTGATTTTATCGCAGGAATGACCGACCGGTATGCGGTAGCGACATACCAGAGTTTGACAATTCCTCGCACATGGTCTGTGTTGTAGGGAAGAAAAGTAACGGAGTGATGGGCATGTATTACGAAGAAGATTTTGTGGAAGAAGTGAGACAAAGAAGTGATGTTGTCGATATTATTTCTTCCTATGTAAATCTGAAACGGACCGGCAGCAATTATGTTGGTCTTTGTCCGTTTCATAATGAAAAGACAGCATCCTTTTCCGTGAGCCCGTCAAAGCAGATGTATTACTGTTTTGGATGTGGTGCCGGCGGCAATGTATTTACTTTTTTAATGGAATATGAAAACCTTACGTTTGTGGAAGCTTTAGAGCGGCTTGCCGAGCAGGCAGGGATGGAACTTCCGGAAAAAGGTAATTCGGAAAACGACAGAAAACGCCGGGATTTGCGGGATTCGATACTGGAAGTTAACAAGTTAGCAGCCAATTATTATTTTGCCTGTTTGAAAAGTGAGCAGGGAAAGATTGGTTATGAATATCTGACAAAACGTGAGTTAAAGCCGGAGACTATTGTGCGGTTTGGACTTGGATTTGCAGGAAAAGGTGGAAGTCCTCTTTACCAGTATGTAAAATCCAAAGGCTATCCGGATTCGGTTCTCAAAGAAACCGGACTTTTCACTTATGATGAAAAGCGTGGCGTGTATGATAAGTTCTGGAACCGAGTGATGTTTCCTATTTTAGATAGGAATAACCGCGTGATTGCTTTTGGCGGCCGAGTGATGGGGGATGCCAAACCAAAGTACCTAAATTCGCCGGAAACAATGGTTTTTGATAAAAGCCGAAATTTGTATGGGTTAAATTTTGTGCACGGCAAGCAGGGTGAAGGCATGATTATTTGTGAGGGCTATATGGATGTGATTGCACTTCATCAGGCAGGATTCACAAATGCGGTGGCAAGCCTTGGTACGGCATTTACGAGTCAGCACTGTAGTTTGTTAAAGCGGTATACGGATTTGGTATATCTGTGCTACGATAGTGACGGCGCCGGGGTGAAAGCGGCGATGCGTGCGATTCCGATGCTGAAAGAAGCGGGGATTCGTGTCAAGGTAATCAATATGCGTCCGTATAAAGATCCGGATGAATTTATGAAAGGTCTTTCGCCGGAGGCGTTTAAGGAGAGGATTGAACAGGCAAAATCGAGTTTCTTTTATGAGGTGGACAACCTGATGAAAGAATATGACATGAATGATCCGGAATCCAAAACGTCATTTATGAATGAAGTGGCAAAAAAATGTTTAACTTTTGATAATGAAATTGAGCGGACGAATTACATGGAGGCATTTTGCAGAGAATATAGCGTAAGAACCGAGGATTTCAAAAAACTGGTTGCCTATCACAGTGCCAGAATGGTTGGCATTGATTATGAGAAGAGGCGGCAGGAGCGCATGGTGAAAACGGCAAGACAAAAGGAAGACGGCATTGCAAAAAGCCAAGGTGTATTTCTTACATGGCTTAGTAATGACCCGGTTTTGTTTGAAAAGACAAAAGGAATTTTATCCGCCGAAGATTTTGTGGATGAGCCGTATCACGAAGTGGCGCAGATGATTTATGAGCAGTATGAAACTACCGGCAAAGTAGAGCCGGCCATGATTATCAGTAAATTCCAAAGCAAAGAGGAGCAGTCTCTGGTAGCCGGAATTTTTAATAAAGAATTAAAAGAAATCAGTAAAGATACCGAACAGCAGAAAGCACTGAATGAAGTTGTGCACAGTATCAAAAAGTACAGTCTGGAATACCGGAGCAGGCATGTGACGGACATGAAAGAACTACAGACTCTTATGGAAGAGAAAAGAAAGTTACAAACATTACAGATTTCATTTTAAAAGAGCCGTTGTTTGACAACAGAAATGGAGGAAAAGATGGATAAGGAAAATACAAATGTAGACGAACAGCAGAAAATGCTGACAATTATGAATGAGCTTGTTGAATTGGGCAAGAAAAAGGAAAATGTACTGGAACTCAGTGAAATTGAGAAGGTGTTCGCAGACCAGGGAATGGAGCTTGATGATGACAAGACCGAAAAAATTTTCGAGTATTTGGAAAATAAAGGAATTGTTGCAATGGTGCCGGAAAGTGACACTGAGGATGACATTATTCTGGATGTTGAAGATGAGCCAACCGAGGAAGAACTGGAAAATATCGAAATGGCAGTTCCGGATGGTGTCAGCATTGAGGACCCGGTTCGTATGTATCTGAAAGAAATCGGTAAAGTGCCGCTTTTGACCGCCGAGGAGGAAAAAGAACTGGCAATGAAAATGGAAGCCGGTGATATGGAGGCAAAAAAACGTTTGGCAGAGGCAAACCTGCGTCTGGTTGTCAGCATCGCCAAACGTTATGTCGGACGTGGTATGCTGTTTTTGGATTTGATTCAGGAGGGAAACTTAGGACTGATTAAAGCGGTTGAAAAGTTTGATTACCGCAAAGGTTACAAATTCAGTACCTATGCTACCTGGTGGATTCGTCAGGCAATCACAAGAGGTATCGCCGATACAGCGAAGACAATCCGTGTACCAGTACATATGGTAGAGACAATCAACAAGACACTTCGTACTTCAAGAATGTTACTTCAGGAACTCGGAAGAGAACCTACCAACGAAGAGATTGCAAAGAAGATGAATATGCCGGTTGCCAAGATTGATGAGATTTTAAAGACATCCAGAGATCCCGTATCTTTAGATACACCAATCGGTGAGGAAGAGGACAGCCAGTTAGGTGATTTCATTGAGGATGAATCTCTTCTTTCTCCAGTAGATTCTGCCTCTTTTTCCATGCTTAAAGAAGAGCTTGAAGAGGCAATGGCTTCTCTTACAGAAAGAGAGCGCAACGTTATTAAACTTCGTTTTGGACTTGATGATGGTAAGACAAGAACTCTTGAGGAAGTTGGTAAGGAATTTAACGTAACAAGAGAGCGTATCAGACAGATTGAGGCGAAGGCACTTCGTAAACTTCGTCATCCAAGCAGAAGCAGAAAGCTTAAGGATTTCCTTGAGTAATTTATTACGGATTTCTACAAAAGAATAACTGTATATTAGAGCATTTTTCAAACACGCTCTAGGAATAAGAAGGTCATAAGAGAACGTTTGATTTCCCATGTGGCGGGCAATCAAAAATTTCCTTGTACTGCTTGTTGCCAAAAGATAAATAATTGATTACAATAATGGGAAGACTAAGGAACTTAGGATTCCCATTTTGCTTTATGGAGGTTTTTATGAAAGATGGCTTTTTAAAAGTTGGTGTGGCATCTGTTGATGTAGAGGTTGCCAATCCGATTCACAATAAAGAAAAGGTAATGGAAGTAATAAAGAAGGCAGATAAGAATGGCGTAAAGCTTTTAGTTTTTCCGGAACTTGTTCTTACTGCGTACACTTGTAATGATCTTTTTTTACAAAAGACGTTACTTGATGAGGCAAAGAATCAGCTTTTTGCTATTTTAGAGGAGACAAAAGGACAGGATATGGTAATCGTCTTAGGTCTTCCATTAACAGTGAATCATAAGCTTTATAACTGTGCGGTATTTGTACAGGGCGGTAAAATATTAGGCGTTGTGCCAAAACATTATCTGCCAAACTATTCAGAATTTTATGAGGCAAGACATTTTGCTCCGGGAGAAGAGGAAGTAAGAAAGATTCGTCTTGGTGGTAAGGATGTACCTTTTGGGATGAATCTTTTATTTTGCTGTGAGAACATGGAAGAATTGGTGATTGGATGTGAAATCTGTGAGGATTTATGGTGCCCACTGCCACCATCTACCCATCATGCATTAGCAGGGGCAACTGTAATCTGTAATCCGTCAGCAAGTGATGAGACAACGACAAAAGATACTTACCGCCGTAATCTTGTATCCCAGCAGTCTGCCCGTCTGGTATGCGCTTATCTTTATTCCTGTGCCGGTGAGGGAGAGTCTACACAGGATTTAGTGTATAGTGGACATAACATGATTGCAGAGTATGGTTCTATTTTGAAAGAATCAAGAAGATTCCAGAATAGTTATATCGAGACAGAGATTGACTTGCAAAGATTAGAGGCAGACCGACGGAGAATGACAACTTTTGTGACAGAAGGCGCAGATAAAAATTATGAGAGAGTTTATTTCCGGCTGAAAGAAGAACGAACAGAACTCAGCCGTTATTTTGAGCGTACACCGTTCATTCCTTCTAATAAGACTGACAGAGAAAAGCGTTGTGACGAGATTCTTACCATTCAGGCAATGGGTCTGAAAAAGCGTCTGGCACATACCCACTGTCAGTCGGCAGTTGTCGGAATCAGTGGAGGCCTTGATTCCACTCTTGCAGTATTAGTAACGGCAAGAGCATTTGATATGTTGAAGATTCCAAGAGAGAATATTGTCTGTGTGACAATGCCTTGTTTTGGAACAACAGACAGAACGTACTCCAATGCAGTAACGCTCACAAAGAAGCTTGGCGCAAGCCTGCGTGAAATCCGTATTAATAAAGCGGTAGAGCAGCATTTTTCAGATATTGGACATGACCCGGAAATTCATAATGTAACATATGAGAATTCTCAGGCGCGTGAGAGAACACAGATTTTGATGGATATTGCCAATCAGATAAATGGAATGGTTATTGGAACGGGAGATATGTCAGAGCTGGCGCTTGGCTGGGCAACCTATAATGGAGATCATATGTCCATGTATGCTGTGAACTGTTCTGTACCAAAAACTTTGGTAAGACATCTGGTACGTTATTATGCGGATACGAGCGAGGAACAGGAATTAAAAGAGGTACTGCTTGACATTTTAGATACACCGGTAAGCCCTGAATTACTTCCACCGGTAGACGGTGTTATTTCCCAGAAAACAGAAGATTTGGTGGGCCCTTATGAACTGCATGATTTCTTCTTATATTATATGCTTCGTTTTGGATTCCATCCAGAGAAAATCTTCCGTCTGACCAGACAGGCATTTGGAGAAGAATATGATGTTGCAACCTGTTATAAATGGCTTCGTACGTTCTGCTGGCGTTTCTTTGCACAGCATTTTAAGAGATCCTGCCTCCCGGATGGACCCAAGGTTGGTTCTATTGCGGTTTCACCGAGAGGGGATTTGCGAATGCCAAGTGATGCAAGTTCTGCTGTGTGGATGAGTGAATTAGATGAGTTAAAAGAGAAACTGGGGCTTTAAAAAGAGTGATATCAGTATTTTATGTAATAGAAAATATACCGTAAATTGCGACGCACATCTTGCAGAAAGCATTTTTCAAACACGCTCTAAGATTTGGCTTTGGAAAGTGCATTTTTGATAGCCTGCTGTAAGATCAGGCCAGTATATTTATTTTCTGTATTTAGTTTTAGGTCATCAATTGAAGAAATCTGCTCAAGCTGCGCATTGATTTCTTCAAGAGATGGCTCGAGGAGCGGATACATAGCACTTACACTGTCAGAAAGATGGTTCAAACTGACGGAGGTAATGTGGTCTGCATCAACGGAAACTGCCACATCTAATGTATTATCGCCAAGAGTGATCGTAGAAGTATAGACTCCGGGCGTGTAGACACCTGCGCTGGTTTTGGTGCTTTTTTCTTCTGGAGCAAACATAAAGATTAGAAGAAGAATCAGTATGATACCTAAACAGACGAAAAGAGCAGTATAAATAAGTTCTTTTGCTTTTACGACAACGATTTTTGTTTTTGCACTCAAAAAAAACAGTCCTTCCGATTCATATTTATTAAAGTGTATTCTGAAAATAAAAATATATGATACATTAGAGTGTGTTTGAAACACACTTTAGGGTATTTTTTAAATACGCTCTGAGCATATTTAAATTTATAGCCTGCACAATATTGAATCGATTGAGGAAGAAAGGAGAAGAAGATGCTTGAAGGACAGACTTTTATAGAAGTATTTCCAGACTATACCGTTCCAGATAATTTAAAGTATGTTTTGTCCAATGCGATTGTTTCGAAGGTTGTCATGAAACAAGACAGCTGGTTGTTCATTTGAGAAGTGAACATATTATTCCAAGAAAAGTATTGAATAAAGTTGCCTACGATATGAAAAAAGAGCTGTTTGGAAAGACTTCTGTGTTTATTTCTTTTGATGATACGTATGAACTGTCTTCAGCCTATACGTTAGAGAGCATAACGAATGATTACTGGAATAGTATTCTTCATGAAGTGAAAAAAATGGGCCGGGTGGAGTATAGTCTTCTTTCGAATGGAGAGTGGGGATTTGAAGGCAACATCATGACGATTCTTTTAGAAGATTCTTTCCTTGCAAGGGATAAATCCCGTGTTTTAAAAGAATATCTTGAACATCTTTTTTCTCATCGCTTTGGAAAGGAAATTCAGGTAGGATTTGACTTTACCGATGATGCAAAACAGGCATTTTATAAAGCGAGAAACCATAAGCTGAATCTGGAAGTAGATATGGTCATGAGTCAGATCAAAAAGGTGGAAAGTGAGAAAAAAGATTCTGATGCGGAAGATGGAGAAGGCTCAAAAGAAGAGAAAAAACCGCAACGAAGCTATTCTGGGAATTTCTTTGAGGAGCGGGCAAGAAGACAGGAATTTAGTCAGAGACGCCGCTCAAAGGACCCAGATGTTATTTACGGTAAGGATTGTGATGGAGAAGTTGTGCCATTAGAAGAAATTGTTGATGAGATCGGACAGGTTGTTGTCCGCGGGCAGATTCTTAAAATGGAACTTCGAGAAATCCGAAGAGAGCGTACGATTGTAAGTTTTCATATTACAGACTTTACCGATACGATTGTTGGGAAGATTTTTATTGCCAATGACCAGCTGCCGGAATTTTTGGATTTATTTGAAAAGGGAAAGTTCTATAAAGTAAAGGGAATGCCTCGTATGGATACATTTGAACACGACCTGACCCTTTCCTCAATTTCTGGAATTAAACCGATTCCTGACTTTACAGAAAAGCGAATGGATAAGAGCTTGGAAAAGCGTGTAGAGCTGCATCTTCATACCGTAATGAGTGATTTAGACAGCGTGGTTGACATTAAAAAGGTTATCAATCAGGCAAAAGCCTGGGGGCATCCGGCAATGGCGATCACAGATCATGGAGTTTTGCAGGCATTCCCGATTGCGAATCATTGTATTACGATGGATGAACCGTTTAAGATCATTTACGGAGTGGAAGGTTATTTTGTAAATGATTTAAAGAAGCTTGTCACGAATGATAAAGGACAGACATTATTAGATGATTATGTTGTATTTGATTTGGAAACAACAGGTTTTAGTCCGATTCATGATGCGATTATCGAAATTGGTGCCGTTAAGGTAAGCAAGGGGAAAATAAGTGACCATTACAGTGTGTTTGTCAATCCGCAGCGCCCGATTCCACTTCGGATTACAGAACTTACAAGCATTGATGACTCAATGGTTGCAGATGCAAAGTCAATAGAAGAAATCCTGCCGGAATTCCTCTCTTTTTGTGAGGGGTGCAGTTTGGTTGCACATAATGCAGAGTTTGATGTGAGCTTTATCGAAGAGAATGCAAAAAGACAGGGATTTGAAACAGATTTTACGGTACTTGATACGGTACAGATGGCAAGGCTGCTTCTTACGGATTTGAATAAGTTTAAGTTAAATACAGTATGTAAACGATTGAATATCAAGCAGGAACATCATCACAGGGCAGTCGATGATGCAAGAGTAACGGCAGAGGTGTTTCTTCGTTTTGTGGAAATGCTTGAGGAGCAAGACGTACACACACTTGCCAAATTAAATGATATGGGAGCGATGTCACCGGATCTGATTAAGAAAGCACCGTCCTATCACGGCATTATTCTTGTAAAGAATGAGACAGGCCGTATTAATTTAAACAGACTGGTATCGGCCTCACATCTGGACTATTTTAACCGCCGTCCGAGAATGCCGGAAAGCTTGATTCAAAAGTACAGGGAAGGGCTTATTTTAGGGTCTGCCTGTGAGGCGGGAGAGCTGTTTCAGGCAGTCATCAGGGGGAAAAGTGAAGAGGAATTAGCAGAACTGGTCCGTTTTTATGACTACCTCGAAATTCAGCCAATCGGTAACAATATGTTCATGCTTGAAAGTGACAGGTACGAAGCGAAAACAGTTGAAGATTTACAGAATTATAACCGTAAGATTGTGGAACTTGGCGAAAGATATCACAAACCGGTTGTTGCGACCTGTGATGTTCATTTCTTAAATCCAGAAGATGAACAGTATCGTCGAATTCTCATGGCAGGAAAGGGATTTTCAGATGCGGATAATCAGGCACCGCTGTATTTTAGAACGACGGAGGAAATGCTTGAGGAGTTTGCCTATCTCGGAGAAGCAAAGGCAAAGGAAGTTGTTATCACCAACACAAATAAGATTGCTGATATGATCGAAAAGATTTCGCCGGTACATCCTGATAAATGTCCTCCGGTTATTCCAAAGTCTGATGAGACATTAACAAAAATCTGTTACGATAAAGCCCATGAGATTTATGGGCCGGATCTGCCGGATATTGTAGAGGAGAGACTACAAAGAGAATTGAATTCTATTATATCCAATGGATTTGCCGTAATGTACATTATCGCACAGAAGCTGGTGTGGGATTCGAATGACCATGGATATCTGGTAGGTTCGCGAGGTTCCGTAGGATCTTCTTTTGTAGCGACAATGGCAGGTATTACGGAAGTTAACCCTTTGTCAGCGCATTATATTTGTCCCAAATGTCATTATGTAGATTTTGACTCTGATGCAGTAAGACCATATTCGAAAAAAGGTATGTCTGGCTGTGATATGCCGGATAGGGACTGTCCGGTTTGCGGCACACCGTTACAAAAGGAAGGACATGATATTCCATTTGAGACATTCCTTGGATTTAAGGGAAATAAAGAGCCGGATATTGACTTGAATTTCTCTGGAGAATATCAGTCAAAAGCGCATAAATATGTAGAAGTTATTTTCGGAGAGGGAAAGGCATTCCGGGCAGGAACCATCGGTACCCTTGCAGAAAAGACAGCATATGGTTATGTGTACAAATATTTTGAAGAAAGAGATATTCATAAAAGAAGATGTGAGATGGAGCGTTTGGCGGAAGGCTGTACGGGTGTAAAGCGAACCACAGGCCAGCATCCGGGTGGAATTATCGTAGTACCTCATGAACATGAGATTTATGAATTTACCGCAATCCAGCATCCGGCAAATGATGTGAATACAG
>OICL01001387.1_pt1 | contig 10507 bp, 8 predicted proteins | sample 1581231 | NCBI WGS metagenome assembly OICL01 (sample SAMEA3882542, study PRJEB24775) | human gut metagenome | biome: human-associated habitat; feature: intestine environment; material: feces | place: Netherlands | collected 2009/2010 | reverse complement strand
ATATTAAAATAACCGATTACGTAACCGGTTATTTTAATGAAGAAAAGTGTTGACAGAGAGTGTGTGATGTAGTAACATCAGATTATAAAGTAACCGGTTACTTAACCGGTTTCATGAACAATGTATGAAAGGAATGGAGGAAAAAGTGCATGAAAACAGTGCAGAACCAAGCAAAGCCCGTAAGCAAGCAGACGTGGAGAAATAAGGTTACGTGTGAAGAAAAACTGGCAGTTATATCTTTTTTTCTTAATGCCGGGACTTTTACTGACAATCATTTTTAAGTATCTTCCGATGGGAGGGCTTTTGATTGCGTTTGAAGATTATAATGTAATCAAGGGAGTACTTGGAAGTCCATGGGTTGGACTTGAATATTTCAGACGTTTTTTATCATCACCGGATTTTATGAACTATCTGATGAATACATTAAAGCTGAGTATCTATGGATTATTATGGGGATTTCCGGTTCCGATTATTCTGGCATTACTTATGAATCGTATTCAAAAAACAGGGATCAAGAAAAAAGTACAGCTTCTGATCTATATGCCGAATTTTATATCTGTAATAGTACTTTGTGGTATGGTTCGTATGCTGTTATCACCGGTAGGACCTTTGAACAGGCTGCTTGGGATTAGCACAAACTGGATGACAATGCCATCTGCTTTCCGTACTATTTATATAGCAAGTGGAATCTGGCAGACTGCAGGCTGGGCATCTATTATGTATACTGCAGCATTATCTAATGCGAGCAAAGAGTTGGAAGAAGCGGCAGTTATGGATGGTGCAAACCTTTTGCAGCAGATCTGGTACGTGGAGCTTCCGGCGATTAAGAACATTATTGTAATTCAGTTTATCCTGCAGGCAGGAAATATTATGAGCATTGGATTTGAGAAGGCATATGCATTGCAGACAGATATGAACCTGCCGGCATCAGAAATTTTATCTACATATGTATATCGCATCGGTCTTTTGAACGGTGATTATGGTTATTCTACGGCAGTAGGTCTGTTTAATTCAGTTGTAAATGTAATTCTGTTGATTTTTGTAAACTGGGTTGTAAAGAAGCTGAATGATGGAGAGGGATTATAGGAGGAAGAGAAGATGGAGAAAAAGAAGAGAAAATATTCAAGGACAGATCGTCTGATCCTTGGAATTGGATTCACGATTCTTGGACTGTTTGTACTTTCTATTGCGATTCCAATTATATATGTAGTGCTTGCATCTTTTATGGATCCTACTGTTTTGAATAATCAGGGACTGAGCTCTGATATTAAGGACTGGACTTTGGATGCTTATAGAAGAGTACTGGAGAATGAGATGATCTGGCGCGGATTTTTGAATTCTTTTCTGTATTCATTTGTATTTACAGTGATCTCAGTTTTTGTAACATTACTGGCAGCCTTTCCTCTGTCTAAAAAAGAATTTGTGGGAAGAAAATTTTTTAATCTGATTTTTCTGATCACAATGTTTTTTGGGGGAGGAATGATTCCAACATTTATTTTGATCAATCAGCTGCATATGGTAAATACAGTATGGGCGGTTTTGATTCCGGGAGCATTTAACGTTTGGAATATGATTCTTGCAAGAACTTATTATCAGTCAATTCCGGCAGAATTAAGAGAAGCATCTGCAATTGACGGTGCTAATGAAATTCAGCATTTTTTCAAAATTATGATGCCGGTATGTAAACCGATCATTGCAGTACTGGCACTGTGGTCATTTGTCGGAATGTGGAATAGCTACTTTGATGCGATGATTTATTTGAACGATGCAAATCTTCAGCCACTGCAGCTGGTACTGCGTTCAATCCTGGTGCAGAATACTCCACAGCCGGGAATGATTGCAGATATCCAAAGCACAGCAGAGATGGCAAAGGTAGCAGAACAGTTGAAATATGCAACAATTGTAGTATCAAGTTTACCACTTTTAGTGATGTATCCATTTTTCCAGAAATATTTTGATAAAGGAATTATGGTTGGATCGGTAAAAGGCTAAAGAAAGGAATGATACAGATATGAAGAAAAACAGAGTAAGAAGTTTGCTTGCACTTGGACTTTCTTTAACAATGATGGTAAGTATAATGGGGTGTGGAAAACAGCAGAGGCTTGATGCTGAGATTAATCCGGATACACCGGTATCGGATGTACAGTTTCCATTGAAAGAAACAGAGGAGCTTTCTTTTATTACCAGTGCACCGGCCACTTCAACACAGGATCCAAATAAAAGAGTAATTTTCCAGAGAATGGAAGAACAGACAAATGTTCATATTGACTGGACCTGCTTTGTATCAGATCAGTTTTCAGATAAAAAGAATCTGGCGCTGGCTCAGTTTGGAAATCTGCCGGATGGACTGTTTAATGCAGGCATGAGTGATTATGATCTGTTGCGTTATGCAAAGCAGGGAATAATTATTCCGCTGGAAAATCTGATTGACAAATATATGCCAAACCTTCAGGCTGTGTTTGAAAAATACCCGGAATACAGAACCATGTGTACAGCACCGGATGGACATATTTACTCTTTTCCGTGGATTGAACAGCTTGGTTCCGGAAAAGAAGCAATTCAGGCCATTGGAGATATTCCTTATATTAATAAGAAATGGCTTGATTATCTTGGTCTTGAGATTCCAACCACAACAGATGAACTGGAGCAGGTACTGATTCAATTTCGAGATCATGCAGATGATCTGAAACAAGAGTTTTCCATTGAAGGTGATGTAATACCAATGTCATTTATTATCAATAACGGAGATCAGGATCCTTCAATCTTAATAAATGGATTCGGAGATGGTTATGGGGACACAGGAGATCATTTTGCTGTAACAGATGAAGGTAAGGTGATTTATACAACGGTTCAGGAAGGATACAAAGAAGGTATCAAATGGCTGCATAAACTTGTGACAGAGAATCTGATCGATCCGGAAGCATTTACACAGGAATGGTCTACTTATGTTGCAAAAGGAAAGAATCACCGTTATGGACTTTGCTTCACATGGGATATTGCTAATATAGACAACAATACGGATTATGTGATGCTTCCGGCACTGACCGGACCGGATGGAATGAGAAATATCACCAGACAGAACAACAGTGAGACCAGCGGTTTTGACAGAGGAAGATGTGTGCTTACTACCAGCTGCCGTAACACGGCACTTGCTGCCGCATGGATCGATCAGATGTATGCACCCCTTCAGTCTCCGCAAAATAACTGGGGAACCTATGGAGAGAAGGATTCCTTTAATATTTTTGAGCTGTCTGTAAACAAAGATGGCGAAAAAATGTTAAAGCATATGGACTTAGGAGATCAGTCACCGGTGGAAGTACGTGAAGCGCAATCTGTAAATGGTCCTCTCGCTATATTAAATGAATATTATGACGTATATGTAACACAGCCGGAAGATGCGAAATGGCGTCTGGATAATATGCATGAGACATATTTACAGGATATGAACAGCAAATATGTTTATCCTAATGTATTTATGAGTATTGATGATACAAACAAAGTGTCACAGTATGATACAGATATTAAGAAATATGCAGAACAGAAGAAAGCAGATTGGATCCTGAACGGAGGAATTGATGAAGAATGGGATTCTTATCTGAAAAAAATGGAGAAGTACGGGCTTTCCGATTACCTTTCAATCAAGCAAAAATATTTTGACCAGTATCAGGATTCATTAAGCAGTGAAAAATAAGAGAAGATATCATTTTGACAGGAGGAACTATATGAGCGAAATGTTGGAAAAGGCAAGAAAATATGAATTTATACAGGGACAGCAGATCAAAGAGGAAGAAAGACCAGCCTTTCATATAACTCCTTATGTTGGCTGGATGAATGATCCAAATGGATTTTCCTATTATAAAGGAGAGTATCATTTGTTCTACCAGTATAATCCGTATAGCACACATTGGGACAGTATGCACTGGGGACATGTAGTGAGTAAGGATTTATTGCATTGGAACTATGTTCCGACTGCATTGGCACCGGATGAAGATTATGATAAATTCGGCTGTTTTTCAGGAAGTGCCATAGAATTAGAGGATGGCAGACAGTTGCTTATGTATACTTCTGTAAATCAGGAGAAACTGGAAGACGGAACTGTAAGGGATATTCAGACACAGGCAGTGGCAGTTGGAGATGGTAAGGATTATGAAAAGTATGATAAGAATCCGGTTCTGACAGCCAAAGATCTTCCAAAGGGGGCTAGTAAAGTAGACTTTCGTGATCCCAAAATCTGGAAAGGGAACGATGGAAACTTTTATTGTGTTATAGGAAGTCGTCCGGCTGATGGAAGCGGACAGATTCTTCTTTACAGAAGTAAAAATGGCTTTGAATGGGAATTTGTAAGCATTCTGGCAAAGAATCAAAATCGTTATGGAAAAATGTGGGAATGCCCGGATTTCTTTGAATTGGACGGCAAATATGTGCTTCTGACAAGTCCACAGGATATGCTTCCGGAAGGATTAGAATTTCATAATGGAAATGGAACGTTATGTATTATTGGGGAGTTGGATCCTGAGACACATACTTTAAAGGAACAGTTTTGTCAAGGTGTTGATTACGGAATTGACTATTACGCAATGCAGACACTGCTTGCACCGGATGGACGAAGAATTATGATCGCCTGGATGCAGAACTGGGATACGCTTGCATATCGATGCAATGACTCTGGATGGTTCGCACAAATGAGTCTTCCAAGAGAACTGTCTGTTAAAAACGGAAGATTGTATCAGGTTCCGGTCAGAGAACTTAATGCCATGCGTGCAAACAAAGTCGAGTATAACAATGTTGTGATAAAAGATACCAGGCTCACACTGGATCAGATTGAAGGACGAACGGTAGATCTGGAACTTGTGATACGACCGGCAGATAAAGACAAGCTTTATAAAAAATTTGAACTCTGTTTTGCAGAGAATGAGAAATATCATTCTACATTATGCTTCCGTCCGGATGAATCTGTTTTAAAAATCGATAGAAAATTCTCAGGAAGCGAACGGGCGCTGGTTCATCAGAGCAGTTGTCTGGTAAACGGTGACAGCAATGAACTAAAATTGCGTGTGATTTTGGATAAGTTTAGTGTGGAAGTATTTATTAATGACGGCGAGCAGGTTATGTCTGCGGTTATTCTTACAAAGCAGGAAGCAAAGGGGATTTCTTTCTTTGCTGATGGTGCAGTTAAGCTTGATATAGTGAAATATGATTTATTATAATAAAGCGTTCTAAATGGGACATAATGCAGCATTTATTGGTAAGGTTGGTAATGATTTTTTGGGAGATCAGTTGAGAGAAGCCATAAAAGAAGCAGGAATTGATGACATTGGATTATGTACAGATGAAAAAATTCATACTACGCTTGCTATGGTACATACATATCCGGATGGAGATAGGGATTTTTCCTTCTATCGTAATCCGGGAGCAGACATGATGCTGAATAAAACTGAGATTCCCGAGGATATTCTCAAGGAAACAGAAATGCAAATAAGTAAAAAACTTTAAATTTGTAATTCTTGCCAAATAGCAAGGAAATCGCAAGACTTTGGTCATGTGAATTTCCTTGCTTTTTTTTTCTCAAAGTGTCAGGTAAGGCCCTTGTTTATGGAAGAAATCAGCTCTGCCAGTTGTTTCCTTTTGGTGCGTGTATCACCGTTGATCATCAACTTGGAATAAATCTGGTTGACATATTGTTTCACAGTGCCTTCAGAGAGAAATAACCTCTCTGCGATTTCGCGGTTGCTCAGACGGTCGGTGATCAAAGCTGCGATTTCTGCTTCTCTGCTGTTCAGCACATTCAGGCTCTCAGGTCTGGAATTATGGCTGGACAGGCAGCGGCAGTGTTGTTCATAAACAGAACCAAGGGAAAGGATCCGGTCTGTGAAAGGCTCCGATGCTATGGAATTAATACTGCTCAGCACGTCCTTGATATAGGTATAATTTTCTACAAAAGGAATCAGAAAGCCATCCGGCATGGCGTGTCCTAAGGCTTTCTGCAGAAGCTGTCGTGCATCATGATGTTTGCCCAGCATTGCGTAAGCAGCAGCGGTCTGGATCTGAATGTGGAGAGACACAAGTTCATAGTGCATTTTCTCACAGATAGGCAGAAGCGTTTCGCTTCTGCCTATAACTTTTGCGTACATTTTCTGTGAAAGAAAGACCTGATTCTCGATCATTTCCATCATAGGTCTGCAGGGAGAAAGAAAGCTGACAGTGGATAACATATGGTCTTTAAATAATGCAGGAATCTTTTCCGGCATTCTAATTAATGTATAGTAGTAAGCATAAGTACTGTCAAAAATATTCAGCCACATCATATTGTGGAGAGACAGAAGCTCCTTACGCTTTACTTCAGGGTTCTTCACAAAGGTGACACCCTCCTGAAAAAGGGAAAGCCTTGCAGCAAGGAAATCACAGCAGAGCGAAATATTGTGCTGTCCGTTTGAGGCAATGGTGGAATAAGTTTGCTCCAGCAGAATCTGTGCATCTGAAAAATTCCCCTGCATAAATGCTGCCTCTGCATTCATGAGCAATTCCGCACCCTGTCCATGTCCCTGGGTAATCCTGTAATAGTGGGGCATACATTCATTCATAGCTGTCAGTTCTGCATCCAGGGTTCCGGATCTGCGGTGAAACATCATCAGAACAGAAGGAGAACCGAAGGTCCAGCTTCCTGTTTTGCGGATACTGATGGCAGGTCTGGTCATTTTAGAACTGGCCTGACGGTGCAGAACGCTCATACCGGTGATATCGTTATACATCAGAAAACTCATAATAAGATCACATTCTCCGGAGAGATTCTTTCGCTCATCTTCGGACAAAGTGTTATCTTCAGCTATGGTATCTGTCAGAAGCTGCTTCAGTTCCAGCATTTTGGGAATCTGATGCCAGGTAAACATACGGCGCATTAATACGAGAAGGGCCAGAGGCCTGTTCTTCAGGATTTCTGTTGGACAGACATCAAGAAATGCGAGAACCTTTTCCGGCGAAAGAGAAGCCAGGAGGATTCCTGCATCCTTTTGGATAACAGCAAGTGCTGCATCATAGTTAAGAGCCTTGTTATAGGCAGCAAGTGCCTGCAGAAACTGTCCCCGGGATTCATACCATTGTCCGTAACGATTCCGGAAATCTGTCTGTTTTTCATGGGAAAGCATGGCAAAGGCACGCTGTGTACATTCCTTCATCATATGGTGAAAACGGAAGCTGACTCCATCGGGCAAAGGAGTGATAAAAGCATTCTGTCTGGTCATAAGGGAAAGAATCTGTCCGGCTTCCGGATTCCCTGTAATAAAAAGAGCCATCTCAACGGTAAATTCATCTGCAAGTCCCATAACAGTGAGAAATTCCTGCTGCGCATCAGAAAGGGGTGCGATCATGGCAGAGGAAAACATATCATAGATATTAGAAGTATGGTCAGGAAAATGTCCGCTTTCAAAAAAGGTACAGAGATTCAGATAGACTGCAGAGAACCATCCCTCACTGGAATAGAGAAGCGTGTTCAGCTGATCTTCGTTCAGGCTGGCACCGCAGCGATGGGTATAGACAGAAAGCTCCCGCCGGTTCAGACACAGATCCCTGGTATGGATCTGATATAACTTTTTGCCAAGACGGAGAATTTCTTTTCCGGACAGAAAAGCATTTCTGCCGGATACGATCAGGTGGATATTTTCAGGCAGTCTGTTGGCAAGCATACAAAAAAAATCTGCAACATGAGGTTCACCCAGCAGATGAAAATCATCAATAAAAATGTAGTAAGAGGTCTGACTGCTCAGGGAATAACAAAGCTCATCAGCAAGCATCCCCGCACTGGCAGCGTCTGAGGGGCAGATATAATTATCCAGAAAATCAAGCCCTGCGAAGGCAAATGCCTTCTGAACGCTTTGCCAGAAAACAGACAGATTATCAGAATAAATACTGATCCGGATCACACAGGAGTTTCTGTTTTTGCTCTGTTTGTCCAGATACCAGTTGATGGCAGTTGTTTTTCCATATCCCATGGGAGCGGTCACAGCAGTGAATGCAGATTGTGAAATCGGCTTCAGATTCTCCTGCAGACGCTCAGAGATGTAAATTGTATTCAGATTATATTTTTTTTTAGACATCTGTAAAACCCCTCACTTGATACGATATGTTTCATTTTAACATATAAAGTATCAAAATGAAACTTTTTCCCAGGTGGTTTTTCAGGCAATATCTGCCGTCACTTTTGCTATACAGGGGGCACTTTTTGGTGCCGAAAAGTGAATTATCAAATGAAAAGAAATCAGTTATAATTACAGATAACAGAAACCTATAGCAGAGCAAAGATATGCAGGGTGTAGATCGGAAGTTAAAATTACTATAGGTAAATACATAGTAATAATGCCCAAAAACAGAAGATACATTTTTAGTAAAAAACGCTTTTGAAATCAAAGTAAAATGGCTTTATAATAAAAATAAGGGCGAGTAGCATAATGAGTCGGAAAACAACAGTTATGCTACTTGTTTTTATAAAATGAATTTCAGGAGGAACTGCATATGCATGAGTATGAAATCTTTATTGAGGATATAAATCCGTGTGGAGGAGAACAATACAGTAAAAAAACTTTGATCGAGGCAGAAGCAGCCAGCCCGGAAGCTTATGTAAAAGAAAACGGAAGATTTCCGGTTCTGGAATCCACATGCAATGAGAGTGGAGATGTTGTAATAGTAACAGGAGACAATCAGGGTTCTTTTGTACGTTATACTTTTACGGAATAAGAGTGCCTGTCAGCAAGGAGTGGATTTTGTGAAATATGAAATTGGAGACTTTGTCAGCAAACCAGTTACAGGTATCTGTAAAATAGAAAATATTTTATATTTGGATCCGCAGGATGAAAAAAACGATAAGTTATATTATCTGATGAAACCAGTAGAAGATGAAAAGGAAAAAATATATGTTCCTGTTTCAAGCTCAGATTCAAGACTGAGATTATGTCTGACAAAAGAAGAAGCCTGGAATCTGATCAAACGAATTCCGGATATCCCGACAGCATGGACAAACAATGAAAAAATGAGGGAACAAAATTATAAAGAAGCAGTAAGAGCAAATAACCCTGAGGCATTAGTTGCTATTATAAAAATGATTTATCAGCGGAAGCAGAAAAGACTTGCACAGGGGAAAAAGTGTACTGCTACAGATGCAAGGTATTTCCAGATAGCAGAAAATCTGTTATATATGGAACTGGGAGTTGCACTTGAAAAGCCAAAACAGGAAATCTGTAAAACGATTATTGATTACATCGATCAAAATAAAATAGATTGATGTGCATTGTAAAATGTAAATTGTAAAAAATATTTCGTTTGACTTTTTAGAAAACAGGAAATATAATGATAACGAACGAGTAGCAGATGAGCGTAAATCCAGTTTCATGCTACTCGTTTTTCTTTTGTTAAATAGAATATTTGCTATGAAAAAAGTGTGTAGCCTGTCAGCGTAAGTCCAGCTTATAAGACAAGGTGCGCACTTTTTTTGTGCAGAAAAGAGAGGAGTTAAAGTAAAATGGCAGAAAGCAACAAAATGAAGGATATGCCGGTGAATAAGCTGATGATCCAGATGGGAATCCCTATGATCTTATCCATGGCATTGCAGGCGGTCTATAACATTGTAGACAGTGCATTTGTAGGAAATATGAGAGTAGGCAGTGAAGCGGCATTAAATGCACTGACACTCGTATTCCCGGTGCAGATGCTTATGGTTGCGGTGGGAATCGGAACAGGTGTAGGAACCAATGCACTTCTTGCAAGGACACTTGGACAGGGAAACAGGGAAAAGGCTGCAAAGGTAGCAGGAAACAGTCTGTTCCTGGGTGTGATCATTTACGTGGTCTGCTTACTGTTTGGTATCTTTGGAGTGAAAGCATATATTTCATCACAGACAGTTGATGCAGAAGTACTTGAAATGGGAGTCAGTTATCTGCGGATATGCTGTGTGATTTCTTTTGGTATTATTTTCTTTTCTTTATTTGAAAAGCTATTACAGGCAACAGGTCGTTCTCTTTATTCTACAATCGGACAGGTGGTTGGTGCTGTTGTAAATATTATTCTCGATCCGATTATGATCTACGGTATTGGACCTTGCCCTGAAATGGGAGTGAAAGGTGCAGCTTACGCAACTGTAATTGGTCAGGTTGCTTCTGCTGTATTGCTGCTTATTTTTCATATGAAACTGAACAGGGAATTCGGGCATGGACCGAAATACATGAAACCGAATGCTGGTGTTATAAAAGAAATCTATGCAATCGGACTTCCGGCAATTATTGCGCAGGCTCTGATGTCTATTATGGTTTATGTGATGAATCTGATCCTGAAGTTCAATCCATCAGCACAGACAGCCTATGGATTGTTCTATAAAGTCCAGCAGTTTGTTCTCTTCCTTGCTTTTGGTCTGCGAGATGCGATCACTCCGATCATTGCATTTGCTTATGGAATGAGAAGCAAAAAGAGAATTCAGGATGGAATCAAATATGGTCTGATCTATACGGTTATATTAATGATTCTG
>OICL01001378.1_pt1 | contig 10558 bp, 7 predicted proteins | sample 1581231 | NCBI WGS metagenome assembly OICL01 (sample SAMEA3882542, study PRJEB24775) | human gut metagenome | biome: human-associated habitat; feature: intestine environment; material: feces | place: Netherlands | collected 2009/2010 | reverse complement strand
ATAGTCCTCTATCCACCCTTTAAGGGTTTCCACTCCCCACGCTTCGGCATCGTCAAAGATGCCGTCCAATTCCGTGATAGGCTTGCCGAACTTGACTATCAGCGTTTGGTAGCCTGCTTCGTTCATTGCTTGTCCTCCTTTCCTCTTTTTGCCGTCAGCCACTTGTCCCGTGCGGCTCGGCACTCGTCCAACGTGGGTTTCACACAAGAGAACAATTCCCCGTCCGTGTGGCGGTAGTCGTATTGCACAAGTGTCCGCTTGCGTCTGCCGATACCCGTTTGGGACTTCTCGTATTTCTCTGTCCCTGCTTGCGTGCAGGTGCTTACTCCGCTGATGGTCATCCGTGTACTCATAATCGTTATTTTTAGATGGTTAGAAATGTACTGACAACACTCTGTTCTGCATCACTATTTCGGGGTTACTCGTATAGCGTTGGTGCAGGTAGAAATGATGTGAGCCGAAGCCGTAATGAAAGAACTTGTCAAGTTCGTGCTTCTTGGCGAAGTCCTTGACGCCCGCTCTTAACTGCCCCTCACTCTGACAAAGAGTGAGGAGGTTCATAAATTCAAGGAACATCGTGGGGATTTTATCGTCCCACAAGCAAACCATGCTTTCAAATCTTACTTCCATGTTGTTCAATATTATAATTATAGGTTGATATTATGCTGCGTTCATCCGCTGACGGATAAGGCTCATGTTACTGTTCACAAGGGCGATGATGCGGTCGTGGTACTCGGTGTTCTCGTTGCATACGCCACGGCACTGCACCACCTCAAAGGTTTTCAGTGACACCTCCACCGTTTCTATGCGCCTGCCGTCTATCCGTGCGGAGAGTATCAGGGAATTTTTCCGATTGTGGTAGCCGCCCACACAATGGTGCATTAGCCTTCCTTCCGTTTCCATTTCCTCCACGCTTTCAATGACCTTGACAAGTATAAGGTTGTCAGAGAATGCAAGTCCGAAAAACATTCCTTTGGTTTTCAGATAATTCTTCTCGTCCTCAATCGCTTTCATGCGTTGCTGTTCCGTCCGTTCACGTTCCCTTTGTCGGTTGCGCCTTGCCACCAGCTTGTCGTGTTCGGATTTGAGGTCGGAGGGGCAGACGTACTTCGGGCTGTTCGTGTCCTTGCCGAAATGCCGCAGGAGGTCTATGGTGTCACGCCACATGGAGCCGTCAGCAATGGTGTAGCCGTTGCGGATACATATCTTTATGGATGCCCAATACCTCTCCATGTCAAAGGAACTGCGGATGTAGTGGCGCAACATGGGGTATTGCCCTGCCTTCAACAGCGTTTCGGCTCGGCTGTCGGAAAGGATAGCCGTGAAAAGGTCGTAAGGCAGTATGTTGTGGTATTCGCCATTGAAGCCGTTGCGTTTCAGTTCGGGTATGAAACGCTGTCGGGGATAGGTGCAGACGGGGTTTATATCGTATGCACGGAGTTTGTTGTTCTTGCGTACCTCCATGTCGCTGTATTCCGCCCATAGGTCGTAGTAAAGTATGGACATTCCTCGCAGTCGGGCGACAGTGACGGTTGTGCCTTTGGGCGAAATCCACCTTTGCACCACTTCATAAATGGAATACTCGGCTGCCTGCCCTGCCTTGTATCGGGATTTGACGAAGAAGAAGCGTATCACTTGGTACTGCTTGCAGGTGGTGATGATGCAGAAATACTCGTTCTCGCTGAACACGCTCTTTCGGGTGCGCAACGCTTCCAACTCCATGCCGCAATGCGGGCAGGTGCATCCGCAAACGGTGTCCGCAAGGTCGTGTTCACTCCTCCACGAATGTCCACACTCGGTGCAGATGTTCGTGCCGTCCGCCCTCTTGATGGCGTAATGCTTGAAGCAATGGCGGAAAGCGTATGCCCTCTGTATGGCGGTCAATTTCGGCAGTCGCTCGCTCAATCGTGCGACTTCCTGCTGTATGGGTGTTCTCGGTTTCATAATCAGAAATTGAATAGGTTGGGTTGTTGTACTTCTTGTGCGGTCGCTTTGGTGGCGGTTCTCGGCTTGCTGCGGTTTTGCAACTTGCGGAGTTCTTCCTCTTGGTATCTGCGGACTGCGTTCTGCCGTGCTTCCGCCTTTTCCTCTGCCGTGAGTTCCACAACGTGGTTCACCGCCACTTGGCATTGGATAGGCTTGCCTACCTCTATCTCGTTCTCGTCATAGTAGTGGACGGCTTGCCCGAATATCTCCCCGTCCGTGAAGCCGTTGCAACCGCTCCGCTGCACGTAGTTGAGAATGTAGGTGACGCAATCGTCTATGTTCTTAGCAGGGTTGCGGTAGTTCTTCGCAAAGAGCGCATCTTCCGCTGCACGCTGCTCCAGATACATCTGTATCGTTCTCTTGAAATGTTCTGTTCCTTTCATATCGCTGTCGTTTTTAGATTGTCAGTTTCAGTATCTCTCTCCAATAGGTCGGATCCGCCTCGCTTAGAAAGAAATCTATGAAGTCCCTTCGTGTGTCCTTGTTCAACCGAGTGGCAACAATCATTCTTCCCGCTTCCGGCAAAAGGGGACAACGAAAAAAAAGAAATATCATTTGGTAGCCCGTAAAAGCACCTTTTAGCATAAGTACAAAAGAAAGGGACATTGCGTCATCAGTCTAAACATCGTCTAGGCGCACGAGGCTGTACCTTTTTCTCCGGTTAGGCGGTAGTCGGCACACGCTTGCTCAAAAATCGTTTTGGCAATGGTGTCCAACGGACAAAACCGCTTTTACAAAAAATCTTATGAATAAGGGAATAAAAAACCGAGAGTTTATTTCAAAATCTCCGATTAAATTAAAACACACGCTATATCCGTCCAAAGGTAACAGAAGAAGATTTATGAATATTTATTTTGAAAATATACATAAAAGGATTATCTTTGCACCGCAAATGAATCAATGATATGAACCAATTACAGACTACATACAGCATACATCACCTTACATCGGGAAATACCCCCCTGTGTAATCACTTCATTGTGCATGTACATTGGTTCAGCGGCTTTGTTTAGATTTCCACTCACACGTAATTTATTACCCAACTTTCATCCTACCCACACACGTGCCCGATGAAAGATATATTGCATGATGGTTCTCATTCGGTGAAACCGTCGGGTTGTATATGTTTTACTAAAAAAATTGATTGCTATGTTTACTATTATATCTATTATGTTTGTTGGTATCGGTATAGGATATGTATTGCGCAACTTGCAGTTTTTACAGAAAATAGAAAAGAGTACATCACTCACTATCTTCCTGCTGCTGTTTGTTTTGGGAATCTCTATCGGCTCCAACAGCTTAATCATTAACAATTTAGGCAGATTCGGATGGCAGGCGGCTATATTGGCTACATTAAGCATTTTGGGCAGTATGCTAGCTTCTTTCCTGGTATTTCATCTGTTTTTTAAGAAAGGAGGCAAACAATGAAAGGCAGTTTGGTTGTTGTCGCATTTTTTTGTGCAGGATGTATGATTGGAGCTGTCAATAATTTCCAGTATGACATGCACTCTGTTTCCATGTATGTGCTTTATGCACTGATGCTCCAAGTAGGAATCAGCATAGGCAGCAATAAGAAATTGAAAGAACTGATTAAAAGCTTACGGCTGAAAATGCTCCTGGTACCGATGGCTACCATTGCGGGAACCTTGCTTTTCTCGGCACTGGCCAGCCTGCTATTAAGCCAATGGAGTGTATTCGACTGTATGGCGGTGGGCAGCGGCTTTGCCTATTATTCGCTTTCCTCCATCCTGATCACACAGTTCAAGGAACCGTCTATCGGATTACAACTGGCCACCGAATTGGGAACCATTGCGTTACTGGCCAATATTTTCCGGGAGATGATGGCATTGCTCGGTGCTCCGCTCATACGGAAATATTTCGGACAGCTGGCTCCTATCTCGGCTGCCGGAGTGAACTCGATGGATGTATTGCTGCCATCCATCACACGTTATTCGGGAAAAGACATGATTCCCCTGGCCATATTCCACGGAATACTGATTGATATGAGTGTTCCTGTTTTCGTATCCTTCTTCTGTAATTTATAAAAAAAGAGAAGCCCGCTGATTGGTTAAGCGGGCTTCTCTTTCATATATAATATAGGCGGGAATTATTTCGCAACCTTTTCCAGTTTCTTCATGATAGAGAAGATGAACAATGCGGAAAGCAAGCAGCACACAATCAATACACTCCATACCATCCACAACTGCATATCACCCCACAAATAACCGATGATAGCTACCAGATAGTTACCAATAGCAGTAGCCACAAACCAAAGTCCCATCATAGCGCCTTTATACTTGGGAGGAGCTACCTTGGAAACAAATGAGATACCCATCGGTGACAGGAACAATTCGGCAAAAGTCAATACCAGATAAGTCGAGATCAGCCAGTTGGGTGAAACCAACGCGCTCTCGGCAATACCATTGGCTTCTACTTCGGCAGGAGTAGGCAGACCGAATGAGCCGAATGCCAGCAACATGAAACCTACTGCGGCAATCACCATACCGATACCGATTTTACGCGGAGCTGATGGCTCTTTTCCTTTCTTTGCCAATGAACCGAATACTGCCAGTGATACCGGAGTCAGAGCGACAACGAAGAAGGGGTTAAACTGTTGGAAAATCTGAGGAAGGATAGGCAATGTAGGGTCCATAGTACCATAATTGACTCCTAAAACCACAAGAGCCAAGGTAGCAATAACGCCTGAAATCAATTTGCCCTTGCCTGTCTTGGACTGGAACAGTGAGAAACCTGCATAAACGGTTACAATAAGCAGAGCCAGATTCCATACGCTGAAGCCAAGGCGATCCAGACCGGTTACCTCATGTGCCGTGTAGTCACGGGCGAAGAAGGTCATGGTAAGACCGTTCTGATGGAATGCCATCCAGAAGAAAATAACCACAGCGAATACCAGCAACAAAGCGACGATGCGTTCTTTGGTCTGTGCGGGAGTCAGCTCTTCTTCGTGTACATTGGCCGGTTTAGCCTGCTTGGAGTTGTAATCGGCATGTTTGAATGTAGAACGGAAAATAACATAAATAGCCATAGAGGCAACCAGTGAGATACAAGCTACACCGAAACCATAGTTATAGGCTTCTGACAATTTATCAATATAAGTAGTACAGAAATCAGCCATGCTTCCTGTGAAATTCTGTGCGGTCTGCATGGCAGTCAGTGTGGCCTCGCCTTCTGCGGTAATCGTACCGTCCAGGAACTGGTGTGCCAAAGAAGGTATCTGGGGTACATAGCTGAAACCTGCTTTGCCCAACACATAGTTGGTCATGGCAGTAGCGGCAGTCGGAGCGAACAGGGCACCGATGTTGATTGCCATATAGAACAAACTGAAAGCGGTATCACGTTTCGCGCTATACTCAGGAGCATCATACAGATTACCTACCATTACTTGCAGATTTCCCTTGAAAAGTCCGGTTCCCAAAGCAATCAGGGCAAGAGCGCCGAACATGGAATACAATCCGATATTGGTTGCCATCGGGATAGCCAGCAGCACATAACCGGCAAACATGATAACGATACCGGTAGGATACCTCCGATAAGCGGCATGAAATACACTCCTGCCAGGAAACTGGCAAAGATTGTTGACGTCGTGGCGGCTGTAAAGCCGAATTTCGCTTGCAGGAAAAGAGTGAAAATAGCAAGCATGGTGTAATAACCAAAGCGTTCGCCGGTATTGGCGAGAGCTAATGCGTATAAGCCTTTAGGCTGTCCTTCAAACATAGTTGATAAAGATTTAATTAATAGTTAGTATTCTTTTTTTGCAAAGATATAACTTTTAGTCTATCTGAAAAAAAAAGAGCCACAAATGTGACTCTTTTTGGCATATTTATTCGGTGAAAAGGGAACAAATCTCTGCTTTCGTTTCTTTTATCAGGTCATCGGCCGCTATTTTTATCTGTAATCCGCGGATACCGGCACTGATATAAATGTACGGGAATGCGGTGCAAGTCTCGTGTATATAGGTGGGGAAATGCTTTTTCATGCCGATGGGAGAACATCCTCCCCGGATATATCCTGTCAGGGGAAGCAGCTCTTTCATGGGAATCAGGTCGCATTTCTTGTTACCTGAGACTTTTGCCGCCATTTTTAAATCCACCTCGTGCTCGCCGGGTATGACACAGACAAAATATCCGGATTTATCCCCATGAAGCACCAAAGTCTTGAAGACTTGTTCTATGTTCTCGCCCAAACTGGCGGCAACGTGAACAGCGCTGAGGTCATTCTCGTCTACTTCGTATGGAATAAGCTCGTATGCTATCTTGGCCTTATCAAGCAGACGGGCTACGTTGGTTTTAGCTATTTTCTCTTTCATTGCTGGTATGCCGGTTAATTTTCCAATTCTTCTTTTATAAATTTCGGGGTATATCCTTTCTTGCTTCCGGCCACTTCCTCAGGAGTTCCGGCAGCAAGCACCTGTCCTCCGCCCCTTCCGCCTTCGGGACCCATATCGATGATGTAATCCGCCAGTTTGATCACGTCCAGGTTATGTTCGATAACCAGAACGGTATTGCCTTTCTCCACCAGTTTGTTCAGTACATTCATCAGCACACGGATATCTTCGAAATGAAGCCCGGTAGTAGGCTCATCCAGAATATACATCGTTTTGCCGGTATCACGCTTGGACAGTTCCGTAGCCAGTTTCACACGCTGGCTCTCTCCGCCCGACAAGGTGGTGGAGGGCTGTCCCAGTTTAATATATCCTAACCCCACCTCTTGCAGCACTTTGATTTTATTCAGAATCTGAGGCACATTCTCAAAGAACTCTACAGCACGATTGATGGTCATGTCCAGTACATCGGCTATGGATTTACCCTTATAGCGCACTTCCAGCGTCTCGCGGTTATATCGTTTACCGTGACAAACCTCGCAAGGTACCAGCACATCGGGCAGGAAATTCATTTCGATGGTCTTGTATCCGTTACCGCCGCAAGCCTCGCAGCGTCCTCCGGTTACATTGAACGAGAAACGCCCCGGCTTATAGCCACGGATCTTCGCTTCGGGCAGACCGACAAACAGATTCCGGATATCCGAGAATACTCCTGTATAGGTGGCCGGATTGGAACGCGGTGTCCTGCCCAGCGGCGACTGGTCCACATTCACCACCTTATCTATATAGTCCAGTCCCTCCACACTGTCATAGGGCAGAGGTTCCTGCAAAGAACGGTAGAAATGCTGTGACAGGATGGGCTGCAAGGTATCGTTTATCAGCGTGGATTTGCCACTGCCGGACACCCCTGTGACGCAAATGAGTTTTCCCAAAGGAAATTCCACATCCACATTCTTCAGGTTGTTTCCCTTCGCCCCTCTCAGCCATAAGGATTTCCCGTTACCGGGGCGGCGTTCGGCCGGTATCTCTATCTTCATCTGTCCGTTTAAATACTTAGAGGTAAGTGTTTCTGTCTGAAGCATTTGTTTCGGAGTTCCTTGGAATACTACTTCCCCACCCAAACGGCCTGCCTTCGGTCCCATATCAACCACATAGTCTGCCGCCAGCATCATATCCTTGTCATGCTCCACCACGATGACAGAGTTACCTGTGTCACGCAACTTCTTCAAGGAGTTGATAAGGCGGAGGTTGTCCCGTTGGTGCAATCCGATACTCGGTTCATCCAGAATATAAAGCACGTTCACCAGCTGGGAGCCGATTTGAGTTGCCAGACGGATGCGCTGGCTCTCGCCTCCCGAAAGGGATACCGAGGTGCGGTTCAGTGAAAGATAATCCAGTCCCACATCCAACAGAAACTTAAGACGGGTACGGATCTCCTTCAAAATCTCGGCGGCAATCATGCGCTGCTTGTCTTCCAGAAAAGGATCGACCTGTTGCAGCCAGTCATACAGTTCGTTGATATCCATGCTTGCCAGTTCATAGATGTTCTTGTCGTGGATACGGAAATGCAACGCCTCCTTGTTCAGGCGCGCGCCCTTGCATTCGGGACAGACATCGGTCTTGGCAAACTGTTCCGCCCACTTCTGGGCAGTGGCCGACGCATCTTTCTCCTGCATCATCTGGATGTACTTCACAATCCCTTCATAAGTTACAAAGTAATCGGAAGAGGTATGAATCAAGGTGCTCTTTATCTTGATACGCTCATCCGAGCCATAGAGTATTTCGTCTATCGCATCATCCGGCATATCCTTGACCGGTGTCTTGATCGTAAAATCATATTTTTCAAGCAACGCCTCTATCTGCCAGAAAATCATGGCATTTTTATATTTGCCCAAAGGCACGATGGCTCCTTCGTAAATGGAAAGATTCCTGTCGGGAATCACTTTGTCCACATCAATCAGATTCACATACCCCAGCCCCTTACAACGGGGGCAGGCTCCCTGCGGAGAGTTAAACGAAAAATTATGAGGAGCAGGTTCTTTATAAGACAGTCCGGTAACAGGACACATCAACCGCTTACTGTAATGGCGCACCTCCCGGGTATCGGCGTCATAAATCATAATCAGCCCCTCACCCTGCTGCATGGCAGTGGCAACGCTCTGTTTCAGCCGTTTGTCATCCTTTTCCGATACGACCAACTTATCTATCACAACTTCTATATCATGATTTTTATAACGGTCCAGCTTCATGCCGTGTACAATCTCGCGCACCTCGCCGTCCACGCGGACATACAGATAACCTTTCTTGCGCACTTGTTCGAAAAGTTCTTTGTAATGCCCCTTGCGGGTACGTACCAACGGGGCAAGCATGAATATCTTCTTACCCTGATAATCCCGGTGAATCAGGCCGATGATCTGTTCCTCGGTATATTTCACCATTTTCTCTCCCGAAAGATAAGAATAAGCAACTCCTGCACGGGCATAGAGCAAACGGAGATAATCGTATATCTCTGTCGTAGTCCCCACGGTAGAGCGGGGATTCTTGTTTGTCGTTTTCTGTTCGATGGAAATTACCGGACTGAGTCCTGTAATCTTATCCACATCCGGCCGCTCCAACCCTCCCAGGAAATTACGGGCGTATGCGGAAAAGGTCTCAATGTATCTCCGCTGCCCTTCGGCGAAGATGGTATCGAATGCCAAGGACGATTTACCGCTTCCGCTCAATCCGGTTATCACCGTCAGGCTGTTCCGTGGAATTTCAACATCTATATCTTTCAAGTTATGTACACGGGCACCGTATACATTAATCAGTTCTTTTTCTTCACTCATAGTCTTCTTACTCTGCGTAATCTTTGCAAAATTAATGCTTCCCGACGAAATATTTAATTAAAAAGCCTAATAATATTTTCTATTCTTTCTATATAATGTGAATAAAACAGTTTTTTTTGTACTTTTGCCACTCAGTTTAATCAACACACTGCAAATGAAATTTATTCGAGCATTATATCTTATCGCAGCCTTGTCTGCCAGCAGCACCGGAATGATGGCTCAAACACAGTCTTCCGGCTATTTCCTGCACACCATTACCAAAGGGCAAAGTCTTTATTCCATAGCCAGCATGTATAATGTCACTACCGGTGATATCGTTAAAATGAACCCCGGCAGCGACCAGAAAATTAAAACCGGTGAAACATTGAAGATTCCACAAAAGAACATCGGAACGGAACAGCAGATGTTCCATACCATCCAGTCGGGTGAAACCTTGTACAAGCTGACACAACGCTATGGAGTAACCGCACAACGCATCTGCCAGGCAAATCCCGGACTGAGCGCGGAGAATTTCCGTATCGGACAGGTTATCGTAATTCCCGCCAAGGTGACGGACAGCGAGGAGATAATCATGAACGAGGTGAAAGCCGCACAGACTACCAAGCCGGTCACCACTTCCACCCCACTGAAACCCAATTGCAGGGATATGCATAAAGTGGAACGCAAGGAAACGATATTCAGCATCAGCCGCCTGTATGGCATCACAGAAGCCGAACTGATTGCCGCCAATCCTGAACTGCGTACCGAAAAACTGAAAAAAGGAAGGTTCCTTTGTATTCCATATCCTAAGGATACAAAGACTGAAACGCCTGTGGATAATACGCCTGCCGTAATCCCCACGGACGACCAGCTGTTTAATGAAAGCAAGAAGGAGGCACGCAAAATATCTACCATCAAAGCTGCCGTAATGCTGCCATTCATGACAGACGGCAAGGGCAACCGTGACGAACAGACACGTATGGTGGAATACTATGAAGGCTTCCTGATGGCAGTAGACAGCTTGAAGGAAAAAGGAGTATCCATCGACCTGTACTCATACGATACCCATAACAATACTTCTTCCATCAAGAACATTCTGGATAGAAGTGAATTGAAGAGCATGGATATTATCTTCGGCCCGGCTTATCCCGACCAGGTGAAACCGGTTGCGGAATTCGCCAAGAAAAACAATATCCGGCTGGTAGTACCTTTTACCTCCAAAGGGAATGAAGTTTTCAGCAATCCCGCCATCTATCAGATAAATACTCCCCAATCTTATCTGTACTCGGAAGTTTACGAGCATTTTACCCGCAAGTTTACAACCGCCAATGTTATCTTCCTGGATGCAGAAGATGGTGACAAAGACAAAGTGGATTTTATAAAAGGACTGAAAGAGGAGTTAAAAACCAAACGCATTCCTTTT
>OICL01001366.1_pt1 | contig 10635 bp, 7 predicted proteins | sample 1581231 | NCBI WGS metagenome assembly OICL01 (sample SAMEA3882542, study PRJEB24775) | human gut metagenome | biome: human-associated habitat; feature: intestine environment; material: feces | place: Netherlands | collected 2009/2010 | reverse complement strand
GGAAACAGTAAGATTCCATTGTATTTCCTGATCATCAGTGCGTTGCTGAATATCGTGTTGGATCTGGTTTTAATCATTGTATTTCAGATGGGCGCACCGGGTGCGGCAATCGCGACGGTAGTAGCACAGGGCATATCAGGTGTACTCTGTCTTATTTATATTATGTGGAAGATTCCGATTCTTCATCTGAAAAAGGAAGACTGGCATGTTGGCGGACAGATTTATGCGATCCAGTTAAAGATCGGACTTCCGATGGCATTCCAATATTCCATCACGGCGATAGGAACGATTGTTGTACAGTCTTGCCTGAATATCCTCGGTTCTACAGCTGCAGCCGGATTTGCGGCAGCAAGCAAGATCGAGCAGGTGTTTACGCAGGCCTACGTTGCGCTTGGTACAACGATGGCGACTTACTGTGCACAGAATATGGGGGCAGGGAAATATACGAGAATCCGTAAAGGATTTAAGAGTGCAACATTGATTGGATTTATTTATGCGGTTGTGACAGGTGTGATTATTTTCTTTGTCGGAAAATATATGACGATATTCTTTGTATCAGAGAATGTAAATCAGATCATGGAATATGTGGATATTTATTTGAGGTGTGTAAGCGTGTCATTCCTGCCTCTTGTTATTGTTAATTTGTATAGAAACGGAATTCAGGGAATGGGATATGGACTGCTTCCAATGACAGCGGGGATTGCAGAACTTGTCGGACGGAGCGGTGCATCGCTGATTGCATCACATTTTGGCAGCTATATGGGAATCTGTCTGGCATCTCCGGCGGCATGGGTGCTGGCGGGAACACTTCTTCTTATTATGTACTTTGAGATCATGAAAGGAAAGAAAGACAGAAATTTGAAAAATAGATAGAAAACTGAAAAGCAACTTGTTATAATAAAATGTACGAATGAACATAGAAACATTGATGGGTGAAACAGCATGAATCAAAGAGTAATAAAAAAAGTCCGCTGTAATATCTGTTCAGCGGGATGTCCGATCGATGCTTATGTAGAAGAAGGAACGCTTGTGTCGGTAGAAGGCAGCCGGGATCTTCCGGGGCAGAGTGGAGGATTATGTTCTAAAGGAGCTGCTTCCAGGCAGTATGTTTATAACAAAGACAGGATTCTGTATCCGATGAAACGGATCGGAAAAAAAGGAAGCGGGGAATTTGAACGCATATCCTGGGATGAAGCGTATCGGATGATTGCAGAGAATCTTCTCAGGATCAAAAAAGAATATGGTCCGCAGGCGGCAGCATTTTATGCGGGATATCCGAAATGGTACAGACCGGCACTTCTGCGGCTTGCCAATGCTTACGGGTCTCCGAATTACTGTACGGAATCCAGTACCTGTTTTCAGTCGGCGGCAATGGCATGGAGATCTATTTATGGAAATGACATCTGCTTTCCGGATCTGATGCATGCACAGACGGTTCTCGTATGGAGTAACAATCTGTATCATTCCAATGTGGGAATGGCAAGATCTTATCAGTCGTTAAAAGCACGTGGGGCGAAGATCATAGCCGTAGATCCAAGAGAGACCGTAACGACACAGGCAGCGGATATCCACTTGAAACTTCTGCCGGGAACGGACGGAGCACTTGCGCTGTCTATGGCACAGGTGATCATAGAAGAAGGGCTGTATGATAAAGAATTTGTAGAAAAATATGTATATGGTTTTGAAGAGTACAAAGCGTATGTGAATCAGTTTCCACCGGAAAAAGCAGAGAAGATCACCGGTGTAGATAAGAAACTGATCCGTGAAGCTGCCAGAATGTATGCATCTAACGGGCCTGCCGGGGTGATGTTTTCAGCGTCTCCAGTTGTACATAATATTAATGGAATGCAGAATTACCGGGCAGTGATGTGTCTGATCGCACTTACCGGCAACTATGATATCCCGGGTGGCAATCCGTCAAGACCAGGTCCGGTGTCTCCTTGCAATGAATATGGAAAAGTAAAACGGCTGGATACGATAGAAGCCATCGGTGAGAAAGATTTTCCGGCATGGTTTGATTTCCCGTGTGAGGAAGCGCAGTGTACAAGAATTGCAGATTATATTCTGAAGGAAGAACCATATCCGCTGAAAGCTGTGGTGGGATTCGGCCTGAACCATAGAATGTGGCCGGAGCCGGAGCATTTTCAGAAAGCATTAAAAGCGCTGGACTTTTATGTGAATGTAGATCTGTTTTTTTCAGATTCAAGCAAGATGGCAGACCTGGTTCTTCCGGCAGCGTCTTCCTTTGAACGAGATGTTGTGCTGAATGGACGGGGAGGAATGTTCTTCCTGTCAGAAAAAGCAATCGAACCGGTCGGAGAGGCGAAGAATGATATTGAGATCATGATCGGCATGCTTCGTGCCATGCAGTTACATGATGAAGCATTGGAACATGGCTATGAGAAATATATGGAATATATTTTGGAGCCATCCGGTGTCACACTGGAGGAATTGCGGGCGCATCCGGAAGGGGTAAAAGGACGTGTGATCATTCCGCCTGCATTTAAGAGATATGAAAAAGAAGGCTTTCATACACCATCCGGTAAGGTGGAATTTGTATCACAGATACTCGAACGTTACAAAGACAGCCACGGATATTCCGGACTTCCGGAATACAGAGATTTCCGTGAGGTGTCAGGCATGGATAGGGAAACATATCCACTGATTCTGAATACCGGTTCCAGAAAACCACAGCTTTTCCATGCAAGAACATACCGGGTACCGTGGCTTGCAGGACTTGAAGAGGCAACACTGGTAGAAATCCATCCGGAAGATGCGAAAAAGTATGGTATTGCAGATGGTGACATGGTGAGGGTATCTTCCCCGGTGGGAAGTATCTGCGGAATTGCGGCGGTTTATCTGAACAGCCAGCCGGGAATTGTACACATCTATCATGGCAATGCAAAGGGTGAGGCAAATGATCTGATAGACAGAAATTATCTGGATCCAATTTCAGGATTCCCGGGATATAAAAGTTATTTCTGTAAAATCGAGAAAGAAAAAGGCGAGGTGAAGGCATGTGTTACCGATTAAAATTTGATCCGGATAAATGTGTCGGCTGTTATGCCTGTCATATAGCCTGTCTGGATGCACACCATGATGTGGAAGATGTAGATGCAAAGAGCCATCGGACGGTCAAAAAGGTAGTGAAAAATCAGTTTGAAAAGAATATCTGTCCGGGCTGTGCTCACTGCGGTATCTGTATCAAAGCCTGTCCGGTGCAGGCAATTTACAAAGATCCGAAGACTGGATTTGTACTGACAGACAAAGAAAAATGTATTGGATGTCATGCTTGCGAAAAGGTCTGCCCGAAAGACGTGATCCATTTTGACAAGGACGGAAAAATGGAAAAGTGTGACGGGTGTATTGAAAGAATCAGGGAAGGGCGGGAACCTGCCTGCGTCAGAGTCTGTTTTCCCGGTGCGATCACACTGGAATAAAGACGAATAGATAAAAAGGTGAGACTGATAAAAGTAAGAATAGATGAAACTGGATAAAACTAAGTAAAGAGAGATAAGGATAAAGGCGTATGTTAAAAATCAAGGAATATGTGAAGGCAGAAAGTCTGGAACAGGCATATGAACTGAACCAGAAGAGGACGAACTGCATTCTGGGCGGCATGTTGTGGCTTAAGATGTCGAACCGGAATGTACAGAAAGCGATTGATTTGTCCGGACTTGGTCTGAATCAGATCGAAGAGACAGAAGAAGAATTCCGGATCGGATGTATGACGACACTCCGTGAACTGGAATGTCATGAAAGATTGAACCAGTGGTGTGAAGGCGCAGTAAAAGATGCGGTCAGTGATATTGTCGGCGTACAGTTCCGGAACCTTGCAACGATTGGTGGAAGTATATTCGGACGTTATGGATTTTCGGATGTACTGACGGTGTTTCTTGCAATGGACAGTTACGTAGAACTGTATAAAGGAGGGATTGTTCCATTACAGGAATTTGCGCAGATGAAAAGAGACAATGACATTTTAGTCAGAGTTATTGTAAAAAAGGATCAGAGAAATATGATTTATCTGGCACATAGAAATTCCAAGACAGATTTTCCGGTATTGACATGTGCGGTTTCAGTAAATGCTGAAAATGGATGCGTATGTATCGGTGCAAGACCGCAGAAGGCGGTCCGACTGGAACTGACAGAAGCAGTCAGAGAAAAAGTATGGAGCGGTGTCTGTACTGAAGAAGAGATGAAGAAAGAGGCAGAATGCATTGTTTCAAAGGTGAAGACGGACAGTAATATGCGCGCCGGCAAAGAATACAGAAGCCGTCTGGCATACGTTCTGATCCGCAGGACATTGGAAGCACTGAATACAAAAGGAGGAGATCAGTAGGATATGAAAGTAAAGATTCTTTTAAATGGGACAATGAGAGAAGCGGAAATATCCAGCGATCAGCTTCTGATCGATTTTGTCAGAGATCATGGATGCTATAGTGTAAAACGTGGATGTGAGACGTCGAACTGCGGCCTGTGTACAGTGTTTGTAGATGATAAACCGGTATTATCCTGTTCGATGCTGACAGCCAGAGTCGACGGATGCAAGGTAGATACGTTAGAAGGACTTCAGGAAGAAGCAAAAGAATTCGGTGCATTTGTTGCAGATCAGGGTGCAGAACAGTGCGGTTTCTGCAATCCGGGAATGATCATGAATGCAATTGCCATGTTCCGCGAGAATCCGGAGCCGACAAAAGAAGAGATCAAGGCATATCTTGCGGGAAATCTTTGCAGATGTTCCGGATATGAAGGACAGCTTCGTGCAATGGAAGCATTTATCGAATACAGAAAGAAAGGAGAAAGATCATGAAAGCAGTCGGACAACCGATAAGAAAAAAAGACGCAATGGCACTGGTGACAGGAAAGCCGGTATTCATGGATGATCTTGCTCCAAAGGACTGCCTGATCGTAAAGGTACTCCGAAGCCCGCATGCCAATGCGATCGTAAAATCAGTAAAGACAGATGTGGCAAAAAGAGTGCCGGGGATCGAAGATATCTACACGTGGGAAGATGTGCCGCATGAAAGATTCACCACAGCGGGACAGACATATCCCGAACTCAGTCCGTATGACCGTCTGATCCTTGACCAGCATGTCAGATATGTGGGAGATCCTGTGGCAATCGTGGCAGGAGAGAATGAAGCGTGCGTGGATAAGGCACTTAAGATGTTGAAAGTAGAGTATGAAGTACTTCCGGCAGTACTGGATTTCCATACAGCAAAAGATAACGAAGTACTGGTACATCCGGAAGACAACTGGAAGGCACTTTGCCAGGTCGGCGCAGATAATAAGCGGAACTTATGTGCATGTGACAGCACTGAAGACGGGAATGTAGAGGCAGTGCTGGCTGACTGTGATGAAGTTGTGGAAGGCACCTATCATGTAAGAGCAGCGCAGCAGGCCATGATGGAGACATTCCGTACGACATGCTTTATGGATGCTTATGGAAGACTGAATATCTTAAGCTCTACACAGATTGTATATCATGTAAGACGTATCATTTCCAATGCACTTGGAATTCCGAAATCCAGGATCCGTGTCAGCAAACCGAGAATCGGAGGCGGATTTGGTGCAAAGCAGTCGGTCGTGGCGGAATTATTCCCGGCATTTGTCACATGGAAGACGGGAAAAGCTTCGAAGATGATCTTTACAAGAGAGGAATCGCAGATCGCATCGTCTCCGAGACATGAGATGGAAGTACATGTCCGTCTGGGTGCATCGAAGGAAGGAAAGATCCGTGCGATCGATGTATATACACTGTCGAATACAGGCGCTTACGGAGATCACGGACCGACGACTGTTGGATTGTCCGGTCATAAATCGATCCCGTTGTATAGTTCGGCAGAAGCACACCGTTTTACATACGATGTTGTGTATACCAATCATATGGCTGCCGGAGCATACAGAGGATATGGCGCGACACAGGGAATCTTTGCAGTGGAATCTGCAGTAAATGAAATGGCAGAACGATTACATATCGATCCGGTAGAATTCCGTCTAAAAAATATGGTAAGAGAAGGCGATGTGATGCCTGCATATTACGGTGAGACAGCACAGAGCTGTGCACTTGACCGCTGCCTGGAGCGGACTGCAGAACTAATCGGCTGGAAGGACAAGTATCCGTGTAAAGACATGGGAAATGGTAAAGTTCGAAGCGTCGGTATTGCAATGGCAATGCAGGGGTCCGGAATCTCGGGCGTAGACGTCGGCTCCGCGACAATCAAGATGAATGATGACGGATTCTATACACTGATGATCGCGGCAGCAGATATGGGAACCGGATGCGATACGATCCTGGCACAGATGGCAGCAGAGTGTCTGGACTGTCCGGTGGAAAGAATTGAAGTACTTGGTGCCGATACAGATGCGTCGCCATATGATTCCGGATCTTATGCGTCAAGTACTACGTATATAACAGGTAAGGCAGTAGAAAAAGCATGCCAGAAGCTGATTGCCAGAATCCTTGAGATTGCATCAGGAATGCTGGAGGCACCTGTGGAAGAACTGGTATTTGCAAGTGATCATGTAGAATGGCCGAAAGAACAGAAGAGTGTATCATTGGAAGATATCGGTACGAAATCCATGTGCGGTAATGGCTGTGCGCTTGAGGTGACAGAAAGTAATACGTCTCCGACATCACCGCCGCCATTCATGGCAGGGGCAGTAGAGATCGAACTCGACAAAGAGACCGGTCATGTGGAAATCCTGGATTATAAGGCTGTCGTAGACTGTGGAACAGTTGTCAACCCGAATCTTGCAAGAGTGCAGGCAGAAGGCGGGCTTGTACAGGGAATCGGAATGACGCTTTATGAGAATATCCAGTATAATGAAAAGGGAAGAATGCTGAATAACTCATTCATGCAGTATAAAGTACCATCCAGAGATATGGGAAATCTGCAGGTCGAATTTGAAAGCAGTTATGAACCGACCGGTCCATTCGGTGCCAAATCCATCGGAGAGATCGTAATTAACACTCCGGCACCGGCGCTTGCACAGGCGATTGCGAATGCAACCGGCATCTGGTTCAAAGATCTTCCAATCACCAGCGAACAGATTGCAATGGGCGTTCTGGAGAAAAAACTGGCAAAATAAAATATATTAGAAAAATATATAGTGAAACTACTTGCAATCAGACGCAAAAGTTATTACAATATTGGGTAACGTTTAGAAAAATATGTGGAGGCCGCTAAGATGCAGTTATTAAAAGACAGAATCCGCAAGGATGGCAAGATAAAAGAAGGAAATGTCTTAAAAGTGGACAGCTTTCTGAATCATCAGATGGATATTAACCTGATCAATGAGATCGGTAAAGAATTCAAGAAACGTTTTGACCACTGTCCAATCAACAAGATCCTTACCATCGAGGCTTCCGGTATCGGTATTGCCTGCATTGCGGCACAGTATTTCCACGTACCGGTTGTATTTGCAAAGAAGGCACAGAGTGTAAATCTTGACGGCGAGATGTACACAACTAAGGTAGAATCTTTTACTCATAAAAAAGTTTATGATGTGATCCTTTCCAAGAAATTCCTCGGACCGGAAGATCATGTACTCCTGATTGATGATTTTCTTGCCAACGGCTGTGCACTTCTTGGTCTGATCGACATCGTCAAGAAATCCGGTGCAACTCTGGAAGGTGCCGGAATCGTTATCGAAAAAGGCTTCCAGTCCGGCGGACAGACCATCCGTGATATGGGTATCCATCTGGAATCCCTTGCCATCATTGATTCCATTGAAGGTGGCAAGCTTACTTTCCGCGAATAAGATTTATCATAAAAAATACTCCTGGAAACTTATATACATTGTTTCCGGGAGTATTTTTATTTTTATCACAGCCAGATCATGATATCATTTCTGATCTATGCATCTGCACCCTTTTCCGCTTTCTCTGAAGGTGTCGGAGTTACTGTTTCCTCCGGTGTCGGTGTTCCGGAAATTTCCGTTTCTTCCTTTTCCGATGAAGCCGATGCAGCTTCCGGTGTATTTTCATCTATATCCGGTTCTTCCGTCACCGTAGCTTCCGATGTCACTGTCGGCGTTGGTGTGGCAGTTGCCTCCGGCATGATCTCTTTTTCTTCATAATATCCGTCATCCACAAGCATCTGATAATTATCTGCATCGATCAGCTGGATATCACTGGTCACAGTTCCCACGATCTTGGTCCCGTTGTCATACTGCTCATAATCGGAGATCTCCGGCTTCTCCCCTTTCAGAAGAGCATCCACCATCGTCACACAGTCATTTGCCAGTACACGGTTATCAAACAGCAGATCATCCTCAATCTTTCCCTGGATCACAGCGGTCACTGCTTCTGCCTCACAGCCGCCTCCTGTGATCATAGGCCAGCCATCCTCTCCAGACACATGTCCTGCATCCTCCAGGGCATCCACAGCCCCAAGTGCAAGGTCATCAGCACCTGTGCAGATAATATCCGGCGCACCCTCTGTATAATTCTGAGAAAGGATCTCCGCCATATCATTCTTTGCGGTATTTCTTCCGGAACGCATCACTGCAGTATCATCAAAGGTCAGCTTTCCTGAAGTACATACCAGTGTTCCATCGTCGAAATATTCCTGAAGCTTCTCCAGCACGCCATTATAAAAGAACAGTGCGTCACGATCATCCGGAGAGCCCATAAGGAACTCAATGGTCAGAGTTTTCTTTTCTTCCCGGGCTTTCTCCAGATCCATTTTTTTTATGATGGAATCTCCCACCATTTTTCCTGCTTTTCTCGTATCAAAAGTAACATAATAGTTGATCTTATCCGTATCCATGATCAGCTGATCATAGGAAATTACAGGAATGGATTTCTCATAGACCTGCTCCAACACATCATTCAGACCGTAGGCATCTACCGGTGCAATCACAAGGGCAGATGTTTTTTCATCGTCCAGAATGGACTGGATCTGTGACACCTGTGTATCACTGTCCTCATCTGCAAAAAAGATCTCCGCATCATAGCCGTCTCCTTCCAGTGCAGTCTGAAAACTTTCTCCATCCAGGGCCCAGCGGGAATCATCTGCAGCTGAAGGCAGAAATACTCCTACTTTCTTATCGGCAGCTGCTGTTTCTTTTTCTTCCTCTTTTTCTTCTTCCTCTGCATCATCGCTGTTTTTGGCTTTTCCTTCCGGATCTTCGGACTCTACACTTTCATTGGCAGCCTCTGTTGCCTCTTTGTTTTTGCCGCAGCCGGAAAGAACTGCTGTAAGAGCCAGAGCTCCCACAAGCAGGATCGCTGTTTTTTTCTTCATGGTCAAATCCTCTCCTATACGCCTTTATATTCCTTTGCCAGTGATTTCAGATAATCTCTGTATGCCAGTGCGGATTTCTTTGGTTTCAGGATGCGGACATCTCCGCCCATGCCTGTCAGCCAGCCGTAAAACTTGGAATTTTCCGGAAGCTGAACCGTTACCATCAGATCTCCGTTTTCCTTTATTTTATACTCTGCGTCTTCGCCAAAAAAATCACGGATTTCAGCCTGTGCAACGCCTGTACAGAGAAGGCGCATTTCTTTTTTTATGGTTCCCGCAGAATTCTTAAGAAGCACCTGGTACCCACTTATATCAATGCTCTTTGTTTCTGCCTTTTCCTGAACTTTTTCCAGAGTGGAAACATTTGCATTTTCCGCCTGAACGGATGGCTGCTCTGCCCCCTGCTGTCCTGCCAGATAATAACCACCTGGCCGCTCCCTTGTATAGCGGATATCCATTCCAAACTCCCGCAGAACCTCCACATCGTCATAAATGCTCTTTCTCTCCGCACGGATCCCATGTTCCATAAGATTTGCAAGAATCGTCTGCATGGATATTGCATGATGCTCCCCTGTCTCCCGCAGCATTTTTTCAAGATACAGGATCTTCGCTTTCTGATTGTTTGATTTTGCCATACTATCCTCTTATCCTTCGTTCTTTACAAAGCGGTGGAAAATATAGGAGTTTGCCTCCTGCTCCTCGCTGTCATCCAGTTTCTCAAGTTCGATCTTCTTACCATATTTCTTTTCCAGTGCACGGCTGATCAGAAGATCAGCAAGCTGTGGATTCTTTGGAAGAAGCGGACCATGAAGATAGGTTCCGATCACATTTTTGTATACAACCCCTTCCTCACCGGATTGTCCGTCATTTCCGTATCCTGACAGAACCTTTCCCAGGGATCTGTTGTTTCCGATGGTGGTACGCCCTCCATGATTTTCAAAACCTACGATGGGCATATCAAAAAGAGCGCTCTGCATCACAATATTTCCAATAAGGCGGCCTTTTCCCTGCTCTGTGCTCATATCCACCAGTTTCAGGCCCTCGATCATTCCCTGATCGGTCTTATAATAGTTTCCAAGAAGCTGATATCCACCGCAGATTGCGATCACAACCCCGTTATCTTCCACATAAGCCTTGAAATCCTTCTGAATTTCTTTCAGCTTTTCACATACCAGCATCTGCTCACGGTCAGAACCGCCTCCCAGAAGAACGATATCCAGTTTGGAAAAGTCGATCTTGTCTCCCAGTTCAAACGCAATGGTTTCTGCCTCAATGCCTCTCCAGAGACAGCGTTTCATAAGGCACTGGATATTTCCTCTGTCACCGTAAAGGTTCAGAAGATCCGGATATAAATGTCCAATCGTTATCTTCATTTTTCCCC
>OICL01001362.1_pt1 | contig 10646 bp, 7 predicted proteins | sample 1581231 | NCBI WGS metagenome assembly OICL01 (sample SAMEA3882542, study PRJEB24775) | human gut metagenome | biome: human-associated habitat; feature: intestine environment; material: feces | place: Netherlands | collected 2009/2010 | reverse complement strand
TTATTAAAGCCACCAATAGAATACGGAATTGAGTATGTGAGAAACCACATTAAGACACCTCATGGGACTGCATGGATTGGTGATACTTATGATGGGGTTAAACTCGTTGTGGGAAATGAAAAAAATGAACCGCTTCGAGAAACAGGGCTTTCTGAAGACCCATGGATGATAACAGCCAGCGAAAAGTATCTTTATGTACTTATTGAAAGAAGAGCATTAAAGTATTATTTGCTGAAATACGATTATTCTCTCAAAAAGAAGGCAGAATATGAAGTGCCTTACTCACAAGTTACTTGCCGAAATGGATACCTGTTTGGCTATCTGGAGGAAAGGGTGCCGGATACAGTTGATTTGTTGGCATCGGAAATGCCGGATTATCTAGTTGCTACACATTATGTTAAAGAAAAAGACATGGAAAAGAAGTGGAAAAAAATTAAGGATAAAGAGATTGTTCGTTTGGACGGAATAACTCTATATCGGCAATGGAAGGACCCGGAGTGGTATAATAACTGCTATTTTTCAGATACGAAACCAATTCCGGATTACTTGGGTTCTACGCAGGATTTAATTTGTGAGGATGGTGACTGGCAGACGCTGGGACGAGAAAAACAAAGTACATTTTTTGTGAAGCACAAAAAGGAATTGGATAAAATTATAGGAAACTGCAAATATGGTAGGTTGATATTTAATAAGTGTGGAAATGATATTTATGGAATTTCTTTTGATGCAAGTAAGGCTTTTAATCGAGCGATTTCACTATCTCTTTGTGATAATGCCTCATCCTTTTCCTGAACTACCTTTTTTAGCCGCTCAATTTCCTGTTCCTTGACTTCGTTCATACTATCCACGTATTCTTCCACCGTACCCTCTGATAACAACATAGGCTCTACCTCCGCTCGGTTTCGAATCAGAAACGAGCGCAAATGGTCTGCGTCAATACAATAGTCAACTGCTTTGTGTATTGCCTTTGCCAAGTCTCCGATTTCGTTATAATTTTCCCGTATTTTTGAGATTAGTATAACATAATCTTTTAGCGTTTTGCAACCGTTTAATACATTTTCGTTCATACCATCGTTAATGTTCAATACTTTTACAAAAAGTTCAAGACACGGCTCAACTTCTTGATTTTCAAAAGCGTCAGAGAGTTTTAAAATTTCAACTTCCGGACGTTTTTCCATACCATTGTATAAAACGATACAGGCAGGTGTTGGGATTTTTACCAATCCATATTTTAAGATGTTTTCATTTCGCTGTTCGAGAATTAAAGCATTGTCTAAAGTAATAATTTCTAAATCCAGATCCTGCAAATGGTCACAGTCTGCAAACGCATACTGTTGAATGTGCAGTCTTTCTGTATGATTAAAATCAATCCGGGATAAGGAAGAACAACCGGCAAAGGTGTAACTTCCAATTGTGGTAATTGTTTTTAATAAAATAAGATGGCGGATTGCTGCCTCCTTTTTTGTATAAGTTTAATTGTTCCTTTGAGTTATACAAATATTACGAATGAGAATTAGAAAAAGTTGCAAAAGATTAAAAAATCACCATAAATCATGAATTTTGTCATAAAATATTTAAGCACTTACTTGACCTATATCCGCTGAATATTGTATCATAAAACAGAAAATGCAAAGAAGGGATGAAAATGATGCCACAGGAAGAAAAAAAGCACAAAAGACGAGTACATTACAGTGGAAAATATCCGAAGAAATTTGAGGAAAAATATAAAGAGCTGAATCCGGAGAAATATAAGGATACCATTGAGCATGTCATCAGTAAGGGAAATACACCGGCCGGAATGCACATTTCTATTATGGTACAGGAAATTCTGGATTTTCTGCAGATTCAGCCGGGGCAGACCGGGTTTGATGCGACACTTGGTTATGGCGGGCACACAAAAGCAATGCTTGCCTGTTTAGAGGGCAGGGGACATATTTATGCGACAGATGTGGATCCGGAAGAATCAGCTAAGACGAAGAAACGCCTTTTGGAGCAGGGATACGGCGAAGACATTCTCACAATAAAACTGCAGAATTTCTGTACGATTGACGAAATCGCAAAGGAGGCAGGCGGATTTGATTTTGTGCTTGCCGATTTGGGTGTGTCTTCCATGCAGATTGATAATCCTGAGCGTGGATTTTCCTTTAAAGTAGAAGGTCCTCTTGATTTGAGGTTAAACCAAAAGGAAGGAATCAGTGCTGCCGAACGGCTTGACACGATTACGAAAGAGGAGCTTGCCGGGATGCTGTATGAAAACTCAGATGAACCTTGCAGTGAGGAGTTGGCAAAGGCCATTACCGATGAAATCCGCAGAGGAAACCGGATGGACACGACGAAAAAACTGCGTGATGTCATTGAAAAGACGTTAATGTTTCTTCCGGAAAAGGAGCGCAAAGATACCGTCAAAAAAACGTGTCAGCGGGTCTTTCAGGCGCTGCGCATTGATGTAAATAATGAATTTGAAGTATTGTATGAATTTATGGAAAAATTACCGGAATGCATGAAACCCGGCGGAAGGGCAGCAATTCTTACCTTCCACTCCGGCGAAGACCGTCTTGTAAAAAAGGCGCTAAAGTCCGGCTACAAAGCTGGTATTTACAGCGATTATGCAAAAGATGTGATACGCCCTTCGGCGAAAGAATGTGCACAAAATGGGCGGGCACGTTCTACGAAGATGCGGTGGGCGATTAAGAAGTAACCGAAAAAACGACAAAGAAAGGAAGTACTATGACATTTGCAATTCTTTTCGTATCAATTGTGATTCTGGCGTGTTTAGTAGGGAACCGAATATCGAACCGCATTGGTGTTCCGATGCTTTTGATTTTTATTGTGCTTGGTATGTTTTTCGGCTCGGATGGTGTCATTCGGATTTCGTTTGAAAACTTTGAATTGGCAGAACAAATCTGCTCCATTGCCCTGATTTTTATTATGTTTTATGGTGGTTTTGGAACAAGTGTCACAGCCTATGGCTTTGATCTCTCTGTTTCGTTTGCATATCAGCTTGGTGGACGTATTCTGGACTATACTTATCAAGGATTAATGGATGTGGCAGCCACGGGTAGTGCTTTGCATAAAGATATGTTAAAAGCATGGACTCCTGAAAATAAAAATACGGATGTTCCTCGTATGAATATTAATGACCAATATACGAACAGATTAACAGATCGTTTCTTGACTAGTTCGGATTATTTAAGCTTGCAGAATATTACATTGGGTTATACTTTGCCGAAGAGTCTGACACGTAAAATGCAGATTGACGGTGTCCGTGTATTCTTTGTTGCAGATAATGTGGCTTTGCTGACAGCTCGCAAAGGGTTGGACCCACGTCAAGGTTATGTGGCTGCTGACAATGTATATTCACCTATCCGCACAATTTCCGGAGGTATATCTTTAAATTTCTAATTTAGCAACCCATTTTTAAGAATATGAAATTGTCAAATAAATATATAGCATTTGCAAGTGTCGCTTTATTAATGGCATCTTGCGATTTGGATAAATTTCCTGAAGGAGATTACATATCTGAAGAACAGAAAGAAGATATAATCAATGGCAGACCCAATTTGATAACTGCTGAAGTGAACGCCATGGCAGCCAAATTAAATACTTTTGGTACGATTTCAGATGATGCCACTACTTATCATAATGACTATGGAATTCCTGCCGTGTTTATGATACTGGAATCAGGAGGACAGGACTTGGTTGCATTGGTTAATGGATATAACTGGTTTAATACATCTCAGAATTATAGTGACAGAGTATACGATAGTTCAAGCGATGAATTGATTTGGAAAACGTTCTATAATCACTTGAAAGCTGCAAACAATGTGCTGAAATTGATAGCGGCAGATACGGAAGATTCTTCTTTGAAGGTTTATCGTGGCCAAGCTTTAGCTGCTCGTGCTTATGACTATCTGAACTTGGTTCAAATTTATCAGTTTACTTATGCAGGTCATGAAAATAGCCTGGCAGTACCTATTGTTACAGAAACAATGACTGATGAAGATATGCGGAATAATCCGCGTGCAACTGTACAGCAGGTGTATGACCAGATTATGAGTGACTTGAATACGGCTGCTGATTTATTGACCGGGTATGATAATGGCTCAAACAAAGATCAGATTGACGAGGCGGTAGTTTACGGATTGCGTGCTCGTGCCAATCTGTTAATGCAAAAATGGGCGGATGCAGCTAAAGATGCAGAACGTGCCATTGCTGGCGGTACACCTCAGACTTTAGCCCAGGTATCTACTCCTACCTTTAATTCAGCATCGGCAAGTTCATGGTTATGGGGAGTGATGATTACGCCTGATAATGATGTTGTCCAGACAGGTATTATCAACTGGCCTTCGCACTTGTGCTCTTTTACCGGGAACGGTTATACTTCAGGAGTGCCTGATGGATATAGAAAGGTGAATTCTGCATTATATGATTTAATACCCGAAACAGATATCCGTAAACAATGGTTCTTGTCTCCGGATAATAAATCTTCATTGATTGATAATGAGCAGATTGAGGGTACTTCCATCGTTGAATATTTTGGTTTGACTCCGTATGTAAATACAAAGTTCGGAGCTTATCAAAGTATATTTGGTAACACAACCAATGCGTCAGACTGGCCTTTGATGCGTGTTGAAGAAATGTATCTGATAAAGGCTGAGGCAGAAGCCATGGGTGGTAATCTGAGTGGCGGAAAGAGTACATTGGAAAATTTTGTACGGACATATCGGGATCCTTCTTTTACAAGTAAAGCTAATTCAGCACAGGATTTTCAGGATGAGGTTTGGTTGCAGCGTCGTATGGAACTTTGGGGAGAAGGTTTCTCACTGTTCGATATCCTACGCTTGAAAAAGCCGGTGGTTCGTAAGAATACGAATTATGACCCGTCTGTACAATATAATTCAGCAGCAGAAGCGCAGATCCTGATCTATCGGATTCCGCAATGTGAAATGGAAACCAATTCCGGAATCAGTGACACTGATAACAATCCGGCTGCTCCACAACCACAACTATAGGGAATAACTGTAATAAAAAAGAGGATGACGTTCAACGTTCATCCTCTTTTTTTGTTATATTTGTCGCGAACTTATTTAGATTGATAGATAAATGAAAGAATTTGTAATTTCTGAAGCACAGGTTGAAACTGCCATCTTAGTTGGTTTGATTACTCAGACACAAGATGAGCGTAAGACCAAGGAGTATTTGGATGAGTTGGAGTTCTTGGCCGAAACGGCCGGAGCAACAGTGGTGAAAAGGTTTACTCAGAAACTGCCTGCTGCCAATTCCGTGACTTATGTCGGTAAAGGAAAGCTGGAAGAAATCAAGGAATATATTCATCAGGAAGAGGAAAATGAGCGTGAAGTCGGAATGGTGATTTTTGATGATGAACTTTCTGCCAAGCAGATACGTAATATAGAAGCTGAACTGAAAGTGAAGATTTTGGACCGTACTTCGCTGATTCTGGATATTTTTGCCATGCGGGCTCAAACTGCAAATGCTAAAACACAAGTGGAGTTGGCCCAATATAAGTATATGCTGCCTCGTCTGCAACGTTTGTGGACTCACTTGGAGCGTCAGGGAGGTGGATCCGGTGCCGGTGGAGGTAAAGGCTCTGTGGGATTACGTGGGCCGGGTGAAACTCAGTTGGAAATGGACCGTCGTATCATTTTGAATCGTATGTCATTGTTGAAAGAACGGTTGGCTGAAATTGATAAACAGAAGTCCACTCAACGTAAAAACCGTGGGCGTATGATACGTGTAGCTTTGGTAGGGTATACCAATGTGGGAAAATCTACTTTAATGAATTTGCTTTCAAAAAGCGAGGTCTTTGCTGAAAATAAACTTTTTGCAACATTGGACACCACAGTACGCAAAGTGATTATTGAGAATCTGCCATTTCTGCTTACAGATACCGTAGGATTTATCCGTAAATTACCAACGGATTTGGTTGATTCCTTTAAATCAACCTTGGACGAAGTGCGTGAAGCTGATCTACTGATTCATGTGGTGGATATTTCTCATCCGGATTTTGAGGAACAAATTTCTGTGGTTGATAAAACGATTGCTGACTTGGGGGCAGGTGGAAAGCCTACCATGATTGTTTTTAACAAGATAGATGCTTATACCTATATAGAGAAAGCAGAGGATGATTTGACTCCTAAAACCAGGGAGAATATTACATTGGAAGAACTGATGAAGACATGGATGGCAAAATTGAATGATAATTGTATCTTCATTTCTGCCAGAGAGAAAATAAATATGGATGAATTGAAGACTATTATATATAATAAGGTGCGCGAGCTACACGTACAGAAGTATCCTTATAACGATTTTCTTTATCAAACCTATGATGAAGAATAAATACATATAGAAGATGAAAACTTATCGTTCACTTACACAAGAAGAAATACAACAATTAAAAGAGAGATCATGCACTGCGGTTGATTGGGATGAAATTGAAGTAGTAGAGAACTTTAAGACGGACTATATTTATCATACCCGTTTTTCCGGAAAGGTCAGATTGGGGGTCTTTGAAGATGAGTTTACGTTGGCAGGTGGTATGCGTAAACATTCCGGATTGTATCATGCGACCTTGCATAATGTAACGGTGGGCGATAATTGTTGTATTGAGAATATAAAGAACTATATAGCCAACTATATCATTGGGGATTATGCATTTATAGAGAATGTAGATATCATTCTGGTAGATGGCCGGAGCAAGTTTGGGAATGGTGGACGTGAAGTGCCTATTCATGATCGTCTGTCAGCGCATCAGGCCTATATTCTGGCATTGTACCGTCATCGTCCTGAATTGATTTGCCGGATGAAAGCCATTATTGACCGGTATGCTGAAGAGAATGCTTCGGATACAGGTACTATTGGCCACCATGTTACCATTGTTGATGCGGGATATATAAAGAATGTACGAATAGGTGATTATTGTAAGATAGAAGGGGCGGGACGATTGAAAAACGGTAGCTTGAACAGTAATGAGCAAGCGCCTATTCATATCGGCTATGGAGTGGTATGCGATGATTTTATTATATCAAGCGGCTCCAATGTGGAAGATGGAACTATGTTGACCCGTTGCTTTATCAGCCAGGCATGTCATTTGGGACATAACTATTCTGCATCTGATTCTTTGTTTTTCAGTAATTGTCAAGAAGAGAACGGTGAGGCATGTGCCATTTTTGCCGGACCCTTTACGGTGACTCATCATAAGTCTACTTTGCTGATTGCCGGAATGTTCTCTTTTATGAATGCGGGTTCCGGCTCTAATCAAAGCAACCATATGTATAAGTTAGGTCCGATTCATCAGGGGGCTATGGAGCGTGGGGCGAAGACTACTTCCGATTCTTATATTTTATGGCCCGCACGTGTAGGTGCATTTTCTTTGGTTATGGGGCGTCATGTGAATCATGCCGATACTTCTAATCTGCCTTTTTCTTATCTGATAGAGCAGCAAAATACCACTTATCTGGTGCCAGGGGTGAATTTGCGGAGTGTAGGTACGATTCGGGATGCTCAAAAGTGGCCTAAACGTGACAAACGTAAAGATCCGAACCGTTTGGATCAGATTAATTATAACCTGTTGAGTCCCTATACTATTCAGAAAATGATGAAAGGGCGTAGTATTCTGAAAGAATTACGTAAAGTATCCGGAGAAACTTCAGAAACTTACTCTTACCAAAGTGCGAAAATTAAGAATTCTTCTTTAAATAATGGCATTCGTTTTTATGAAACGGCTATTCATAAATTTTTGGGTAATTCATTAATCAAGCGTTTGGAGGAGGTTCGTTTTAGCAGTGATGAGGAAATCCGTGCCCGGTTGATTCCTGATACAGAGATAGGGACAGGAGAATGGGTGGATATTTCCGGATTGATCGCTCCTAAAAGTGAAATAGAGAAGTTGATGGCAGATATAGAATCTGGAATCCTGACTAATGTGGATCAGATTCATGACCGTTTTGTTGAGATGCATCGTAATTATTATACATACGAGTGGACATGGGCGTATGGGAAGATGCTTGAGTTTTATAATCTGCGTTCCGATGAAATAACGGCAAAGGATGTTATTGCTATCGTGAAGAAGTGGCAGGAGGCTGTTGTCGGATTGGATAAAATGGTCTATGCCGATGCGAAAAAGGAATTCCGGAAGAGTTCTTCGAACATCCAAAGACCGACCGCGCAAAACAGTTTTTGAATACGTTTGAATTTCATGAGGCAAAGACTCATGTGAAATAGCAAGAAGAAGGAGCATTTATTATGAAGAAATGGAGCAGGATTTTGAACAGGTGCGTGGGGTATTTGAAAGTAATCCGTTTGTGACAGCGGTATTGCAGCATATTGAAGCGAAAACAGCGTTGGGTAACGAGTTGATAGAACGGATTGCTTCTATATGATATTTTTGATGAGAGTATCCAGACTAAGATGAACCTTCGGAAAAGTTACAGATGGTAGTTACATATAAAAAGAGCCGTATGAATGCTGGAGTAGTCATACGGCTCTTGCTATTGGATGACATTTGAGCTTGTTTGGATACTTCCTTTTTATTTTTTTACCACAGGTAGTATAACTCTGCTTGCAGCTCCTTGCTGATGATAAATTTTGATCTTTTGTTTCATCACAAAATCTTCTACCGTACAATGATAGGTATCAATAAACCTTTGTGGATTGCGGTCAATAATGGGGAACCAGGAACTTTGAATTTGAATCATCAGTCTGTGTCCCGGCAGGAATGTGTGTGCCACATCATACAGTGTGTAATTAACCGGAGTTATTTCTTCCGGTTTGAAAGGCAGGGGATTGTCGAATCCCTTACGGAAGCGTCCTCTGAATAATTCGCCACGAATCATCAGCTGGTACCCACTCATTGGGTAGTCACTCTTTAAATAACTGCGTGCAGTTTTGGAATATTCAAATTTTTCAGGATATACATCAATTACTTTCACCATAAAATCAGCGTCAGTACTACTGATGGCAGTCATTAATTCCACTTCTATAGGACCGGCCAATGTTAAAGTATCACATAGCGGCTCCGTCATGAAAGTAATGACATCGGGACGTGAAGTAGCAAAGCGTTGGTCATCTACCATGAATTCTTTTGTCCGGTAAGTGGTAGGGTTTGCCGTATAGGGTACCGGACGTGACATATCTGAAATATATTCAGAATAAGACTCTTGTTCTGCCGGTGCTTGTGTGGATACTGATCCGTTTTTATGTATATAATAAGGTGTACCGGCAGTCTTTTGTACAGGCCATTCGTTGTATGTTTTCCATTCGTTTTCACCTGTATGGAATATATTTACTTTATGCTTGGGCTTTTCTCCCTTTCCTTCCAGGAAATATCGGAAAAAAGGATATTCTATTTTGTCCATGTAATAAGCTGAAGTGCTTTTACCGAAATACAGATTACCGAAACCTTGGAACCCGCGTACTGTCCATGCTCCATGCCACCAAGGACCGAATGTCAGATATAAATCTGTGTCCGGTGATTGCTCTTTGATGGCTTTATAAAGATTCCAGGCTCCGTAACAGTCTTCGGAGTCATACAGTCCACCTACCACCAATATGGCTGGCTTCAAGTTATAACAGGAGGTGCGTGCATCGCGCTCTTTCCAGAAATCATCGAAATCAGGATGGTTTTTGATATCATTCCACAATGTCTGTGTGGTATCACGTACCAGGTCGTCTACATTCTTAAAGGTACCGAGTGCCAGAAAATCTGTGTAAACATCATTCTTTACAATTTGGTTCATCACTCCTTTTCCCATGTGGCGTCCTTCCAGTCTGGGAAGGAAATTAGTGGTTTGCAGCAGGGTGAAGGCTCCGTTGTGATGACGGTCATCTCCACGGAACCAGTCGGTGACGGGAGCTTGCGGAGAAACAGCTTTCAAAGCCGGATGATTGGAGGAGGCTGTCATAGTGGCATAGAAACCATCATAACTGATTCCCCATGTTCCTACATTTCCGTTATTATATGTGTTGTGAATCAACCATTCTATGGTATCGTATGTGTCCGTTGCTTCGTCTATATTCTTTTTATCTTTCTTACCCTTTTTGTTTTTGTTGAGAGGGCGTACTTGGATAAATATTCCTTCACTCTTATGCCGTCCACGTACATCTTGGAAGACGATAATATATCGGTGCTCTATATAGTTTTTCAGATTAGTTCTGAAATGACGGTCAAATCCTTCTCCGTATGGGGAACAAGAGTAAGGGCTGCGGTGCATCAGGATAGGATGCTGCCTGCTGTTGTCTTTCGGTTCGTAGACAGCGGTGTAAAGCTTGATTCCGTCACGCATGGGAATCATGACTTCCCGTTTCGTGTAGATTTCCTTCAGTTTGAGTTCGATACTGTCCGGTTGGTTTTTTGCTTGGGTTTGTGTCCATCCTCGAGGGATGAGAAAGCATAACAGTAATGAAGTAATAAATAAGAATTTGCCTAATCTTTTCATGTATAATGTGATGTTATTTTAATGAGTTGGCAAAGGTAAGGACATTCCTTGAAAGTTTTCACGCTAATTAAGGAAAAATTTCGATAATAGTTACTACCTTTGTCACACTAATAACTTTTAACTAAAATAAGTATCAATATGGCAACACCTCCGTTCCATTATCAGCACATGTTCCCGTTGGGACCTGATAAA
>OICL01001361.1_pt1 | contig 10654 bp, 10 predicted proteins | sample 1581231 | NCBI WGS metagenome assembly OICL01 (sample SAMEA3882542, study PRJEB24775) | human gut metagenome | biome: human-associated habitat; feature: intestine environment; material: feces | place: Netherlands | collected 2009/2010 | reverse complement strand
AAACAAGCCGCCACTGAGCCATGGATGGCGAATTGGCGGCGGTGGCGTATTGGATGGAAATATAGATCAGAACATTTAGAACTTCTCAGATTCAATACATTGTATATCGTATAAATCAATATTGAAATATATAGAAACAATATCGCAATTGCTGGGAATAAAAAGGAGAGTGGAAAAGCGAAATGAGCGCAGTTGTAGAAGTAAAGAATCTGACAAAGGAATATAAACAGAAAAAGGCAGTCGATGACCTGTCGTTTGAGATCCGGCAGGGAGAAATCCTTGGGCTGCTTGGTCCAAACGGAAGTGGAAAATCAACCACGATCAACTGCATCCTCTCGCTGTTAAAATACAGCGCGGGAAGTATCAAGATCTTCGGCGAGGAAATGACACCGGATGCCTATAAGATCAAGCGGGATATCGGAGTCATCTTCCAGGAGGTAGCGGTGTTTGAGGAGCTTACGGTGTATGAGAATATTGACTATTTCTGTGGCTTGTACGTGAAGGACAAGCAGGAACGCAAGAAAGATATCGAGGATGCAATTGCATTAGTCGGACTGGATGAATTCCGCAAATATTATCCGAAGCAGTTGTCGGGCGGATTACTCCGGAGATTGAATATCGCATGTGGTATCGCGCACAAGCCGAAGCTGATCTTCTTAGATGAGCCGACCGTTGCAGTCGATCCGCAGAGCCGGAACAACATTTTGGATGGTATCAGGAAGCTGCGGGATGATGGCGCGACAATCTGTTACACGACACATTATATGGAAGAAGTCGAGATTCTGTGTGACCGGATCATCATATTGGATAGGGGAAAAATCATTGCGCAGGGAACGTCCGACGAGTTAAAGGCACTTGCGAAGATCGAGGAGAAGGTTACGATCGAGACGAAGCATTTCAAACCGGAATTCTTAGAGAAGCTGCAGGCGGCACCGAATGTTGACAAGGCAGAATATGCCGGCCATCAGCTTGTAATCACCTATAAGAGCGGCAAAAATAACGTGGCGAAGCTGATCGAGGAACTGAGTGCGGCGGGAATCACCTGCAACAAGATCTTCTCCGAGCGTCCGACGCTCAACGATGTGTTCCTGGAGCTGACCGGAAAGGAGCTTAGAGACTGATGTTTGGACATAACTTTAAGTATACATTCAAAGTCCTGATGCGGAACCGGATGCTTTTGTTCTGGACATTTGTGTTTCCGCTCGTGCTTGGCACGATGTTCAAGCTGGCATTCTCCAATATCGAGAACAGCGAGAAGCTGAACGTGATCCCGATTGCGATTGTCGATAACGAGGATTTTCAGGGAAACGAAGCATTCCGCCGGACATTTGAGACTTTGAGCGATGAATCAAGCGATGAGCAGATGTTTGACACGGTGTATGTGTCGAAGGATGAAGCAGATACGCTGCTTTCGGATGGGGATGTCGACGGCGTGCTGTACATGAATGGCGCGGAGCCGGAGATCTGGATTCACGAAAATGGTATCAACCAGACAGTGCTTCAATATGTGGTAGACGAGATCGTACATACCTCTGCAATCATGGAAAAACGTGTACAAAATGAGATTGAGCAGGGCACTATGCCGGATATCGAGGCACTCTACAAAGACGTAATGGAACAGGTTGCAGGCAGAGAGTCGAACCTGGTCGATGCATCCCGCAAGAACCTAAGCTATACGATGATTGAGTATTACACATTGATTGCGATGGCGTGTCTGTATGGCGGTATCCTTGGAATGACGGCGCTGAGTCGGAATCTTCCGAACATGGGGAATCTCGGAAAGCGTACAGCCATCGTTCCAATCAGCAAGGCAAAGACAATGTTTTCCTCGCTGCTTGCTGCATATTGCACGCAGTTGATCGGGCTTGCGATTCTGTTTGTGTATACAATCTTCGTGATGAAAGTCGATTACGGGGAGAATCTGCCATATGTGATCCTGCTGGCACTTGCGGGGAGTCTGGCGGGGCTGACGCTTGCGATTATGGTGACGACGGTTGTCAAGACCGGCGAGAATGGAAAACTTGGAATCCTGATCGGCATCACGATGGCGTGCTGTTTCCTGTCTGGCATGATGGGAATTACCATGAAATATATCATCGAGAAACATGTGCCGTTCTTAGATAAGATCAACCCTGCGGCGATGATCACGGATGGATATTATGCACTGTATTATTATGGTGTGGACAAGCGTTTCTGGATGGATGTAGCGAGTCTTGGAATCTTCTCTGCCTTCATGCTGCTTGTGTCCGCACAGGGATTAAGGAGGCAGAAGTATGACAGTATTTAAAGCATTTCTGCATGTATTGAACAAATGTAAAGGCATGGTGATCCTGTATACGGCGCTGCTTTTATTGTTCGGTGGCATCAACGCAAAAAGCGGGGATACGGCGAGCCAGTTCACCGCAGACAAGCCGGAAATCGTCATTGTAAATCAGGATGAAAATGTCGGAATCACGAAGAATTTTACAGATTATATCGCGGCACACAGCAAACGGAAAGAACTGAAAAGCGAAGAGGACATAGACGATGCAATCTTCTACCGGCAGGTAGCATTTGTAATCTATATTCCGCAGGGCTACCGGCAGGCGGTACTGAACGGCGAAAACCCGGAACTTCGATATAAGAGCTGCCAGTCGGCGGATGCGAGCTTCGCGCAGATGATGGTCGAAAGCTATCTTGCCATACAGCAAAACTACGTGGATGCCGCTCTGCAGGCGAATCCGGATGAAAAAAACATATCTCTGAATGAGGAGGAAGTCTGTAAGGATATCACGCAGACTTTGGAACAGACATCAACCGTGCATGTGACGACGACACTTGATACAAACAGCATGTCGAAGGCAGCGGGTTATTATAATTTTGCAAGCTACAGTCTGCTTGCCGGTGCGATCTTCGTGATCTGTCTGGTACTTACGAGTTTCCAGGAGCTGTCGATCCGCAAGCGTATCACGATCAGCAGTATGAATTATAAGAAGCACAATGCGATCCTGCTTACATCGAATCTGCTTTTTGCAATCGCGTTATGGCTGTTGTATGGCTTGATCAGTTTCGTGATTGCCGGGAAGGTAATGTTCAGTGCGCAGGGAGCCATGTATCTGGCGAATTCGTTCGTATTTACCTTGTGTGCATTGACGATGGCATTCCTGATATCAAGCATATTCAATAACAAGGAAGCGGTCAATGGAATCGTGAATGTCGTGGCACTTGGTTCGGCATTTCTGTGCGGTGCATTTATTCCGGTCGAATGGCTGCCGGATGGTGTGCTTGCCGTGGGACGTATCTTCCCGGCATACTGGTATATTCAGACGAATGAATATCTGAAGACGCTGGAGACAGTGAGTGTCTCAGGGCTGAAACCGGTATTTCTCAATATGCTGGTGATGGCTGGATATGGCGTGTTCTATATTATTGTGGCAAATATTGTGTCGGCGAAGAAACGGGTAGTGGCGTAATCTTGAGACAGGCGAAGTGGAAATTCTGCTTCGCCTGTTTTGATGTTTTTAGAAAATTTATGAAAAAAACAAACGGATGTTCGCAAAAAATCCTTGCATCCAAGAACGTTTGTTCGTATAATGAGGACATGAGTACAGAGATTACAAACAATTACATAGAAGAATATACAACACAGGAGAAGCTGCAGATTCTTGCGGATGCTGCCAAATACGATGTGGCGTGTACGTCGAGCGGATCGGATCGCCGGGGGAAGAAAGGAGAACTCGGCAATGCGGCAGCTTGCGGCATCTGTCACAGCTTTGCTTCGGATGGCAGGTGTATCTCCCTGCTTAAGATCTTGATGACGAATCACTGCGTCTATGATTGCAAATACTGCATCAACCGTGCAAGCAATGATGTGAAGCGGGCGACCTTCACGCCACAGGAGATCTGCGAGCTGACGGTCGAATTCTACAAGCGGAATTATATTGAAGGATTGTTCTTAAGCTCCGGCGTTCTGAAGAATCCGACATACACGATGGAGAAGATGTGCGAGACATTGCTTCTGCTTCGGACGAAATATCATTTTAACGGCTACATCCATGTGAAGACGATTCCCGGCGCATCGGATGAACTGCTTGCGGCAGCAGGATATCTGGCAGACCGTATCAGCGTGAATATGGAACTGCCGACGGAGGAAGGACTGCGGACACTGGCACCGAATAAGACGATGCAGACGATCTTAGATCCGATGGGAAAGGTGCGGAACACGATCGCGTCGCATCGGATGGCAATCGGGAAATCCGCACACATGGAGCGAAGCAAAGGCAATCAGTTCCTGAAGCAGAGTATCTTCGGGACAGAGTCGAAGAAGCAGTTTGCGGATGGATTGATGAAGGAGAAGAAAGCCGGGAAAATCGTTGCGGATGGAGCAGTAGTTCAGGAGTCTAGGAGTTCTTATGGAAACAAGGCTGAAGAGGAAAATTATGGCGCAGGTTCAGGTGGTTCGGTAACTGGAGAGACAGATGTGCAGAATACGATTGCGAATCTGGCTGCGAAGATGAATGGAACGGTTCTGGATAGCGCTCTGACATGGGACAACGCATATCAGCTCGCACCGTTCGATATGTCGAAATTAAAGCGGCGGTTTGCACCGGCGGGACAGAGCACGCAGATGATTATCGGAGCAACCGGCGAGAGCGATTATACGTTGCTGCAGACGACACAGCAGTTGTATCAGGGCTTCGACTTGAAGCGGGTCTTTTATTCGGCGTATATTCCGCTGAATGAGGATAAGGTATTGCCTCAGATTGGAACACCGCCACCGCTTCTGCGGGAACACCGGTTGTATCAGGCGGACTGGCTGCTCCGGTTCTATGGATTCCAGGCGGGAGAATTGTTATCGGAAGAGAAGCCGAATTTCAATGAACTGGTTGATCCGAAGTGCGACTGGGCACTGCGGCATCTGGATCAATTTCCGGTGGAAGTGCAGACTGCAAGCTATGCGATGTTACTCCGTGTGCCGGGCATCGGACCGAAATCGGCAGGGAGGATCACATACGCAAGACGTTACGGCAGGCTTGATTTCGCTTCCCTGAAGAAGATGGGTGTCGTGCTGAAACGGGCACAATATTTCATTACCTGCGGCGGCAGGCAGATGTATCACACACCGATCGAGGAAGGGTATATCACAAGGCAGTTGACCGGTGTCGATCAGAAGGATATATGGAAGGCGGAGCACGCGAATGAATCGTTCACGCAGATGTCTCTGGCGGATTTCGGAATTGGGTAGATTGTAGCTATGAAGATATATACATGTAAAGACCGGTTGGAGGATATCATGACCTGCATCTATGATGCGTGGGTGGAAGCCGTGCGGATCGGTCACAATCAGATACAAGTGAAGAAAGAACCGATATTTCAACAGACGATGTTTGATGAGTACATCCATGTGGACGGTGATGCCGAAAAGGCAGAGAAGGTGATCCGTTCGATTCGGAGAGATATCTCGGATGAGGCGTATATGGATGTCTATTATGCGACACTCTCCGCGGAGGAAGATGCATTGCAGGCAATCTATAATTTCTTGCGGGTTGGATTCGCGGTTGGCTGCCGCGTGCTTGATTATTATACGAATCCGCATGTGATGCGGATATTGGAACTGCGGCGGAAGGTGGGAAATGAAAGCCACCATTTCCGGGAATTTGCGCGGTTTCAATCGTTAAACGGGAAGGTCTATGTGTGCCATCTGGAACCGAAAAGCGATGTGATCATGCTGGTCGGCAGACATTTTGCAGATCGTATGCCGTCCGAACACTGGATGATCATTGATGATACAAGGAAGACTGCGTGCGTGCATCCGAAGGACGGGACGAATTATCTGCGTTATCTGACCGATGCGGAATTTGACACGCTTCGGAAGACGGAAGAGTATGAGGATGAATATACCGATATGTGGAAGACGTTTTTCCATGCGGTTGGAATCAAAGAGCGTGAGAATTATATCTGCCAGCGGAACCTCTTCCCAATCTGGAAACGAAAACATGCGGTGGAATTCAAAGATTAGATATGGTAGTATCTTAGTAGAAAATACAGGAGGAACAGATATGATGGCATACTTCTATTTTACAAGACATGGACAGACAATTTGGAATGTGGAGAATAAAATGTTTCAGAAAAATTGGAACCCGTGGTCTATTATCATCGGCATGGCGGTCGCAATGACCGCCATCGCCGTATTCTATCGACAAATCCTGTGATGGAGGTGATTCATGCTGGAAACTGACGCATTAAAAGAGAAACTGGAAATGGAAATCCATCGCTTTGCACGACAGCTGGAGGGACTTCCTTCCGGCGATCCGTATTTTGAGCAGCTTCAGACCATGCTCGCAATCCGAGATGAACTGGAAAATATTCCGCTGTGTGATATTCAGCGGAATATGCTGCTTTCGATGGAAAATGTATTGGAATCGGCATGGTCGTTCCGCAACACCCCCGTCCCGGATCGCTGCATGAACCCGAACAATATCAGCGAAGTGGTGTACTACTTCCTTCAGGACAAAGGCACCGAGTACCGGGGCGACCTGCTCTATGAACGGGCCAAAGCGGAATTTGACGCCCGTATGGAAGAACTCACCGCTCTGCCGCCCAAAGAAATTCTTGACCACGCTTACGAGAAAATCATCAAAGAAGATTTCCTCTGCCATCTGGAGGAAGGGTTGGACGAGTGGGAAACGGACGCTCTGTTGTCTTATCCGCAGCCTTTGGCGGCTCTCTACACAGAATGGATGGGAGCCGATTACTCCTGCCTGGACATAGACAGAATCCAAAGCACGGTCAAGCAAGCAGCGGGAAAACGGCTAAACGAACTTCGCCACCATGAGTTTGACATCAACGGTGAGCCACCTGCGGAATTGCGGTACTTCTATGATTTGCATAGCGAGATACTGGACAACCCGGATTTGGAGTGGGTTGGTGATATGGAGCCATGAATCCTCTGATTGTAAAAGGCGTGGTATTTGGCCTGCTGTTGGCTTGTGCTGCGCTCTGGGATATGAAAGAACGAGAGATTCCCAATCTGATTCCGGCCATGATTTTAGTTTGTGGCTTGATAGAGCTGCGCCCCGCCGCTTCTGTGGCGGGGCTTCTTGTTACGGGAGGCCCGTACCTGTTGGCCGCATTGCTGACACATGGGAAAGCCCTTGCCATTGGCGGCGGGGACATTAAGCTGATGGGGGCTTGCGGCTTTGTCCTGGGAGTGTGGCCTGGTCTGCTGCACAGCATTTTATCTCTGTTCCTGGCCGTGCTTACAGGGGTAATGCTGTTTGGGTTTCGCAGGCAGGACTTTTCTTCCATCCGGCTACCCCTTGCCCCGTTCTTCTGCATTGGCGGCGTAACTGCTTATTGGCTTGCGGCTGCGGCCGCTGTAATTTGAACAAATGGAGGTATCAACTTGAACAAGAATATTTTCAGGAACCGGACGATCATCGGTGCGGTTTGCATCCTGCTGGCCGTTCTGGTTTGTTTTGGCATCACGCCCCTTTTCAATGCGGGTTTGAAGGCCCAGACCGAAGCGGTACGGGTAAAAGCCGAGGTGATTCCCCGTGGTACTTATATCACGGCGGATATGGTTGAGGTCTACACCAGAGGCGCATCCGGTATGCCCGACAGCATTGCCACATCGCTTGACGAGGTAGTTGGCCGATATACCGATGTGGAACTTCGCAAGAATACGGATGTAAACACCGGCTGGCTTTCTTCTGAACCACTGACTCAGTACGAGTACCTGACCAAGCTGGACGGTTCCAAAGTGGCGATCTCCGTTACCATTCCCACCTTTGCCAAAGGTGGTTCCGGCAAGGTGGAAGCTGGTGACATCATCATGCTCTTTGCAACCGATAAGGACACAGGAGAAACCACCCAGCCCCCGGAACTCAAGTATGTAGAGGTCCTGGCCGCAACACAGAGTTCCGGCGCCGACAAGGAATATCAGGCGCCCCAGGATGACGAGGAAGAAAATCCCGAAGAATCGCTCCCGTCCACCATTACCCTGCTGGTAAATACCGAACAGGCACAACTCCTTGCGCATTTGGAGGAATCCAACAGTCTGCACCTGGCGTTTGTGTACCGTGGAACCCGTGAGAACGCCGAAAAGTTCCTGGCAGCTCAGGATCAGTTCTTTGTGGAGCCGGAGGAAGATACCGCAGCTCAGGATGGCGAACAGGGTGAGGTATCCGATGATAACAATGTGGCCGACAACACCGGTGATAATGCGGCCGGCAATGAACCCGCAGAGGAACAGGAGGTTGAGAATACCGATGGCGAATAAGCAGAAACAGATGCTTGCTGTGTGGGGCAGCCCTGGGGGCGGGAAAACCGTAACTGCGGTCAAACTGGCCCTGGAATTGTCCAAGCGGAAGAAAAATGTGGTGCTGGTGTTTACCGATGTGACGGCGCCCACGCTTCCGGCTGTGGTCAGCGAGAAGAAACTGCCGGATGTGTCCGTAGGCGAACTGCTGGCGGCTCCCGGAATGACGCAGGAACAGGTTCTCAAGACCTGTGTTCCCTGTGAGAAAAACCCCTATATCAGCTTTCTGGGCTACAAGGCCGGTGAAAATGTCTTTACCCATGCGGAGTACAGCAAGGAAAAGGCGGTGGATATGCTGGTTCTGCTGCGGCACATCGCAGACTATGTGATTGTGGACTGCACCAGCCTTTTGACCGGCAATGTGCTGGCGACCACCGCACTGGAGGTGGCGGATGATGTGCTGCGGGTGTGCAGCTGTGACCTGAAGGCCATCTCCTACTTCTCGTCCTATCTGTCGCTGGTTGCTGACAGAAAGTTCAAACCGGAACAGCACATCAAGGTGCTGTCCAACACGCGCCCTTATCAGGGTGGCAGCGAATACGAGAACTCCTTTGGCGGTGTGAAATACCGGCTGCCGTATCTTCCTTCGTTGGAGGAACAGGCGGCGACGCTGAAACTGCTGGAACCGCTTTCCGGTAAAGAGGCCAAGACCTATGAGCCGGTCATTGCCGCTATTGCCGGGGAGGTGTTCGGAGATGGCAAATAACATCGGTCTTTTTTTCAACACCAGCAAAAATGCGCGCCCGTTTGCGGAGGTGCTGGCACAGGTGCAGGAGTACCTTGCCAGCAAGTATTCCACCCTGATAACCGACAACCCGGAGGAACAGCACCAGCAGATCACCGCATACATCGCAAAGTATCTCAACGATTACAGTCTGGGCGTTGAGGGCATGAGCCATGAGGAACTGATCGACAAACTCTATACGGAAATGGCTGAGTTCTCCTTCTTGACGCCCTATCTTTTCGCAAATGATGTGGAGGAAATTAACATCAATTCGTGGAAAGATGTGAAAATCACTTATGCGGACGGGCGTGTGGTTCCCACCAAAGATCGGTTCCAGACCCCACAGCACGCTGTTGATGTAATTCGCAGACTCCTTCATAAGTCCGGCATGATTCTGGATAACAGTCAGCCGGGTGTGGTGGGCCATCTCTCCAATAAAATCCGTATCACGGTTCTGGGCAATCCGCTGACCGACAAGGACAAGGGCGTGGCGGCCTCCATCCGAATTGTCAACCCGAAGCGGTTGGGCCGTGATGATTTCATTGGCTACGGGACAGCCACCGCCGAAATGCTGGACTTTCTGGCCGAAGTTCTCCGGTTCGGTTTGTCCATCTGTGTGACTGGTTCCACCGGCAGCGGTAAAACCACGCTGATGAGCTGGATTCTCTCCACCATTCCCAACGAAAAGAGAATCTTCACCATTGAAAATGGGTGCCGCGAATTTGACCTTGTGAAAGAGGACGCCGAAGGAAATGTCATCAACAATGTAGTCCATACCGTTACCCGTTTTTCTGACGATCCCAAGCAGAACTACGATCAGGAGCGCCTTTTGGAGTTTGCCCTGACCTGTAACCCGGACATTGTGTGTGTCGGTGAGATGAAATCGGCCGAGGCTTTCGCCGCACAGGAGGCGGCCCGCACCGGCCATGCCAATAGCTGCAAAGCAACCTATTACCGCATGGTGACGCTGTGTACCCAGAAATACGACATGGGCGATAAGACCCTGTATAACCTGGTGACAGAAGCGTTTCCTATCGTTCTGTTTGTGAAGAAACTAGAGGACAACAGCCGCCGCGTCATGGAGATCACTGAATGTGAGATTCTGGAGGACGGCACCCGGCAGCTCCACACCCTCTACCGCTATCATGTGTCGGAAACCTCTATCCAAGATGGCAAGGTAAAGGTGCATGGCGAGTTTCAAAAGGTATCCACGATCTCGGCCAGCCTGCAAAAGCGGCTTTTGGAAAACGGTATGCCGCCCCGTCTGCTGGAGCGTATCGCTGGTGGCGGTGTAAAACTGGATACTGGAAAGGAGGAAACTGCGTGATTGTATTGATTTTGCTGGCCTTTGTCGGGATGCTGACCGGCATCTTCTTGATTCTGGGCATGACCCCCTTTACATTTGCGGAGGAACTGACCAAGCCGCTTTCTGGGCGGCAACAGCCGATTTCCAAGCGAATCCAGCAGGTCAACCACCCCAAAGAGCCGAAGGGCATCCGTAAAACCGTGCTGGAAGCACGGGAGATGTTGATTCTCACCGGAAAGGGTGGGAAGTTTGCCGCCATTTGTGCTTTCTCTCTGTTCCTGGCGGCAATGGGTGCTGTGATCTGTATTGTGATTCAGAACTACTT
>OICL01001358.1_pt1 | contig 10673 bp, 8 predicted proteins | sample 1581231 | NCBI WGS metagenome assembly OICL01 (sample SAMEA3882542, study PRJEB24775) | human gut metagenome | biome: human-associated habitat; feature: intestine environment; material: feces | place: Netherlands | collected 2009/2010 | reverse complement strand
CTTGTGGCAGGAGCAATTGGTTTTGCAAGTGTGTATGCAACGGAAAAAAATCAGGAAAAGCGTAATGACAGTGATTACGCAATTCAGCAGGAGTCTACGGAGCAGTTGTCTGCGGCCTCTTATGAAATCAAGCCAAAGACTGACAAGCAGGCAGAGAATGCGCCGGAAGTAGAAGAGGATGCTGTAAAGGTTTCTGAAAAGGAGAAGTCGCAGACGGAAGCAACGGAAGAAAAAGAGGACAATGAAAAAAAGACAGAAAAAACGGAGACTGTAGCAACCGCAGCAGAAAACAGTCTGCATTTCGACACGAAAACAGGCATGCAGTGGCCGCTTGAAGGAGAGATCCTTTTGGATTACAGTATGGATGCGACGGTGTATTTTCCGACTTTGGAGCAGTACCGTTATAATCCGGCAATCGTTATTTCTGCGGCAGTTAATGATAAGGTAAATGCAGTTGCAAAAGGAAAAATTACCGATATTTCAGAAAATGAAGTGACCGGCTGTACGGTAAAACAGGATCTGGGAGACGGTTATACAGCTATCTACGGACAGTTAAAAGAACTTAATTTTAAAAAGGGTGATATGATAGAGGCAGGTCAAACTATTGGATACGTGGGAGAACCTACGAAATACTATTCCACAGAGGGAAGTAATGTGTACTTCGAACTGCAAAAGGATGGCAAGCCGGTTAATCCAAAGGAATATCTGCCGGAAATGCCGATGAATACATTGGATTAGGAAGAACCTATTTGACTTTACTTTTATTTTTGATACAATTAAGGGTGCTTTTTTAAAAAGCACCTTTTAAATTTTGCTGAGGAATAGATTGGATCGGGAGAGTCTGGTCTGTTACGAAAAAGGGGGCCGCAGAGTGAATTTTGATAATTATACAGATGAAGTGAATGAGTGGAGACGACTTGTGCTTCAAAGTCGAGGAATTGATGCGGCACAGACCTTACAGTACAGCGGGAAAATCATAGCATATGGAGAGCAGCACAACGATGCTTTTCTGCTTGGATTTGGTTACTATTACAGTGGAGAAACGTATTTTACACTCAATGATGGCAGCCATTTTTTTGAGACGATTAACCGTGCATTGTCTTATCTGGACCAGGCAGAGGAGTGGGAGCTGATGGTGCGCTGCTACAATTATCTGGGAATTGCTGCAATGAACCGTGGTAATGCACCGATTGCGCTGGACTATTACTTAAACGGATTAAATTATGCAAAAGAACATCAGATTGAAGAATTAATTATTTATTTGTACATAAATATGGGAATGCTTTATAACGAATGCGGACGTTATAAGGATGCAGAGGAATCCTTGAGGGATGCTTATGCATGTGTACAAAAGCACCCGGAGGACGAGATATATCATATATGCATGATTGGCATTTACAATAATTTAATTCGAAGTCTTGTATTTCAAAATCGGTTAAAAGAAGTGGCACCGATACTGGAAGAGATCTATCAGGTGCACTGGCCCTATTGTGAAGTATACGATAAATTGTCAATCTGTTGTGTAGAAGTATTGTATTATCATCGGTTGGGTGATGTTGCCCACAGAGATGAGAGTGTTCGCATGATAGATGAAATACTTCCGGAGAATCTGGTAGTTTTGGATCTTTTTAATGATTTTTACAATTGTTGTACGGTTCTTTTGGAGACGGATCTGGATGCGTCATTCTGGCATATAATCGAAATGTTAGAGCCTCTGGCACGTAATTTCAACATTATTAATTTGCAATTAAAAATATTGTCATTAAAAATGCAGTTTTATCGTAAACATGATCAGAGTGCAGAGTTTTTGCAGGCGGCAGGATTGTATTACGAGCTTTCTACCCGCATGGAGAATGAGGCGCGCGGTATTATGGGAAATGTAATTGAACTGCGCAAAAAGCTGGAGTCGGTCAAGAAAGCCCGGCAGAAGGCAGAGCAGGAGAAAATGATTCTGCAAAAGAAATCGGAACTGGATGCACTGACCGGTATGGCGAACCGCTATCGTCTGAATGATTTTTCCGATGAGATTTTTGCACAGGCGCTGCAGGATGAGACTCCGCTCACAGTAGAAATTCTGGATGTGGATTATTTTAAAGAATTTAATGACAATTATGGACATCAGCGTGGAGATGAATGTCTGTTGACGATTGCGAATGTAATTAAAAAACTGACAGAAGAGTACGATGCCTTTTGCGCACGTTACGGTGGAGATGAGTTTGTAATCATTATCAAGGGAATTTCTCATGATGAGATGGTTGCTTTTTGCTCGAAACTGCGTGAGCGCGTGCTGGATTGTGGATTGGAACATCGGTACTCCAAAGTTATGCCGATGGTCACAATTTCTCAGGGGGCCTGCTGGGGCATTCCGCTGAGAGGAAACCGTATGTGGGATTATCTGCATGTGGCGGACGATATGTTGTATAAGGTCAAAAATTTCAGCAGAAATAATTATTGCATCGGAGACATCATGGAATCCGATGATATTGTGATGGATTTATCACAATGATACATGTTAACAAGCAACGAAAAGGAAAAGAATGGAATCAGTTAAATTTGAAGAATTAGGTTTATACCCGCAGCTTTTGCGGGCAATTAAGGAGATGGGATTTGAGGAGGCAACACCGATTCAGGCGCAGGCCATTCCGGTTGTAATGAGTGGTGTGGATGTGATCGGTCAGGCACAGACAGGAACCGGTAAAACCGCTTCATTTGGTATTCCGCTTCTTATGAAAGTGGACCCGAACAATAAAAAGACACAGGCAATCGTGCTTTCTCCGACAAGAGAGCTGGCAATCCAGAGCGCGGAGGAGATTCGCAAGCTTGCCAAATATATGCATGGAATCAAAGTGCTTCCGGTATACGGAGGTCAGGATATCGGACGTCAGATCAAAGCGTTAAAAGGCGGTGCAACGATTATCATTGGTACACCGGGACGTATTATGGACCATCTGCGTCGCAAAACGATCCGTTGTGATCATGTGAATACCATCGTACTTGATGAGGCAGATGAGATGCTCAACATGGGATTTCGCGAAGATATCGAGACGATTTTATCGTATATCACGAACGAAGACCGTCAGACTGTGCTTTTTTCTGCAACCATGCCAAAGCCGATTTTGGATATTACAAAGAAATATCAGAAGAATGCGACCACAATTAAAGTGACAAAGAAGGAACTTACGGTTCCGAATATTGACCAGTACTATTATGATGTACGTCGTAATGATAAGGTCGATGTACTGACAAGACTGTTGGATTACTACAATCCGAAGCTTTCTTTGGTATTCTGCAACACAAAGCGTATGGTCGATGAACTTGCCTCTGAGTTACAGGGACGCGGGTATGCGGCAGAAGGCATTCATGGAGATATGAAGCAGCAGCAGAGAGACCGTGTGATGAAGAGTTTCCGAAACGGAAGATGTGATATTCTTATCGCCACAGATGTGGCGGCGCGTGGAATCGATGTAGATGATGTAGAAGCGGTATTTAATTATGACCTGCCGCAGGATGATGAATATTATGTACATCGAATCGGAAGAACCGGACGTGCAGGCCGTTGTGGTAAGGCATTTTCTTTTGTAAAAGGCAAGGAAGTCTATAAACTGAAAGAAATACAGCGTTACTGCAAGACAAAGATTTATGCACAGCCAATTCCGTCATCGGATGATGTGGCAGAAATCAAAGCAGAGAAAGTTCTCGGAGAAATCGGACAGATTATTGAAGAGGGCAAGTTAAATGATATGATCGATCTCATCGAGCGTCAGGTCAACAACAGCGATTATACAGCTATGGACATTGCAGCTGCATTTTTGAAACAGGCGATCGGTGGAGTGGAACTTTCCAAAGAGGATCGGGATATCGAAGATGCATTGTCTGGTGACACCGGAGCCGAAGAAGGCATGGTGCGCTTGTTTATTAATATTGGAAAAAGCCAGAGAATCCGTCCGGGAGATATCCTCGGTGCGGTTGCCGGTGAGGCAAAGATTCCGGGTAAGCTGGTAGGTGCCATCGATATGTATGATAATTATACATTTGTTGAGGTACCACAGGAGTACGGAAAAGATGTACTCCGTGGCATGAAAAATGTCAAGATCAAAGGAAAATCAGTTAATGTTGAGCCGGCGAATGCGCGTTAAGGACAACGGAGAAAACATTTTTGTGATGTTCGTAGTCCACGCGGATACGTCCGCCGTGATTGGCGGCAATGCTGCTGGCAATTGACAGACCAAGACCATAGTGACCGTTATCTTCACGTGCTTCATCCGCACGGAAAAAGCGTTCGAAGAGACGGTCACGTATTTCTTCCGGAATTGGATCACCGGAATTAGAAACCTTAAGATAAAATTTCTTTGCCTGAATATAAGCGCGAATAACAATTTCACCGTACTCTGGTGTGTAGCTGATCGCATTGTTCAGCAGAATGGACAGAAGATTCTGAATCTGATCTTCGATTCCATCGATATACATTTCTTTCTGAATATCCACTGTCATGCGGATTTTTTTCTCATATGCAACACTTTCCATTGGATAGATAATATCATATAAAGCTTCATCCACACGAAAACGTTTCGGCTGGGCCTGATTTTGCGCCGTATCAAGGCGCACAAGTGTAAGCATTTTGTTTACAAGAACAATCATGCGTTCCGTTTCCTGATGAATATATTCCAGGTGCTTGTTATCTGCAGAAATCTCTTTTTGCAGAAGCTGTGTGTTGCGCGAATGACTGCAAGAGGTGTCTTCAGTTCGTGGCTGGCATTCGAAATAAATTTTTTTTCAGAACTGATCATATCCTCGATGGGCTGTGTCAGCCAGCGGGAGATAATACGGGAAGAAAATGTAAAAAGGATCAGTCCGCCAAACAGAAGAAAGATACATAATACAATTGCCGGAATGGTAGCCTGCAGAGCCGGAGCAGAGCTGATCAACATTAACTGTTTTTTCCGTAGTTTGTAAATATAAATATATTTGTATGTCTGGTGTGTTTTTTTCCATGTCAATGAATATTTTTTTGCATATCGCAACAATTCCTCATCTGTTTTGTTGGTGAAAGTTTGGAATAAAATATGAGGTTGTTTATAATCATCAATTTGAAATACACAATAACCAATATCTTCGAGATCTAATGCAGTTCCCTGTGTACGAATAAAATTTTTCCATTTGATTTCCCGGAGAGCGGAGCGAACATCTTCTTTCACATCTTTTAGATTATTCTTGTATGTAGAATTTAAAAAGAGAAGTAAAATTCCAATCCAGATAATAGTGAGTAGGAAAATAAGCAGCGTAGTCAGCTTTTTCTGTAATTTTTTAATCATTGGCTACCTCCAGAATGTATCCTACACCACGGACGGCGCGGATCGTTACGTTGACCTGTAAATGGTGAAATTTTCTGCGCAAAAAAGAAATATAAACTTCCACATTGTTATATTCTGCGTTGGAATCATATCCCCATATTTTTGTTGCAATCTGCTCTTTTTCGAGCACTTGATTTTGATTTATCAACAGAAATTCGCAAAGCTGCATTTCTTTTCCACTTATTTTCATGGATTTTCCGGTGCTGGTGTTGGAAATTTCACAGGTATTGCTGTCAAAAGACAGGTTTCCGGCATGTGGACGAAGAATGTCATGGTGGATGCGTCGTCGGCTGATGGCCTGAATCCGCATGAGAAGTTCCTGAATTTCAAATGGTTTGGTGACATAATCATCTGCACCTACTGTAAATCCCTGTATCTTATCGTCAAGTTCTGTGCGGGCGGAGAGAATAAGCACGGGGACATCATTTCCATCTTTGCGAAGGGAGGAAAGAACCTCGTATCCGTTCATTTTCGGCAGCATCAGATCTAAAATAAGCATATCATAGATGCCACTTGCCGCATTTTCATATCCCTGCAATCCGTCATTTGCAATATCTACTATATAATTTTCATCACGTAATGCGTCGGCAATGGTATCAGCCAGCCGGACGCTGTCTTCAATTATTAAAATTCTCATATTGTTCTCCTATAATTTTTATTATAAATCATAAATTTTTCCTTTTGCAATTCCTTTCAAGGCTTTTTCAAGGAAACCTCCTTATGATGATAGTACATCAGGAGGAATGATACATGAAAACACTTTATTTACATATAGGCACACCGAAGACTGCGACCTCTTCTATTCAGAAATTTTTAGCACAAAACAGGGAAGTGCTTGAAAGCAAGGGATATGTTTTCCCAAAATCCCTGCATCGGTATCTGAATGTAAATTCTCGTCGTAATGGTCATTTCCTTGTCCGGAAAGTAGAAAAAGCAGAGGGTGGCAGAGATCATGAACTGGAAAAACAGTACCTGCAGGAAGGATATGATCTTATAGCTAAAGAATTTCAAACCTATGATCATGTCATCCTTTCTGACGAGTCTGTCTGGTTTGCGTCCAGCTATTCGTGTAAAGATCTGTTTACGGATTTAAAAAAGCAGGCAGATGACAATCACTATCAGGTAAAAATTATCGTATATCTTCGCCGGCAGGATACCTTCTTTTTGTCACGCTGGAATCAGGCGGTAAAACAAAATGTCGGGTATAGTTCCGTATTGTCCTGTGACGAGTATATAAGAAAAACCTTGAAAAAAGATGGAAAAATTTTAAATTATGCACACAAACTGGATCAGATTGCAGACATTTTTGGAGCAGACAATCTGATCGTGCGCAGATTCGAACCTACGAGCTGGGTGGATGGTTCTATTATTCATGATTTTATGGAGGCAATTGGAATTCCGGTTACGGAGTCGTTTATGGAGCTTGAGGAGGATGCAAATCTTCGATTGGGAAAAAATGAGACGGAAATCAAGCGTATCGTGAATACGGTTCCAAATTTGAGCAGAGAAGAAGTGGCTTATCTGGGGCAGGCATTAAAGACGCTTTCAGCAGATGGAACAAAAGAAAAACCATCAGAGATGCTTTCGGTAGAGGAATTGGAAGAGTTTCTTGCACCATACGAAGCCGGAAATACATATGTTGCAGAGACATATCTCAAAGATGGGAAACCGCTTTTTTCACAACAGATTAAGAATGTTCCGAAGTGGGATGCGGACAATCCACAGATGCTTCCGGATGTGATCGCATTTTTCTCTTCGGTATCCATTGATCTTTATCGCAGGAGTGCGGAGCAGGAAACAGAAATTCGTAAGCTGCGAAAAGAGACGGAACGGCTGCGATATGAAAACGAACGTCTTAGAAATCGTTTTATGCAGTTTATGTGGAAGGTAAAACATCCATTCCGGACATTGTGGAACAAAATTTTCAAGCGAAAGTAAGAAGAAAAATAGAAACATAAAGAGCAGGTAGAATCAGATGGAACGAAATCTTACATGGCATAATATGGATATAGACCGGACATTAAGGGAACAACAGATGGGGCAGAATGCCTGCACAATTTGGATGAGCGGCCTGTCGGGAGCGGGAAAGTCAACAATTGCGAATGCGTTGGAAAAGCGTTTGTATGCAATGGGAAAGAAGACCATGCTTTTGGATGGGGACAATGTACGTATGGGATTAAACAGTAACCTTGGATTTTCCGATGAGGACCGGATAGAGAATATTCGGCGGATTGCAGAGGTTGCAAAGCTCATGAATGATGCGGGACTGATTGTGATTACCGCATTTATCTCTCCGTACCGGCAGGATCGCAGAAATGCGAAAAAGATCATTGGAGAAGGATTTCGGGAAGTATATGTCAGTACTTCAATCGCAGAGTGTGAAAAGCGGGATGTCAAAGGCTTATATAAAGCTGCACGAGAAGGAAAAATTGCGCATTTTACGGGGATTACAAGCCCTTATGAAGTGCCGGAGCATCCGGATGTTGCAGTGGATACAGCGGAAATGGATGTGGAAGCATGTGTGGATCATATATTGAATCGGCTCGGCTGTCTGTTGTAGCAGCCGGGAGGAAGAAATTCAGACGTTTTCTTCAATCCATGTTCTACATCGGATGTATTGGGTTCGGTGGAGGAAGTGCGCTGATTCCGATTATAGAGCAGGAAATTGCAGAGAAGCAGGGACTAGACGCGAAACAAAATATAGATAAAGATGTCGTTGTTGCCAGTATTACGCCCGGCGCGTTGCCGGTAGAAATTGCGGCATCGATTGGACGAAGAGGATTCGGACGGAAAGGAATGATCGCGGGAGCTGTGATGATGGCGCTGCCGGGGACGGTGCTGACAGTTCTTCTTGTGACCATTCTTTCGGTCTTTCAGGAACAGATTCTCAATGTGGTACAAATGGTTTCGGTTGTTGTTTCGGCATTTATCATATATATGCTTATGGCGTATATCCGGAATATGTTAAAGTCCTGCGCGGAGGACGGAAAAAGCAGAAAACGAAAAGCGGTGGCTTTGATGCTGGGCATTTTTGTGTTGTCTTTTTTTGTATCTACCATGCAGGTGCTGGTGCTTGCCTTTTTTGGAATCTTTTTCACGAGGGGAAATTATTGTCGCAAAAATATGTTATTGCTGGCAATCACTTCAGCAATGTATTTATATACCAATAGCGTTTATTTCGGTGCAGAATATGTTGTGCTCCGTTATACAGTTTATATTTTTATGGCGATATTAAGTATTTATGGGGTTTGTTGTAATATCAGGGAGAACCAGTGGCAAGGGGAAGCCGATCGTAGAGAGATAGTAAAAGATGTCGGAATATGGTTACTGTTTTTTCTGATTCTATTACTTCCGGCAGTGATTGAAAGTCGGTCCGCAATTGTCTTTTCAGGAGAAGGCGTGCTTTCTACATGGGCATCTTTTGGGGGTGGTGATGCGTATCTGACCATCGCAGATGGATTTTTTGTCGAGGGAGGTTTTATTACGGGGCAGCAGTATTATGGATATATTGTGCCTGCGGTAAATGTGCTTCCCGGATCCATTTTGTGTAAGACACTGGCAGCAGTCGGGTATTATGTGGGATGGAACATCGGTGGAAATGCGGTTGTTGGAGTTTTGTTTGCAATCGCGGGATTTGGCTGCAGTATTGCGGCGTCCTGCAGTTTTTTTATGCTGGCATATCATTTGTATGATTATCTGATTACATTACAGGTATTCCGGATTATCCGCAAATGGATCCGGCCAATGATCGCGGGTCTTCTTATGAAGGTTATGGTTATGCTTTGCGTACAAAACGTAAGTGTTGTGTTTGCAATGATACGATGAGATGGAAGAAAATAACATTGACAGAAATGGTATCTTTTGGTTAGATATAAATTGTGCGCTTTGGGCACACGAAAGAAAAAACATAGTAAGATATACGGGAGATATACAATTGAAATTTTCAAAAGCAAAATTAATGGTAGCAGGATTGGTACTGGCGGCGGCATGTGTGGCTGCCCCGCAGCAGTTAAAGGCAGAAGTTCCGGCAGCGCAGATGGACGGTGTCATGGGACAGAGTATGGAAGATGAGACGGCATATGAGGAAACGTCGAATCTGGATGGTTTGATTATGCAAGGTGCTGCGGCAACATATTCATTACCGACCATGAGGGCGGCAAAAGGTTCCTCCTATTCGCAGGATTTTCTGGACAGTTCTTTTACCACGGCAGGAACTTATACGCGTGCAACCTATTATCATAAAGTGGATTATGAAGATTATCAGTTATTTAACGGAATCGATGTTTCCTGGTGGCAGACAAAAGATAAAAAGGTAACATCAGTGAATTGGGAAAAAGCCCACGATGCAGGGATTGATTTTGCATTTGTCCGCGTAGGATCAAGAGATACGGCAGATGGCAGCATTTATTTTGATACCGCAGCGGATTCCCATATTCAGGCGGCTTTGGACAACGATATCAATATCGGGCTATATATTTTTTCTCAGGCACTTACAGAAAAGGAAGCAAGGGAAGAAGCTAATTTTGTATTAAAACAGCTGAAGAAATATGATTGGGATGTGACACTTCCGATCGTGATCGACCGTGAGAAAGGAAGTCATAATCGTCTGACTGGAGGAAAGTTATCCAAGACCAAGGAGACAGCTGTCTGCCAGGCTTTTGCAGACACGATTACAAAGGCGGGATATCAGGCGAGTGTATATGCATCATATGCATGGATCAAATCCTATATTGATACCGACTCGCTCGATAAATGTGGGATTTGGATTGCTCGTTATAATAATACAACGACCAGCAATTCCAAGAGTGGAAGTGCGTACGGGGATGTACCGTATGATTATGATTTCTGGCAGTATTCCTCTGTTTCAAGAGTCAGTGGATATACCGGAAATCTGGATGCAGATTTCTGGTACAAAGATACAAGTATCAAGACAACCGGATTAAAAGCGGAGGCGCCATCGGCATCTGGACCGGTAACTTTAAGCTGGAGCAAGGCGGCTGCGGATGTGACAGGATACCGCGTATATCGGTACGATGCGACAGAGGATAAGTATGTTTATCTGAAATCGACCAAAAGCCGCAGTTATTCCGATGAGGATGTAAGAAGTGGCAAGACGTACCAATATAGGGTACGCTGTTACTGGACCATTGGTGGAACAAATTATTATGGAAATTATTCTTCTGTTGTATCGGTGACAACGCCTCCGGCAAAAGTATCCAGTGTAAATACCGCCAAGAAGAGCAGTACCTATCTGACACTTTCCTGGAAAAAAGTTTCCGGTGCGAGCGGATATCGTGTATACAAATATAATACAAAGACAAA
>OICL01001357.1_pt1 | contig 10678 bp, 8 predicted proteins | sample 1581231 | NCBI WGS metagenome assembly OICL01 (sample SAMEA3882542, study PRJEB24775) | human gut metagenome | biome: human-associated habitat; feature: intestine environment; material: feces | place: Netherlands | collected 2009/2010 | reverse complement strand
GATTTCGATGAGGAGACATTGACAACGATCAATAAATTCTTTGAGAATAATCTGAACGTATCAGAGACATCCAGACAATTATATATACACCGTAATACACTGGTATACAGACTGGACAAATTACAAAAGAGTACCGGTCTGGATCTCCGTGTGTTCGAAGACGCCATTACATTCAAAATCGCACTTATGGTTGTGAAATATATGAAGTATATGGAGTCACTGGAGTATTAATAATCAGGAGGAACATATGATTGAACTAAGAGAAGTAACGAAAGAGTACTCAAAAGGGGTTGCAGCCCTGAATGGAATCAATCTGAAGATTGAACAGGGTGAATTTGTGTTTATTGTAGGAGACAGCGGCTCTGGTAAGTCTACTTTGATCAAGCTTATCATGAAAGAACTGGAACCTACTTCGGGAACGATTATTGTAAATGGCAATAATTTAAGCCGTATGAAACATCGCAAAGTTGCGATGTACAGAAGAAATATCGGCGTTGTATTTCAGGATTTCCGTTTGTTGAAAGACAGAAATATTTATGAAAATATTGCGTTTGCGCAGAGAGTTACAGAGACACCTACAAGAATTATCAAGAAAAAAGTACCGGCGGCACTGTCACTGGTAGGGCTTGCCCAGAAATACAAAGCATTTCCGAAGGAATTATCCGGTGGTGAACAGCAGAGGGTTGCGATTGCAAGAGCGATCGTGAATGAACCTGCTATTCTTCTGGCAGATGAGCCTACGGGTAACCTGGATCCGACAAACTCATGGGAAATCATGAAGTTATTGGAAGAAGCGAATGACAGAGGAACTACAGTTCTTGTCGTTACGCATAACCAGGAGATCGTAAATGAAATGCAGAAGCGAGTTGTTACGATGAAAAAGGGTGTCATCGTAAGCGACGAGAAAAAAGGTGGGTATAAGCATGAGAATTAGTACAATAGGATATTCGATGAAACAAGGGGTTAAGAACATCCGCAGAAATAAGATGTTTTCCGTTGCTTCGATCGCAACGATGGCGGCATGCATTTTCCTGTTCGGATTGTTCTATTCCATTGTAGTTAACTTTAGTTATATTGTAGAAAAAGCAGAAGAAGGTGTTGCTATTACAGTATTTTTTAATGAAGATACTACAAAAGAACAAAAAGATACAATTGGTGCCCAGCTGAAGAAAGAAGATGGAGTACTGAAAGTAAATTATGTAAGTGCGGATGCAGCATGGAATAAGTTTAAAGATCAGTATTTTGGAGAATCAAGTGATCTGGCAGAAGGATTTAAGAGTGATAACCCGCTTGCCAATTCAGATAACTACGAAGTATATCTTTCAGACGTATCAAAGCAGAAAGATGTAGTGTCTTATGCAAAGTCGCTGGATGGGGTGCGTAAAGTTAATAAATCAGACGTAGTAGCCAAGACTCTTACCAGTGTGAACAAGTTGGTGGGATATGTATCGGTAGCAATTATTGCAATTCTTCTGGCAGTGTCAATTTTCCTGATCAGTAATACGGTCACTATGGGTATTACGGTAAGACGTGAAGAAATTGCAATTATGAAATATATCGGAGCAAAAGACGGATTTGTCCGTGCGCCGTTTGTAATAGAGGGTCTGATTATCGGAGCTGTCGGAGCTGTAATCCCGCTCGTATTGCTTTATTTTATGTATGATAAGGCAATTACATACATTATGACAAAATTCAGCCTTCTGAATAATATTGTAGATTTCCTTCCGGTAGCAACTGTTTACAGAACATTACTTCCAATCGGAATTGCTTTGGGTGTTGGAATCGGTTTTGTGGGAAGTTTCTTTACAATCCGCAAACATCTGAAGGTATAAAAGTTCTGGCTCGGAAAGGAGCGTCATATGATAAAAAGAAAGAAGATGATAAGCCTTCTGCTGGTGCTTACGCTTGTAAGCGGAATGTTTGTGCAGACATATGCAACAGAAATTGATGATACAAAGAAAAAAGCAGAAGAACTGGAAAGCAAGAAGAAAGCTGCTGAAAATGAGAAAACATCTCTGGCAGATCAGCTGAAAAAGCTGACGGGCGAGATGGAAGAAACTAAGAAAAAGATTTCTGCAAAAGAAGATGAAATCACAAATAAAGAAGAAGAATTGATTCTTGCAAAAGCGGATGAGAATGAACAGTATGAAAGTATGAAGAAGAGAATCCGTTATATGTATGAAAATGGAAATACAGGATTTGTAGAAATCCTTTGCTCTTCAAAGTCAATTGGAGAATTGCTGAATAATGCTGAATATATCAGCAGAATATCAGGATACGACAGAAACATGCTGGTAGAATTCCAGAAGGTTGTAACCAATGTCGAGAATCAGGAAGCAGAACTCAAGAAAGAATATAAAGAACTGCAGACGATGCAGGATGATCTGATCACAAAGCAGGACAGCGTAAATGAACTGATAAAGAATAAGCAAAGTGAGATTCAGAGTTTGACCAGCGAACTGGGAGATACAAAGAATAAGCTTGCACAGCTGGAAGCGGCAGCTGCCGAAGCCGAACGTAAACAGAAAGAAGCAGCAGCGGCAGCGGCAGCTGCGAAGAAGGCTCAGGCAGCAGCCAAAAAGAATACAAGCTCATCGGGGTCTTCGGCCGGTTCCGCCGGGGCATCGGTGGTGTCGGGAAATGGAACATTTACACATCCTTGTCCGGGTGGATATATTTCGAGTGGATTTGGTTACAGAACACAGCCGATTGCAGGTGCAAGTACGAATCATAAAGGGATTGACTTTGCAGCAGCAACAGGAACGCCAATCTATGCGGCTGCGGCAGGAACAGTTATTTCAGCCGGATATGCCGGAAATGCGGGAAACCTGTTAGTAATCAGTCATGGAAACGGATTGCTTACATATTATATGCATTGCAATGCGATTTATGTGAGTGCGGGACAGAAAGTCAGCAGAGGTCAGAATGTTGCAGCGGTTGGAACTACAGGAAATTCAACCGGACCACATCTGCATTTTCAGGTAATGTTGAATGGAACACCGGTAAATCCGGCAAACTATCTGTAAGAAACGAACAGATCATAGTATGAGGCAAGATAAATGAAAAACAGAAAAAGTTTTTTGAAAGGGGCGCTTTGTGGCGCCCTTGCTATGTTATTAGTGGCAGGACTCGTGTCCTGTGGATTAAAAGTGAATAATGGAAACAGTGATATCACATCAAAAACAGAAGATAAGATATCAGAACTGCAGAACCTGATCGAGAAGCATTATATGGGGGATGTAAAAGAAAAGAATCTGGAAGATGGGGTCTATAAAGGTTATATCAATGGCCTGAATGATCCGTATTCGGTATATTATAACAAAAAAGAAACAAAAGAATTATACGAATCAACTGGTGGTGAATATTCCGGAATCGGTGCTGTGATGTCTCAGAATACAGAGACAGGAGTGATCACTCTGGTCCAGATATATAAGGATTCTCCGGCTGAGAAAGCAGGACTTAAGGAGAATGATATCCTTTATAAGGTTGAAGGAAAAGAAGTCACAGGAAAAGATCTCTCTAAAGTTGTAAGTAAGGTAAAGGGTGAAAAAGGAACAACGGTAGAACTCACCGTATTAAGAGGTGAAGATGCCAAAGAAGTAACTGTGACTGCAACAAGAGATACCGTACAGGCACAGACAATTGAGTATAAGATGATGGATGACAAGATTGGTTACATCAGAGTGTCTGAATTTGATACTGTGACGTATGATCAGTACAAAGAAGCATTGGATGATCTTGAAAAACAGGGAATGACAGGGCTGGTTGTGGATCTGCGTAATAATCCTGGAGGTTCGCTCAGTACAGTATGTGATATGCTGGATCTGATGCTGCCAAAGGGCCTGATCGTGTATACGGAAGATAAAAATGGCAAAAAGACAGAGATGAAATCTGACGAAGAACATCAGTTTACAAAACCGCTGGCAGTTCTGGTAAATGGCAACAGTGCCAGTGCATCAGAGATTTACTCCGGGGCAATCCAGGATTACGGAATCGGTAAGATTGTCGGAACCCAGACATATGGAAAGGGTGTCGTACAGCAGATTTTTGATCTGGATGACGGAACAGCCGTAAAACTTACGATTGCAGAATATTTCACTCCAAAGGGAAGAAGCATCAACGGAAAAGGAATTACACCGGATGTAAAGGTCGAATACGAAAATAATGAAGAAAATCCGGATGCAGACAATCAGCTTGATAAAGCTGTGGAGGAAGTAAATGCACAGATGAAGTAATCGTTTGTGGATGGTGACATAGCAAAATAAGAGTTTTGAAGGGAATGCAGTTTGGCATTCCCTTTTATTATGCCTTATGGTAAAATATAAACAATGTGAAATTTAGATTATGCATATAAGGTAGGAGGAAAAAACATTGATTAATCAGTTAGTAGCCAACATAAAGAAGACAGGAGCACCGATTGTAGTAGGATTAGATCCGATGTTGAACTATATTCCGGAGCAGGTACAGAAAAAAGCGTTCGCAGAATATGGTGAGACACTGGAAGGAGCAGCAGAAGCAATCTGGCAGTTCAATAAAGAAATCGTGGACAAGACTTATGATCTGATTCCGGCTGTAAAACCACAGATCGCTATGTATGAACAGTTTGGTCTTCCGGGACTTGCAGCATTCAAGAAAACAGTAGATTACTGTAAGGAAAAAGGACTGGTTGTCATCGGTGATATTAAAAGAGGAGACATTGGTTCTACATCAGCAGCTTATGCTGTGGGTCATATTGGTAAGGTGAAAGTAGGCAGCAAGACATACGCACCATTTGATGAAGACTTTGTAACAGTGAATCCATACCTTGGTTCAGACGGAGTGAATCCATTCCTGGACGTATGTAAAGAAGAAAAGAAGGGAATCTTCGTACTTGTTAAGACATCAAATCCGTCAAGCGGTGAATTCCAGGATCAGAAGATCGACGGCCGTCCGTTATATGAACTGGTTGGAGAAAAAGTTGCCGCATGGGGATCTGAAGTCATGGGCGATGAGTACAGCTATGTCGGAGCAGTAGTCGGAGCAACTTATCCGGAGATGGGAAAAGTATTAAGAAAAGTGATGCCAAAAGCTTACATTCTGGTTCCTGGTTACGGTGCACAGGGAGGAAAAGGAAAAGACCTGGTACATTTCTTCAATGAAGATGGCCTTGGAGCAATCGTAAACTCTTCTAGAGGAATCATTGCGGCATATAAGCAGGAGCAGTATGCAAAATTTGGAGCTGAGAATTTTGGTGATGCATCCAGAGCAGCAGTTGAGACGATGATCGCAGACATTAAGGGAGCACTTGAGAACAGATAATGTCTGAACAGACGAAAAAAAAGACTGATAACGAAAAAAGTAAGACAGAGTAATCTTGACAGGAGATAAAGGAAGATGGAGAGAAAAAAAGAACAGGCGAAAGTTCTGTCACAGGAGATGCTGGCAGATGGAATCTACAGCCTGTGGATTGAGACAGAAGCAGCGCTGACTGCCAGACCGGGACAGTTTGTGTCTGTATACACGACAGATGCAAGCAAATTACTTCCACGCCCGATCAGTATCTGTGAAATTGATAAAGAAGCAAAAAGATTAAGACTGGTATATCGTGTGACAGGAGAAAAGACCGGAACAAAACAGTTTTCAGAATTAAAGGCCGGAGATTTTGTACCAGTGATCGGACCTTTGGGAAATGGATTTCCATATGAAAAGGCAGAAGGAAAGAAAGTATTCCTGATGGGCGGCGGGATTGGTGTTCCGCCGATTCTGGAACTTGCAAAGCAGATGCAGTGTGAAGAAAAGCAGATTGTTGTCGGCTATAGAGATGCGCATACGTTCCTGAAAGAGGAGTTTGAACAGAACGGAACCTTATATATTTCCACAGAGGATGGAAGCGTGGGAACAAAAGGGAATGTCATGGATGCTATCCGTGAGCAGAGTCTGGATGCCGATATTATATTTGCATGCGGACCTACACCAATGCTGCGTGCAATCAAGGCCTATGCAGAAGAGAAGAAAATAGAATGCTATATTTCCCTGGAAGAGAGAATGGCATGCGGTATCGGAGCCTGTCTGGCATGTGTCTGCAAGACAAAAGAAAAAGATGCACACAGTAATGTGAACAATAAGAGAATCTGTAAAGACGGACCAGTATTCTTATCTACGGAGGTGGATTTATAATGGACATGAAAGTAAATATTGCCGGCGTAGAATGGAAGAATCCGGTTACAGTGGCTTCCGGTACATTTGGTTCGGGAGAAGAATTCAGTGAGTTTGTGGATCTGAACCGTCTTGGAGCGGTAACGACCAAGGGCGTGGCAAATGTCCCGTGGCCGGGTAATCCGACACCACGTGTAGCTGAAGTTTTCGGAGGAATGATGAATGCGATCGGACTCCAGAATCCGGGAATCGATCTGTTCTGCAAAAGAGATATTCCATTTCTGAAGAAATATGATACGAAGATCATCGTCAATGTCTGTGGTCATGCACCGGAAGAATATCTGGCAGTGGTGGAAAGACTGGCTGATGAGCCGATTGATATGATGGAGATCAATATTTCGTGCCCGAATGTTAATGCAGGCTTTCTGGCGTTTGGGCAGGATGCAAAGCATGTGGAGGAGCTGACGGCTCAGATCAAAAAGATTGCAAAGCAGCCGATCATCATGAAACTGACGCCAAATGTTACGGATATTACGGAGATTGCGAAGGCAGCAGAAGCCGGCGGAGCAGATGCCCTGTCATTGATCAATACACTGACGGGTATGAAGATTGATATCAACCGCAGAACATTTGCGGTAGCAAATAAGACCGGCGGTGTGTCGGGACCAGTTGTACATCCGATTGCAGTCCGTATGGTATATCAGACGGCACAGGCAGTGAACATTCCGATTATTGGAATGGGCGGTATTGCGACACCGGAAGATGCCATTGAGATGATCCTTGCGGGAGCGTCTGCAGTATCTGTAGGAACTGCGAATTTCTATAATCCGAATGCAACGATCGAGATTATTGACGGAATCGAAGCATATATGAAGAAAAATGGATTTGAATCCGTGAAAGATATGGTTGGCATTGTAAAATAAATAAATAAATGATAAAAATGCATCAATATAGGGAATTGACCTGTACTGATGCATTTTTGCGCTTCATCTCAGAAGTGCAAATAGCACAATAAAAATATGACCGTTCGTCAGTTTTTGGGTAGATTTTCAGAAGTGTTTTTGTTATACTAATGTCTATATGACAATAACAAAGGAGGATTAGTGGATGAAGAAATCATTTCAGATTTTCAAAAGAGATCTTGGCCGGTTGTTCCGTAACCGTGCAGCAGTACTGATCCTGGTTGGAATCAGTGTGCTGCCGTCTCTTTATGCATGGTTCAACATCGCTGCCAATATGGATCCGTATGGAAATACCAAGGGAATCCAGGTTGCGATTGCCAATGAGGATAAAGGTGCCGACAGTGAGCAGATGTCACTGGACGCAGGACAAAATATTGTAGACAATCTGAAGAAAAATGACCAGCTTGGCTGGAAGTTTGTAGATGCAAAAGAAGCGAAAAAGGGAGTGAGATCCGGAAAATATTACGCAGCGATCGTAATACCGGATAATTTCAGTGAATCACTTCTGAGTATTTTATCAGGAGATATCAAACAGCCGAAGCTGGATTATTATATTAATGAAAAGAAAAATGCAATAGCACCAAAGATCACGGATACAGGTGCGAGCACGATTCAGCAGGAAATCAATGATACATTCACATCCGTAGCTGCAGAGAGCATTTCTGAATTATTGAGTAAAGAGGCCGGAGAATTATCCGGAAAAGTAAGTGAAGAAAATTCAAGTCTGATCAAAGCTATCGCAGATACCAGAAAGAATCTGGACGAATATAATAAGGTATTGGAAAACTTCCAGAAGACAGTGGATAAGTCAGATGAGATCATGGCGAGTGCGGTAAGTATGCTGGATCAGGTTACGGTTACTGCAGAGTCAGGAGCAAAAGCAATCGAAGACAGTGGAAATGTGCTTGCAGATACCAGAACATCGGTTGGACAGTTTTCAACAGAATTCTCCAATGGGTTATCGAACGGAGAGACACTTTTAAATGACACGTATGTCTCGGCATCGGCAAAACTGGGCGTGTTTGAGACGAAAGCCGGACAGGCACTGACAGCAGTAGACAACAGCCTTTCAACGGCTTCGTCTCTGCTGGATAAAAATCAGGAACTTCTGGAACAGCTGAAAGAATTGAATGATAAGATTCAGGGGCATACAGAACTGGGACAACAGATATCTGCTGTGATCGGACAGAAAATTACAGAATTGGAGAACCAGAATGCATCGTTACAGGAGCTGGTATCTTCACTGAAAACAGGGAATCAAGGGATTCAAAACGCAGTGACAACAGCAAAGAATACACGTACTTCACTGGAAAAACTTGCGAAAGAAAGTAAAGACAGTCTGCAAAATTACCGTACCAATCTGGATCAGAAGATTCTGCCACAGCTGAATCAGTCACTGGACAGTCTGGCTTCACTGAGCGGAAATCTTTCTGCGGCTTTGACCGGAGTTGAGCCGACAGTAGAACAATTAAAGACGATTTTAAATCAGTTAAATGACAGCCTGAAAAGCAGTGCGTCTGCATTGGGACAGACAGGAGATGTGTTAACACAGGTTGATGAGTCACTGGCATCTGTTCAGACGGATTTAAATGCATTACAGAGTTCAGAGATGTATCAGAAACTGACTTCACTGGAAGGACTTGATGCGGATTCAATTGCAGATTTTATGTCTTCTCCGGTGAGCATCAAATCAAATGTGTTATATGATGTAGAAAATTATGGATCGGGAATGACACCATTTTACACAAATCTTGCACTTTGGGTAGGAGGACTGATTCTGGTATCAATTCTGAAACAGGAAGTTGATAAAGATGAAAAGGTACGGAAGTTTACAGCCGGACAGGCCTACTTTGGAAGATGGCTGTTATTTGTTGCAGTAGGTCTTGTACAGGGACTGATCGTATGTGTCGGTGATATTTTATTATTGAAAGTACAGTGTGTACATCCGGTAGCGTTTGTATGTGTGGGTGTATTCTGTTCGTTTGTTTATGTTAATCTGATCTACGCACTGGCATTGACTTTTAAACACATTGGAAAGGCACTGGGAGTTGTACTTGTTATCCTGCAGATTCCTGGATCGGCAGGAACGTATCCGATCGAGATGACACCGGCATTTTTCCAGAAACTGCATCCACTTCTTCCATTTACCTATGGTGTGAATGCTATGCGTGAAGCAATTGCCGGTTTCTACGGTTCCAACTTCCGCAACGATCTTCTGATCCTGCTTCTGTGCTATGTACCGATCTCTCTGCTTATCGGACTTGGACTACGCCCTGCTCTTTCCGGACTGAACCATCTGTTCGACAAGAAACTGGCAGAAACAGAATTTATGATGTGCGAACCACACGAAGCAGAACTCAGCAGAAGTACACAGCTTTCCATGCTCTTACAGGCATCTCTTTCCATCGAAGACCTTCGCCTCGTAACAGCTGAACGGGCACAGAAATTTGAAAATAATTACCGGAAGATGGTTCGTATCGGCTTCCTTGCCATTGCGATCATCCCTCTGATCTTCCTGATTCTGATGTTCAGTCTCGAATCAAAGATCGTGTTCCTGACTTTGTGGATTATCTCTATTATCGCAATCTCTGTATGGCTGATTGTTATAGAATATATCCATACAAAACTGGAGGAACAAAAAGAAATGGCCGGTATGTCCTATGAAGAGATGCTTGAAAACTTCCGTGGAAAGGAGGCGGAATAATTTGAAAAATATTTTCTTAATCTTTAAAAATGATGTGATGAAGATTCACAAAAATGTTATCGCTATGATCGTTATCATGGGAATCACTGTAATTCCGACTCTCTATGCATGGTTTAACATCTCAGCGAGCTGGGATCCATACGGTAACACAGGCGAACTGAAACTTGCCGTCGCAAGTGATGATGAAGGATACACCGGAGAACTTATCGCTGTAAAAATCAACATGGGGGATCAGATTCTTTCTTCTCTACATAAAAATAAACAATTTAACTGGGTTTTCACTGATTCTAAAACTGCACAGAAGGGTGTGAAATCCGGGAAATATTATGCAGCGATCGTCATTCCGAAAGATTTCAGTCAGAAAATGATGAGTGTTTTCTCATCAAATACAGAACACCCGGATCTGACTTATTATCAAAATGAAAAAGAAAATGCAATTGCTCCAATCATTACAGGAAAAGGAGCAACTGCTGTCCAAAAGCAAATTAACGAAACGTTTATTGAAACAGTCGCACAGACTGCACTGGATGCTTTTCAGATTGTAAGTTCTGCTGCACAGGAAGCCGGGGATGACTCTATGGTTGATCATTTGATCGATAACTTAAATCAGATGGGAACCGATCTTGGTTCTGTTGCCGGAACCGTTCAGTCTTTATCCGATATGACTGATTCAGCCATCACAATGTTAAACACAACAACGGAATTCCTTCAGGAAAGCGGTTCTGGTACAAAGTCCAGCGTCAGCTCCCTGGAAAATTCAGATTTAAGTTCCCTGACATCTTTAGTATCCGGTACATCAAAGACAATTTCTGATGCTCTGACACAAAACGCCAGCTTTTACACCGCTGTTTCTGATGCTGTTGACAAAGCATTAGAC
>OICL01001353.1_pt1 | contig 10698 bp, 8 predicted proteins | sample 1581231 | NCBI WGS metagenome assembly OICL01 (sample SAMEA3882542, study PRJEB24775) | human gut metagenome | biome: human-associated habitat; feature: intestine environment; material: feces | place: Netherlands | collected 2009/2010 | reverse complement strand
ATGCATTTTCCGCCCTGTTCGAGCTCCAGCTCGCCCGCCATGGGCTTGCCGCTCCAGGGCGCGTATTTCTGCTTGTCGGGCACGAACCCGGCGCGCGCGCGCTGGGACGTGTCGATCCCGTAGAGCATGGCGCGCAGAAACGCGCACCACGTGCTCTTGCCGCTCTCATTCGGCGCGTAGATGATATTCAGACCCGTGTCGAGCCGCAGCTGCTCGCCGTCGAGCGTGCCGAACGTGCCCTGCATATGCCGGATGATCACAGCGTCACCACCTCCTCGTCGTGGTCCAGTGCCGCAAGCCCCCAACGCGCGGCCATGACAATGGTCTCACGCGCGCGGTCAGAGTCCGCGGCGTCGTATTGTTGCTTCAGTTGGGCCAGAAACTGCCCGCGCAGCGTGCCCTCTCCCGCCCGCGCCCAGAGATCCCGGCGCGCGCGCGTCTCATCGCGCAGCTGCAGCGCGAACACCCGCCCCTCGAGCGCCGCGCGCAGCGCCGCGGGGTTCGGCGCACGGTCGGTCTCGCCCGTGAGCACGATGCGGTAAATATTGCGCGCAGCCCCCTCCGGCAGCGCGGCGAGCGCCGCCTGCACGGGGTCCGTGTCCGTGACGTCCACGCGCAGGATCTCATACCGCCGCCCGGGCACGGGCACAAACCGCGCCTGCACGTCGCCCGCAGCGACGTCCACGAGCAGCACACCCTTTTCCCCCGTCTCGTCAAAGCCGCGACCCTCCATGCAGCCCGGCCAGGCGTACACCGTGCCCCCGGCGCGCTGCACGCCGCCGAAGCGGTGCACGTGGCCGAAGGCGGCGTAGTCCAGCCCGCTGGCGGCCAGCTCCGCAGCCGACACGGGGTCATACGCCGAGGCGGGATTGCCCACCTCGCCGTGCAGGCAGAGCACGTCGAGCAGCCCCGCCTGCTTCGGCACGGAAAAGCCCCGCAGCAGACCGGGGCAGCGGCTGTCGGTGAACGCCGCGCCCCAGACGCGCACGCCCAGCTCCGGCAGCGTGACTGCCTCGATGCGCGGCGAGCGGAAGATATGTACGTTCTCCGGAAACGTCAGGCGCGCATACGGCGCGCCCGCGCTGTAATAGTCGTGGTTGCCGGGCGCGAGAAACACCTCCGCCCCACAGCCGTCAAACGTCTCAGCGAGCGCCTTTGCCGTCTCGGGATAGGGGCTCGCGCTGTCGAGCAGGTCGCCCGCGAGCAGGATGATCTGCGCCCCGTGCGTCCGCGCCAGCTCCGGCAGGGCGCGCAGCAGGTCGCGCTGCTCCCGGCGGCGCTGCGCCGCCTGCGCGAGCGTGAGCGCCTCAAACGGCGAGTCGAGGTGCAGATCCGCCGCGTGCAGGATGCGCACGCTCATCTCAGGCGCACCAGGTGCACGTCGCGGCAGCGGCCGGTGTCGCTGTCGACCTCGAAGATCGCGCCCTCGAGCTTGGCCGCGCCCATGGCGGCCTCATAGCGCCGCGGCGGGTCGCCGAGGAACTTGCCGATCGACTGCTCCGGCGCGATGCCGAGCACGGCGTTGGCCGGGCCCGTCATGCCGAGGTCGGTCAGGTAGCCGGTACCCTCAGGCAGCACCTCGGCGTCGGACGTCTGCACGTGCGTGTGCGTGCCCCAGACGGCCGTCACGCGCCTGTCGAGGTAAAAGCCCATGGCGCGCTTTTCGCTCGTGGCCTCGGCGTGCATGTCCACGAGGACGATCTTCGCCTGCGTCTGGTCGAGGATGTCGTCCGCGACGAGGAAGGGATTATCCGTGTTCGCGTCGAGCGTGAAGCGCCCCATGAGGTTGATGACGCAGATCGGCCCACCGCGCACGGAATATTCGCCCCAGCCGCGGCCCGGGCACTGCGGCGCGAAGTTGGCCGGGCGCAGGATGCGCTTTTTCTGCTCGAGATACGGCTGCAGCTCGTAGCGCGTCCACGTGTGGTTGCCGAGCGTGATGACGTCGGCCCCGGCGGCGAAGATCGCGTCGGCCTGCTTCGGCGTCACGCCGACGACGTTGGCGTTTTCGCCGTTGACGACGGTGAAATCAATGTGTTCCTGCTCCTGAAACGCGCGCAGGCGCTCAGTCAGGAACGTCAGGCCAGGCGCGCCCACAACGTCGCCCACGGCCAGAATGCGCAAGATCATAACGGTCCCTCCCATACGATCGGAAGAAAATTTGATAAGGTAATAAAAATAGTATACCACCGACGGCGGCGGGGAATCAATCCAGAAACTGGCGCGGCGCAGATTTCATACTCCCGCGCGCCCGCGCACATACTATCCGCGCAGCAGTGCAGCTGCGAAGGGAGGCAGGAACGTGAAAGGAGACAGCAAAATGAACGCAATGCAGTTTGCCAAGGGCATGAGCATCGGCATGGGTGTCGGCATGGCGGTCGGCACGGCGGCGGGCTGGATGATGCACCCGCAGAAAAAGCGCACGAACAACATCGTGGCGGACGCGGTGCGCACGGTCAGCGATGTGACGGACACCATCCGCGATACGATGGGCTGGTAAAAACGCAAAAAAGGAAAACTTTTTTGAAAAAGGGCTTGCAATTCCGGCCGGGCTATGCTACTATACTTAGGCGCGTTAGGAGCGCACTAAGCGCCGTTAGCTCAGCTGGATAGAGCGTCTGGCTACGGACCAGAAGGCCGGGGGTTCGAATCCCTCACGGCGTGCCAAAAAGCTCGTGAAATCCAAGGATTTCACGAGCTTTTTTTATTTTCTTCCGCGTTTGTGTTCCCCCGCAAATGGAGCAGCCGCACAGCTATCAGATCAGGATCCATTCTGCCGCAGAATACCGTGACCGCTGCCTTTGCTTGCCGTGATGGAAAACATGATTTTTATGCCTGCGTGAATCAGAAAAACCACCGGATTTTTCCGCTGCCAAAGAAATTACCCGCTAAAAATTCAGATAATTTTGCTGTATGCAGGCGAATTGGTGTTGCATCGGTCGGAAAAAAGCTATAAGCTATTATGGAATCATGTAAGCAAATAGCAGCGAGGGGGCAGAGACAGATGCTCAAGAAAATGTGGTATGTCTACACCGTCTATGAGGAAAAGAGCTTTTCCAAGGCAGCTAAGCGGCTGTTCGTCTCGCAGCCGTCGCTCAGCGCCATGGTGAAGAAAGTGGAGAGCGATTATGATATCACCATTTTTGACCGAACCACAACGCCGATCTCGCTGACGCCGGAAGGAGAATATTATATCTCCGCGGCAAAGAAGATCCTGAGGCTGGACGCCGACATGCGGCAGCATTTCCGCGAGTGCTCCAAGGGGCTCAACGGCAGTGTGATGTTTGGCGGCGCGAGCTTTTTCTGTGCCAATATGCTCTCGGGGATCATCCGGCAGTTTCAAAGCGAATACCCCGACATTCATATCGGCTGGCAGGAACTGCGCAACGACGAACTGGCCAGTCAGATCCTCCAGAAGAAAATCGACTTTGCCTTTGAGGTCGACAAGATCGAGACGGATGGCATCACCTCGCTGAAGTTTGGCTCGGAGGAATTGATCCTGACTGTGCCCACCACCTTTGTGACCAATGCGCATCTGCGCAGCTGCTGCTTCCGCCCGGGTGATACGAGCAACGGTGTGCACAGTATTTACGAGGCGGAGCCGATCGATGTGGGCCTGTTCCGGGATGTGCCCTTCGTCTTTCTTCGGGAGGGAAATGACAGCTATTCCCGTGGAATCCAGATCTGCAAAAATGCCGGTTTTACGCCGAACATCATCATGCAGGTGGATTCTTCCATGACCACGTATCATCTCGCAGCCGCGGGCAATGGCGCCGCCTTTATCCGCCTTTCCGCCCTGTCGATCGAGGCATCGGGCAAACTGTGCTATTTCAGGATCGCCGACCCGCTGAACGTGCGGGACATTTTCCTTTACTACCGTGCGGCCGGCAGGTCCAGGGTGGAGGAAACGCTGCTTGCGTTTATCCGCGACATGGTCGGCGGCGTGCAGAAAATAGAATAATTTGCCATACGATTTTGGCTATAAGAAAATACACTTTTTTGTCTTGGACAGAAAAGTGTATTTTTTCTATAATCAAATTAAATAAATGTTTGATTCGAAAAAATTGATAGCAGAAGTCAGAACAGAAAGTGAGGAGGTTTATCATGATTACAGACGAGAAAATTTTGTTCGACGATGCTTTTTTGAAGGAGATCCAGGACAAGTTCTACTACGTGCACGAGGATTATCTCGGCAGAAAGCGCCAGTTTTTTGAAAATTCCGGCGGTTCTCTGCGCCTGAAGGCCGCTGTCGAGGAAAAAGCGCGGCTGGAAAAAATCCCCGACTGCCCCGAACGTATCCACGACACCTCCATGATGCTCAAGCAGGTCAAAGCGGACGGCATGCGCGATATCATGCAGGTGATCTTCGGCGCAAAGTCCGGCGCACTGGTGACGGAGCTGACGTCCTCTCAGGTGATGTTCCAGATCGTGAGCACCATTATGCGCAATGAAAAATGGGGCACCAACGCAGTCGTAACATCCATTGAGCATCCATCGGCTTATGACTCTGTGGAGCTTTACTGCGGTCTGACCAACCGGGAATTCCGCGTGGCGATGGCAAACCCCAAGACCGGCGGCGTCGATCTCGATGAGATCCTCAGCAAGATCGATAAGGACACGCTGCTGCTGAGCGTGATGAGCGCCTCCAACATCTCGGGCTATATTTTCGATATCGAGACCATCGTTCGGGAAGCGCGCAAGATCAATCCGGATATTTATATCCTTTCCGATGCCGTGCAGCATGCACCTCACGGCGTGCTGGATGTGGAACAGTGCGGCCTCGACGGCGTGACCTTTGCCCCCTATAAGATGTTCGGCATCCGCGGCTGCGGTTATGGCTACGTGTCCGACCGTGTTGCGAAAATGACGCACCACAAACTGCTCGCAAAGCCGGAAAAAGAGTGGGAGCTCGGCACCTTCCCGCATCCCAACTATGCAGCGATCACGGCGGTCGTCGATTACGTCTGCTGGATCGGCAGACACTTCACCGATTCGGACGATCGCCGCGAGCAGTTTGTTACCGGTATGACGCGCATCCACCTGCAGGAGCACTCCCTGCTGATCCACATGATGGAGGGAACCGACGAGGTTCCCGGCCTGCGCCATATTCCCGGTGTGCAGGTGTTCCTCGATTCTGCGGACACCGTGGACCGCGACCTTATCAGCGCCATCGGCATCAACGGCATCGACTTCACACAGCTGACGGCGGAGTATTACAAACGCGGCATCACGGTCTTTGAGCGCGTGAACACGAGCCTGTATTCCAAGCGCATCGTGGAATCTCTCGGCCTGACCGGCGCGATCCGCGTCTCCCCGCTGCACTGCCACAGCACGCAGGATATCGACGACTTCCTGCGCGTTACCGCCGAGATCGCAGCTACCGTGAAGGCATAAGGAAAAAAGATACAAACAGAAGGAGGGCGTAATCTTATGAGTAAATGGAAAAAGGTAGCACTTTGGAAAAAGATTCTGATCGGCGTTGTGATCGGTCTGATCATCGGTCTTGTGTCCCCGAAGGCCGCGGAGGTCATCTCGCCGCTCGGCGACATTTTCCTCCGTATGCTGAAAATGCTCATCGTACCGCTGGTGTTCTTCAGCATTACCAGTGGTGTGTGCAAGATGGGCGATGTCAAACAGCTCCGCACGGTTGGCATCCGCTATGTTCTGTGGATCATGGCCTCCGCGGTGATTGCCGCCATCTGCGGCGTGATCGGCGGCCTGATCGTTCAGCCCGGCCGCGGAACGACCGAATTCCTCGCCGCCGCCGAGGCGGCGGAGGCACAGTCTTACAGCTTCATTGACAACGTCATCAGCTGGTTCCCCACGAACATTGTGGAGTCCATGGCCAATGCCAACATGCTGCAGATCATCGTGGAGCTGATCAAACTGGCATCGCTCATCATCACCTTAAACAAATCCGTTGCCTGTGCAGAGCGTGTCTCCGGCGTACTGGCGGTTCCGACAACCATGAATTACCCGGCAAAAGGCGGCGCTGCAAAGAAAGTAACTGGCGATGCAGCTGTTACATTTAAAAATGTCAGCTTCACCTATGCAGGAGCCGGCGCAGAGAGCTTATCGGATATCAGCTTTACCGCAAAACGCGGCCAGACCATCGGAATCATCGGCGGTACCGGAAGCGGAAAATCGACGCTGGTCAGCCTGATTTCCCGTTTCTACGATGCGACCAGCGGTGACGTCATGGTAGACGGCGAGAATGTAAAGAATTACACGAAAGAAGAGCTCTGCAATAAAGTCGGTGTTGTTCAGCAGAGAGCAGTGCTCTTTAAAGGCAGCATCCGCGACAATATGAAGTGGGGCAAAGAGGACGCCGCCGATGCAGAAATCTGGGAGGCGCTCACCACAGCCCAGGCGAAAGAAGTCGTAGAAGGCAAACAGGATCAGCTCGATTTTATGCTGGAGCAGAACGGAAAAAACCTCTCCGGCGGACAGAAACAGCGTCTTTCTATTGCGCGTGCGCTGGTAAAAAAACCGGAAATCCTGATTCTGGACGACAGCTCGAGTGCGCTTGACTTTGCAACGGATGCAAAACTCCGCAAAGCCGTCCACAATCTCGAAGGAAACACGACAACCTTCCTCGTATCCCAGCGAATCGCCGGCATCCGTCAGGCAGACCAGATCCTCGTTCTTGGAAATGGTACGCTCGAAGGAAACGGCACACACGACGAGCTGATGAAAACCTGCGAGGTTTACCGCGAGATTTACTTCTCCCAGTTCCCGGAAGAGCGTGCAGCTTATAACAACGAAAGCGGGGTGATCGCATGAAAAAGACAGAAAACAAGTCTGGAAAAAGCGGCATGCAGGTCATGAAAAAGCTGATGGCGTTTATCGGAAATTATAAAATTTTCTTAGGCCTTAGTATTGTTCTGGCTGCGGTTACCGTTATTTTACAGCTTTATATTCCGATCCTGTTCGGCGATGCGATCGATGAGGTCGTTGCAGCCCACCAGGTCAATTTCCCGGAGATGTGGTTCTATCTGAAACGAATCGTATTCTTTACCCTCGTTTCCGCACTTTCCGCATGGATCATGAACCTGATCAACAACCGTATGACGTACCGCATCGTGCGCGACCTTCGTTCCCAGGCGATCCGTCATATCCAGGTGCTGCCGCTGTCCTATCTGGATCAGCACAGCTCCGGAGACATCGTAAGCCGTGTTATCGCAGATACCGATATCTTATCGGACGGTCTTCTGCTTGGCTTTACGCAGCTGTTCTCCGGCATCGTAACCATTATTGTGACACTGTTTTTCATGTTCTCGAAGAACTTATGGATCACCCTTCTTGTGATCTGCCTGACACCTCTCAGCTTCTTCGTGGCAAAGTTTATTTCCGGCCGCTCGTTCAAAATGTTCCAGAAACAGAGTGAGACGAGAGGAAAACAGACCGCACTCATCGATGAGATGATCGGAAACCAGAAAGTAGTCAAAGCGTTCGGCTATGAGGAAAAAGCTTCCGAGCGTTTTGCAGAGATCAACAAAGATCTGCAGAAATACAGCCAGCAGGCCGTGTTCTACAGTTCCTTAACGAACCCGTCCACCCGTTTTGTCAACAACGTGATCTATGCCGGTGTTGCCCTTGTGGGAGCTTTCATGATCCCGGGCGGCGCGCTGACCGTCGGCGGACTTTCCGTTCTGCTGTCGTACGCAAACCAGTATATGAAACCGTTCAATGATATCAGTTCCGTTATCACCGAGATGCAGAACGCGCTTGCCTGCGCAGGCCGTATCTTTGCTCTTCTGGAAGAGAAAGAGGAGAGTGCAGACCCGGCCGGAACGATCGATACCGTGACGGGAAATGTGACGATCGATGATGTAGCATTTAGTTATGACAAAGAGAAAAAACTGATCGAGAACTTTAATCTTGACGTACAGCCGGGCATGCGTGTTGCCATTGTCGGCCCGACCGGATGCGGAAAGACGACGTTTATCAACCTGCTGATGCGCTTCTATGATGTCGATGCCGGAAAGGTCTGCATCGACGGAAAGCCGATCGACAAACTGTCCCGCCATGCGCTCCGCAGCTGCTTTGGTATGGTGCTGCAGGATACCTGGATCAAACAGGGAACCGTGCGCGACAACATCAGCTTCGGAAAGCCGGATGCGACGGAAGAGGAGATCATCAATGCGGCCAAAGAGGCACACAGCTGGGAGTTTATCAAGCGTCTGCCGAAGGGGCTTGACACGGTTCTCAGCGAAGACAGCATCAGCCAGGGGCAGAAACAGCTTCTTTGTATCACCCGTGTCATGCTCTGCCTGCCGCCGATGCTGATCCTCGACGAGGCGACCTCCAGCATCGATACCCGTACCGAACTGCAGGTTCAGGAGGCGTTTGACAAGCTGATGCAGGGCAGAACGAGTTTCGTCGTTGCCCACCGTCTGTCCACGATCCGCAACGCTTCGCTGATCCTCGTCATGAAAGACGGAAAGATTATCGAGCAGGGACGTCATGAGGAGCTTCTTGAGAAGAAAGGCTTCTACTACAATCTGTACAACAGCCAGTTCCAGGCGTCATAAAAGATATTTGGAAAAGAGAACAGCAGATCTGTGCCACGCATGCGATTTTGAGGCGTGCGCGCGCAGATCTGCTGATTTTTTATATGTTTTTGCAATATTCTGAAAAAAATACGGCATGGGGTATTGACGAATCCTATCACAGGTGCTATAGTTTTACAAAAATAAAAAAAGACGTAGAAGTTTTTAGAAAATGTGCGGAGAGCTTTTGGAAATTTAATTTTCGAAAGGTGCACGACCGAAGAAGTAAAACTTTCAGGTGCTGGTTCTCTTCTTAAAACAAGAACGGACGGGAGACGGCGAGGACTAAAAACGGAGTGGTCTCTGGAGAAGCTCTTGAAAAGAGTGCCGAAGGTGCAATGCAGCGATGCAGAATCTCTCAGGCAAAAGGACAGAGTCAAAAAAGATACAGAAGAAAAACAGCCGCGGAACAAAAAAAGCGGTGCGCAGAAACGAAAAAATTCCGGAAGCGCGGTTTTTTGCTGTATTTTTCAATCAGAGCCATGTTCTGCAGGAAAAATTCCGCAGGAGATGGTATTTTTTTTCTCAAAACGGTGCGGATGTGTGATCCACATCGTTCAGACCATACGTCGAATGGAAAGGGAGAAAAGAAAATGGATGCATTGAATCAGGCAATTGCGCAGATTAGTGATGTGCTCTGGAACAGCGTACTGCTGTTTCTGCTGGTAGGTACGGGAGTTTATTTCTCTGTTCGGACCCGCTTTGTACAGGTAAGAAAGTTTAAGACCGCGTGGAACCGCGTCTTCGGCGGTTTCTCGTTAAAGGGTAAGAAGGCCGGAAAAGACGGCATGACTTCCTTCCAGGCGCTTGCAACAGCGATCGCCGCACAGGTCGGAACCGGAAACATCGCAGGATGTGCGACCGCACTCGTATCCGGCGGCCCGGGAGCCATCTTCTGGATGTGGCTTTCATCGCGCAGATCTCCAAACGCCGCGATGAGAGCGGAGAAGTCATCGGAGGACCGGTTTACTACATTACCCACGCATTCAAGGGAACGTTTGGAAAAGCACTGGCAGGCTTCTTTGCCGTAGCCGTTATTCTGGCACTTGGCTTTATGGGAAATATGGTACAGTCGAACTCCATCAGTGATGCGTTCTACACCGCATTTTCCGTACCGAAATGGGTGATGGGTGTGATTATAGCCGTTCTCGCCGCATTCATTTTCATCGGAGGTATCTCCCGTATCGCATCCTTCACCGAAAAAGTTGTTCCGGTGATGGCAGCACTGTATCTTGTCGGAGCCCTTGTTGTTATTCTGATCAACATCCAGCATGTGCCGTCAGCGATTGCTTCGATCTTTATCTGTGCATTCCGTCCGGACGCCGTATTTGGTGCAGCAGCCGGTATTACCGTGCGGAAAGCCATGCGTTACGGTGTTGCCCGAGGCCTCTTCTCTAATGAAGCCGGTATGGGTTCCACCCCGCATGCCCATGCGATTGCCGATGTCGAGAACCCGGAGGATCAGGGTGAAGTAGCGATGATTGGTGTCTTTATTGATACCTTCGTTGTCCTGACCATGACCGCTCTCGTTATTCTTTCTTCCGGCGTTCTGGAAGAGATGATGAGTACCGGTGTTAAAGGAACCCCGGTCGCACAGGCGGCATTCCGAACCGGCCTCAAAGGCTTCGGACCGGCGTTCGTAGCGATCTGTCTTCTGTTCTTTGCATTCTCGACCATCGTCGGATGGTACTTCTTCGCAAGACAGAACGTACAGTATCTGTTCGGAAAGAAAGCAGTCGTTCCGTTCTCGCTGATCGTCGTTGTGTTCGTTTTCCTCGGCTCTCTGCTGAAAGTAGACCTCGTATGGAACCTGTCAGATCTCTTTAACGGCCTGATGGTAATTCCAAACCTCATGGCGTTGATCGTCCTCGCAGGAACCGTAGCAAAAGCGGCAAAAGGTGAAAAAGTAGAATTCTAATCATATATACAGAACGGGAAAAAGGAGGAAAGTCTGCTGATGCAGACTTTCCTCCTTTTTGCAATTATTCAGAGCCACATCTCGATTCCGCTGCGCTGCATCTCGATGTGGCTTCTCGCCATATAAAATTTCAAGAAGAACTGTTCGTTCATGCGAGCATGACTCACAGTTCTTCTTGAAATTTTGCATGGCTCTGAATAATTGCAAAAAGAAAGACCGGCAGGGGAG
>OICL01001346.1_pt1 | contig 10786 bp, 9 predicted proteins | sample 1581231 | NCBI WGS metagenome assembly OICL01 (sample SAMEA3882542, study PRJEB24775) | human gut metagenome | biome: human-associated habitat; feature: intestine environment; material: feces | place: Netherlands | collected 2009/2010 | reverse complement strand
ACAGCTACACCCTTCGCAATCCGGGAAAAATCATGCTTTGCATGGTTTCGCACCCAGATTTCGGGAGCGGTGAACTATACAAAGAAACGCCTTGCACAGAGTCTGCTGGATTCAGCAATCTTCTGCACAGGGCGTTTCCTGATTTTATGTATTATGAAATTCTCTGGATGATCTGAAATCAGTCTTTGATCACCATGCGGGCTGCGCCATAGATACCGGCATCATTTCCAAGGCTTGCAAGAATGATCGGAGTACTCTTACAGGATGGGAATGCATATTTCTGATAGTACTTCTGGATACAGTCTGTAAGAGGTTTACCTGCTTTGGATACACCGCCGCCGACTACGATAACTTCCGGGTCAACAACGCATGCGAATACTGCAAGTGCTCTTCCGAGGTACTCGGAGAACTCCTGAACGATTGCTTCTGCTGCTGCATCGCCTTCTTTTAATGCATCAAAGACAGCTTTTGCACTGATGGACTCTCCTCTTTCTCTTAAAGAAGACGGAGTATCATGGGATGCCAGATATTTCTTTGCCAGACGAACGATACCGGTTGCAGATGTCATCTGCTCGAGGCATCCGTGGTTTCCGCAGTTGCAGACCGCTTCTTCTTCCGGATCAACACATGCATGACCAACCTCGCCGCCTGCGCCGTGAGCACCTGCTACGATCTTGCCGTCCACGATGATTCCGCCGCCGACACCGGTTCCAAGGGTAACCATAACCAGGTTCTTGCTTCCCTTTCCGCCGCCTGCCCACATCTCACCGAGAGCTGCTGCGTTTGCGTCGTTTGCTGCTTTTACTGCCATTCCGCCGAGTTCGTCGGAAAGCTCTTTTACGATATTTTTATATCCCCAGTTCAGGTTGACTGCGATGGAAAGCTCACCTTTGTCATTAACCGGGCCAGGTACGTCAATGCCGACACCGGCAACATCATCTGCCGCGATACCCTTCTCAGCCATTTTTGCTTTTACGCTTTTTGCGATATCCGGCAGAATTTCGCTTCCGCCGTTTTCGGTGCGGGTCGGGATTTCCCATTTTTCCAACAGAGTTCCGTCTGTCTGGAACAGTCCGCATTTTACTGAAGTACCCCCAACATCGATTCCAAATACATAGTTTGCCATTTTCTTACTTCTCCTCTCTTTTTTTCACTAAGTTAGCCTGTACACGGCGGTACAGCTCCTGTGCGGCATTGTAGCCCATCTTCTTCTGTCTGTGGTTGACAGCAGCGGTTTCTACGATGATCGCCAGGTTACGGCCCGGACGGATCGGAAGGGAATGGCAGACAACCTTGTTTCCAAGGAACTCAATATACTCTTCTTCCAGGCCCAGACGGTCGTATTCTTTCTCTTTGTCCCACTCTTCAAGCTTGATAACAAGGTCGATAGACTGGGTATCCTTTACGCTCTCGACACCAAACAGCGTCTTGACGTCGATGATACCGATACCGCGCAGCTCGATAAAGTGACGCGTGATATCCGGTGCCGTTCCGACCAGCGTAATGTCGCTGACACGGCTGATTTCAACCACATCATCACTGACGAGACGATGGCCTCGTTTGATCAGCTCCAGTGCAGCCTCGCTCTTTCCGATTCCGCTCTCGCCCATGATCAGAACGCCCTCGCCGAATACATCGACCAGCACGCCGTGGATGGAGATCATCGGGGCAAGCTGGACATTCAGCCAGCGGATGATTTCAGCCATGAAAACGGAAGTCGATTTGTCTACCGCAAAGGCCGGTACCTGATAACGATTGCACAGCTCCAGAATTTCCGGTCCCGGAATCATCTTCGTGGTGAAAATGACACATGGGATCTTGCGGCTTACAAACTCTTCAAACGCGCGGACGCGCTCGCTCTCTTCAAGATGCTGCAGATACGTGAACTCTACATAACCTATGATCTGCACACGCTCATTGGCAAAATGCTCATAGTAACCGGTCAGCTGCAGTGCAGGACGGTTGATATCCGGTGTGGCAATGACAAGATCTGTCATATCAACCTCTGGTGTCAGGTTGCGGAGATCCATTTCCTCCACCATTTTGGTCATTTCAATTTCTTTCATTTTCCTGTCCTCCGACTTCATTCGACGTCTTTTTAAATCCGTCTCTTCTATGATTTTAGCACAATAAAGCATCACGGGCAACCTAGAAATTTAACTATTTTGACGAATCCTCATTTTCCTCCTGTGCAGGTGCGTGAAAGAATGTGTAAACCTGCTCCGCCGCCTTTTTATTCATGCCCGGAAGTCCGGAAAGTTCTTCCACGGTTGCCGCCTTGATATCATCAATTCCCTGAAAGTGGCGCATCAGTTCTTTCCTTCTTGTCGGCCCGATGCCCGGGATGTCGTCGAGAATCGAGTGGACCTGGCCTTTGCTCCGCAGCAGGCGGTGGTATTCGATTGCAAAGCGGTGCGCCTCGTCCTGCACGCGTGTGATCAGTTTGAAGCCCTCGCTGTTCCGGTCGATCGGGATTTCCACGTTTCGGAAATACAGACCCCTCGTGCGGTGCTTGTCGTCCTTTACCATACCGCAGACCGGAATCGCAAGATCCATTTCTTCAAGCACCTCAAGCGCAATGTTAACTTGGCCGCGTCCGCCGTCCATCATGATCAGGTCCGGCAGCCGCTCGAAACCGCTGTCCTCCTGGATGCCGCGCAGAAACCGGCGGCTTAAGACCTCTTTCATACTGGCGTAATCGTTCGGTCCCTCGACGGATTTGATCTTGAATTTTCGGTAATCGGCGCGCTTTGGCTTTCCTTTCTCGTAGACGATCATCGAGCCGACCGACTGGAAACCGCTGATATTGGAGATATCGTACGCCTCGATACGGTCGATCGACGGCAGGTTCAGCCATCTGGCGATCTCTTTTACGGCACCGACCGTCCGACCCTCTTCCCGCTTGATCCGCTCGCGGTCCTGGTCGAGAACGATCTGTGCGTTCCGCTCTGCCAGTTCCACCATTTTTTCCTTGCTGCCCTTTTTCGGCACGCGGATGCGGACCTTCTGGCCCCGTTTGCTGCTTAAATACTCTTCCATCAGCTCCTGCTCGGCAATCTCCTCGGAAATCATGATTTCCCGCGGAATGAACGGCGTGCCGGAATAGAACTGTTTCATAAACGTGAGCAGCACCTCGCTTTTCTGCTCCTCCTCGCCGATCCGCAGATAATAATGCTCCCGCCCGATCAGCTTTCCGTTCCGGATAAAGAAGACCTGCGCCACCGCATCCTCTTTGTCCATCGCAAGCGCAATGACATCCTTGTCCTCGCCGTCACTGTTCGTAATCTTCTGCCGCTCGCCGATCCTGCGCACGCTGTCGATCAGATCACGGTACTCCGCCGCCTGCTCGAACCGCATCTCCTCAGCCGCCTCCGTCATTTTTCCAGTCAGCTCTTTGATCATGTCATTGTAATTTCCATTCAGAAAACTGATCGCCTTTTTGATCTGCTCGCCGTACTCTTCTTTGGAAATGTATCCCTGGCACGGTGCCTTACACTGGTGGATGTGATAGTAAAGACACGGGCGGTCTTTGCCGATCTCCTTTGGCAGGCTCTTATTGCAGGAACGGATATCGTACAGCTTCCGCAACAGTTCGATCGTATCTTTCACAGCTCCGGCGCTTGTGTACGGGCCGAAATATTTCGCCTTGTCCTTCTTCATCTGATGGGAAAACAGAATGCGTGGAAAATCCTCGTTCACGGTCACCTTAATGTACGGGTACGCCTTGTCATCTTTCAGCATCGTATTGTATTTCGGACGGTGCTCTTTGATAAGGTTGCACTCCAGCACGAGCGCCTCCAGTTCGGAATCCGTCACAATATACTCAAAACGGGCGATATGCGTGACCATCCGCTCAATCTTCGGCCCTTTGTTGCGGCTCGTCTGGAAATACTGGCGGACACGGTTTTTCAGCGAAATCGCCTTTCCTACGTAGATAATTGTATCGTCCGCGTCGTGCATCAGATAGACGCCGGGTTTCCCCGGCAGTTTTTTCAGTTCTTCCTGGATATCAAACGCCATATGACCCTCCTCTTTTTGGGACTGTAATGTTGAAAATGCCCAGCGTGCAGAGATCGTTTTCTCTGCTCCCGCCGGGCCTTTTCGCTTTCTTTTTATATTTCTGGATTTTCAACCGCTTCTTCCGCGTTTCCATTCCGTTTTGCAATCACCTGATGAAAAATCTCCATAAATTCTTTTCCGGTGATCGTCTCTTTCTGGATCAGGTAAGCTGCGATTTCATCCATCGCATCGCGGTTAGCTGCCAGAAGTTCTTTTGCCTGCTCATACGACTCTTTCAGGATCTTCATGACCTCGTGGTCAATTTCGGTTGCTGTGGCATCGCCGCAGTTTAAGACCATTCTTCCGTCGAGGTACTGATTCTGCTGGGTCGCAAGACCGATCAGACCGAATTTCTCCGACATACCGTACTGCGTGATCATCGCGCGGACAATCTTCGTCGCTTTCTCGATATCATTCGAAGCTCCCGTTGTCACGTTGCCGAATACGATCTCCTCTGCCGCTCTTCCACCGAGGCACTCGACGATCATCGCCTCGAGTTCGCTCTTCGTGTTAAGGTATTTCTCCTCCTCCGGCACCTGCATGACGTAGCCGAGCGCACCCATCGTACGCGGCACAATCGTGATTTTCTGTACCGGCTCGGAATCCTTCTGCAATGCAGTAACAAGTGCGTGGCCTACCTCGTGGTAGGAAACGATCAGTTTCTCTTTGTCGGTCATGATCTTATTCTTCTTCTGGTATCCGGCGATGACAACCTCAACGCTCTCCTCCAGATCCGCCTGGGTGACGAATTTTCTTCCATCACGGACGGCACGAAGTGCTGCCTCATTAACAATGTTGGCAAGCTCAGCACCAGATGCACCTGCTGCTGTTCGCGCAATTGCGTTAAAGTCAACATTATCTGCAATCTTAATCTTTGCCGCATGTACCTTCAAAATATCCTCACGACCCTTAAGATCAGGCAGTTCAACCGGCACACGGCGGTCGAAACGGCCCGGACGAAGAAGTGCCGGGTCCAGGGAATCCGGACGGTTCGTCGCTGCCAGAATGACAACGCCTTTCTTTCCATCGAATCCATCCATCTCGGCAAGCAGCTGGTTCAGGGTCTGCTCACGCTCGTCGTTTCCGGAGAATCCGCCGCCGTCACGTTTTTTGCCGACGGTATCGATCTCATCGATAAAGACGATACACGGTGCTTTCTCGTTTGCCTGCTGGAACAGGTCACGCACCTTTGCAGCTCCCATGCCGACGAACATCTCGACGAACTCGGAGCCGGAAATGGAGAAGAACGGAACATTTGCCTCTCCGGCTACTGCCTTTGCAAGCAGCGTTTTACCGGTTCCTGGAGGGCCGACAAGCAGTGCTCCTTTCGGCATTTTTGCACCAATTTCTTCATATTTTTTTGGATTATGCAGGAAATCAACAATCTCCTGTAAAATTTCTTTTGCCTCATCCTCTCCGGCAACATCTGCAAATTTAATGCCGGTTTCGGACTGTACATAAACCTTGGCGTTGCTCTTTCCAAAGCTCATCGCATTTCCCATGCCGCCCATCATCTTACTCGTCATGCGTTTCATCAGCCACTGTCCGAGCGCAACCATCACAACGATCGGTATTACCCATGTTAAAAGAAATTCCATGAGCGGCGACATCTGCTCTATGATCGGCGTTCCAAATTCGGTAATACCTGCCTCATATAAACGGTCTACCAGCTTGTAATCATTCATCACACCCGTCTTATAATAATTCGCCGGGCTTGATTTGTCGCTGAAAATAATCTCATTTGACTGGATCTGGACTTCGCTGATTTCGTTGTTATCTACCATCTGCAAAAATTTTCCGTAATCAACTTCTGTTACCTTTGGCTCGAGAAGTCTCGGGAAAAGCAGAAGATTTAACAGCAGAATGACGATCAGCGCAACCACATAATAAAAAATTATGGGTTTTTTCGGTTTCTGCACCTGCTTCATCTGTATCCCCTCCTGTTTCTTGATTTTCTTTCTTTTTTAGTAGCATAAACTTTTCTTTCGCTAAAATCAATCAAATTCTGACATTTCATGAAACTTTTATACTTTTTTATATTTTCGCTATAAAAAGGTAAGTTTCTTGCTTTTCCATCTGTTTTCGGCTATACTTGCGAAAGACTGGGAAAGTCTCTTTTTGAAATTTTGCCCCGAAATGACGGGGTTCATTCGATAAAAAAGCTATAGAAACGGAGGTTTTGTGTATGGGACACAGGTTTACATATGTGGTTTCGCCGGAGGAGGAACGGGAAAATCTGACTGTGGAATGGTTTCTCCGCCGGCATGGATATTCGCGCCATATTATTACGGGCTTAAAACGCACAGAGGACGGCATTTTCCGAAACGGCGTCCGCGCCTGGACGAGCCAGGCCGTGCACGCCGGGGATGTGATCGAAACGCACCTTGTCGAAACAGAACCCTCCGACGGAATTCTGCCGCGGCCGGTTCCGTTTTCGGTTGTGTATGAGGATGACGACATCCTCGTTGTGGATAAACCCGCTGATACGCCGATTCATCCGTCGATTGGAAATTATGAAAATACGCTGGCAAACGGCATTGCATGGTATTTTGAACAGAAAGGTGAACCCTTCGTCTACCGCTGTATCAACCGCCTCGACCGCGACACCACCGGCCTTATCGTGCTCGCCAAGCACGCCTTAAGCGCCGCCGTTCTCTCCCAGGCCATGCGCTCCCGCGAAATCCACCGCACGTATCAGGCCTTCGCCCTCGGCGAAACCGCTGCATCCGGCACCATCGACGCCCCGATCGCCCGCCTCAACGGCTCCCTCATCCAGCGCACCGTCGACTTTGCCTCCGGCGAGCGCTCCGTAACCCATTACCGCACCCTCGCGCACTGCTCCGTTTTCTCCCACCTCGAACTCAACCTCGAAACCGGCCGCACCCACCAGATCCGCGTCCACATGGCTTACATCGGCCATCCGCTGCTCGGCGATACCCTCTATAACAAAACTCCCGGCACTTTCCCCCGCCAGGCACTTCACTCTGCATCGCTCTCCTTCGTCCATCCGATCACCGGAGAACCCTTAAACTTCCACGCACCACTGCCGGAAGATATGCAAAACCTGCTGACATAAACCAACCCCCGTGAGTTGCCGCTCACGGGGGTTTTGTTGTCCCTGATGGAACTGTCATGTCTTTTTGCCGGTGACATTATATCATACACAAAATTTAGTTTCAATCATCATTTTCATACAGTTCTGATTCTTGGTACTTCATCGATATGCAAATATTTGCTGATGCATTTCACAATCACATCATGATCCGAAACCTGTCCCATGCCGGACACTGCTACGGTTGCCACAACGCCGACTTCTTCCACGCAGATCGGAAAACCTCCGCCCAGCATTGCGTATTCCTTCGGGTCCAGTACCATCTGTTTTACGCTCTCCGGCGCATTCGTCGCTGCCATGTAAAGCTGCAGCGAACTCCGCTCCGTCAGAAGCACCGAATTGCTCTTCCGTCTCATCAGCTCCACATTGTGCGGCGTAATGCCGTTATCGCAATACTGGAATACAACTTCCCCGTTGCTTCTGCGGATCATGATGCCAACCTGTGCTCCGCGCCGTCTTGCCTCCATCAGGATCATCGTTCCCAGTTCCCATGCGTCTGCATTTGTAAAATGCGTAAACTGCAGAATATCCTCCTGCATATCGAGCACTTTCATCAGTTCATCCATTGTCATTGTCATACTTTTGCCCCGTCCTTTCTGCCATTTTATATTTTTTTAGCTTTTCGCCCCTCATTTTCTGACTTTCAGTTTATCATTTTCCCAAATTCAAGTCAAGCCAGCCACCCCCGGCATTGGCTAACACGATATCACCGAAAAGCAAAAATTCCACGCCGCAGAAGTTCCCTCCCACAGCATGGAATTTCTCATTTTTATTTTTCTACCATAATACACTTCCGCGGGCAGTTCTCCGCGCAGAGGCCGCAGCCTGTACATTTTGCCGGGTCGATCTCCGCGCGCTGGTCCACAACGTGAATTGCATCCGACGGGCAGTTCTTCTCGCACTTCTTACATCCGATACAGCCGATCTCACACGCTGCCATCACCGCCTTGCCCTTCTCGGTTGAGCGGCATTTCACCGTGATCTTCTGCTCATACGGAATCAGGTCGATCAGATTTCTCGGACAGGCCTTCACGCAGGCACCGCATGCCTTGCACGCTTCGCCGTCCACAACGGCAATGCCGTTTTCAATATGGATCGCATCAAACTTACATGCCTTCACGCAGTTTCCAAAACCAAGACATCCGTTTCCGCAGCTCTTCGGACCGCCGCCCGGTACAAAACCGGCGTAGGAGCAGTCCCTTGCACCCGTGTATTCATACTTGTTCTTTGCCACGTCACACGTACCGGCGCACCGTACCACTGCTTTTTTGCGCTCCTGTACATCGGCTTTTTGTCCCATGATAGCTCCGACGGCCGCTGCAACCGGCGCTCCGCCGACCGGACAGACAGAAACCGGGGCTTCACCCTTTACCACTGCAGCCGCCGCTCCGTCACAGCCCGGGTAACCGCAGCCGCCGCAGTTGTTGCCCGGCAGCGCTTCACGGACCTTCGTCTCGCGCTCGTCCACTTCCACATAAAACTTCTTTCCGGCAATTCCAAGGAGAATACCAATCAAAAGGCCGGTTCCACCCACCATCAGGGTGGCTGCTAAAATACCATTCATCTCTTCATCCCTCCTAGATCATTCCGGAAAATCCCATAAATGCCATTGACATCAGCATAGCCGTAAGAAGAACGATCGGCATTCCTTTGAATGACTCCGGGATATCGTTGTACTCCATCTTTTCCCGCAGGCCAGCCATCAGCACCATGGCAATCGTAAAGCCAATTGCGGTTGCCAGACCGTAAACCGTACCCTGCAGAATCGTGTAATCCTTCTGTACGTTGATGAGTGCCACACCGAGTACCGCGCAGTTTGTTGTAATCAGCGGAAGGTAAACGCCGAGCGCTCGGTACAGAGATGGAATCGTCTTTTTCAGGAACATCTCAACGAACTGTACCAATGCTGCAATAACTAAAATAAATACAATTGTTTTCAAATATGTCAGATCAATTCCCTTTGAAACAAGGAACGGATTGGCAAGAATGAATTTATAGATCAGTCCGGTAATGAAAGAAGATATCGTAATAACAAAGATTACCGCTCCACCCATACCAGCAGCTGTCTCCGTCTTCTTGGAAACTCCAAGGAACGGGCAAATGCCGAGGAACTGACTTAATACTACGTTGTTTACAATTGCAGATCCAACCGCAATCAAAACCAGTTCAGCTAATGTACTCATCGACTCTCTCCTCCCTTATGCCTGTTCTTTTTCAGAAGCTGCAGCCTTACCGGTACACATTGCAGACTGACCACAGTGTGCACAATCACCGGACAGACAGCCTGCCGGCTCTGCAAGAGGCTTGCCTTTTGCTTCCATCTTTTTACGAATGATATTCATTCCGGCTACAAGGAATGCCAGTACAAGGAATGCACCAGGTGCCATAATGAAAATGGTGATTGGCGTAAATCCCTTGATTGCAGACAGGAACGGAAGTCCGAAAAATGTTCCTGCACCAAGGATTTCACGAATCAGACCAATAATGGTTAGTCCCATGGTAAATCCAAGTCCCATACCGATTCCATCGAAAATAGACTCAACCGGACCATTCTTTGATGCATAACTTTCTGCACGGCCAAGAATAATACAGTTAACTACAATAAGCGGAATATATACGCCAAGTGCTTTGGAAAGACTTGGCAGATATGCCTGCATAAGAAACTGTACAACGGTAACCAGTGATGCAACGATCACGATGTAAGCCGGCATACGTACACCATTTGGAATCACTTTACGGAAAAGTGAAATCAAAAGGTTTGAAAAAACAAGTACAACCAATGTAGAAAGTCCCATACCCAGTCCGTTGACGGCGGATGATGTAACTGCCAGTGTCGGACACATACCGAGCATCAGTACAAAGGTAGGATTTTCTTTGATCACACCATTATATAAACGTTCAACATACTTGTTCATTACTGAGCACCTCCTAACGCATTCTGGAAGTAATAAATTGCAGCATTACAACCATTTGCCATTGCCTTGGATGTAATGGTAGAACCAGTAATTGCCTCAATCTGATCATCGGATGATGGTTTCTGTTTTACAACTGTAAACTGATCAACCTTTTTGTTCTGGAACTGACTATAGAAATCTTCTTCCTCTGCTTTCATACCAAGACCCGGTGTCTCAGAAATATCAGTAATGGAGTAGCCATTTACAGTTCCATCATTCTGAATTCCTACAGAAAACGTAATGCTTCCCTGGCTTCCGTCTTTTGCAGTAACCGTGATTACATATCCGAGTGCATTACCATCTTTGTCAACGGCTTCTTCCACGTCATCAATGGTATCATCATAACCTGCATCTGCGACTAATTTGTCAGCCTCATCTGCATCATACTCTTTTTCATTAAATGCATCTGCATCCTTAAATACTGCCTGATAGGCCTCTTTCTTTGTCTGCTCATTTGCCTTATCAATTGGTGTCTTAGTAATGCCGTATACAGCACCTAAAATCACACCGATCACCAGTGTAAAGGCGGTCAAAATCAAAGCGTCATGTACAATCTGTTTATTCATTCTTCTTTGCCTCCTTTACTACTCCAAATGCTCTTGGTATTGTTACTTTCTCAATCAATGGTACAAGAAGGTTGCTCAAGATAATTGCAAAGGAA
>OICL01001339.1_pt1 | contig 10806 bp, 9 predicted proteins | sample 1581231 | NCBI WGS metagenome assembly OICL01 (sample SAMEA3882542, study PRJEB24775) | human gut metagenome | biome: human-associated habitat; feature: intestine environment; material: feces | place: Netherlands | collected 2009/2010 | reverse complement strand
CCCCATCCTATGCGGCAGGGGGAAGGCCGGTCACTTCAGGTATTTTTTCAGATACTGGCCGGTGTAGGACGCCGGGCAGGCGGCGATCTCCTCCGGCGTGCCGCAGGCCACCACGGTGCCGCCGCCCACGCCGCCCTCCGGGCCCAGGTCGATGATATAGTCGGCACACTTGATCACGTCCAGGTTGTGCTCAATGACCAGCACCGTATTGCCACCATCGGTGAGCCGCTGGAGCACCTCCAACAGCTTCCGCACGTCATCGGCGTGGAGGCCGGTGGTGGGCTCGTCCAGAATATACACCGTCCGCCCTGTGGCGCGGCGGCTCAGCTCCGTGGCCAGCTTGACGCGCTGGGCCTCGCCGCCGGAGAGGGTGGTGCTGGGCTGGCCCAGCTTCACATAGCCCAGCCCCACATCCCGCAGGGTGGTCAGCTTGTCACAGATGGCGGGCACGGCGGAGAAGAACTCCCACGCCTCGTCCACGGTCATGTCCAGCACGTCGGCGATGTTCTTCCCCTTGTAGCGGACCTCCAGCGTCTCGCGGTTATAGCGCTTGCCGCGGCAGATCTCGCAGGGGACGTACACGTCCGACAGGAAGTGCATCTCGATCTTCAGCATACCGTCGCCGCCGCAGGCCTCGCAGCGGCCGCCCTTGGTATTGAAGGAGAACCGGCCCGGGCCGTAGCCCCGGGCCTTGGCGTCCGGGGTAGAGGCGAACAGGTCGCGGATCAGGTTGAACAGGTTGGTATAGGTGGCCGGGTTGGATCGGGGCGTCCGGCCGATGGGACTCTGGTCGATGGCGATGACCTTGTCCAGCTGCTCCATGCCCTCGATGGCGTCGTGCTTGCCGGGGCGCACCTTCATGCGGTTCAGCTGAGCACCCAGCGCCTTGAACAGCACCTCGTTGATCAGAGAGGATTTTCCGCTGCCGCTGACGCCGGTGACACAGGTGAACGTCCCCAGAGGGATGGACACGTCGATATGCTTCAGGTTGTTCTCCCGCGCGCCCCGCACCGTCAGCCATTTGCCGTTTCCCCTGCGGCGCTGTGCCGGCAGGGGGATGGTGCGTTTGCCGCTGAGGTACTGGCCCGTCAGGCTGTCAGGGTTCGCCATGACCTCCTCCGGAGTGCCGCAGGCCACCACCTGCCCGCCCAGGGCGCCGGCGCCGGGACCGATGTCAATAAGGTAATCGGCGGCGCGCATGGTGTCCTCGTCGTGCTCCACCACGATGAGGGTATTGCCCAGATCGCGGAGGCGCTGCAGCGTGGCCAGCAGCTTGTCGTTATCCCGCTGGTGCAGGCCGATGGAGGGCTCGTCCAGGATATACAGCACGCCCATGAGGCTGCTGCCGATCTGGGTGGCCAGACGGATACGCTGGCTCTCGCCGCCGGACAGGGTGCCGGAGGCACGAGAGAGGGTCAGATAGCTCAGACCCACGGACTGCAGAAAGCCCAGGCGGGCGTGGATCTCCTTCAGGATCTGGGCGGCGATGATCTGCTGATTGCCGGTCAGGTCCAGATGGTCAAAAAAGGCCAGGGCGTCGTCCACCGGCAGGGTAGTGGCGTCGTAGATGGACTTGCCGCCCACGGTGACGGCCAGCGCCTCCGGCCGCAGGCGCTTACCCTGGCAGGCCGGGCAGGGGCAGGGGGTCATCAGCCCCTCGATCTCCTTCTTGCTGGCATCGGATTGGGTCTCCTGATACCGGCGCTCCAGGTTGTTGCAGATGCCCTCGAAGGCCTGGTACAGCACACCCTTGCCCCGGGGCTGGTCATAGTGGAGCTCCAGCTTTTCGCCGCCGGTGCCGTAGAGGATAACGTTCTTCACCTCGTCGCTTAGGCTGTCGTAGGGCTGGGTCAGGGAGAAGCGGTATTTCTTACTGAGGGCCTCGAAGTACATACGACTGATGCCGTCGGACCGGATGGAGGCCCAGCCGGTGGCAGTAATGGCGCCCTCCAGGATGGATTTGCTGCCGTCGGGGATGATGAGGGCCGGATCAGCCTTTAATTGCAGGCCCAGGCCGGTGCAGGTGGGGCAGGCGCCAAAGGGACTGTTGAAGGAGAACAGACGGGGCGTCAGCTCCTCGATGGAGATACCGCAGTCGTCACAGGCGTAGTTCTGGGAGAAGGTGATATCTCTCTCCTCCCGCAGCAGGTTAACGGTGACGAGGCCATTCGCCAGGTTGGAGGCCGTCTCCACTGAGTCGGTCAGCCGGCCTGCGATGTCCGGGCGGACGATCAGTCGGTCCACCACGATGTCGATGCGGTGCTTGAGGTTCTTCTCCAGAGAGATGTCCTCGGAGAGTTCGTACATATTGCCGTCCACCCGGGCCCGGACGAAGCCGGACCGGCGGGCATCCTCCAGCACCTTGGCATGCTCGCCCTTGCGGCCCCGCACCACCGGGGCCATCACCTGGATACGGGTGCCCTCGGGCAGGGCCAGTATCTGGTCGATGATCTGATCCACCGTCTGGCGGCGTATCTCCTTGCCGCAGTGGGGGCAGTGGGGCGTGCCCACCCGAGCCCACAGCAGACGCAGATAGTCGTAGATCTCCGTCACCGTGCCCACCGTGGAGCGCGGGTTCTTGCTGGTGGTCTTCTGGTCGATGGAGATGGCCGGGGACAGGCCCTCGATGTAGTCCACGTCGGGCTTGTCCATCTGCCCCAGGAACATACGGGCGTAGGAGGACAGGCTCTCCACATACCGCCGCTGACCCTCGGCATAGATGGTGTCAAAGGCCAGGGAGCTTTTGCCGGAGCCGGAAAGGCCCGTCAGCACCACCAGCTTATCCCGGGGGATGGTGACATCGATGTTTTTCAGGTTGTTCTCCCGCGCACCCTTAATGAAAATTTCAGTCTGCATGGTATGCCTCATTTCTGCAACATATGGTTGCAGATAAGTGTAGTGAAATCAATTTTTAATGTCAACAGCGAAATAATTTTTATACGATCACGTCAGCCGTTTTCGCCCGCAGAAGGGCGATGAGGGCGTTGGGATCGCACTCCACCTGGTGGCCGATCTTGCCCGCGCTGACGCAGATGGTGCCGTATAGCAGTGCTGTCTCGTGGAACACCGTGGGGAACTGCTTTTTCATGCCCACCGGGCTGCACCCGCCGTGGACGTAGCCGGTCAGGGGCAGCAGCTCTTTCTGTGGCAGCATGGCCACGGACTTCTCCCCCACCGCTTTGGCGGCCTTTTTCAGGTCCAGGTTCTCGGCCACAGGGATGTCGAACACATAGTATGCCCCGCTGGCCCCCTTTGTTACCAGCGTTTTGAACACCTGCTCCGCCGGCTGGCCCAGTATCTGCGCCACGGACACGCCATCGATGGGGCCGTCCGGGTCGTAGCTGTGGGCGGTGTAGGGTATTTTCTTCTGATCCAGCGTCCGCATGACGTTGGTTTTTTCCTCTTTGTTCTTTGCCATAGGGACAGCCTCCTTATCTGTTTACGCATACAGGGCGATGAGGGACAGTATCAGGATATGCACGGGGTAAAAGGCGTAAAAGCCGTACTGCACCGCCCGGTTGGAATAGCCGCGCCGGCCATTGTAGAGCCAGAGGGGCAGCAGTGCCGCCAGCGACCACAGCTCGATGGACACGCCGCCCATAAGGCCGATGCTGAACACCGCCAGTCCCACCGCCTGCGCCGTTCGCTTCACGACGGTGCCGCAGGACACGCGGCGGACACCGTAGAACAGCACCACCAGCAGCATACCCCAGCCCCGATAGTCCGTCCCGGCCAGCTCCAGCAGGCAGAACGCGGCGGCCACGGCCGCGCCGGTGAGCAAAAAGGCCGCCGGCGTTTTCTTTCGCAGCGCCCAATCGACGCACCAGCAGGTCAGCGCACCGGCCAACAGCGTCCACAGCACGTTCTGGGAATAGGGATACCACACCGTGCCGCCCACCATCAGGTCGAAGGGGACTTCGGACAGCAGGGCAAACGCCAGCAGCCGCAGGGCGTATTTCCTCCGATCGCGGGTGTAGACGCAGCCCTCGGCGATGAGGAAGCAGAAGATGGGAAAGGCGAGCCGCCCGATGCAGCGCAGCCACAAAACCGTTGGGAACAGCGTGTGCCCCATGTGGTCAATGAACATGGTGCAGGCGGCGATGAGCTTCAGGTGAAAGCCGTTCAGGACTTGACAGGTTTTTCTTCGCATTTTTTATCTCCATTGGCCAGCAGGATCACGCAGCCGAACACGCAGGCCATACCCAGCACGGTCCAGACGGTCAGCGCCTCCTTAAACACGAACACGCCCACCAGCGTCTCCACCACCGGCTCGATGTTGGTAATGATCGAGGCGCGGCCGCTTTCCACGCCCTCAAGCCCCTTCGTATAGAAGATGTAGGGCAGCACCGTGGCCACGATCACCACACCGCACACGCCCACGATGCCCTGCGTGCCGGAAAAGGCCAGCGGCAGCGTCTCGAAGTCCGCAAAAAATACCGAGCCAAGCCCCGCCACCAGAAATGTCCAGTAGATCATGGTATAGCTCTCGTAATGGGCCAGACCGTAGTGGGCAAACACCGTATAGCTGGCGTAGCACAGGCCGGACAGCACGCCCAGGCCGATACCCGCCCAGGAGGCGGTCATATCGCCGCCGATGATGCCGCTGACCATCACGCATCCCAGCAGGGACACCACCAAGGCGATGAGCTTGCGCTTCGTCAGCGGTGTCTTCCACAGCACGGCGCTGAAAATGACCACAAAGGACGGGGCCAGATACAGCAGCACCGCCGCCACCGACAGGGAGCACATGGTCTGGCACTGGAAGTAGACCAGGCTCAGCGTCAGGATGCTGAGCAATCCGGAGCACAGGAAAATGGGCAGATGCTTCAGCTTGATGCGGAACACCTGACGGTGAAACAGGCCGAACACGATGGTCAGGATCACCAGCGTGCCGAAGTTCCGGATGAACACCCGGTTGCCCAGCGATACGCCCACCTCTGTGAGCATACGGTTGGAAAAACCGATAAAGCCCCAGCACACGGCGCTGAGGATCACGTAGATATAGGAAAGGTACTTTTTCATAGGTCGTTTCTCGGTTCGGTTTATTTCTCCCCCCGCAGTTCAATGATCTGATCCCGCAGCAGGGCGGCATATTCGAATTCCAGCATACGGCTGGCCTCTTTCATTTCCTTCTCCAGACGTACGATGGTCTCAGCTCGCTCACGGTCAGAAAGCTTCTTCTTCGACAGCTTGGAGGCCTCCTCGGCGCTGTGGCTGATCTCCACCATCTCGCGGACACTCTTGCGGATGGTCTGCGGGATAATGCCGTGGGCCTTGTTGAAGTCGTCCTGCAGCTTCCGGCGGCGCTCCGTCTCGTCCATAGCGGCCCGCATGGAGGGGGTAACGGTATCGGCGTACAGGATGACCAGGCCCTCGGCGTTGCGGGCGGCGCGGCCGATGGTCTGTATCAGGCTGGTCTCGCTGCGAAGGAAGCCCTCCTTGTCGGCGTCCAGAATGGCCACCAACGACACCTCCGGCAGGTCCAGGCCCTCACGCAGCAGGTTGATACCCACCAGCACGTCGAACTCGCCCAGACGCAGGTCGCGGATGATCTCCATGCGCTCCAGGGCCGACACGTCGGCGTGCATATACCGCACCTTGATACCCAGTCCGCGGAAGTGGGCGGTCAGGTCCTCGGCCATTTTCTTGGTGAGGGTGGTCACCAGCACGCGCTCGTTTCTCTCCGCCCGGGCGTGTATCTCCGCCACCAGGTCGTCGATCTGACCCAGCACCGGGCGGACCTCCACTCTGGGGTCCAGCAGGCCGGTCGGCCGGATGACCTGCTCCACGATCTGGTCCGCCTGCTGCTTTTCAAAGTCGCCGGGGGTGGCGGAGACGAACACCGCCTGGGAGAAGCGCTCCTCGAACTCCTCGAACTTCAGGGGGCGGTTATCAAAGGCGCAGGGCAGGCGGAAGCCGTAGTCCACCAGGCTCTGCTTGCGGGCATGGTCGCCGTTGTACATGGCCCGCACCTGGGGCAGGGTCACATGGCTCTCGTCCACGAACAGCACAAAGTCCTCCGGGAAGAAGTCCAGCAGCGTCATGGGCGCGCTGCCCACCGGCCGCTGAGAGATGACCCGGGAATAGTTTTCAATGCCGGAGCAGTAGCCCAGGGTACGCATCATCTCCACGTCGTAGCGGGTACGCTGGTCGATGCGCTGGGCCTCAATGAGCTTGCCGTTGTCCTCAAACCACTTTTTGCGCTCCGCCAGCTCGCGCTCGATCTCCTGCGCCGCCCGCTCCAGCTTGTCCTTGGGCGTGACGTAGTGGCTGGCGGGATATACCGCCACGTGCGTCAGCTGCTTCAAGGCCGCACCGGTGACCGGATGGAACTCCGTGATACGCTCGATCTCGTCACCGAAGAACTCCACACGGATGGCCCGGTCCTTATAGTAGGCGGGGTACAGCTCCACCGTGTCGCCCCGTACCCGGAACACATTGCGCTGGAAGGCCACGTCGTTGCGCTCGTAGCGGTCCTCCACCAGCCGCCGCAGCAGCTCGTCGCGCTCCAAAGTCATGCCGGTCCGCAGGGAGATCATCATGCGGGCGAAGTCATCCGGCTCGCCCAGGCCGTAGATACAGCTGACCGACGCCACCACGATCACGTCCCGCCTTTCCAGCAGCGCGCAGGTGGCGGACAGCCGCAGGCGGTCGATCTCCTCGTTGGTGGAGGCGTCCTTTTCGATATAGGTGTCCGTCTGGGGCACGTAGGCCTCCGGCTGGTAATAGTCGTAGTAGGAGACGAAATACTCCACCGCGTTGTTGGGGAAAAATTCCCGGAACTCCTCGCACAGCTGGGCGGCCAGCGTCTTGTTATGGGCCAGCACCAGCGTGGGCCGGTTGACACGCTCGATGACCTTGGCCATGGTGTACGTCTTGCCGCTGCCGGTGACGCCCTTGAGCACCTGCGCGCGCAGGCCGTTTTCCAGGCCCTGCGCCAGCTTATCGATAGCCTGGGGCTGGTCGCCGGCAGGCTGATATTCAGAAACGACTTTCAGATCAGGCATGGTATCCTCCGTTTATCGCGCCAGCAGGCCGCTTTCCGCCATGGAGACATAATCGCTGTCAGCCACCACCACGTGGTCGGCCAGGCGAATATTCAGCGGCGAGAGCGCCTCCTGTATCTGCCGCGTCACCAGCAGGTCCTGCTGGGAGGGCAGGGCTACGCCGCTGGGGTGGTTGTGGGCCAGGATAATGCTGCTGGCGCCGGCATACAGGGCGTTCTCCACCACCTGGCGCACGCTGACCGGCGAAGCGGCCACGCTGCCCTTGCTGATGCAGCGGCAGGTCAGCAGCTTGCCCTTGGCGTCCAGGCAGACCTGGTAGAGCATCTCCTTCTTCTCCCCCGCCAGCAGCTCCATGAAGTACGCGCCGGTACGGTCAGGGGAGTTCAGCACCTTCTGGGGCAGGGACGAGCACCGGGCCCGCAGGGCCATGTCGCCGACCAGCCGCACCAGCACGGCGGCGTTTTCTCCCACGCCTTCTACGGAGGTCAGCTCCTCCGGCGCAGCGTGGAGCACCCCCTGCAGCGAGCCGAAGCGCTGGATGAGCCGGTGGGCCGTCTCGTTGGTGTCCTGCCGTGGAATGGCGTAGAACAGCAGCAGCTCCAGCAGTTGGTGATCCTCCATCCCCTCTGCACCCAGCGCTAGGTACCGGCGCTTGCTGCGCTGGCGATGCCCGTCGTGCAGGCCCATGATGACCCCTCCCCTCCTGCGGTTAAAACCGTTAATTCTCGACAATATAGTATACCACATATCTCCATGTGTCACAAGTTGTTTTTTCGAACATTTGTTGCGGTGCAGGATCGCTTGACTTTGTGGCGGCGGCGTGGTATAGTACCTGTGCTGTCCGCCGCCACCGGGTGACGGGCAGGCGTTCGCGGGCGCGCCGTTAGGTCTTAGAAGGTGCGTCCTGTGGGCGCATTTTTTTGTTTTTGGAGGTAATCGGTATGGCGTGGCTCTATCTATTCATCGCAGGCGGGCTGGAGGTGTTCTGGTCCACATTCCTGAAGCTGTCCGAGGGCTTCACAAAGCTGTGGCCGTCGGTATGGGCAGTCGCGGGCATGGTCGCCAGCTTCTTTTTCCTGTCACAGGCCACGAAGACGCTGCCCATGGGCACCGCCTACGGCATCTGGACGGGTATCGGCGCCCTGGGCGCCGTCATCGTGGGCATTCTGGCCTTCCAGGAGCCTGTCACTGCCCCGCGGCTCATTTTCGTGGGGCTGCTGCTCGTCGGTATCGTCGGGCTGAAGCTCACCGCATAACAGCAAAAAAGACCGCTTTCGCGGTCTTTTTTATGTGTTTACGCTTTCGGCAGGCTCCAGCGGAATACCGCGGCACAGAGCCGCAGCACCACCGTCAGCGCGCAGCCTGTCAGCAGCGCCAGGTTCTCTCCGGCGCTCCACAGCAGCATACACGCCGCCGCGCCGGCCAGGGACGCGCAGGCGTAGATATGCTTGGTGAAAATGTAGGGGCGCTCCATACAGCACAGGTCACGCAGAACACCGCCGCCCACGCCGGTGAGCATACCCACCAGCAGCAGCGCCTCCCAGTTCCGGTGATCGCCCTCGGGGTGAAAGCGCTTCCACACCAGAAACACCAGCAGGGACGTAGCGATGGCCACCAGTGCCTGCAGGGGGTCGCGCAGCGCGGCGGGCGGCGTGATGCCCAGCAGCAGATCCCGCAGGATACCGCCGCCCACGGCAGTGGTCATGCCCATCATGGCCACGCCGAACAGGTCCATATGCTTCTTCACCGCCAGGGCTGCGCCGGAAATGGCGAAGGCCACCGCGCCGATCAATTCAAAATAAAACTGAAAACCGGGCATCGTTATCCCTCCTGTGTACAACAGCATTACCATACCACGTCCGCAGGGAAAAATCTACCCCTAAACAGCCCGAAAGGACAGGCTGGAAAAACCTGTCCTTTTTTATCGGGTATTAGGGGGGAGAAATAGGGAAAATAGGAAGAAAGAAAGAAAGAATCAAAATAGCGTGCTGTTTAGGGAACCAGCGGTGTTCCCTGAACACATCCGTATCATAGCACGGATATCCGCACTTGTAAAATTGATTGTTTTCGTGTAAAATATCAACGAAAATTTATATTTTAGGAGACGTAGTATGACCAACCTGGATATCGAGACATTCTGGGCAGTGGTGCAGCACGGCACCATGACCGCCGCGGCGGAGGCGCTGTACATCACCCAGCCCACGCTGTCCATGCGGATACGGGCGCTGGAGGAACGGGTTGGCACGCCGCTGTTCGAGCGGAGCAAGGGCCAGCGGCACATCACGCTGACGGCGGCGGGCCAGAAATTCCTGACGCTGGCCCAGCGCCGGCAGCAGCTGCTCTCGGAGACGGAGACGCTGGCGGAGCTGGAGCAGCGCGCCTACCTGCGTATCGCCGCCACCTACACCACTAACCAATACATCCTGCCGCCGGTGTATAAGCGCTTTCTTGCCCTGCGGCTGCCGGTATCCCTGTGGATCCACACCCTGCGGGATGTGGATATCACCCAGGCGCTGCTGAGCCATGAGCTGGACTTTGCCTTTATTGACAGCAACACGGTATTCGACGACCGGCTGACGGTACGTCCGGCCTTTCGGGAGCCGTTTCTGCTGCTGTCGCCGCCGGACAGCCACTACCCGGAGGAGGTGGACCCGGCCTCGCTGGACATAGCCGAGGAGCTGCTGGTCACCTGGGACCCGGAGTTCATCCGCTGGCACGACCGGTGGTTCGGCACGGGTGCGCGGCCCCTGCTGTACGCCGACACCCTACAGGCGGCGGATTTCCTGCCGCCCACCGAGGGCCGCTGGGTGGCGGCCCCGGCCATCGCCGCCGCGTCGCGCATCGGAAAGAGCGCACGGGTATGCCGCTTTACCAGCCCGCCGCCGGACCGGGTGAACTATCTGGTGACGCGAGCGGGCGAACCGCTGACGCCGCCGGCCCTGCGATTTTTGCAGGAGTTGAAGGGCCACCTGTTGGCGCAGGACAATGTGCAGGTGTACCTGTAAAGAAAAATGGCGGGAATGGCAAGAAAACGCCTTGACAGGCCGATGATTTTGGCATAACATAGATGTGTTGAATAGGATCCGGTAGGTAAGGCTACCGCGAGGGATACGGACTGCTGCCGCGAAGTGGTGGAGACACCATCAGAGGGTTTGAGCAGGTGCCATCGAAAGCAAGGTGGCATCTAATGCAGTTTCACCGCCCCGCGATGCTAAAGCTTGTAACGGTGCAGAACAGGGCGCATTGGCGCACTTTGCGGCACGCAGCAGGCTACTGCCTGCTGCGTATTATTATTTTACCGGAAGGGAGGGAACAGGCTTGATCGATTATCAGGAGGAGCTGGAGCAATACAAGGAACGGATCGATGAGCTGGCTACGCAAAAACGCTACGCCGAGCTGCGGGACCTGTTCCTGCCCATGGAGCCGGCGGATATTGCCCTGCTGCTGGAGGAGGGCAAGCAGGAGCAGATGCCCCTGCTGTACCGTCTGCTGCCCAAGGAGACGGCGGCAGAGGTTTTCGTGGAGCTGGAGCCGGAGAGTCAGGAGATGCTGATCAACGGCTTTTCCAACACGGAGCTGACCGAGGTGCTGGACGAGTTGTATCTGGACGACGCGGTGGACATCGTGGAGGAGATGCCGGCCAGCGTGGTCATCCGTATTCTGGACAAGGCCACGCCGGAGATGCGTAAATCCATCAACGAAATACTGAAATACCCGGAGGACAGTGCCGGCTCCATTATGAACATGGAGTTCCTGTCCCTGAAGAAGGACATGACGGTGGAGGACGCCTTCAAGCGCA
>OICL01001336.1_pt1 | contig 10831 bp, 5 predicted proteins | sample 1581231 | NCBI WGS metagenome assembly OICL01 (sample SAMEA3882542, study PRJEB24775) | human gut metagenome | biome: human-associated habitat; feature: intestine environment; material: feces | place: Netherlands | collected 2009/2010 | reverse complement strand
CACCGCAAAGTTACAAAGATTTTCAGTAAGAAAACGCATACATCCAAAAATTGTTTCAACGGATTGAAGATTACATTATTTCTTCGTACCTTTGCAGAAGAAACCGACAGTACTCAGCGACTATCATAATGAGCGACTTTTTATCCCAAAAGATATTCAACGTGCCTGCGTTCAACCAGGCATTTTCTGCCAGCGGATTGCCTTTGGCGCAAACCACAACGGCACAAACATCAAACGCACAAATTTCAGAGCAACAGCAGCCGTCAAACGGCGAAACGAGCATGATTTCCGACCTCGGTATGATTCTCGTGGTGGCGGGCATTGCCACCGTGCTGTTCAAGCGGCTGAAGCAGCCCGTTGTGCTGGGCTACATTCTTGCCGGTTTTCTCGTGGGTCCGCACTTCGGCTACTTCCCCACCGTTGTCGACGAGGCCAACATAGACTTCTGGGCAGAGTTGGGAATCATATTCCTGCTGTTCTCGCTCGGTCTGGAATTCAGTTTCAAGAAATTGCTCAACGTAGGAGGCTCGGCTGCGGTGACTGTGCTTGTCATCGTGGTGGGAATGATGGCAACCGGCTACACTGCCGGACGGATGATGGACTTCACCAACATCAGCAGTCTTTTCCTCGGCGCGATGCTGTCGATGTCGTCGACAACCATCATCATGAAAGCGCTCAGCGACTTGAATATGAGCCACCGGCGGTTCACGCCACAGGTGCTTGCCGTGCTGATTGTGGAAGATTTGTTTGCCGTCATCCTGATGGTCGTGCTGTCATCGATAGCCGTCAACAACAGTGTCAGCGGCGAAGACCTTTTGTGGAGCGTGTTCAAACTGTCATTCTTCCTCATCCTGTGGTTTCTTGTGGGTGTCTACATCATCCCCACGTTTCTCAAGCGCCAACGCCGCTTCCTCACCAACGAGCTGCTGCTCGTGCTGTGCATCGGGCTGTGCTTCCTTATGGTGATAGCATCCACCTATTCAGGCTTCTCGTCGGCACTCGGCGCCTTCGTCATGGGCTCTATTCTTGCCGGTACCAGCGAGGCTGAACGCATGTCAAGAGTAGTGGCTCCGGTAAAGGATTTGTTCGGCGCAATCTTCTTCGTGTCGGTAGGCATGATGGTCGACCCACAGGTGCTGTCCACCTACACCGTGCCAATCCTCATCCTCTCGGCAATAGTGATTGTCGGCATGATTGTGTTCGGCACAGGAGGCATGCTTATCACTGGACAACCGCTGCGCATTGCCATCGAGTCGGGTTTCTCGCTGGTGCAGATTGGAGAGTTCTCGTTTATCATCGCCACTCTCGGCACGTCGCTCGGTGTGATCAACAAAACGCTGTATCCAATAATCGTGTCGGTGTCGGTAATAACAACGTTCTTCACCCCATATTTCATAAAATTCGCCGACCCCGTAGACCGCTGGGCGGAAAAGCATCTGCCGGCACGCTTGCTTGCTCTCATCGCGCGCTACAGCCAGTCGCAGACACGCAACGAGTCGGAGGTGACGCTGCTCTGGAAACAGGCTTTGCGGCGCACGATATGGCGGTTGCTGACCTACTGCGTGGTGCTCGTTGCAATCTTACAGCTATCGGCACATCTGCTGGCACCGCTGATGGAGTCGTTTATGAGTACAGGAACGGCAAAAGCGTTCACCGTGGGCATCACCCTCGCGACAATGGCGCCATTCCTGCTTGCGCTCTGCTATCCGAGCACCAAGAAATGGGAACGCACAAAACTGAAAAGCAGCGTGCATTCCAACGTGCCGTTCATAGCTATGCGACTGGTGCGTATCGTCATCGCTTTCAGCTTCTTGGTCTATTTCCTGTTCACGTCCTACTCCCACACTCTTGCAATCTCCATCGGCGCGGCACTGTTCGTGCTGGTACTGATATATTTCTCAAAGTCGGTAAGGAAACACATGAACTACATCGAGAATGTGTTTATCTCCAACCTCAACGAGCGGGAGTTGCGGCGCAGCGGACGCAACAACAACCTTGTCAGCGACATGCACCTCGCCTTTGTCAACGTGGGCTACAACTGCCCGTTTGTGGGTGAGAAACTGGCATCGTCAAACATCGGCCACCTCTTCGGCGTAAACGTGGCAAGCATCCAGCGTGGCGACCGCACAATTCCGATTCCCGGCGGCTCGACACGAATCTTCCCGGGCGACACTCTCGGTGTGGTCGGAACCGACGAGCAGATACAGCATCTGCTTGAGACGATAGAGCAGGCAAACACCGGCGCGGCAAACACCGATGAAAATATCGACATTGAATTCACGAGTGTGCTGCTGTCGGAAAACTCGCCGCTGAACGGCAAGAAAGTCGCCGACGTCGACCTGCGCGGGCAATACTCCGCTATGCTTGTATCGATTGAGCACGCCGACGGGACATTTGAGAACCCAAAAGCCGACAGCATGATGCACGAAGGCGACAACATCTGGCTTGTCGGAGACAAACGGCAAATACCTAAACTCGCTTAACTATAACAATAAAAAAACAGTAGTTTAAATGAATTTCACCAACCTACCAACCCTTGACAATTTCTTCCACGCCTCGGTGTCGACTCCGGCGGATGTGGAATCTGCCTCGCTAAGCACGTCGGTGCCTGCGGCAGACACCGCGCCAAACAGCGGCGAAGAGCATGTTGCCACAGGATTGATATCCGACCTCGCTTTGATATTGATTGTGGCCGGCATTGCTACTGTTGTGTTCAAACGCCTGAAACAACCCGTGGTGCTTGGCTACATCGTTGCCGGCTTCCTTGTAGGTCCGCATTTCGGATATTTCCCGACGGTGATCCACGAGTCGAACATCGAATTCTGGGCAGAGCTCGGCATTATCTTCCTGCTTTTCTCGCTCGGACTTGAGTTCAGTTTCAAAAAACTTATGAATGTTGGCGGATCAGCCACCGTCACCACCCTGTTCTCCGTCACCGGAATGATTGTGGCTGGATATTTCGCAGGCAAACTGATGGGATTCTCGTTCATCAGCAGCCTGTTTCTCGGAGGCATGCTGTCGATGTCGTCGACAACCATCATCATGAAAGCCCTCGACGACCTCAACATGCGCCACAGGCGGTTCGCGCCTCAAGTGCTTGCCGTGCTGATTGTGGAAGACCTGATAGCCGTGATTCTGATGGTGCTGCTTTCCTCAATAGCAATCAACAACAGCGTCAGCGGCGAAGAGCTCTTATGGAGCGTCATGAAGTTGTCGTTCTTCCTGATTTTATGGTATGTGGTCGGCGTCTATGCCATACCTTCGTTCCTGTCGCGCCAACGCCGGTTTCTTTCCGACGAGCTTATGCTGGTGCTTTGCATCGGACTGTGCTTCCTGATGGTAATCACCTCCTCCTACGCCGGCTTCTCCGCCGCGCTCGGAGCATTCCTCATGGGCTCCATCCTTGCCGGAACCAGCGAGGCTGAACGAATTGAGAAACTGACAGCCCCGGTAAAAGACCTCTTCGGCGCCGTCTTCTTCATCTCTGTCGGAATGATGGTAAACCCGCACGTGCTCGGCGAATTCTGGATGCCAATCGTAATCTTGTCGCTGCTCGTGATTGTCGGAAAATTCATTTTTGGAGTCATGGGTATGCTTGTCGGCGGTCAGCCGCTGCGCATAGCGCTCCAGTCGGGACTTGCCCTGCCGCAAATCGGCGAATTCTCATTCATCATCGCCACGCTTGGCATGTCGCTCGGAGTGATTGACAGCAACATATACCCTATCATCGTTTCCGTGTCGGTAATCACCACATTCTTCACCCCTTACTTCATCAAAGCGTCCGACCCGATATGCGCTTGGGCTGAACGCGGCGCCCCGCAATGGCTGTCGCAATGGATTGGACGCTACAGCGAGCAGTCGACACGCAATGTGTCGGAAATCAAGCTGCTGTGGAAAGACGTGGCTCGCCGCAACATCTGGCGCGTGCTGCTCTACAGTGTGCTCCTTACGGCGATACTTTGGATTTCATCGATATGGATGTTTCCTTTTGCCGACCGCACTTTCGGAAACGAGTGGGGACAACCGCTCGCCACGGCAGCCACACTCCTGGCAATGTCGCCATTCATGCTCGCCCTGTGCTATCCAAGCATGAAGCGATGGGAACGCGAGAAACTGCGCCACAGTGTCCAGACCGACGCTCCGTTTATCGCCATGCGTGCGGTGAGAATCGCCATTGCAGCAGGCTTCCTGCTGTTCTTCCTGCTCGACACGTCGTCGCACAGCGTCTCAATCATTGTCGGAACGGCGCTGCTGATTTTTGTGGGCATAAACTTCTCCAAAGTCGTGCGGCGTCACACCTCTAAATTCGAGACCAAGTTTGTCGACAACCTCAATGAGCGCGAGCTGCGCCGCAGCGGCCGCAACAACAACCTCGTAAGCAATATGCACCTTGCATACATCACCATCGGCTACACCTGCCCCTTTGTTGGCCAGCGCCTCGCCGACGCCAAACTGGCACAACGCTTCGGCGTAAACGTGGCAAGCATACAGCGCGGAGAGGATTTGATTGCCGTGCCTACCGCCGACATGCGCCTGTTTCCCGGCGACACAATCGGCGTGATTGGCTCCGACGAACAGATTCAGAACCTCATCAACGAGGTTGAGAGCAAACCGGCGGAAAAGCCCAAGACCGGAGAAATGGAGTTTACAAGCGTTGTGCTGCAAGCCGAATCGCCGCTTGCCGGAAAACGCATCGGCGACCTCGATTTCAGAGTCAGATACTCCGCGATGCTTGTAGCCATCGAACGCATTGACGGAAGCTTCGAGACGCCTTCGCCCGACAGCGTGCTTGCCGTTGGCGACAACCTGTGGATTGTGGGCAACAAACTATTAATGAAACAATTTTGTTTAGATACATAATATTTATTATTTATGCACGAAAAAATAATCATTCTGGATTTCGGTTCTCAGACCACACAGCTCATCGGACGACGCGTCCGCGAGCTTAACGTGTACTGCGAAATCGTACCCTACAACAAAATGCCGAAAGACGACCCTTCGGTCATCGGCGTTATCCTTTCCGGCAGCCCGTTCTCTGTCTACGACGAGAAGGCTTTCAAAATCGACCTGTCGGAAATCCGTGGCAAATACCCTATCCTGGGCATCTGCTACGGCGCGCAGTTCATCTCCTACGCCAACGGCGGCAAAGTGGAGCCGGCAGGCTCTCGCGAGTATGGCCGCGCCCACTTGTCGACAATAGACAAGACAAACCAGCTGCTCGCCGGACTTTCCGACAACACACAAGTGTGGATGAGCCACGGAGACACAATCACAGCCATCCCTGAGGGTTTCAAAACAATCGCTTCGACCGACAAGGTGGCAATCGCCGCCTATCAGATTGAGGGCGAGAAGGTGTGGGGCGTTCAGTTCCATCCGGAAGTGTACCACTCTGAGGAAGGCACAAAATTGCTGAGCAACTTCGTGGTCAACATCTGCGGTGCGAAACAAGACTGGAGCGCCGCATCGTTTATCGAGACCACTGTAGCCGAGCTCAAAGAGCGCATCGGCAACGACAAGGTGGTGCTCGGACTGTCGGGCGGTGTCGACTCATCGGTAGCGGCTGTGCTTCTCAACCGCGCCATCGGAAAGAATCTCACCTGCATCTTTGTAGACCACGGAATGCTGCGCAAAAACGAGTTCCGCAACGTGCTCCACGACTATGAGTGCCTCGGACTGAACGTTATCGGCGTCGACGCTTCCAAAAAGTTCTTCAGCGAGCTGGAAGGCGTCACCGACCCTGAGCGCAAGCGCAAAATCATCGGCAAAGGCTTCATCGACGTGTTCGACGAAGAGGCTCATAAAATCAAGGACGTGAAGTGGCTTGCTCAAGGCACAATCTATCCTGACTGCATCGAGTCGCTGTCAATCACCGGAACGGTCATCAAGAGCCACCACAACGTGGGCGGACTGCCTGAGAAGATGAATCTTAAGCTCTGCGAGCCTCTGCGACTGCTCTTCAAGGATGAAGTGCGCCGCGTGGGACGAGAACTCGGCATGCCCGAGCATCTCATCGGCCGCCATCCATTCCCCGGACCGGGCTTGGCTGTGCGCATCCTCGGCGACATCACTCGCGAGAAAGTGGAAATTCTTCAGAATGCCGACGACATTTTCATCCAAGGACTCCGCGACTGGAACCTCTACGACAAGGTTTGGCAGGCTGGCGTGATTCTGCTGCCTGTGCAGAGCGTGGGCGTGATGGGCGACGAGCGCACATACGAGCGTGCAGTGGCCCTGCGTGCCGTGACCAGCACCGACGCCATGACAGCCGACTGGGCTCACCTGCCTTATGAATTTCTTGCCAAGGTGTCAAACGACATCATCAACAAGGTGAAAGGCGTGAACCGCGTATGCTACGACATCTCGTCGAAGCCACCGGCAACCATCGAGTGGGAATAATCCACCAGCCATCATACAGCCAAGCGGCTTCAGCATCTACTTGATGCCGAAGCCGCTTGCTTTTTCGTTGCATTTCTGCGTCAGAACGGATAGCCGATGGCAAGATTGAGGGCAAGGCTGTCTTTGAAACGACCAATGTTGTAATAACCCGACTTGCCTGTGTCGTAAGGCAGGTGAAGACCTACGCCAAGGTCGGCGCGCACCACAATCATACCCATATCAAGACGTAAACCCAAGCCTGTGCCAAGGGCAAGCTCGCGGAAGAAATTGCTGTTGAGCGTACCTCCGGAACGCATAGTGTCGTCTTTCAACAACCAGATGTTGCCGGCGTCGACAAAAACGGCGCCCTTCAGCACACTGACAATGGGAAAACGATACTCCGCATTCATTTCGAAACGGAACGTTCCCGTCTGGTCGTAATATCCGTTGCCATCGACGTTGCTGTGATAACTGCCCGGACCTATGCTGCGCACGGCAAAAGCTCTGACGGAGTTGGCTCCACCGGCATAGAACTGCTCCGCATAAGGCACCTCCTGCGAGTTGCCATAGGCATGTGCCGCGCCGGCATAGACGCGTCCCACGATGCGCTGTTCGCCCGTGATGCGCTTGGAATAGACCATCTGCAACGTTGCTTTGACAAACTGCGAGAACGGCGTGCCGAAAAGTTCTTTCTGCCCTTTGTTTCCTGCGAGCGACCAGATACCAGCAAACAGGTTGCCGCCTTCAGTGAATCCAGCCTGCAGCGTAAAGTGCTGGTCGTCGCGAGTCTTGCCGAAGCCGCGGTCGAAAGTGTAGGTATATGCAAATTTCGGGATGAACTGGTTGCGGAAGCTAAGCGCTATTGCCGGATTTTCCTCCATTGTCTTGTCGAAATCGGCAGTGGTGCTCAGCAATTTGTTGTATTTCAAGCCAAACAGCGTCACCTGATTCTGCGAATAGCGCGAGCCTTTCCAATCGTAGTTCCAGCCGAAGTCGAACTGCACCATCTTGAAAAATTTAGGTCTGTTCATCACCGTCGCTCCGAGAGAGAAGCGCGTCCACGCCAGCTCACGCTTGATAAACGGGATGAAATGAGGTGCGAGCAGACGCGGAAACGCCAACTCGGTCTGCAACCCGAACTCATAAGAATTGAAGTCGTTGCGACGGCCATCCACCTTGCCTATCTGCCACTCATAAGCAGCGTCAAACTTTACAGTCAACCGCTCGCCGCCTCCGAAGATATTGCGGTTAAGCACTTGAAATGAGACTCCCGGACCGAGATAGTTGTTGGATTTTGAAGTCAAGTTGGCCTCAAACTGCGTCTCGAGAGGCTTGTCGAAATGGCAAGTGATGTCGAAATCAAGGGTGGCTGTCTTCACTGAATCGAGCGGCGTGGCATTCACCGAAATGAAATCGAAAATGCCGAGCCTCGACAGGTAGGTCTGTGTGTTGGTGAGACGGCGCACGCTCACATCGTCGCCCTTGTTCAACGTGATGCACGACGGGATAAGGCTCTTGCGCAGACGCGACGGCGCCATCTTCACCACGATTCCCTTGTCGGTCATAAGCGTGTCGGGCGTGCCGCCATTGTCGTTGCGCATCACGAGTGTCTTCACGTCGCCTACCTTGTATTTCCACAACGCCTTGTCGGGGATGTTGTCGGCATAGTCAATCTTCACCACCACCTTGCCCGGCACTTGAAGCGTGTCGGCAAGAAACGTGATATACTCCGGACGGAAATAATAGTAGCCGTGGTTGCGCAGGCGGTTTGTCACACGGTTGCGTGCCACCGAAAGAGAGTCGTTGCAAATGATAGCGTCAAGTTTCATATACTTGTCGCGCTTCATATAGCGATTGAGCATCACGTTGAGCTCGGAAGAGTCAGGCAGATATATAATCTCGGCTATGCGCTTTGGCGGCGCCAGACGCACATAGTAGTTTACGCGTGCCTTGCGGCTGTTTTTCTTGCTGTATTTCAAGTCGTAGGACGTGGTTGAGCCGAAATATCCGTTCTTGTCGAGCATGTCCTCCACCATCTTCATCCGCAGGTCGGGACGTACGTCGGACATCAGCACCGGTTCTTCGGCAAACTTTCTATAGATCCATCCCTTAAGCCCCTTGGAGTCCTCCGGCCAGTGATTGTAGAGCCACAGCCCAAGCGGGAACGGCGAACGCACATAGGGCGAATACCATGAGTTGTTGGCTGGCACATCGATGATTTCGCCGATGTTGTCGGATATGCCCGACGGAATCTTTACGCTGTCGGCGGCTGTCACGTCGAGTTTCTTCACTCCAGTATACAGCACGTCGCCCTCAGCCAACTTTGCAGTGGTTGAGCACGCCGACAGCGCCAGCAACATCAATATGGCAAACAACAGTTTTTTCATTCTTTATTCTCTTTGGGCTTGCGTCGCCACTTTTTCAAAAATTTGAACATATCCCTAAACGACGAGATTTTGCGTTTCCACATAAATCCGGCTCCATACTCGGTTATCTCTCCCTCGAGAATGCTTTCGTATTCCTTGTGGTAGAACAGTTTCACGTTGGTTGTGCCCGTCTTGTTGAGTTTATATTCAAACGAGAGGTCGTTGAGCAGATTCTGCGCCAAATTGTCCTCGGCGGAGGCATCGCTGGTGTAGTTGCCGCCGACAACAATCTTGAAACGGTCGTCAAACACGCTTTTCGACACCTTATAGGAATAACTCATCGACTTCGATGTGCCTGTCGACGTCAGACGATCCTGCTGGTCGATGCCTATTGACAGGTCAACACCCGTGATGTTGCTTGCAGCCCACTTGTTGACCACCGACTCAAGGAAAGAGAAAGCCATGTTGCCCGACAGTCCGCCGGCAGGATTGCCCACACTGCTTCCGGTGCCGGTATACGTGTTGTAGAGCAGCAGGTTCATTGCCTGCGTGGCGCGCTGCTCCGCCGTCATGCCGCTGAGTTCGTTGGCTATCGTCATATCACCGTCGGTGCTGAGGTCGAACGAAACGGCAAGCGAGCTAAGCGTGTTGCCCACATTGAGAATCACGTCAAACGGCACGGTTCTCGAACCTTGATTGCCACCGTTTACGTTTACCTTCATTTCCTGCACCGCCTTTATGTTGAGCGACGGGTTGAGCAGATTTCCGTTCCACGTCAGACTGCTGCCTTCCTGGAATTTGAAATTCTTTTCCGACATCATAGGCGGTGAATAGCGCACAAAACCGCTGTTGATGGCATATCGGCCTATGAGCGATGCGTCGCCCTGGTCGTTTTGCGAATAGCTGAGCATTCCCTCCCCGTCAATCTGCACTTTGTCCTTGCCGTCGGGCGACAGATTGACGTTGAACACAGCGTTAGGCTGCACAATCAGCGCCGCCTTTATGCGCATGGCATAAGGCTGTGCGGCAAGGCTGTCGGCTGCATGGCGGGTGGTGTCGGAGAAATTCACAAATTTCACGACGCCCTCGTCAGCGCCCTCCGTCAGCGCCACCGACGATGTTTGGCAAACATAGGTGAGATTGGTTCCGGCAAGGATGCTTACCGAGGCACGCATGTCGAGATTGTTGGCATAGCCTTTCACGGCGCCGTTTATGTCTACGAATCCCTTGCCGTAAAGTTCCACTCTGCCACGCTTCTTTCCATTGATTACCTGCACGTTGCGCCCTTTGAGCTTTATCTCTGAATAAATCTTGTCTACATCCATCGACAAGTCGACATATCCATTGATAGTGATCGGATTGCCGTTGGCGCCGCGCAACTCATAAGAGTCAAACCTCACACGCCCGTTGTCGACAGGGATGCGGCGGCCGTCAAACGTAAGCGCCGACCCGTAGTTCTGTATGCGCACCTGTGCGGTGTCAAACTGCAGATAGCCGTTGATTGATGGATTAGCCTCCGGGCCTACCACTTTCATCGAGCCGTTAAGATAGCCCGACATGTCGCCGGTGCCGTCGGGAAGAAACGCACTCGCCCTCGACAGCGGAAGACGCTTGATGGCAATGTCGAGATTGTATTCCGAAGTTGGCAACGAATCGTTTTTCATGCCGCGCAGAGTCATTATCTCCTTTCCGTCAAGCTCCATGTCGGCAAGCGCGTATGTCTTTGTCACATCGTCGGTCATGGCAAGCTTGGCGTCAAGGTCGAGATTGCCCACAAGCTTCTTCGTACGACATACGGTCGACCCTTATACAACAGTCGCCCCAATAATATTGCTCGTTGAAATTGATTTTCGCATTGCCCGACAGCGTGCCGTCGATCGGCGGAGCAAAAGGCGACAACACAAGCCAATCGCGCAGCTCGATGCCCGCAAGCTCGGCATTGATGCCGTTGTGAAACAACCCGTCGCGGTCGGTGTAGAGCTTGATAAGGCTCTTGCCAGCACTGTTGACCGTCATACTTGCCTTAAACAGATTCTTGTTCATGTCGTATGCCACGTAGTTGCTCTCATTGACCGTCCAGTCGCGGAAGG
>OICL01001333.1_pt1 | contig 10841 bp, 8 predicted proteins | sample 1581231 | NCBI WGS metagenome assembly OICL01 (sample SAMEA3882542, study PRJEB24775) | human gut metagenome | biome: human-associated habitat; feature: intestine environment; material: feces | place: Netherlands | collected 2009/2010 | reverse complement strand
GCCGGAACCCGAAAGTCCCGTAATGACGACCAGTCGGTTGTGCGGAATTTCGACCTCGATGTTTTTGAGGTTGTGCACCCGTGCACCTTTTATATAAATGGACTTTTGTTCTTTTGTCATGTTTTTTTACGTGGATCCGGTCCCTGCGCCGTGCGTGTTCCGGGCCGGACCGATATTATTTCATTTCGAGGGTCACGCCCCCGATCTTTTCCAGTTTGCCGATCATACCTCCTGCGAGACTTTGCCGGATAGCCAGCGTCATTCGGCAGAGGTTGTCGAACTGCTGTGTCAGCACCCGGGGCTGTTCTTCCTTGACCACGCGCATCACGTCGTTCATCGCCAGGTACGAAAACTCCACCTCCACGACGGTATCGACCGTCCGCTCCACGATTTCGGCCGCTCGGATCGCTTCGGCCGCCGACTCCTTGTAGGCACCGATCAGGCCCGATACTCCGAGTTTCGTACCGCCGAAATAACGCACCACGACGATCAGGCAGTTGACCAGTTCGTTGGACAGAAGCTGACCGAGGATCGGCTTGCCCGCGTTCCCGAGGGCTCGCCGTCGTCGTTGGCGCGGAACGTTTCGCCGTGCGGACCCAGCCGCCACGCGTAACAGAGGTGCGTCGCGTCGTAATATTTCTTGCGCAGCGCATCGAGCAGCGTGCGAATCTCCTCCTCGCTTTCGACCGGATAGGCATAAGCGAGGAACTTGCTGCTTTTCTCTTTGTAGATGGCTTCCGCAGGCCCGGCAAGCGTATGATAACTGTCCGAGGTCACGACTACCCTTGTTTTATTTGACTTTGGTGAACATCCTGTTCCAGCGGATGTTCGCGGGGAAGCTCTTTTCGGGATCCAGCGACAGCCAGATGAAGGAGGCTTTGCCGACGATGTGGTCTTCGGGAACGAATCCCCAGAAGCGGGAGTCCGCCGAATTGTGGCGGTTGTCGCCCATCATCCAGTAATAGTTCATCCGGAAAGTATAGGTGTCGGTCTGTTCGCCGTTGATGAAGATCTTCCCTTCTTCGTCCACACGCAGGTCGTTGCCTTCGTACGTTTCGATAATCCGCCGGTACAGGGGCAGGTTGTCGGCCGTCAGCGCAACGGCCGTTCCCGCTTGGGGAATCCAGATCGGGCCATAGTTGTCCTGATTCCACGCATAGCGGCGATCCTGCGGAAAGACATCGAAATTGGGACTGCGGGCGATGTATTTCTGTACGGAAGCGACGTTGTCCAGCTTCTCCAGTTCTGCGGCGTTTTCGTCGGTGAGCGCCATGTAGTAGAGCGTGCCCTTGTTGCTCCATTCGGTGATACCCAGATTGTCGAGTGCGTATTGGGTGATCGGCGAGGTGGTTTCCACCAGATACATGAACTGTTTTCCGGCGACGGGCTCCTGCGGCTTTCCATTGACGTAAACCGCCGTTTCCTCGATTCGTATCGAATCCCCCGGGAGGCCGATGCAGCGTTTGATGTAGTTTTCACGCTTGTCCACCGGGCGCGTGATGACCGTGTATTCCTGCATCAGCCGTTCGCGGCCGGCCTGATGTCCGAAAGTTTGCTGATATTGCCGCAGCACGTCGTAGTACGAAACGTCCTGTCGTTCGAGCAGCACCGTATCGCCTGCCGGAAAGTTGAATACCACTACGTCGTTGCGCTCGATTCGGCCCAGTCCCTTGAGGCGGTGATAAGGCCATTTGACGCTTTCGGAGAACGATTTTTTGGTTTTCGAAAAAGGCATCGTATGGTGTACGAACGGAAATGCCACCGGGGTATTGGGCATCTGGGGACCGTAGGCTACCTTGCTGACGTAGAGATAGTCCCCGACCAGCAGCGATTTCTCCATCGACGACGAGGGAATCACGTACATCTGAAAGAAGAAGATGTGTACCAGCGACGCTACAACGGTGGCGAAAATGATCGCATTCACCCATTCGTAAACGGCTTTGTAACTTTTGCTTTTCTTGCACATCTCGGCGTTGTGCCGCCAGACGTACTTGTAGAAATAACGCGTGATATAAAGGTCGAAGATGACGATTTCGCCCAGCAGCAGCCACCAGTTGCCCGTCCAGAGGACGAACCAGAGGATGTATAAAATACTTGCCAGGGTGAATCCCACCCATTTGTTGCGGAAGAAAGCTTTGATTTTTCCCATGTTCTGTATCGTTTATTTCAGCAGGTCGTCCATCGTATAGACACCCTTTTTGCCGCAGAGGAACTCCGCAGCGACGACGGCGCCCAGAGCCAGTGTCCGGCGGTTTTTGATCGTATGTTTGAGTTCGATCCGGTCGTCGTCCGATTCGTAAGTTACCGTGTGTGTACCCGGAACCGCTCCTTCGCGCAGGGAGGTGACGACGATTTGCGAAAGATCGTCGCTGGGTTCATTCACCCAGCCCGTCTTCCGCCCGATTTCGCTGATGATCCCTTCTGCCAGCGTGATGGCCGTGCCGCTCGGAGCATCCTTTTTCTGTGTGTGGTGAATCTCTTCGATCCGTACGTCGTAGGCGTCGAAGCGCTCCATCATCCGGGCCAGCCTGCGGTTGAGGCGAAACATCAGGTTGACGCCCAGGCAGTAGTTCGAGGCGTAGAAGAGCGCACCGCCTTTTTCCCGGCAATAGCTGCGCAACTCCTCCAGACGATTTGTCCAGCCCGTCGTGCCGCTGACGACCGGAATCCCTGCGTCGATGCACGCCCGGATGTTGCCGTAGGCCGCGTCGGGGGTCGTGAACTCCAGTGCTACGTCGATGCCGGCCAGGTGTGCGGCATCCAGTTCCGATGCGTTCGCCTCGTCGATGACGGCGCCGATACGGTGTCCCCTTTCGAGGAGTATTTTTTCGATTTCACGGCCCATTTTGCCGTGTCCGATGATCGCTGCTTTCATTGGCTGAAGGGGATTTTACGGTATATTATCGCAAATATAGCTATTCGCCGCCGAAATAAAAAATAGTTTCAAGTTTATATGGTTTGTTGGCACGAATTGAAAATAAAGTGTTAATTTTGTCGAATTAAATTCGCGACGGATCGAAACTTAAACGTCAAAAACAATTATAAATTATAAGTATTATGGCAAATAATCAGAAAATGCGTACGGAGAGCGACCTGCTCGGCAGCGTAGAGTTGCCTGCCGACGTACTTTACGGTGTCCAGACCCTGCGGGGTATCGAGAACTTTCGAATCAGCAAATTCCATTTGAACGAGTATCCCCTCTTCATCAAGGGACTCGCCATTACCAAGCTGGGAGCTGCGGAAGCCAATCACAAGCTGGGGCTGCTCACCGACGAGAAGTTCAATGCGATCGCACAGGCCTGCCGCGAGATCATGGACGGCAAGCACCACGACGCATTCCCCGTGGATATGATCCAGGGCGGTGCCGGTACGACGACCAACATGAACGCCAACGAAGTGATCGCCAACCGCGCGTTGGAGATCATGGGCCATCAGTACGGCGAATACCAGTACTGCTCGCCCAACGACGACGTGAACTGTGCGCAATCGACCAACGACGCCTACCCGACGGCTATTCACCTGGGTATGTACGCTACGCATCTGAAGCTGGTCGAGCACCTGAAGCAACTGATCGAATCCTTCGAAAAGAAGGCTGCGGAGTTCGCCGATGTCCTCAAGATGGGCCGCACGCAGCTCGAAGACGCCGTGCCGATGACTTTGGGCCAGACTTTCCACGGTTTCGCCAGCATCCTGCGCGATGAGATCGTTCACCTGAACGAAGCTGCCGAGGATTTCCTGACGATCAATATGGGTGCTACGGCGATCGGTACGGGTATCTGCGCCGAGCCGGGCTATGCCGAGCTGTGCACCGAGAACATCGCTCGGATCACCGGCTGGAAGATCCGTTTGACGGGCGACTTGGTAGGCGCTACGTCCGATACTTCGTGCCTGGTCGGTTACGCTTCCGCCATGAAGCGTGTCGCCGTGAAGATGAACAAAATCTGCAACGACCTGCGCCTGCTGGCTTCGGGCCCCCGCTGCGGTCTGGCCGAGTTCAACCTGCCGGCCCGTCAGCCGGGATCGTCGATCATGCCGGGTAAGGTGAACCCCGTGATCCCCGAGGTAATGAACCAGATCGCCTACAAGGTGATCGGCAACGAGCTGTGCGTTACGATGAGCGGCGAGGCGGCCCAGATGGAGCTCAACGCCATGGAGCCGGTGATGGCCCAGTGCGATTTCGAGTCCGCCGAGTTGCTGATGAACGGCTTCGATACGCTCCGCACGCTCTGCGTGGACGGCATCACGGCCAACCGCGAGCGCTGTGCCGATTACGTGAAGAACAGTATCGGCGTGGTGACGGCTCTCAACCCGATCATCGGTTACAAGAATTCGACCAAGATCGCTAAGGAGGCTCTCGCTACGGGCCGCGGCGTCTATGATCTGGTGCTCGAGCACGGTATTCTCTCGAAGGAGGAGCTTGACACGATTCTCAAGCCCGAGAATATGATTCGTCCGGTGAAACTGAACATCAAGCCGCGCAAATAATCGCGGGATAGTATAGATGCGGGGTCGAAATCCTATCGGGTTTCGACCTCGTTTTTTATGGAGCGGAGTTGGCGTTCCGGATTTTATTATCTTTGACATAGTCTTAAATAGGTTGCGTCTCGGAAAACTGGGAACAAGTGCCCGTTTTCTGTCGGCTTTCACTATCTTTGCGGAAGATGGGAGGCGGTTCGGCAATCTTTGCGTGCAAGCCCGCACGATTGCTCTCACCTTTCACTATCTTTGCAGAGTATCATGGGTTCGGATTCTTTTTGCGAATGGAGATCCGATCAGCCGTGATTCTCGGCTCGGGATCGAAAGATTCGGGACGAGCCGGCTGGGATTCCTCCCGAAATGCGGGGACTGCCTGCAAGATGTGATAAATGGAAAAACGATGCGTTATTTTATCGAATTGAGATACAACGGCGGAGCCTATTGCGGTTGGCAGCGGCAGCCCGATATGCCGTCGGTACAGCAGACGATCGAAGGGGCAATCTCTACCCTGCTCCGTGAACCGATTCTGTTGACCGGTGCCGGACGCACCGATACGGGAGTGAATGCCTCCTATTACGTGGCGCATTTCGACACTTCCTCTCCCGTCGCCGATCCGGAACAGGTCGTTTTCAAGCTCAACCATATGCTTCCCGGCGATATCGCCGTAAGCCGTATCGTTCCGGTCGCGGCCGATGCCCACGCCCGTTTCAGTGCCCGGGAGCGGGAGTACCGCTATTATATCGAACCGCGCAAGAATCCCTTTACACGAGCCGCTTCCTGGCAATATTACGTCCCTCTGGACGTGGCGGCGATGAACCGTGCGGCCGACGTTCTGATGGAGTATGAGGACTTTACCTCCTTCGCCAAACTCAATTCCGACAACAAGACCAATATCTGCCATCTCAAACGGGCCGACTGGACGGTCGGCCGGGACGGTACGCTTTGCTTTACGATTCGTGCGGACCGCTTTCTGCGGAATATGGTGCGGGCTATCGTCGGCACGCTGGTCGATGTGGGCCGGGGACGTTATACCGTTGAACAGTTCCGCGACATCGTCGCCAGCCGCGATCTTTCGCGGTCGAGTGCCGGAGCACCCGCCCAGGGCCTTTTCCTGAGCGATGTGCTCTATCCGCCGGAAGTATTCGTGCGGGAAACCCGGCTGCCCGCTCTCCGCTATTTTTCATCGGTGGAAAAGTAGAGGCCGCCTTCGCTTCGATCCGGCAGCCTGTTTTCCCTTATGTTCGGGCGGTTTTCTCTTCGATTGTTTCGTTCGGCCGCTTTTCTTTTCATTCAATCGCCGATCGTCCCGGGGCCATGATTCCTTCGGTGTTATCGATTACTCCTTGACGGGCGTATGCAAATGAAACGGGGACGATCCTGTGCAGGCCGTCCCCGTTCGCATTGCGGTAATTTTCGATTTATACGTGGATCGCGGCACCCAGAGCTACCTCGGCCGCCTCCATAACTCCTTCGTTCATGGTCGGGTGTGCGTGGATTGTGTGTGCAATTTGCTGCGCCGTCGCTCCCAGCGATTTGGCAAGCGTCGGCTCGGCCAGCATTTCGGTTACGTTCGCTCCCACCAGATGTGCGCCCAGCAGCTTGTCGTTCTGGTCGAAGATCAGTTTTACGAAGCCGTCGCGGTCGCCTGCGGCGGTCGCTTTGCCCGAAGCGGTGAAGGGGAAGCGTCCCACTTTGTAGTCGATGCCCTTCTCCTTGACCTGCTGCTCGGTCATACCGACCGAAGCCACTTCTGGCGAGGTGAATACGCACGAGGGAATCGTCGTGTAATCCACCGGCTCGGAATGTACGCCGCAGATGGCATTCACGCAGCAGAGCGCCTCGGCCGACGCTACGTGCGCCAGGGCCGGGCCGGGTACGATGTCGCCGATGGCATAAACGCCCGGTACGTTGGTGCGGTACTGTTTATCGACGAGGACTTTGTCGCGCTCGGTCTTGATACCCAACTCTTCCAGGCCGATGCCTTCGATGTTGGATTTGATGCCGACGGCCGAGAGGACGATGTCGGCAACCAGCGTCTCTGCGCCCTTCTTGCCTTCGATCTCGACGTCGCACTTGCCTTCGGCGTTTACTTTCACCGATTTCACGGTGGTCGAGGTGAGGATCGTCGCTCTCAACTTGCGGAAAGCGCGTTCCATAGTCTTGGCGACCTCTTCGTCTTCGAGGGGCATGATCTGGGGCAGATATTCGACGATGGTGACCTTCACACCCAGTGCGGCATAAAAATAAGCGAACTCGCTGCCGATGGCACCCGATCCCACGACGATCATCGTTTCGGGCAGTTTGGGCAGTACGAGCGCCTGCTTCGAGGAGATCACGTGCTCTCCGTCGATGGGCATGAACGGCATTTCGCGGGGCCGTGCTCCGGTGGCGAGGATGATGTGGTCGGCTTCGTACTCCGTGCCGTCCACGTCGATCCGGCCGTTTCCTTTCAGTTTTGCGAAGCCGTTGATCAGCTCCACGTTGTTCTTTTTGAGCAGGAACAACACGCCTTTGTTCATCGTTTCGGCCACGCCGCGCGAGCGGGCTACGATCTTTTCGAGGTTGGGCCGCACTTCGCCTGCGAAGTTGAGTCCGTAATGTTCGGCCGACTTGCAATAGTTGTAAACCTGGGCGCTCTTGAGCAGCGCTTTGGTCGGGATGCAACCCCAGTTGAGGCATACGCCGCCGGCCTCGGCACGCTCTACGACAGCCACTTTCTTACCCAGTTGAGCAGCGCGGATGGCGGCTACGTAACCGCCCGGACCGCTGCCGATCACAATGATATCGTATTTCATATTTTTTGTATGTGTTTATTGAATTACTTTCAGCACTTCACCGTGGTCGGCTACTACGGCGCGTTTCCACTTTTCGTTATAGCCCGGGAACTGGATCTTGTCGGGAATGTCGCGCCCGTTGCCGTTGTCGAGGAATTTACCCGGTTCGGTTTCGCTCTTCAGGTTGCCGTCGATGTATTTGACGAGCAGGTACCGGTCGAGTTCCGTCCAGCGGTCGAAGAGTTGCCGGGCCATATCCACCGAATAACGGGTAAGCCGTTTCTGCCGTTTCTTGGGCGAGTCGCCCTCTGTGGCTGCGTCGATCTGTTTGACCTCCTCCAAACGGGTATTCTCCCACTCGTCAACCACCTTGCGGATGTCGGCCGCGATCAGATCGTAACGCAGATAGGCGAAGTTGGTTACGCGGTTGAAGAGCCAGAATGCCGACGTGGGCGAATATTTGAGCATCGTGCCGTTGCCCTCGCGGAAACATTCGGGAACCTCGGTTGCCGAGCAGTAGATCGGCGTCAGGCAGGATGTCGCTGCGTCGTCCACCCCGAACCAGAGGATGCCCATGTCGTCCGGCAGCCAGGGCCGGGCCTGTGCCACGAACCAGAATCCGGTCTGCTGGGTTGCTACCGCACGCTCGTTCAGGTAGGTTACGCCGTCCACTTCGAAATCCATCGGGCGCCAGCGGTACGGCAGGGCATGTCCGCCCGCACCGATGTCCTGGGTCATGTCCATCGGAGTTCCTTCGTAGTGGTCGCGCATGGCGTCGAAAACGGTCTTGGGATCGACTTTGGTGCGGGGTTTCACCCAGAGGGGCATCCGGTTGGACATGTTGTATCCCATTGCATAGTCCGTGTATTGATCCATGTCGTCCGCTACGGTGCGGAAGAACGCCCACACGCGGGCATCGCATCCGCGCACCGTGCCGAAATCGGCCGGAGCGTAGGCATCGCAGAAGCTGAACTCCTCGTCCGGGCCGTTGAAATAGCCCTTTTCACGGGCGAAGGAGATCACGTCGGGAGCGTAGAGGCAGTTCTCGGGATCGTCGAGCGGGAAAGTCGTGATGCGCGACTGGTTGGCGTGTGCCGAAACGTATCCGTCGGGAATGCGGCGAGCTACCCAGACGATGCCCTTGCGGGTGTTGTTACCCTCGGCATCGAGCTCGCAGCCCTTGCCGATCAGCTCCATGATCCAGGCTTCGTTCTGGTCGGCGATCGAGAAGGATTCGCCGCTCGAAGCGTAGCCGTAGGTGTTGGCCAGATCCACGATGATCCGGATCGCTTCGCGGGCAGTCTTGGCGCGTTGCAGGGTGATGTAGATGAGCGAGCCGTAATCGATGCGACCCGTCGAATCGGCCAGCTCCTCGCGTCCGCCGTAGGTCGATTCGGCGATGATGAGCGAATGTTCGTTCATGTTGCCGATCGTGGCGTATGTTTGTGCCGCTTGCGGAATTTCTCCCAGGTAGCGGCCCGAGTCCCAGTCATAGACCGGGAGCATCGTGCCGGGTTTGTAGCGCCCGGCGAAGGTTTTGTAGAGTGCGCCGTAGAGCTGGTGGGAGTCGGCGGCGTAGGAGACCATCACCGAGCCGTCCGAGGAGGCTCCCCGGGTGATGATGAAGTTGGTGCAGGCGTCTGTCGCCTTGAATGTCAGACAGCACAGGGCTGCGGCAAACAGGGTTCGGAATAGTTTTTTCATGCGAGAATTTTTTATTTTGAGTGAGAACGGCGCGTATTCCTTGAACGATGCGGTTCCGTGTTTCCGGAATACGGCCGGTCCGGGCAAAAGTTATTTTCGCAAAGATAGCATAAACCGGAAATAAAACAAAACCAGCCGCATCCCTTTTTCCGGAATTCAACCGGTATCGTAAAAACCGGGACGGGATGCGTCGGGAGCATTTATGCCGGATGTTGTCCGGCCGGTTCGTTCGTTTCGGATGCGACGGGATGTTTTTCGACGGGAGGCGGGAGCGGCTGTCCGCTGTGCTCCTGCCGGGGGGCGGATTCGGGCTCCCGGCTCGCCCTGAGGGGCCGAAAGGGACATTATTCTCCGAAAAATTTGAATTGACCGCAAGTTGAGGCACATAACTTGCCGTGTATTTCGAAAAATGCAGAAACTATGTGTTACAGATCGTCTTCAATTCCCTTTATCCTGCTCGCGCTCTCTTTGCTCGCGGTTTCCTGCGGTTCCCGTTCCGGACATACCGGGCAGATGCCGCCGATGGAGATCGAAATCGCTGTCGCCGAGTTCGATTTGCTCTATACGCGGCGGAGCTTCATTTCCCAGATCAACAGCGATAACGAAGTGGTGGTCGAACCCCGTGTGAGCGGGTTTCTCGTAGCCCGGCACTATAAAAAAGGTATGCCCGTGCGCAAGGGTCAGTTGATTTTCGAAATCGACGACAGTGAGTATTACACTGCCCTGCTTTCGGCTCAAGCGGCTCTGGAGTCGAGCCGTGCGCTGGCGCTCGAAGCCAAGAACAATTTCGACCGGGCGGTGCCGCTGGCCAAGATCAATGCCATCAGCGGTACGCAACTCGACCAATATACGGCGCAGTACGCCGCTTCGGAGGCCGACGTGAAGTCGGCCCGGCAGGCTCTGAGGAATGCCCAGCTCAATCTGGGCTACACGAAGATCTATGCACAGATAGACGGCATTATCGAATCTTCGAACGGCTCCGTCGGTGATTATGTCGGTCCGGGTACGCAAATTCCGACCCTCACCACGATTATGAATATTGATACGGTCCAGGTCCCCATTGCGATTCCGATGACGCAATTCCTTCGGTTGGACAGCAATCGGACGAATATCTACGACAACGCCGAACTGCTTTCGGAGATCGTGCTTTACGAGGCGGACGGTACCCGCTATCCGCTTTTCGGCAAGTACGATTACACCCGGACGGCCGTATCTTCGGCTACGGGGACGATCGTGCTGATCGTCCGCTTCCCGAATCCTTCCTACCGGCTCAAGACCGGACAGTTCGCGCGTGTCGAAGCCAATATCGGGGCGAAGCTGCCCCGTGTACTGGTGCCGCAGCAGAGTGTCGTGCAGACTCTCGACGTATCGTCGGTCTGGGTAATCCGGCCGGACAGCACGGCCGAATACCGCAAGGTTACGCCGGGCGAGACGTTCGGCGGAATGTGGGCCATCGAGTCGGGCCTGGAACCGGGAGAAACGGTCGCTGTGACCGGTTTGCAGAAACTTCGTCAGGGAATGCGGGTCGTTCCCGTTAAAAAATAGGCAGGTATGGGAAAATTTTTCATCGCGCGGCCCATTTTCGCCATTGCGCTGGCGGCAGCTATCGTGCTGCTGGGTATCATTTCTATATTCGACCTGCCGATCGAGCAGTATCCCGACATTACGCCTCCTGTCGTCGAAGTTTCGACGACCTATCCCGGTGCCGATGCCGAAACCGTGAACAATGCGGTCGCCACGCCCGTTTCGCAGAGCATCATGGGTGTCAGCGATATGCTCTATATGCAGGCTACGAGCGCCAACGACGGGTCGATGAATCTGCAGGTGACCTTCGATATCGGATCTGATCCGAACATGGACGCTATTTTTACGCAGAACAATGTTTCG
>OICL01001309.1_pt1 | contig 10958 bp, 11 predicted proteins | sample 1581231 | NCBI WGS metagenome assembly OICL01 (sample SAMEA3882542, study PRJEB24775) | human gut metagenome | biome: human-associated habitat; feature: intestine environment; material: feces | place: Netherlands | collected 2009/2010 | reverse complement strand
GACGGACTTTGTGGCACGTGCCTGTATGTACGATGTAGACATGCAGGCGGTGAAGTATGCGGCAATCTGCGGATACGGTGCACGGCTGTTCTACCTCGACAAGAGCGGCAGAGAAAACGTCATGCCCGTGTTCCCGTATCAGGCGATCCTGCTCAGCAGCACTGGTGCACTGCACCAGCCGGAATACGGCGTGCGGTACTACCGGATGCGGAATCTGAATAACCGCCCGGTGTGCAAGGCGGAGTTCTATGACCGCCGCATGCGGTACCGCTTTTCCGGCAGCTCTTTCAACACGCTGGAGCTGGAGGAAGCGCCGATGCCCCACGGGTTCGGCGGATGTCCCCTGCAGGGCATCCCCAACAACGAGGAGCTGACGGGAGATGCGGAAAAGGTCATCTCCCTCATTGACGCCTACGACCGGTGCATGTCAGATTCCAGCAACGAGATCGAGAACTTCGCACAGGCGTACATGGTGTTCGAGAACATCTCCATCTCGCCGGAGGTCCTCGCTGAATGTCAGCAGTCAGGGGCGTTCAGCTTTGCCAGCGGCACCGGCGGCAAGGTCTACTACCTTACTAAGGACATCAACGACACCTTCCTGCAAAACTACTGCGACCGGCTGGAAAAGAACATCTTCCACCGCAGCAAGACCCCGAACCTGTCGGACGAGTCCTTCGGGACGGCATCCGGCATCAGCCTGAAGTTCAAGCTGACGGAGCTGGAGACCAAGTGCGGCATGCTGCAGGCAAAGATGCAGGCGGCGGGGATGTACATGTTCCAGCTGCTGTCGTTCAGCTGGCAGGAGCGCCTGAAAACCACCGTTGTGCCGGAACAGTGCATCATGGAGTTCAGCCGGAACTTCCCGCTGGATGCCCTCAGCGAGGCGCAGGCAGCCCAAACCATGATCGCCTCCGGCCTGCGCCAGTTGTGCAGACTCAGGAACATATCCGAACCCATCAGCAGATACAGCGTGTCATCCGGATACTGCTCCCGCAGCGCCGCCAGCGTGTCCGCGGTATAGCTGACGCCGCTGCGGCGCAGCTCCATGTCACTGACCTCCGCCCGCTTCCCCAGCGCCGCTGTGGCCAGCACCGCCATGTCGTACCGCTGCCGCGGCGCGGCGCCGCCCTCCGGCAGCGCCTTGTGGGGCGGCTGCGCGTCCGGGACCAGCACCAGCTTGTCCAGCCCCAGGACCTCCATGGCGGCCCTGGCCGCCGTCACATGGCCGATATGGGGCGGATCAAAGGTGCCGCCGTAAATACCGATGTTCATACGCTTCTCTTCGCCTTGACCAGTTCGATCTTCCGCTTGCTCTTGTCGTGCTGCATCCGGTAGAGCACGAACTTGCTGCCGATGACCTGCACCACCTCGCAGCGGGCGGCCACCGCCAGCTCCTCCGCCGCCTCCCGGGCGGTCAGCAGCGAGTTCTCCAGCACCCGGCCCTTGATGAGCTCCCGGGCCTCCAGCGCGTCGTTGACCTGCTTGATCAGATTGTCGCCGATGCCGTCCTTACCCACGTGGACGATGGTGTCCAGATTGGTGGCCAGAGAACGCAGCTGTGCGCGTTGTTTGCTTGTCAGTTCCATATCATTGCTTCTCCAAATACGTTTTCAGTTCCGCGGCAAAGGCCCGCAGGGCACTGCCCCGGTGGGAAATGGCGTTCTTCTCCTCCGCCGTCAGCTGGGCGAAGGTCTTTCGCAGGGACGGCACGAAGAACAAAGGGTCGTACCCAAACCCGCCGTCGCCCATAGGCGCAAAGGCAATGGTCCCGGCGCAGTCCCCCTCCGCCGTCAGCGTGTCCCCGTTGGGGAAGGCGCAGACGATGGCCGTGTGGAAATGCGCCGCCCGGTTCGTGGCGCCGCGCATATTGCTCAGCAGCAGGCGGCAGCGCTCCGGGTCGCTGTCCAGCCCGCCGTACCGGGCGGAATACACCCCCGGCGCGCCCTGAAGCCAGTCCACGCACAGTCCCGAGTCATCCGCGATAGCCGGCAGGCCGCTGGCCGCCATGATGGCGTTGGCCTTCAGCGCTGCGTTCTCCGCGAATGTGGTCCCCGTCTCCTCCACGTCGACGTCCACGCCCACGTCGGAGGGCATGACCACCTCCACGCCCAGCTCGCCCAGAATGGCCTGCATCTCGGCCAGCTTTCCCTTGTTGTGGGATGCCAGTACAAATCTCATAGTATCTCTCCCAGTATCTCCTTCTGCTTCGCCAGCAGCTCGCCGCACCCCTTGACGCACAGCGCCACCAGTGCCTGCTGCTCGGCCACGGTAAAGGGCCGCCCCTCGCCGGTGCCCTGAATTTCGATCAGCTGTCCCTGCTCCGTCATCATGCAGTTCAGGTCCACCTGCGCCCGGCTGTCCTCGCTGTACTGCAGATCCAGCAGGGGTGTGTCATCCACAATGCCCGCCGACACACCGGTGACATAGTGCAGCAGCGGCAGCCTCTCGATCACGCCGTCGGTCACCAGCTTTTTACAGGCCAGCGCCAGCGCCACAAAGCCGCCGGTGACGGAGGCGGTACGGGTGCCGCCGTCGCCCTGCAGCACGTCGCAGTCCACGGTGATGGTCCGGGGCCCCAGGGCTGCCATATCCACCGCCGCACGCAGGCTGCGGCCGATGAGCCGCTGTATCTCTGCGCTGCGGCCAGACAGCTTCAGCTTGTCCACGTCCCGGCGGCTGCGCTCCCGGTTGGCCCGGGGCAGCATGGAATACTCCGCCGTCACCCAGCCGCAGCCCTCCGCCACATGGGGCGGCGTCTTCTCCTCCACCGAGGCGTTGCACAGCACCACCGTCTCGCCGCAGCGGATCAGCACGCTGCCCTCGGCGAATTTCGTAAAGCCGGGTGTCATCTCCACCGGGCGCAGCTGGTCAAATGCCCGTCCGTCTGCTCTCGTCATGCTGCGCCCTCCTTATATCATGTCCTGCACGAAGGCAGTCGGGTCAAAGGGCTTCAGGTCGTCGATGCCCTCGCCCACACCCACGAACTTCACCGGCACACCCAGCTCCTGGGCGATGGCGATGACGATGCCGCCCTTGGCGGTACCATCCAGCTTCGTCAGGATAATACCCGTCAACCCTGCCGTCTCCTTGAAGGTCCGTGCCTGGATCAGTCCGTTCTGCCCGGTGGTGGCGTCCAGCACCAGCAGCGTCTCGCAATTGGAATTGGGGCATTCCCGGTCGATGATCTTCCGCAGCTTGGCCAGCTCGTTCATCAGGTTCTGTTTGTTGTGCAGCCGTCCGGCGGTGTCGCACAGCACCACATCCACGTTCCGTGCCTTAGCCGCCTGCAAAGCGTCAAACAGCACCGCGCCGGGATCCGCGCCCTCATGCTGCCGCACGATATCCACGCCGGCACGGCCCGCCCAGATCTCCAGCTGGTCGGCGGCCGCCGCACGGAACGTATCGCCCGCGCACAGCAGGACCTTCTTGCCCTGGTCCTTCAGCTGCTTGGCCAGCTTGCCGATAGACGTGGTCTTGCCCACGCCGTTGACGCCGATGACCAGCACCACGGCGGGCTTGCCCTCCAGCACCAACGCGCTGTCACCCACCTCCAGCTTGCTCTTCAGGATGTCCCGCAGGGCGTCCTTCACCTCGTCCATCCGGCCGATAAAGCGTTCCTTCACCCGCTTCCGCAGCTGGGCCACGGTATCAGCGGCGGTGTCAGCGCCTACATCGGCCAGGATCAGCGCCTCCTCCAGTCCGTCGTAGAACTCGTCGTTCAGGTCGTCGAAGGTGGGAACGGCGGTGAACGCCTCCTTCAGTATTTGAAATAAGCCCATTGCCATAACAAGCCCTCCTTATTTGATATGCAGCTCCTTGGCCATGTCGTTGAGATTGATGGTCAGTATCCGGCTGACGCCCTTTTCCTGCATGGTCACGCCATACAGCACGTCCGCCTCCTCCATGGTGCCCCGCCGGTGGGTGATGACGATAAACTGCGTCTTTCCGGCGATCCGCCGCATATACCGGGCGTAGCGCACCACATTGGCCTCGTCCAGCGCCGCCTCGATCTCGTCCATCACGCAGAACGGCGTGGGATGTACTTTCAGGATGGCGAAGTACAGCGCGATGGCCACAAAGGCCTTCTCGCCGCCGGACAGCAGCGTGATGGTCTTCAGCTGCTTGCCGGGGGGCTGTACCTTGATCTCGATGCCGCAGTTGAGGATATCGCTCTCGTCCTCCAGCTCCAACCGGGCCTTGCCGCCGCCGAACAGCTCCAAAAACGTCTCCTGGAAGCTCTCGTTCAGCAGCTGGAACTGCTCGGCAAAAATGCTGGTCATCTGCTGGGTGATCTGGTCGATAATGCCCAGCAGCTCCTCCTTGGCCTGCTCCACATCGCTGCGCTGTTCGGACAGGTAGGTGTACCGGGTGTTCACCCGGTCGAACTCCTCGATGGCGCCGATGTTGGGCGTACCCAGCGCCTTGATCTCCCGGTTCAGCTCGGCAATGCGCCGCGTGGTCTTGGGCACGCTCTCCAGCTCGATACGCTGCTCCATGGCGTCGCTGTGGCTCAGTTCGTAGCGCTCCCACAGCTTCTCCAGGATCTGGCTCTCCTCCATGCCGCTGTTTTCCAGCTTCTGCTGTAGTTTGTTGTACGCCTGCATGGTCTGCAAAAGCGTATCGTTGCAGGCACGGCTGTCGCGGCCGTTCTGGTCACGCTGCTGCTCCAGCGCCAGTTTGGCCTGGGCCAGATCCTCCAGCCGCTGCCGCAGCTGTATCACACGGGCGTTCTTCTCCTCCAGCGCCGCCTGATGGCCCGCCATATCGGCCAGCGCCTTCTCGTTGGCCTGCCGGTACTCCTGCACCCGCCGGTCGCGCTCAGCGCGGTCGGATACCATATCCGCCTGCAAGCCCCGCAGGTCCTCCACGCTCCGCAGAACGCTGTCCTTCTCCGCGCTCAGTGCCGCCTGATCGGCCTTCCTGTCGCTGACGGCCTGGGCCAGTTGGTTGGTCTGCTCCGTCAGATCGGTCTGGCCGGCCAGCTTGTCCCGCATCTCCTGCCGCAGCGCGGCCGCGCGGTCCTCTGCCGCAGTGATGTCCGCCTGTATCCCGGCCATGCGCCCGCGGCCGTCCGTCTCCCGGCGGTCCAGGCCGGACAACTCCTGCTCCATAGTCTCGCAGCTCAGGCGCAGGCTCTCCAACAGGAGGTCATAGTGGTCCTGCCGTCCCTGTAAGGTCAGCACCTCGTCCGCCGCCTTGCGCTGCTGGTCCTTGGCCACCTGCAATTCATACTCAGCCTTCTGCAGCTCCCTCTGGGCCGTCTCGGCCTGCTGTGCGGCCTCGTTCAGCTTACCGTGCAGGGCGCCCTGTGCCGCCTTCAGCCGTTCCAGCTCATTGGCCCGGGACAGCACGCCGGAGGATCGGCTGGCGGAGCCGCCGGTCATGGAGCCTCCCCGGTTGATGATCTGTCCGTCCAGCGTCACGATGCGGAAGGCATTGCGGAACTTACGCGCCATGGCGATACCGCTGTCCAGGTCCTCCACTACCACCGTCCGACCCAGCAGATTTTTAAAAATATGGTCGTATCGCGCGTCGTACCGCACCAGACGGCTGGCGATGCCTACAAAACCATACTCTCCCGCAGCGTTCTCCCGCAGCTCGTCGCCCCGAATGGCCGTCAGCGGCAGGAACGTAGCGCGGCCGCCGTCCCGCTGCTTCAGGAACTGGATGGCCGCCTTGGCGTCCTCCTCCCGTTCCACCACAATGTTCTGCAGTGCCGCGCCCAGCGCCGTCTCCAGCGCCACGGCATAGGTCTGCTCTGTGGTCATCAGTCCGGCCACCGGCCCGTGAATGCCCCGCAGCGTGTTCTTCTCCGCTGCCTGCATCACGGTCTTTACCGCCTTGTTGAAGCCCTCGTACTCCTTCTCCATCTCCGTCAGCAGACGGATGCGGTCCTCCTGGGCGTTCACCTGCCGGGTCAGCTCCTGTTTTGCGTCCTGGGCGCTCTGCGCCTTCTGGCGGCGGCTGTCCATCCGCAGGCTGTGACCCTGAATGATATTCTCCGCCGCCTGGGCCTCCTCCCTGGCATCGTTCAGCGCCCGGCGATTGGTCTTTGCGTCCTTTTCGCTCTCCTCCAGCTTACGCTGTGCCTCGGACAGCTCCTGCCGCACCGTAATCCGCCGCTGTCCGGCCTCGTCCAGGCCCGCCTGCAGGGCGGACAGCGCGGCGCGCCCGTCTGCGGCCTCGGCCACAGCAATGGCCTCCTGCGCCCGCAGGGCCTCGGCCTCGTCCGCCGCGCCCTTTGCGCTGTCAGCCAGCGCCTGCGCCCGAGAGAGCAACTCACTCAGCGCCGTCTCCAATACCGCCGCGTCGCGGTCGATGTCCGCGATACGCGCCGTCGATATGTCCCTGTAAATTCTCCCGCCGCTGGTCTGTGCTGGTCAGTTCCTGTTCCAGCCGGCGCAGAGACTCGTTGTTGTGCTCCACAGAGGTCTGCAGCACCGCGATGGCCGCAGACTCCTCGCCGGCGGCGGACTCCGCCTCGGTCACCTGACCGCGCAGCGCGTCAGCCGCCACATCGTTCTGCCGCATCTCCTCGGTAAAACGCTCTCCCTGGGCGTAGGCCTCGTCCAGCGCCGCCTGGGCCTGGTCACAGGCCTCCTTGGCCTGAGCCGTATCGCTCTCCAGCTTCAGCTTGGCGGTCCGCAGGTTTTGCAGCTGCTCCAGCCACACGGAGATCTCCAGCACCCGCAGCTCATCCCGCAGCACCAGATACTTCTTCGCCGTCTCCGCCTGCGCCCGCAGCGGCTCCACCTGCAATTCCAGCTCGGCGATCTTGTCGTTGATACGCACCAGGTTTTCCTCGGTGCGCTCCAGCTTGCGCTCGGACTCCTCCTTGCGGTGCCGGTATTTGCTGATACCGGCGGCCTCCTCGAAGATCTCCCGGCGCTCGCCGCTTTTCACAGACAGTATCTCGTCGATCTTGCCCTGTCCGATAATGGAATAGCCCTCCCGGCCCATACCGGTGTCCATGAACAGCTCGTTCACGTCCTTCAGCCGCACGGACTGCTTATTGATATAGTACTCCGACTCACCGCTGCGGTAATACCGCCGTGTCACGGCCACCTCTGCCTCCTCCCGGGTAGGGAAGATATGCTCGGTGTTGTCGATGACCAGCGTCACCTGGGCAAAGCCCATCTGGTTCCGCTTCTCCGTACCGCCGAAGATCACGTCCTCCATCTTGGCGCCGCGGAGCTGGCGGCTGTTCTGCTCGCCCATGACCCAGCGTATGGCGTCGGAGATGTTGGACTTGCCGGACCCGTTTGGTCCCACGATAGCGGTGATGTCCTCGCCGAAATTCAATACCGTCTTGTCGGGGAAACTCTTGAACCCCTGTATCTCAAGTGCTTTTAAGTACAACTGCGTCACCTCTTATACTTTGGCATACCTTAACTAAGATAGTATACTATGGAAGTCCCCGTTTTTCAAGAAAAACCCACGCGCCGGCATGAAAAAAGCGGAGAGCCCCCGCCCTCCGCCATTGTCTATCCGCGCCGCCGTTCGATCTGTCCGTACAGTGCCTCCAGCGCATCGCCCAGTGTACCGATCCGGTCGATGATACCCTCTGCCACCGCCTGCTCGCCGTACAGCACCGTCCCCACGTCGTTGGCCATGTCGCCGCTGGAGAGCATCAGCTCCCGGAACCGTTCCGCGGTCACGCGGCTGTTGGCCGCCACGAACTGAATAATGCGCTCCTGGAGGCGTTCAAAGTATCGGTACGTCTCCGGCGCGGCAATGACCGTCCCGGACATCCGCACCGGGTGCACCGTCATGGACGCCGTGGGCGCGATGAACGTCTCCTTCCCGCACACCGCCAGCGGTACGCCGATGGAGTGCCCGCCGCCCAGCACCAGCGTCACCACCGGCTTCGTCATGCCCGCCGCCAGTTCCGCGATGGCCAGTCCCGCCTCGATGTCGCCGCCCACGGTGTTCAGAAGCAGCAGCACCCCGTCCACCTGTTCGCTCTGCTCCAGCGCCGCCAGCAGCGGCAGCACGTGCTCGTACTTCGTGCTCTTCAGATTGTCCGGCAGCAGCGTGTGTCCCTCCACCTGCCCCACGATGGTCAGGCAGTGCACCGTCCCCCGGCTGTTTTTCACCACAGTGCTGCCCATATCAATGATCGGCTGTACCGGCACCGCCGCTTTTTCCTCGTTCTTTTCCCGGTTTTCGTCGTTGCTCATATCCGCGCCTCCTTTTTGCCGTAGCTTGCGCGGATACCGCCTCTTTCATGCAAAAAGAGCGCCTTCCGGCGCTCTTTTTCGTTATTCGTTATCTTCTGTTGTGGGGATACCAGATCTTCTGCTTCTCCGCCTCGCGGATCAGTTCCTCCCGGAAGTCCGGGTGCGCGATGGAGATCAGCTTCTCCGCGCGCTCCCACACCGTCAGTCCCTTCAGGCACACGCAACCGTACTCCGTCACCACGTACATGGTGTTCACGCGGGTATCCGTCACCACGGAACCGTTCTGCAGGGTAGGCCGTATGCGGGAATGCAGCGTGCCGTCCTTGTCCGCGTGAGTGGAGCTGAGACAGATAAAGCTCTTGCCTCCCTTGGACAGATACGCACCCAGCACAAAGTCCTGCTGTCCGCCGGCGCCGCTGATCTGCTTGGTGCCCGCCGTCTCACCGTTCACCTGCCCGTACAGGTCCACATCCACCGCGTTGTTGATGGAGACAAAGTTGTCGATGGCCGCGATGGTACGGATGTCGTTGGTGTAGCTGATGGGCGCGGCCATGCACACCGGGTTGTCGTCCAGATAGTCGTACAGCTTCTGGGTACCGGCGGCAAAGGCGAACACCTGCCGGCCCCGGTCGATGTTCTTCTTCATGCACGTGACCTTCCCCGCCATAGCCAGATCCACATAGGCGTCCACGTACATCTCCGTGTGTACGCCCAGATCCTTCAGGTCGGACTCGCACAGCATAGCGCCCACGGTGTTGGGCATACCGCCGATGCCCAGCTGCAAACAGGCCCCGTCGGGTATCTGCTCCACGATCAGCTTCGCCACCGCCCGGTCCACCTCCGTAGCCGTGCCGCTGGGCTGGACGCCCATGGGGTCGTTGCGCCCCTCCACGATCATGTCCACCTCGCTGACATGGATGCAGTTGTCAAAGCCGCCCAGGCACCGGGGCATATTCTCGTTGACCTCCACGATGACCACCTTGGCCATCTCGCACACCGCCTTCACATGCGAAGCCGACAGTCCGAAGTTGAAGTACCCGTGCTTGTCCATCGGGGCCACCTGGAACATGGCCACGTCCGGCGGCGTGATGTGGTCGTAGTAGTACCGGGGCAGCTCGGAGTACCGCATGGGCTCGTGGAACCCGGCGCCGCTGGCGATATGATGGCGCTCCACGCTGCTCATGTGGTGGGAGTTGAAGATGATGTGATGCACCGGGTCCTCGATGTCGAAGATCGCCGGCTTCCACAGGCTAATACCGCCCCGGACCTTCACATCCTCCAGCTCCGGTGCACGGCGGGCCAGCGCCTCGTCCAGCACCCGGGGATGAATGGCGCAGAAGCCGTAGTCCACCCAATCACCGGACTTGATGACCTTCACCGCCTCGTCCGCGGTGGTCAGTTTCTGCTTGTACAGCGCCTGAAAATCAGCAAAAGCCATGTCCTGTTCCTCCCTGTTCTTTCCTATCCCTTCCGACGAAGGCTGAATTTTCTAATTGTTAATTTTACCACAATACAGCCGGCGGGGAAATTGACGAAACCCACAAGAATTCCCGGGAATGCTTGTGCAAAAATGAACAGGTCCGGCATGGATATCATCCGCTCAGCTCCTCTACCTCCTCCGACATGATCACCCGTATCTCGTTGACCGCCGTGTCGTTGTTCTTTTCGCTCTGGCACATCTTTGCCGCTGTCCCCACCAGCGCCTGCAGGATACCTCCCAGCTCCTTGACCTCCTTCAGGCTGCCCTCTCCGCTTTCCAGCCGTTCCGTAACCCCGGCAGCCGCCGTCTCCAGCAGCTTTGCCGTGGCCATCAGGCATCGCCGGAGTATCTGCTTTTCCGCCTCCTCCCGACCGATCTGCCACTGCCCCTTGATCGCATGTCGCCACACCGTCTGCGTACACACATGGTACTCCCTTGCCAATCGCTGATAGGTATACATTCCCGACTCATACTTACGCCTTACCTCTCCCCAGTTCACGTCTGCTCTTTTCATATGCGCTCCCCCCTTCCTGCGATCCGGTTCTGCCCCTATGCCAAAAAACCGGGAGAGTTGCCCATAAACAGGCAACCCTCCCAAAATTATTTTTCTTTTCCCCCGCTTCATCCCCCGTCCCTTTCGTACGGCACGCTTCTCCCATCGTCCCGCTCTTTCGCGACCCGAGATCGCTCTTACTTTGCCTTGAACTCTATCCACTCATTGTCCATAAGGACAACTACCAAGTCTTCCTCAATAACAGCATACGGAGTCCCCAGGTCTCTGTTGAAGTTTGCCTCACCATCTTTTCGGGGAACGCCATCCTCCGCATACGACGTGGTGTACTGAATAACACTCTCGTCTACTTCAACGGGAACAGCATTATCGGTCGAATAGTAATTTATCCCATTTACCATTATCGTCGCAGGATAGTCCCCAACATTCGACTTTCCGCAGCCCGCCATAGCAACAACGCAAACCAACGCTAACACTGATGCCATCAACTTTTTCATACGATCACGCTCCCCCTGTCAAATTCCAATTGATCCGTTCTATCTTCAGCACAATGCTCTTAAATCCTCTTGCCCACCTCGATTGTACCATGCCTCTCCGCAAGGTCGCAAGATATTTTCCCCTGCACGCCATTGTGAAAACAACCAAAAACACCTCCGCTGCCCCACAGGCAGCGGAGGTGTTTTACGATCTAATTACTCTTCGTCCTCGTCCTCGTCAGCGGCGGGAGCCAGCAGCGCGCGGATGGACAGGGAGATCTTCTGCTTCTCCTCGTCGATGGCGGTGATCT
>OICL01001305.1_pt1 | contig 10997 bp, 6 predicted proteins | sample 1581231 | NCBI WGS metagenome assembly OICL01 (sample SAMEA3882542, study PRJEB24775) | human gut metagenome | biome: human-associated habitat; feature: intestine environment; material: feces | place: Netherlands | collected 2009/2010 | reverse complement strand
TTTACAAATTTACACATCTGTATAGATGTCTTAGTTCGCTGATTAATAACTGATAATGGTGTGAAAATAAAGTCTGTGCTAAAAAACGATGATATAGACTAAATGTTAAACATTTTAGTATATTATCATTTCACAACAACTTTTTTCCCATTAACGATATAAAAACCGGCAGGGAGTGCGATAGTCGTTTCATCAGTCACAATTCGTTTCGCCACGATTTGTCCGGCAACGTTGTAGACGGCAACAGAGGTTGGAGATGCAACGCTTATCTTTACGGCTCCGCTGACAGCCCAAATGCGTGCATCGTTGGCAGTTTCGGTTGTAGAAATGCCACCAAAAACGTCTTTGAGGTTGATTGACATCACCGTTGCGGTGAAATCCTTCTGGTTTGTGTAGTCATACACGTTTCCGAGCACGTTGATGCCCTTTCCTTTGGCGCGTACACCGGCGAGTAGAGAGCTGTTGACAAACTTGGCGTAGAAAGTGGTCGGATATCCCGCGCTTGCAGGCTCGTTGGTTGTTGCGATTACGTTTTCGTTGGCATTCTCACCGTCGAATTCAAACAGCGAAGAACCTTGCTTGTCGGCGTTGGCGATGTTGTATCCGAAAGCATAGATTTTGTTGTCATTGATGGTTGCGCTGTAGAGGCCAGAGATGCCCTCGCTTACGCACACACCTTTTGACAGCGCACCGTCGGCAATGCTGAAGCCAATCACCATGCCCTCAAGCTTTGTGCCCGACGACATTGTGACAGCATCTGTCGCACCGGCAGCGGTATATCCGCCTTTCACAAGACCGGAAACCAATACAAAACCCTCGCTCACGTCGATACCTTTTACTTGCGAAGTGTGCTTGCCATCGGAAGCGGCTACAGAGTTTGCGATGCTTGCCCAGACAGGGACAAGGTCGGTTGAGAACGCGGCGGCAAACACATCGTCGAATGTGGTCGGGGCAAGCGTGATGTCGGCAAAAGCGATAGTGTTGCCTTCCGCTTTCGCTTTCACGCGTCCGGCAACAAAGATTTTACCGTCGGCAAAAGTCACAGCGTCGATATAGTCCTCAGCGTCGGTGCCGGAGATGTCGAAACTCTTCACGAAGTTTCCGGCATTGTCAAGTTTCACGAGATATAGCGACTTGGCAGAGCGTGCAGCCACGGCGTTTTCTCCAAAAGAGAGCGTTTTTGCGTGCTGTCCGCCGATATAGATGTTGTCGGCGTTGTCGACAGCGATTTTCGCAGTCAAAGAGCTTGCATCGTCGGCAGCGAAATGCTTGAACCAGTCGAGGTGGCCGTCGGCAGAAATTTTAAGCACGACAATGTCGTAGACCGCGCTTCCGGCAAAAGCCTTTTCTATGGTCGTTGTGTGGTTGTCGGCGTCAACGATGTCAAGAATTGAGTTGGCAGGAATGTCGGTGGCTTCTTTTGCGTTGAATGCAGTGAAACTTGTCACGGCAGCCACGACCACACCGCCGTCAGAAGTGGTGGCGGCAGAAGCGTTTGCCACGCGACCCTGTTTTGAATAAACGTGCCAAGCGGCTGTTCCGTCGGCGTTCACTTTGGTGAGAAGTAGGTTGTCGTTGCCCGAAGTAGCTTTGTTTGGCGCGCCGAACGCCACCTTCTCCTGGCTGCCGAAGTTGACGAAATTCAGCGAGTTGTCGTTGCCTTTCGACACGAATTTCGACACGAGGAAAGTGTTGTTGTCACTTGCCGCCACGGCTTCAGGCGTGCTGATTCCGTTGTTTGCGTTGATTGGAGTCACCCAGTTTGCAGTTGCAGCGACTCCCTGTGCGCCTGCAGGCATAGCCGAGGCTGCGAGAATCATTGAAAAAAGTAAGTTTTTGTTCATATAAATAATTTTTTAATGTTAGAAAACGAGTCCAATGGTCGCCGCGTAATTTGAGGCGTTGACCGAGCCGGCATATCGGAAGCCGGTCCATGCCAGGCGGCAGAAGATGCCGAAGCGATGGTTTGCCGCGAAGTCGGCTTGCGCGGCGGCGTGGTATGCGCAGTCGTTGTTTGCCATCAGTAGGTATTGCCGTTTGGCAGATGTGTTGAGCGCCGACGTTTCGGTTTCCGGCATTGTCAGTTTTGAAGACGTGCGGATGCGTGCGGATGCTCCGGCTTCGGCAGACAGCACACACCGATTGGCGTGCCAAGCCACCGCCGCATCGGCGCCGGCGATGGCGGCATTGCCTTCCATCAGGCGTTCCGGCTCGGTATACCGCCATCTGTCGGAGGCATATCCTCCAGTGGCACGTGCTTGTATGCGCACATTGTCGAGAGTATGCTCGTAGGCAAGGCACAACGAGCCCTCGGTGGTCGACCTGCGGAACATCGTTAGCGATGCGATTTCCGGATATATGTTGTTTTCCGCCTCGCCAAAGATATTCTCATTTCCGTCGCGTTGTGTGCGGGTGATTTCAGCCTCCACAGCAAATGTATTTGTCGCGGCAAAACGTGTCAGGATGTGGGCGGCGGCATTGAAGCGGTGCTCGGCGACCGACGCCATCGGGAGTTCGTTGAGCGACGATATGATTTTGTCGAACCCGAAATAATCATAAGCCACGTGTATGCCGGCATCGGTGATTTTTCCTAAAGCCGAAGCCGCGTCGGCTTGGATGCCGAAATTTCTGCCGTTGTAGTATGTGTTGGTGTTCGAGCCGCGGAAACGGAAATAGTCGGTTCCGAGGCCAGTGGCATGGTAAACCGTAGGCTGAAACGTCTCGTTGTAGAATTTCGCCACGTTTGTCTGTTTGTATTTTCCCGCTTTCAGCGCCACTCCGAGCCACCGCCACCGCATTCCGGCGGCGAAATCGAGGTCGCTTGTCAGGTTTCGTGGACGGGGGTCGACGGTGCGGTAGGCAAGAAGAGCGTTGTAGCCGGCAAAGGCACCGAGCGTCACGCCGCCTTTCAATGTGTGCGCAAAGCCACCGCTAAATCGGTAGTTCTCCTCGTGGAGGTCGCCGCCGACAAGGTCGGCAGTGACATAAGGATATACCGTCTGATAGTCAGACGACTCGTTCAACATCACGTTGCGCCGCTGACCGAAATCGTATCCAGCCTCGCCCCAGATGTCGTTGCTTCCTTTCTTCACATAAGCTTTCGCCCCTATTCCCGCGCGGTTCGATCCGTCGCCCTCCTCAATCAGTCTCGCCTCCTGCTGACTGTCGTATCTCCAAAAAGCATCAATCGTAGTTAGAGAAGAAGCAAACCGGTCTTTCATCAGCGCCGGATTGCCGTAACGCCAAGTCGCCACGTTGGTTTCAAGACTTGAATGGCAGAGGCGTCGCGTCAGCACGTCGGTTTTTTGTTGCGCCGCGACTGATGCCGAAGCCAGAATGATTGATATGTATATAAGTCGTTTCATTCGCAATGTCATTTTATTATCTGCACACCGTCGTAGGTTATTGTCGAAGCCTTCTCACCGCTGGCATTTACTGCCGACTGCTGCACCTCGATTATTGAAGGCGTGCAGGCGGGGTTGAAGTCGAGCGAAGAATTGTTGGAGTCTTTCAGCACTCTGCGCCCGTCGGCTGTCAGATACAGCATTTTCCGGCGCACGCTTTTGAAGAATCGGTCGCTGTCGGAGCTCATCCGTCCGCACCAAGTCCAACCGGCGTCGATTGCCGCCGGCAGCACGTTCCATTTGCGGTCTGACTCCACGCTGCAGTTCACGCCGTCAACAATCCATTGATTCGGAATCTTGAATCCGTCGCCGCTCATGGGGAAAGTGCCCGACGGGAGGTACAGCGTATAATTGTAGGTGTAGTAATAGTCGGTCAGAAACTCTTGTTTGCTGACAGGAATGCGTGCAAGAGCAAACGACGTGAATCCCTGGTTGTGGAGAATGAAAATGCTCTTCGTGTCGCAATACCATTTGTCCATGTTTGGCACCTCGGGATTGTCGATGTCTGTTTGGCTCGGCACGGTTGATTCGTCATACCATTCGAAGTCGGCGTCTGACAGGTTGAATGAGTTTTCGTTCGACACGCGATGGTCGATAGCTGTGTCGCAGATGGTGAGCGACTGCCCAGGCAGCACGGGATGGTCGGTGCCGCTGCCCGGAATCACATAGACGGCGTGCACCGTCATCGCCTGATTCTTGAGGTCGGGCGAGAACTTGTACGACTGTGTGGAGCGGAACTTCGATTCCACAAACGCCAGTCCGTCGGCATACAGCACATGGTCGGTGTTGTTGTAGATTTTGAAATAAGTGTCGCCGATGTAGCTTGAGCCGGATGTGCGCCGAGTGCCTGTGAAGAAGATTTCCTCGAAGATGAAATCATCGTTGTCGGCGACAAGATACACTGGAAGCGACAGCCTGATGCCGTCGGCAGTGGCGCGCACCGCCTCGGCATTGCCCGACAGTCTGCCCTTTACGGTGGCGGCATCGTCACCAGAGCCGTTGGTGTAGGTCACATCGGCTTGATATGAGCATTCGTAGAAGCCCACCGGCAGCGAGATTGCACCTGTGGTGTTGAATGTTGTTGCCTCGCCGGTGGTCAGGTTGCGGAACGAGAGCTGCTCGTTGTCGATTGTCAGGTCGGCAACGTCGGTCTGCGGCACTATTTCCACCGTAGCATTGACGCGCGGCACACTGGCATCGTCGGCGCAGGCTTGCAGCAGCGCAGCCGTTATTGAGATTAATATGTAGAGAAATCGTCGCATAGTGCTAAAAAGTTAAGTTGGCCTCCACTCCGAAATACGGACTCACGTTGCGGCGGATTTTATAGCCGTTGGAGTAGTAGTCGGGGGTGTAGTCGATTATTTTGTTTGCAAACATTGACAGACGCAGGAATTTGCCTATGGTTTTTGTCGCTTTCAGGTTGACGCTCATGGCAAACGGCACGGTGAACTGTCGGAAAGCATCGTCGTTGTATGTCTTTATGAGTCGGCTCAGCACGGGGTCGGCCGCCGAGGCATCGGTGTATTCGTGCAGAGCGCCGTCGGCGGCGTCGAGATATGCTGTAGGGCGTCCGTTTTTCGGCATGTCCTGTGTCTTGACAAACCAAGAACATTGCACTGATGTGGCGAAAATCAGTCCCCATTCAGGAATTTGAGTGTCAAACATCAGGTTGGTCGACAGCGTCTCGTTCCAGTCGCCGTCGTTCCAGTCGTACAGTCCAACGTATCGGTCGCTGACGGCTGAACCGTCGATCACGTCGGCAACCGACACAAACATCGGCAGACTGTTGCTGTAGCGCGTCTTGAACCACGCACCGTTGATGTTTACGCGTGTGCGCAGCGGGCGGATGCGTGCCGACGTGAATTGGAACTCAATTCCCTCTTTGTCTATCCTCGTGCCGTTGTCGGCGCGTGTGTATCCGTCAAGTTTGCGCTTGGCGGTGTATGGCAGCCCTTCGAGCGACGGTTTTCCTGTCAGCGAACGGCTGTCGATGGCAGTCTCGTCATAATCGTTGTAGTCGTAGACTCTGTATACAGCCATATACCTGAATCCAGACGACATATTCTCGCGAAAATAGTCGACAGAGATTGTGTTGTCGCCAAACGAAAAGTCCATGCGCAGCTCTTTCTTAATGTTTGAGGCAGGGCGTATGTTGTAGTTTGTCGGGTCCTGAATGTAGCTGCGCACCACAAACCTGCTGTAGTCCTGCGGATGTTTTGGGTCGTAGTAACCCAGTTCGGTGATGTCGTTGTAGTGCTTGTCGGGATAGAGATAGTTGAGAGTTGGCATTTTCGACGTCTTGCCCACACCTCCGGCAAAACTCAGCGCAATGCGGTGTCCAGCCCATTCCCATGCGGGCAGCGACCACTTCAGGTTGGCGCGCGGGTCGAGGTAGATGTGGCCCTTCATCGCATACCGGCTGTCGAGTCCGGTAAGGCTGTTTGTGCGCAGACCGGCCTGCAGCTCGATCCTGTGGGTTGCAAGTTCTGCCTTGCCGTTGTACTCGATGAACGCCGACACCTGCGACAGGGCAGGGATGTCGCTGAACTTGCGTGGACGCGAACCCCATCCCGACACAGACAGCGGACGGCTTAGGTCGTAGACCTGACCGCGTCCGAAATTCTTGGCATAGTTCCAGTCGGCACCGGCGAGCAGGTTGCTGGTCAGCGCGCCCGTTGTCAGCGCAAAGTTGGCTTTCGCTTTTGTGTAGGCGGTGAAAGGCTTTCCGTCGCTGAGAAACGAAGCCTCATACTCGGAGAATATCAGTGCCGCGTCGTGCACGCCTTCCTCGCTGGTAGTGGGCACAATGCCGTAGCGTTGCGGCGCCACGAGCCGGCGCTGTGTGAGGCGGTCGAACTGCTGCGTTATCAGCGTGTTGATGTCGATGCTTTTAAACAATCCTTTCGCTGCTGGACGCCAGGAGATGTTGTTGGTTATGGCTATTTTGTTGTATGTCGACTTGTATTCGTCAATGCGTCCGTAGTTTATGTCGGGGTCGGACTTGCTGTTGTCAAACGAGCCAGTATAGTCGACGGCGGAGTAGCGCAGCGCGTCGGTGTTGAGCGTAAGTCGCAGCGAGCCGTTGCCGCGTCGGTATTTCTGCAGGTTGTTTGTCGGGTCGGGCTTTGCGTCGAGCATGCCTGCGTCAATGTTGAGGAGTGCGGTGTGGCTCAGCTTGAGTCCTTTTCCCAACGACAATAGTTTGCTGTAGCCGTCGGCCTTGAAACGTGCGGTGAATGGCGTGGAGCGGCGTATCTTGTTGATTTTCACCATTCCGCTTGTGAGGTTCCCATATTCCACCGACGGGATGCCGCGCACCACTTCCACACTTTCCACATCGTCGGTCGAGATGGAACGCATGTCAACACCGCGGTTGGTGGTGTTGAGGTTGTTTTCGGTCGACGATGTCGTGGTGGCTGATTGTGTCGACGACAAAGGTGTGTATTGCATATTGGCATCGGTCGACAGGGGGTTGCCGTCAACCACAAACAGCGTTCCCAGGGAGGAGATTGCATAGTTGTTGTTGACCGAAGAGTTGCCTTGCGCGTCCATTGTGCCGGTTTCGCGCAGCCCTATTGTGTTGGCTGTCGACAGGTCGGGGTCTTTCTGCTGTCCTCCGGGCAGCAGTTGCATAAGGTCGCTGAGGCTGGTGGGTTGCAGAAATTCCATTGCCGAGCGGTCTATGCGCGAGGCCGTGACAGCACCTTGCGACTCCTTGGCAGTAACCACCACTTCGTGCAGCTCTGCAGCCATGACGATGGAATCGATGCGCGCCTCCTCTCCGCTTTTTTGCCCAGGTTTCTGCGATTGGGCTGGCAGCCATCCTGCGGCCAATAGTGCCAATGCAGCCAATATGTTGAGCCTTATTAGTTTGTGCATACGTTTAACTTCAATTGTGTACGGTGCAAAATTAGTTTGTGATGCGGGCGATTTCAATCGCAAAAAGTAGGTAATATGCAGATTTTGGGAGCTTTGTCGGTCATCATTTGTTGCGATTCTTGATTTTTGGGCTGTTTCGGTGCAGTGAAGACAGTCAGGTGGCGTTTACAATACGTAAAAAACAAAAGAAACGATGATATTTAATTCAAAAAGCGGTTGGAAATGGTTGTCGGCGACGTTGTTGCCGGTGCTCGGTTTTGCAGGATGCGGTAATCCCGGCGACAGCCCCGACCTGTATGGCTCACCGACGAGCGACTATCAATTCAAGGGGCGTGTAACAGATGCCGACGGGAAACCTGTAGAGGGCATAAAAGTGGTGTCGGGCATTGTAGAGGGCGACAGGGTGTTTCATGAAGACTCGGTGTCTACGGATGTCGACGGACACTTCGTCACCAACAGGAAATCAGCCACGTCGATTGAGTGGCAGGTGAGGGACAATATGCGCATACTTACGTTTGAGGATACGAAAAACGGCATTTTTGCCAACGACACCGTGCGTAGCGTGGACATGACCGTGAAGCAGTTGCAAAAGGGCGACGGCGCATGGGATAGAGGAAGCTTTGAGGTGACCATGCCCGATAAAAAATTGAAGCGCCGATGAAGCATCCCAACTCATTGTCGTTGCGCCGCCGCGTGGCTCTTGAACTATGGCGCAAGCGTATGGACATTGCCGTGAAAGAGCATCCTCTAAGACAACTTTTTTGGGAGTGCACGCAGCGTTGCAATCTGCATTGCCGTCATTGCGGCAGCGACTGCAGAGCAGAGATGGGCGTGGCAGACATGCCGCTTGCCGACTTTACGCGTGTGCTCGACAGTGTTGCCCTCCGCACCGATCCCAATCGGGTGTTTGTCGTTGTCACCGGCGGCGAGCCGTTGATGCGCCATGACATAGCGGAGTGTGGCGCGGCAATTTACGAGAGGGGCTTTCCGTGGGGAATGGTCACCAATGCGTTGGCGCTTACGCCGTTGAAGTTTCAGTCGTTGCTCGATGCCGGCATCCACTCAATGACCGTCAGCCTGGACGGAATCGGCGACGACCACAATTGGATGCGCGGCAATCCCGACAGTTTCCGAATGGTGGACCGCGCCATTGATATGCTTGTGGCGCATCCGGAGGTGAAGTTCGATGTGTTGACATGCGTGAACCGACGCAACTATGGCAACCTTGACGACATAAAGCAGTTTCTTGTAAAAAAAGGAGTGAAGCAATGGCGTGTGGTGGCAGTGTTTCCTGTGGGACGTGCCGCAGCCGACCCGATGATGCGTCTGATGCCCGCCGAATATCGCGGCATCCTCGATTTCATAAAACAGACCCGCAAGGAAGGTGCAATCCACACCAATTACGGCTGTGAGGGATTCATGGGCGATTATGAGGGCGATATCCGTGACTACTTCTTTGGCTGCCAGGCAGGAATAACTACAGGGTCGGTGCTTGCCGACGGCTCTGTTTCAGCTTGTGCGAGCATCCGCAGCGATTACCATCAAGGAAACATCTATGAGGACGATTTTATGGACGTGTGGGAGCATCGTTACCATCCTTACCGCGACCGCGAATGGATGCGCAGAGAGGAATGCTCCGAATGCAAATTTTTCCGCTATTGCCGTGGCGGAGCGATGCATCTGCGTGATTCCGACGGTTCGATGCTGATGTGCCCGCTGCACAGGTTGGGATAACGCGTTTTTGGGGAAGGAATTTTTAGACGGGAAAAATGTGAATAAGCGTTAATAAAACATAAATAAATCTGCATACGCATTACGTTGTATGCGAATTAATGGCTACCTTTGCGTCGCGAAACTCGGCCAGGGTCTATTGTCTTAGATCTGCAAACCTAAGGGTAACAGAGGAAAATAAACATTTTAAAAGCGTGCTGTCTCCATCTCGAAGACAGCACGCTTCCTTTTTATGAAACGCTAATAAAACTTCGTTGTTTAGTTGCGGTTTCCGCCACGGTTTCCACCGCGGTTTCCGCCACGGCGGTCATCGCGATGTCCGCCGTGGCGGCGGTCGCCGTCGCGACGAGGTGGGCGAGCTGGACGCTCAGGCTCTACGTAGCCTTCCGGCTTCGGAAGCAGAGCGCGCATTGACAAGCGGAACTTGCCTGTTTTCTTGTCGATTTCGATGAGTTTCACTGTCACCTCGTCGCCCTCGTGCAAACCAGTGTCTTCCATCTTTTCGAAACGCTCCCATGCGATTTCAGAGATGTGGAGCAGACCGTCGCGGTTAGGCATGAATTGAACGAATGCACCGAAGTCCATGATTGAAACCACTTTGCCTGTGTAGGTCTCACCTTCTTCAGGCTGCGCTACGATGCCCTTGATAAGAGCCATAACTTTGTCGATTGCGTCCTTGTTTGGAGCGGCAACCTCGATGTTGCCATGGTCGCCTTCTTCCTCGATAGTGACGATTGCGCCCGACTGTTCCTGGATGCCTTGGATGATTTTTCCGCCCGGGCCGATGACAGCTCCGATGAATTCCTTCGGAATGACCAATGCCTCGATGCGTGGCACGTGAGGCTTGTAGTCTTCGCGTGGCGCAGGGATTGTTTCGTTGATAATTCCGAGGATGTGCAGACGGCCTTCGCGAGCCTGGTTGAGGGCTTTCTCAAGGATTTCGTAGGAAAGTCCGTCGCACTTGATGTCCATCTGTGTTGCGGTGATACCGTCGGTTGTTCCGGTCACCTTGAAGTCCATGTCGCCGAGGTGGTCCTCGTCGCCGAGAATGTCGGAAAGAATGGCATATTTAGGACTGTCGTAGTCTGTGATAAGACCCATTGCAATACCCGCAACCGGCTTTTTCATCTTCACACCGGCATCGAGCAGTGACAATGTGCCGGCGCATACTGTTGCCATCGACGATGAGCCGTTCGACTCAAGGATGTCGGAAACGATGCGGCAAGTGTATGGGAAATTGTCAGGGAACATGCGTTTGAGTGCGCGGTGGGCAAGGTTGCCGTGACCGATTTCACGACGTCCTACGCCGCGTTGTGCCTTTGCTTCACCTGTTGAGAATGGAGGGAAGTTGTAGTGCAGCAGGAAACGCTGGTATCCGCGGTCGAGCACGTCGTCAACGAGTTTCTCGTCGAGCTTCGTTCCCAGTGTACAGGTGGTGAGGCTCTGTGTCTCTCCACGTGTGAAGATGGAGCTTCCGTGCGGCATCGGCAGCGGTGACACCTCACACCAGATGGGGCGTATCTCGTCTGTCTTGCGTCCGTCGAGGCGTTTGCCCTCGTCGAGAATGCAGCGGCGCATAGAGTCGCGCATCACATCGTCGTAGTAGCGGCTTATCATTCCGTGCTTCTCTTCGAGCTCCTCGGGTGTCAGGTCAGCGTGTGCGGCGTCATATTCTGTAGTGAAGTCCTCTATGATCTGTGCGAAAGCCTCCTCGCGTTTCTTCTTGTCGTGGTCGCCAGCCTCGGCAATAGCGTAGCACTTGTCGTATGTCTTGCGGCGCACATCCTCGCGCAGTTCGTCGTCGTTCACCTCATGGCAGTACTCGCGCTTCACGTCGGTGCCGAGCTCTTTCGACAGTTCTGTCTGCAGCTCGCACATCGGTTTGATGGCGTCCATGGCAGCCTTGAGCGCTCCGATCATGTCCTGTTCGGACACTTCTTTCATCTCGCCTTCCACCATCATGATGTTTTCTGCGGATGCACC